>Ga0265798_10001523_pt1 | contig 35990 bp, 29 predicted proteins | sample P3T30metagenome_FD_192430 | JGI IMG/M metagenome (GOLD analysis project Ga0265798, IMG submission 192430) | Plant litter microbial communities from East Loma Ridge, Irvine, California - P3 T30 | ecosystem: Environmental > Terrestrial > Plant litter > Unclassified | place: USA: California...
GTTAAGCACACGCTTAACTTTTTTTGTTTTATATATTATTTGGCCATGTGGAGAAATTGGTAGACTCGCCATCTTGAGGGGGTGGTGCCGCAAGGCGTATGGGTTCGAATCCCATTGTGGTCACTTTAGCTGTTTTTTATAGCAGCGAACTTATTTTCAAAAGCTCATAAAAGCCTGCAAAACCAAGGGATTGCAGGCTTTTTTCATTTTTAGACCTATTGCAAAATTGTTAAAAATGCATGTAATTTCGGTCGCCTTTCGTGGCACCACCGATTTTTGGGAAAAAAGTGCCACAGAAAAAAATACCATTTGATAATCAACCTGTTAACCTACTTAACGACTTGATTTGAAGACACTATAATTCTACATTTATTAATTTAAAAAGTTGAATTATGTTAGAGAACAGTTTTAGGCTTACCTTTTTTTTAAAGTCACCTAAGAGAGTGACAAGCCAGAGATTAATTTATTTGAGAATTACCGTTGACGGTATATCAAAGGAGACCTCCACCAAACAAAAGTGGGATCCCAACCGATGGGACCAACAAACATGCAGAGCTATAGGCAATAAAGAAGATGCAAGGGCTATCAATTTTTATCTTGATTCGGTCACAAATAAAATTTTACAATTTAAGGCAGAACTAATAATCAGCTCAAATGCCATAACAACCCAGCGCCTTCTAGATTTTATACAAGGTAAGGATGATTCAAGAGCAAAGTTGCTGGACGAATTTCAGCAACATAACGACGAAATGAAGGCATTGGTAGCTACTGGCGAATATGCCATTGGTACACATACACGTTTTGTGATTGCTAAAAGACATGTAAAAGAATTTATTGATTTTAAGTACCATTCAAGCGACATTGAGTTTCGGGACCTCAAATATGATTTTATAAAGGATTACGAGTTCTTTCTTAAAACGGTAAAGCATTGCAATAATAACACAACACTTAAACACATTACCTATCTACGAAAGATGGTAATGCGGGCTGTACATAAGGACATCCTTCAAAAAGATCCGTTCGCCAGCTTTAAAGGAAAAAGAAATAAAGTGATCAAAAGTCCGCTTAGCCTCGAAGAACTCACTGCTATCGAGAACTATAATTTTTCAACAAGAAGGCTAAGTGTTATCCGTGACGTTTTTATCTTTCAGTGCTATACAGGCCTCGCCTACGTCGATGTTTTTAATTTAAAGCATTCTGATATTAAAAAAGGTATTGATGGAAAATTATGGATTATTAAAACCCGTCAAAAGACTGACAGTCCGTTTCATGTACCTCTGCTACCTCAGGCAATGAAAATAATAGAGCTTTACAAAAATGACCTTACCTGCCAACAAAGAGGCACAATACTTCCGGTTGCATCTAATCAGAAAATGAATGAATACCTGAAGGAAATCGCAGCCCTGTGCGGACTAACTTGCAGCCTTAACACTCATAAGGCCCGTAGAACCTTCGGAAGCACCGTTACACTGGCAAATGGTGTTCCTATCCATGTAGTGAAAGAAATGCTCGGACATAGCTCCGTAAAGCAAACTGAAGAGTATGCGATAACCGAACAAGTGTCCATAGGCAGAGAAATGGAAGTCTTAAATAAAAAATTGCAGGTGCCCACAGAGAGTCCCATAACGGAATCAGATAAAATATTGATTGAACTGAAAAAAGAAATGGATGATCTCAAGCGGTTAATAGTGGGTCGTTATGCTTAAAAGAATGTTTATGTGCTTATAGAAACTCCAAGGGCAACATCCTCATGCAGTCACTTCAAGTTTGTGGCACTAACGGCGACATTATAAAAAGCGCCACACTTTTAGCATCTCTACTATGTGGTATGCTTCAAAACTCTTTATTTTAAAGAACTTTGAAATCCTGCGGAATATGCTTGAATAGTCATTCTAGAAACAATTTAATTCAATTCTGTGGCACCACATGCTGAATTATAAAAGTGCCACACGTTTGCAAATATTTAAAGCAAAAACCTCAATGATTATATAATCATTGAGGTTTTTTTATTATCTGATAAGGCATGCTAGATACCTGTCATTGCTACATTTTTTTCATTAACACAATAAATCATCCGTTACATCACCAATTTACGTTAATCATCTGAGCTTCCGAGTATCTTTTCCAAAATCACTTTTACGATTACCACGGCTATTATTTGATAAATCAAAGATAATATGGCCACAATAATATTTGTTCGTAGCAATGTTACAATAAATGTCCACAACCACAAGATTCCTATACACAACCAGATTGTAATAAAATCGTTGCCGGTTGCCCCGATGGATAAATAGGCTAGAATATAACTTGCCAGACCTCGTAAAAGAACTCCCCATCCAAATATATTATAGTCATAATTTTCTTTGCTGTATGACCATAAAATAAAGCCCAGGATAAAGAATATTATTATACCAACTACAATCCCAATAATTAAAAGTGCGCTCATAATTTGTGTTTTAAGTTTGGAGCAATATTATTGCTCCAAACAGACAAACTATGACGTTGAATATTTTTGTTAATTTTTCCCGATTGATTCTGCGCCAGCTTCGAGTATTTCTTGAGCTATATTGTTAGCGTCTTCAAGTAAATCTTCTCCAAAGCTTCGTGTTAACTTGTAGCCTATTCCGGCAGCAGCAGCTTGACCAATGAACGGAATATATTTTACAATTTCTTTTGTGGCAATCCTTGAAGCTAACCTTTTTAATAAAAGTACAATCCCTTCTTTAATGATGAATTTACTTGTAAAGGCCGCTATGCCAGTTTTTATTGCACCTGCTTTTGAAGATGTGTTTATTCTTTTATTAAGCATAATTAAGTTGTCTTCACCTAATCCATATAATTCTTGGATTTCTTTCGCTAAATGATTTAAAATAGCAATGTCAGCTGCTATATCTAAGCCGGGGATAGGATTTATGCCATTAGCGGCAGCTATCCATGACTGAAGTGTTATTATATCAGATGCTATTTTCTTTTTTTGCTCTAAAACTTCATCGCTGATTAATGCTACATCCGAATAAAAGCGCGTCTTTTTAAGGTCGCCTAAGTTGTTGGCAATATCATTAAAGAGTTTGTTGAAATCCCATTTCTGAGGAAAAACAGATGATATTAAATATATACCTTTAACAGAAACGTCTTTAAGATTTGTTTCTAAATCTAAAAGTACTTTTTGAAAAACTTGGAGTTCATTTAAATTATTATCCCTTTGTTCGTTAATAGTGGCCTCATCCATCTTTGTCCTGACAACATAGACAGGTTTTTGGAGTCTTCCCATTTCATTGATTAACCAAAGATCATTTTCCATAAAACGATTCGCTGTTACAATAATAGCAGCATCATAAGAACTTAAATTACATTTTCCAATATATGTTTCCTTTGGGAAGTTAGGTGTTCCACAGCCAGGTAAATCATATAAAACTGTTCCGTTGTGTGCATAACTTTTAATTTCAAATGTAGTTTCTGTAGACCCAACTTTAGCAAGAGGCTTACCAAGCAAGCCGTTTATCATTGAGGATTTTCCGTTACCACTTTGACCAGTGATTGCAATATTCACTTTTGCTTTTTTTAAAGCATCATAATTAGCTTGAAGTTTAGTAATAATAGTATTCAAGCTATCTTTCGCCATTGTTTCATTCATAATTTATATTATTAGGTTGTATGTTTTTTTTTAAATATTAATATATGCACATATAATTTTTCTTGTTTAATCTCTTACAATTTCAAAAAGACTTTCCTCTAACAAACTTACCATTTCTTTATGATGCTTTTTAATATCTTCTGAATCCCAACCATCATAATCATTCATCATTTTAATTTGTTTGATACTGTCTTTTGTAGAAGCTTTTATATAATACTCTTTTTTAGCTTTTGGTAAGTGATTACTAAGCCTGGAATTATTGCCATGACTTATCAAACATAAGTTGCCAAAACAGTTTAGGAGTTTATCATTGTTTAGATTTTCACCACTAATAGGGTTTTGCGGATAGTAATGTTCTACCGAACTTCTAAAACTGAATTCGAAATCATTGTACGCTTTAGGTTCTTGTTTCCAAAGAAGGTAATCTAAATAATTAAACACCAGGTTATTATCAATATTACCATAAGAAAGATTTTGTGTAAAGTCATATTCAAGGTTCTCACCTTCAGGTAAGCTTTCCGGGTTCAGTATTATAGTGTTATAATCTTCCTGACTATTTGTAAGGTGACGATAGTGCATAAATCTTCGCGCTATTGATTTCAATTCTTCCATGTAATGGCTTCCGTTTATCTGTGATGTTTTATTCTCGTCGTTTTTAATTTGGAATTTAAAATTATCACTAAGATAAAGAAGAGTAGCAAAAAGCCAGTTTTTGTATACCAAAGTTGGAGTAGATACATGAAACATTGAAAGTAGCATTATCAACTCATGATTGGCTTCTTCTTTAAATGTATTTATATAGCTGTACGAATCTTGCTTTCGATCATTATTTATAGGATAATAGTTTACAACCTGTAGACTCCATCTTGATTCACCTCCGGCGTATTTTCTTTTGACAATAAACTGATCCAATAAGAAACGTGTTTTAAGTAATTGATAAGCAAAGTCCATAGCGAAACCAGCCTTATCAGTTTGTTTAGCTAAAACCTGATTGAAGAAAGAAAGTAACCTTTTGTCGTCAAGACTTATTTCTGAAGATTTTTCTTTTATCTTCAGTACATGGAGCAAAAAGTTTTCAAAGTTAATAACGGGTTGAAACTGGCTTTCTTCTTTGTCAGCAATAGTTTCTTCGTCAAAAAACGATGTAATCTTTTGGCCTATTTCAATATGTGAACTGGTAACAATATCACTGAACGATAATCCTTGATTATTTGATGCTTTTGAAGATTCAGCGTTTTTCAAACCTTTATGTACTTCATCAAAATCTTTTGGGATAAAATGAAACCAGCTATTACCAAAAAGGCTGATACGGTTATCTTTTTTAAAGTTTAACTGAATGTAGTTATTCATGTCGGCACATGCTTCCCATATCGTGTTAAAAGTGCGCCTTAGTTCTAAAGAATTTTCCTCCCCATTAAGCTGGGCCATTAATCGGGATTTAAGAATTTCATGTTTCTCTAACTGCTCTCCACGAGAGTTCATGATTTCAAAATAATGATTGAGGTCGGTGTCTTCAGGTACTTGTACTCTTAGAATTATTACTTTATTAAAAAGATAATCAACAAATCCATGGAAATCAAAACTTTCTTGATTATTTAATTGCTTTAATAACTCATATGCAATTAAAAGGCCATCATGAATATTTACATTGTAATTTTCAAATTTAGGTATGGTTATCCCATTGCGTACTATATGCTGAATAGTAGCATCTGCATTTTTACGACTTTCAAAATGTATGATTTGACCATCGAAGTAATCTGAAATATCTATGTTCAGAGCTCTCAAAGCACTACAAATGATATTAAAAGTTGTAAGACGTTGCTGACCGTCAATTGTTTCAAAATAAACCTTCTTGTTTATTTCGGTTTTATTTACAATTAGAGTCCCGGTATAATAGTTCTTATCTTTTTCTTCAGTAAAATAATCTTTTATATCCAGTAAAAGTTGCTCTATCTGGGCTTTACCCCATTCATAATTTCGTTGATATACTGGTATTAAATATTGGTCACCATTAGTAAACAAATCGCCAATAGTAAACTCGTTTAAGTGTTCGTGATTAGTTTGCATAATACATTTTGTCTTTAAAAAATTCTGCGATTTGGTTATCCATTCTATATTGATCTGTACAGTATTTTATTACATCGTTCTGGTCCGGTAAAGCTTTTACTTTGTATCGTAACACTTCCCCCGGCAGGATGGCTTCTTTAATCTTATTGAACAGGTTATTACCAAGCACATAATTATCTACACTGTCAAAGCCAAGTCGCTGGTATATGAATCTTAAACTAAAGCACCAAACGAAAGCTTTTTCTACAAAAGCATCAAATTCGGCGTAACCAAACTTGTCTACATAGTAGATAAGAAGACATTCAAATAGCGCTTTAATATATTTTTCGCCCTCCCTGTGGCTTTTAGTATTTGCGTAAACAAGTTTTAATAGCTTAGTTGTACTGCTGTTAATTTGATTATCAAAACTATCTGAAGTGTCAGAGATCTTATACTTCTTCTTAAACTCATTTACAATTTCTTTATAGTGCTGTACATATTCAAAAAACCTTCTGCCATTTATCATTATGCTATCCAGTTGGAAGGGATATACAAATTCATTGTTATCGATTGTACGTTCATAATTACCATTATAATTATCTACAAAACGATGTGCTATTTGGAGACTTTTAATGTACGGGAATTGCTCAGTTTTTGAAATGTTGATTCCCTTAAACATTCCTATATGTTGCTTAGTAAATTGGCGTGAACTTTTTTTACTTGACCATCCTTTTATACGATACAGGTATTCAGAGAAAATAGTTGCCAATTCTCGAGAAGAATAATCTTCCCAGTTCTGTACTATTTGTGTTTGTTTTTCTATTTCATGAGGGTCAAACTCCCTAAGATGGTATGCCTTAAGTAGATCATGCGGATAAAGGTCTTTACCACGGGCGTTTTGAGAATCAAAAAACAGGAAAGCCTCAGTAATATCTGTTATATAAAATACCACCACCTGGCATCCATTTATAAAGGCACGTACCGCCTTATCATCATAAGTGTTTAATAAGCGTAGGGCGCTTGTATAGTTTTTATGGATCTGTTTTATGCTTGCTTTGTTAGTATAGTGTACAGGTATATCATCTAACAACGTTTTAAGTTTTTTTATTTCAGCACGTGTAGCGGGTTCGAAAGCATTACTATTAGATGTTATATTATCAAGAGCATATAGCACCAAGCGCAAGGTTGTAAACCGTTGTTGCCCATCAACAATGTCCAAAAAGTTTTTTCCTTCAGGGGCATTTTCATCTTTTATGAAATTTTGATGAATAACAATAGTGCCTAACCTGTAGTGGATTTTATCACGATGATTAAATATGTCGGTAATCAATTGTGCTACGTGATGTTCTTCCCACTTGTACGGGCGTTGGTATTCTGGAATACGAACATCATGTATAGACAGAAAATTTGAAACAGATAATATCTCTGCTTTATTAGGGGTTTGATTCTCATTAGATGTATTTTCCATCACATCTGAGAGTTGTGTTTCATTATTATTCATTGGGAGGCATTAGTATTATCATGGAGTTATTGTAACTGAATTAAGCAGACTTATAGCTAACCCTTTTGCATTTTTCATCATAGGTTTCTAATAAGCTTCCATGTTTTACTGTAAAAGTATTTCCGGCGGCACCTCTTACAATCTTATTAGCTTGACTCATATATGAGATTCGCTTGCATTTTTCGTCGTATACTTCAATAAGGCTGCCATGTATTACCACAAAAAAAATCCCGGCTACACCAACTACCTCTTTGTTGTTTTGGCTCATGTAAGATATACGCTTGCTGTTGGCATCATATACTTCAATTAAGCTGCCTTTTATTCTAACATCTGAAATCATATTATTAAATATTTATGGTTGGTTTATTAGTTTTTGACAAAGGAATAATCTTATAACGCCAAAACATGACGTTTAAAATCTTTACACCATGATATTTGTAAGATTTAAAAATACTTAAAAAAATGTTAATTGGTAGGAAAATATCTATTATTTAAATGTTTTGTTTAGGCGTCATTCTTTGTCGTTATCGAATGATAGTTTTGTTGCGTTGAATATTAATACATTACATTGTGATACGCAGTTTCTGCGAATTAAAAATTCTTACTTCTTTATGTGATGAAGAAATAGAAAAATATAGCCATCGATTAGATGGGAATGGTAAGGCTTAGGCTAAGGTCAATACCAATCATCAACTTGAAACCAGGAAACGAAAAGCTATAGAGCAATTATTTGCCTACATAAATGAGTACCGCAAAAACATCGATGACAGTAGGATTGAAAGGCAGTTGTATTTTATAGCTTTTGAAGAACTGGAAAGTAAATATTCTGAAAAATTTAAGCAGTACCTTAATTTTTCAGTTGACCGGTTTGTAGTGAGAATTAATGCACTAAAGGCTAAATATGAGAAGTTAAGAGCGATAATGACAGATAGTCTTGCCAATCAGGAGTTTTATAAACTAATTGATGAGTCGGTAGCCGTAGAATCAAGTTCATCCGATTTGCTGGAACAAATGAACATCTATATTTGTAGTTCAGACAAATTGCAGCAAGTACACATCATTGATCTATACTATAATATGACTGATTATTTTCATGATGCGAATAGTATTTCGGCAAATTATAAATATGAACTTGCCAAAAGATTAAAACCAGAATTGAGCAAAGCCTTACAAAATTTTAATTTTACTTTAGCCAAAGCGCTTTTGGCAAAAATCAAAGAACTTAGCTATAACCAAGAACCAATACCATGTCGAAAAAACAGTTTTTAAAAAGATACATATTAATCATAGGCAAGCTCAGGAAAAAGCCGGCAGGGTTTGATGAGATTCAAAGATATTTACAGTTGCAGTCTGAAGTGGATGGCGAGAATTATAATGTTTCTGTAAGGACATTTCAACGTGATTTGCAAGAGATACAATCATTGTATGATATTGAGATTTCGTACAACAGATCGCAGGGCGTTTATGAAATTACGGAAGACGCCAACGAAGAGCGCAATGAACGCCTCATAGAGAGCTTCGAGTTATTTAATGCCCTGAATGTATCAGACAACCTGTCAAAGCATATTATTTTTGAGAGAAGACGACCACTAGGTACTGATAATTTACATGGTTTGCTTCATGCAATAAAAAATAAATTGCAGATAAATTATTCATACGAAAAATTCTGGGGCGACGTTTCGGACAAACAACAGCGAACCGTTTGGCCGCTTGCGTTAAAAGAATCCAGGTATCGATGGTATTTGATTGCGTTAGATCAAAAAGACAATAAGATCAAATCATTCGGTTTAGATCGTATTTCAGATTTGGAAATCGGTAAAATTAAATATGACTTTGAAACTGGTAATATTGATGAGCTATTCAAATATAGTTTTGGAGTTACAAATGATCCTGGTATTCCTAAAAAAATTGTTCTGTCCTTTTCAGCTGAGCAGGGTAGATATGTAAAGTCCCTACCTTTACATCATTCCCAAAAAGAAATCATTAATACCATTGATGAATACCGCATCGAATTGATGTTACATCCAACTTACGATTTCATTATGGAAATCCTTGCTCTGGGGAGAGAGGTAAAGGTTATTGAACCCAACAGCCTTCAAAAGGAAATTACTATTGTATTAAAAGATACTTTAAAAAAGTATGATATATAAATAATTAATGTTAATTCTATCTATATAAATGTGATGAAAAAATCCCCATTCATGGGTATTTTTTAAAATTGTTAATTTTTGTTAATTTAAAACAAAATAAAAAGCAAGTTATTAATTAGGTTCAGGAGTCAAATTTAAATCCAGTAATAGTATCCTTTATATCTTTTTCCTTTATATAGAGTTCAAGGTTTCTTACATTTACAGCTAAATATTTTTATTAATGGCAAAAAAAGTCCAAACCAAAAGTACTGAAGAAATACTTTGGGATTCAGCAAATAAATTACGTGGTTCGGTAGAACCTTCAGAATACAAACACGTTGTACTAAGCTTGATTTTTCTCAAGTTTGCCAACGATAAATTTCTAAGGCGTAGAGACGAACTAATGTTTGAAGGTAAAGAAGCTTTTTTAGAAATTCCCGAATTCTATCAGGCTGAGAATGTATTTTATTTGCCAGAAGAATCGCGTTGGACGTTTATTATTGAAAATGCTAAGCAGGAGGATATTACCCTGAAAGTAGATTCAGCATTGAAAATTATAGAGCGTACTAATAAATCATTAGAAGGAGCACTTCCCGATAATTATTTTTCACGTTTGGGACTTGATCAGTCAAAGTTTTCTGCCTTATTAGACACTGTTAATAACATTGACACGCTTAAGGACGAAGGTCATGATATTGTAGGGCGTGTGTACGAATATTTTTTAAGCAAATTTGCCATAGCTGAAGGAAAAGGGAAAGGAGAATTCTATACCCCAAAATCTATCGTTAACCTGATTGCCGAAATGATTGAGCCTTACAAGGGGAAAATCTATGACCCCTCATGCGGTTCCGGTGGTATGTTCGTTCAGTCGTTGAAATTTATTGAGAAACATAAAGGAAATAAAAAAGACATTTCGATATACGGACAAGAACTTACCAATACTACTTACAAGCTGGCAAAGATGAATTTAGCCATTAGGGGAATATCTTCTAACTTAGGTGCCAAAGCGGCCGATACTTTCGGCGATGACCAGCACAAGGAGTTGAAAGCCGATTATATTATGGCAAATCCGCCTTTTAATTTAAAAGATTGGCGTGCGGATAATGAACTGGTTAATGATTCACGTTGGTCAGGTTATGAAGTCCCTCCAAAATCGAATGCTAACTATGCCTGGATTTTGAATATGATTTCAAAATTATCCCAAAATGGTGTGGCTGGATTTATCCTGGCCAATGGAGCTTTGTCGGGTGGTGGTGAAGAATATAAGATACGTAAACAGATTATACAAAATGACTTGGTTGAAGCAATTGTGATTTTGCCACAAAGCATGTTTTATTCAACCGATATTTCGGTAACACTCTGGATTTTGAATCGTAATAAAACGGAGCATCAACTCAAAGTTAGCGATGGCCTAAAAGATTACCGAAACCGTAAAGGAGAAGTCTTGTTTATGGATTTACGCCAAAAGGGGGAACCATTTGAAAAGAAATACACTCAGTTGACGGAAGAGGAAATCGAGATTATAGCTAAGACCTACCACCAATGGCAGCAAAAAGATTGCAAAACCACTTATACCAACATTCCCGAATATTCATATTCAGCGACCTTAGAAGAAATTAAAAAGAAAGATTATTCATTGGTGCCGAGTAAATATATTGAATTTGTAAACCGTGACGAAAGTTTGGATTATGAAGATCAAATGCAAACTTTACAGGCTAATTTGAAAGATTTATTCCGACAGGAAAACCTTATGAAAAAAGAGGTTTCAAATGTTTTTAAAACTTTGGGATATGAGCTATAGAAAGTTGGGCGACCTAGTCAAATTTATCAGTACGAAAAACACTAATGGAAATGCTTCGGTACTATTTGGGATTAATATTGATAAATTCTTTATGCCATCTGTTGCTAATATTATTGGTGTTGATTTAACAAAATATAAGGTTGTAAAGAAATATCAATTTGCATGTAACCGTATGCACGTGGGTCGAGACGAAAGGTTGCCTATCTCTATGTCAAATTTTGACTATGACTTTATAGTGTCTCCAGCTTACGATGTTTTCGAAGTTACATCTTCTGAAGTTTTACCAGAATATTTGATGTTATGGTTTAGACGTACAGAATTTGATAGACAATGTTGGTTCTATACTGATGCTGATGTTAGAGGAGGGCTTCATTTAGATGCGCTCAAAGCAATTGAGATAAAAGTTCCATCCATTGAAGAACAGCAACTGATTGTCGCCCAATATCAAAGTATTGAAAATAAAATAAAAGTTAACGACCAAATATGTTCAACGTTTGAAGCAACTGCCCAAGCTTTGTACAAACATTGGTTTGTAGACTTTGAATTTCCAAATGAAAATGGCGAGCCCTATAAATCTTCCGGAAGCAGCATGGTTTACAATGAGGACTTTGATAAGGCAATTCCAGAGTTTTGGCGAATTGGATTATTATCCGATTTGATTGATATAAAATATGGAAAAGATTATAAGCATTTAAGTGAGGGGAATATTCCTCTTTATGGTTCGGGAGGAATTATGAAATATGTTAGTGATGTTTTATATAATAAACCATCCGTTTTAATACCAAGGAAGGGAACTCTAAATAATATAATGTACATTAAAACTCCCTTTTGGTCAGTGGATACTATGTTTTATTCAGTTCCAAAAAAAAATGATGTTTTAAATTATGTATTCTATATTTTATCTAAACTAGACTTTAACTTATTGAATGTTGGTTCAGCTGTACCAAGTATGACTACTGAATATTTAAATGGGATTGAAATTGTAATTCCTAGTTCGAAACTGTTAGAGCAGTTTGAAGGCGTATTAAACGAAGTCGAAGATTACAAAATAATTTTAAATCAACAAAACCAAAAGCTCCGTCAATTACAAAATTGTTTATTGTCAATGCTTGCTACAATTGAGAAAAATAAGTTGGAATATGCGTGAAGAAATTGAAGCTTTATTTGGAATAATTGAAGTTCTAAAAGATAAGTACAAACAACACAATAAGAAGTTTACGCTAGATGGAAAACTTGTGGGTGATATCGGAGAAGTTTTAGTAGCCGAATATTATGGTTTGACTCTTTATGGAGATAACAATCATACGCATGATGGTTTTGTGACTGGTTATGAGAATAAACAGGTTCAGATTAAAGCTTCTTTTAATGACTATTTCTATTTCACGAAGGATTTAGAGAGAAAGCCAAAATATTTCATTGCTGTTCAACTTAATCAAGATGGCAGTTTTGAAGAAATTTATAGTGGCAAGGGAGAATTACTTTTTAATAAGTTGTGTAGTCATTTACGGCCTGATAGAAAATATCCTTATAGGCTGTCAGTAAAAAAGTTAAAAGAATTGAATAACTCGGAGGAGAATATTGATCGGATAGCTAAAATAAAAGTCATTTAGCAGAGATTTCGCAAGCAAGATTTGTGCGAGCAAATTGTAATCTAACCAAAATAACTGAATGTCACTAACTATAACAAATAAATCAACAAGCAGTTGTTCTAAATACGAATTCAGTATTTACGAACATACACTAACATTAGTAGATTTAGATAAATATATACTAGATACTTTATACGATGAGAAAAAGCTTAATTATTTATTTCAGGTAGATGAACCACTAAAGAAAGCAGATCGCATTAAACAACTTCAAAGATTTATTGGTAATCCTTTTAGAAACCGAGAGAAAGATGTTCTGGACGCTGAAATCTTGAAAAACATAAGTGACAATAGTACAAATCAATCATATTACACTTTTTTTGCTGAGGCATTATTAGCAAGATTAAACATTGATTTTATTGACAACAAATTAGTAACAGGGGTCCTGCGTATTGGAGACAATATAAGCGTAACCGGTCATGGTGCGGACGGTTGCATGTATTCCGAAAATAACTTAGTATTAGGAGAAGCTAAATTTTATGGCAATTTATACAATGGAGCTTACAAAATAATCACTGACAATTCATTCATTAGTAAAGAGGGAGATTATATTTCTCGGATAAATGGAGCTAATAACATCACAATTAAAGGGATCGATGGCGATATTACAACGAAAACTGAAGAGGAGATTAAGAAAATTCCTTTAACACTATCCGGCTTTGTTTTACATACACATGAAACTCCAAATACTAAATATGATACTTCGTATAATTTAGTAAATAATATTAAAATCAAAGATTTCCCAGCTAACTACAAAATACATTTATATCATTTGCCTATTGAATCGAAAAAAGATTTAATTTTTAAGGCACAACGAATGGCAATAGATTTAATTATTAAGGAGAAAGGATTATGATAAATCAGAACAATAGGGAAGAAATTATTAAGTTATTGGATTCGTCAAAAGATGATGTTTCTATTGAAGATTTGTTTCTATTTGATTTATCACCTTATTATGATGAGAAGTTGGATGAATCATTTTTTTCTAAACAACTGGAATTTATTCAGGAAAAAAATCGATTACATCATAATCCCAATATTTCGTTTACTAATGAGCAAATCTGGATTTATCAGAAGCTACTTGAAAATAGAAGAAGTATAGTTTCTGCTCCCACTAGTTTTGGCAAAACAATGCTTATTAAAGAGTATATCTTTAATAAGCAACCCAATAAAGTTGTTTTTATTGTCCCAACGAATTCATTGGCCGACGAGCTGTTAGATGATTTTAAATTGCTCTATTCCGATTTAGGTTATATAATTTTCGATTCTATTAAAAAGTTAGACACAATAATTGAGAAAAGTATTTTTATAGGGACTCAAGAAAAATATTACAATCTAAAAGAATTTTATGTGGATAAAATTGATTTGTTTGTAATTGACGAAGCTTATAAATTGACTGATCCCGTAAAAGGTAGTCGAGAAGTTATTCTAAATCGATCTTTCATTGATACCTTAGAAAATTCTGAGAAAATGATTTTATTAATGCCATTAGTTAATTCAATAGTGGGATTAGAGCATTTGAATTTTAAAATTTTGAAATCAGATTATGCACCAGTTGCTAAAAGTTTTAATGCTATTAAAAAATTAGATTTAAAAATAAATGAAGAAATAAACAAGAATGACAATACTAGTCTCGTATACTTCAATTATCCAAAAAACCTCGAAAAATTCTATCTAAAAAACCTGAAGTCTGTCCAAAACCCACTTTTATTGAATAATGAATGGATTCAAAGAGTAGAAGATGATTTTCATCCTGATTGGTTACCAATCCAAGCTTTAAAATCTGGGATTGGAATACATTATGGACCAATGCCAAAGTTTATTCAGAAAAAAGTAATTGATCTTTTTAAGTCTAGGCAAATTAAAAATGTACTTGCTACTAATTCAATTATTGAAGGAGTGAATACACCAACCAAAAATATCTATATAGTAACTTCAAAAGATATACTTGGTAAAAATGATTTAGTTAGATATAAAAATCTAATAGGGCGTGCAGGTAGATTAGGTGAGCATAAAGTCGGAAATATATTTTATTTAGAGAAGCATCAGACACAGTTTGAAGAAGCAAATGTATCATATAAAGACATTAATATTAAATTCATTTTAGAAGATAAATCCGAACTTTTTGAGGTAAACAGAGAAGATAATTTTAGTGAGGAATTTGTCAACAAAGATCAGACTCAAAGTGTAAACAATTTGGACACATACTTCGAAGACACTAGTTACTCGGAGATACCTCAAAGTGAGGTTATAAAACTTATAGATAAACACGGATTCACCGTTAAACAATTGAAATTATTACTTGAATACATTAGAAAAGATAATATAAAGCTTCTCGGAATAATTGGAACACTTGTAGGGAAGACAGATTTAAATTCTCTTAATGTAACTTTAAATTCAAAATTTAGTTCATTTAACGATATGGTTCAAGAATTACACTCAAAAAACGAAAAGATTGATAAATCTAAAGTTATCTCTACACTCATTGATATGATTTATAGTTTTTTACCTTTTAAAGTTGTACCTCTACTTAATTTTATCATTGATATCGATGAATTATATAAGGAATACTCTAGTAGTGCATTGTTTTCAAACAAAGTAATAATTGAAGCAAAGAAGAAAAAAGCACAATTTTATTCTAAATTTATTGGCCTTAATAATCCTACACATGAATCGTTAGTCGTTGTAAACAAATTATTTGAATATGGAATCCCTTATCACAGGACGAAACCGTTTTTAGAAACAATTACTAATAGTATTCCTGAAAAATTTTCAATACATGATATAAAGAAAATTGTGTTTGAAGATGAATCTATGAATGAACTTAAAATTTATTTTGAATAACATAAGTATATGAAATATACCGAATCTCAACTCGAACAAGCATTTATAAGCCTTTTAGAAATGGAAGGTTATGAGTATTTGAATGGAAAGGATTTAATACGAAATTCCAATCAAGAAGTTTTGATTCGAGAGGATCTTCAATTATTTTTATCGACACGTTATGAGGATTTAGAAGAGATTGAATTGGAAAGCATAATCAATGAAATTGCCTTTCAGTCGACTTCCAATTTCTATGACTCAAATAAATACATCTGTAAATTGTTAGCTGATGGTTTTATTTTTAAGCGTAATGATCCGGCTAAAAAGGATTTACATATTCGGTATATTGATATTGACCCTAATACATTGCTGAAAACAAATAGCTATAAGATTGTCAATCAATTAGAAATTCAGGGTACGGAGATGCGAATTCCTGATTTGATTATGTACATAAATGGAATTCCGGCAGTAGTATTTGAATTTAAAACGACAATTGAGGAAGATATTACCATTCATGATGCCTACAAGCAACTAACAATACGTTATCGTCGAGATATTCCTGAGCTTTTAAAGTATAATTTATTTTGTGTAATTAGTGACGGAGTAAACAATAAATCCGGAACCATATTCTCACCGTATGAATTTTTCTATGGGTGGAATAAGATAACAGGGGAAGAGAAAAAAGCGTTATCAGGTATAGAGACCACCACTTCACTGGTTCACGGAATGCTCAATAAAAAAAGATTGTGTGATATCATCCATCATTTTGTCTTGTTTCCCGATTCTTCAAAAAAGGAAGTAAAAATTTTAACCCGGTATCCCCAGTATTACGCGGCTAAAAAGCTGTATCAAAATATTTTTGAGCATCGTAAACCTGAAGGTGACGGTAAAGGAGGTACTTATTTCGGCGCGACAGGTTGCGGGAAAAGTTTTACCATGCTATATCTTTCCCGACTACTGATGCGCTCTACTCAGTTTTCAAGCCCAACAATTATTATTATTTCCGATCGCACCGATTTAGATGACCAGTTGTCAAAAGATTTTACGAATGCAAAAGGTTTTATCGGAGATGAAAATATTGTAAATATTGCTTCACGTCAGGACTTGAGAGAACGGTTAAGAGGAAGAGAAAGTGGTGGAGTATTTTTAACCACAGTTCAAAAGTTTGCTGAAGATGATTCCATATTATCCGATAGAAATAATATTATCTGTATTTCCGATGAAGCGCATCGCTCTCAAGTCAATCTTGACTTAAAAGTAAAGATCGATGAAAATGGCGTTAAGAAATCCTATGGCTTCGCCAAATATCTTCACGATTCCTTACCGAATGCTACTTATGTTGGATTCACAGGTACACCAATTGACAGAACTTTAGATGTTTTTGGAGGTGTGATAGATTCATATACAATGTTTGAATCAGTAAACGATGAAATTACAGTTCGTTTGGTATATGAGGGGAGAGCAGCAAAGATTAATCTTGATAACGCTAAGGTAGTTGAAATTGAAAGATACTATGAGAATGCTGTGGCAGAAGGAGCTACTGAATATCACGTAGAAGCAAGTAAAAATGCAATCGCCAAAATGGAAGCGGTTCTGTCCGACCCGGATCGCATCAAAGCAATCGCAAAGGATTTCATTCACCATTATGAAAATCGTTTAGAAGAGAATGCTACGGTTGCCGGAAAAGCTATGTTCGTGTGCGCTTCCCGCGATATAGCATTTAAACTTTTTTCAGAAATAATGGCGTTACGCCCTGAATGGAATGAAAAGATGGTTTCAGAACACCTTTCAGAAAAAGAAAGGAAAGATGTAAAGCCCATAGAGCACGTCAAGTTGGTCATGACTCGCAATAAGGACGACGAAAAAGTTTTATGGGACCTGTTAGGCAACAAGGATGAAAGAAAAGAACTAGATCGTCAGTTTAAACAAATTCATTCTAATTTTAAAATTGCCATTGTAGTTGATATGTGGTTAACCGGTTTTGATGTACCTTTTTTAGATACCATTTATATTGATAAACCATTGCAGACTCACAACCTTATCCAGACAATTTCGAGGGTTAATAGAAAATTTGAAGGTAAGGACAAAGGCCTTGTGGTTGACTATATTGGAATTAAAAAGAATTTGAACCATGCTTTGGGATTATTCAACGGGACTACCGCTGAAGACGATTTTGAAGACTTGGAACAAGCTGTAGTAGTAGTGAAAGACCAGATCGAATTACTTCGTAAATTTTTTCACCTTTTCGACAGCGGTTCCTATTTCAATGGTAATCCAGTAGAACAATTACATTGTCTGAATCGTGCGTCGGAACTTGTATTGAATACTGATAAATCCGAGAAGTTTTTCGTGAATGTCACAAAGAAATTAAAAGCTTCATACAATTTGGTAAGTGGTGCTGATTTATTTTCTAAAGATCAAGTTGATGAAATCCATTTTTATTTTGCCATCAAGTCTATAGTTGTAAAGTTGACCAAAGGAGAATCTCCTGATACTGCTCAAATGAATGAGAAAGTAAGGAAGATGATGGAAGAGGCAATTATTTCTGAAGGTGTAGAAGAAATTTTCAAACTCGATGACAACAAAGCCAACTCTATTGACTTGTTTAATGATAAGTTCATTGAAAGAATCTCTAATCTTGAGTATCCTAATACCAAGATTAAAATTCTTGAGCGCTTGCTTAAACAAACTATTGGTGATTTTAAAAAGGTAAATAAAGTCAAGGGAATTGAATTTTCAAAAAAATTACAAAGTATTATTGACCGCTACAATGAACGTAGTGAACGTGACATTTTAGATTATGACGGGATTCAAGCTGATACATCAGAACAGATTTTAGATCTAATCTTAAAGCTTCGCCAGGAAATGGCCTCGTTTGAAGACCTGGGAATTGATTACGAAGAAAAGGCATTCTTTGACATCTTGAATATGATTTGTGATCAATACGGTTTTGAATTCGACAAAGACAAAATGCTTGAATTAGCTAGAGAAATAAAAAAGATAGTTGATGACACTGCTAAATATCCTGACTGGAGCGAACGTGATGATATTAAAGCGCAATTAAAAATGGATATTATTGTAAAACTTCATCAATTTGGCTACCCTCCTATTACACAAGATGATGTATACAAAAACGTACTGGAGCAAGCGGAGAATTTCAAGAAAAATAGAATTTAATTTTCATTGTTTAAAAATTATAGAGCTTTGATTTTAAAAGTATACTATCTCCTAAACTTTCGCCTTTTCTTCTTACTTCTGAATTCTTTTGCCACATACGTATAATCATTTTCAGCCTTCATAAATAAGTCTATAAATTTGGGCAGTTCACTAAAATGAAGCTTGTCTTTATGCTCATGGAGTACTTCTATAAGTTCTTGTTTTGAAATAGCAACTTTTTCACCTTCTACAGTAAATTTGAGTTGGTTAGAATTGCATTTATCCTGAAGTCCTTTCGCACTATACTCCTTCCATACGCTACTCCCATTAAAAACACTTTTGCTCTTATGATCAACAAACGTAACACCATATACCAATCCTTCGGCATTTTGGCGCAGGATTGTATCAATTCCTTCTTTTTGTAGCTGCTTCACAAGTTGAGGCAGGATTATAATATTACCCTTTAAAAAAACCAGATCAATTGCATTCTTTATCCTGGACTTGTCAGGCTGTCGCTTAATCTGGTTAATTGCAAATTTCTTTTTCAGGTTCTTTAGCGTTGGCTTGTCGTGAAACATACTGGCCTTAATTGGTACACCAACACGATTTCCCTTTTCATCCAGTGCGTGATAGAGTAAGCCATTATACTTAACCACTCTTGAATTTTCTGTTCCTTTATCCGCTTCAATATTGTAAAGTTTCAGCACAGCATTCAGTTCCGGCAGACTGGTGTACTTGTAGTTGTTTACCACAAAGTTCAGAACGTTCTCAATAGCTTTTTTAGTTTCTGTTTTACCATATTGGACTCTGGCCGAAACAGGCTCTGGCTTATATTCCTTCTTCTTTTGGTTCTCCGCTTTTACAAGATTAAATACTTGTTCTATTTCCTTTCTTGCCGGTTCTGATTTGTCCTTGCCGATATTGTGCATGGCAATCCGCTTTCCATTTTCCTGAACGTTGATAGTAGTAATATGGATGTGCGGATGTCCTGCATCACTGTGTTGGTAAATCAGGTAAGGCTGATTTCCAAAACCAATCTTCTCCATATAATTCCCTGCTATCTCCAATAGTTTTTCCTTTGGCAGGCTTGCCTCGCTTGGGTCAAAATTGAGGGAGATATGCACCGTGTTCCGCTTCACATTCCCATTGAGCTTGGATTGCTTTTCAAGACGGTTGAGCTTCATTGCATAGGTCAGCCTCTCGGCATCCACAGGGTAATTTCCCTGGCCAATACATTCGGCTTTTCCTTCTTTAATCTTGTTCTCGTTGTAGTTAAGCATTGCCCTGGTGGAGTGCCCTGTCTTGATTATTGCAACCATCTTTCAGAAAGCTTTTGGAGTTGTTCTTTGACTTCATCAATCTTGGAAAACATAGCTTTCTTTTGGTTTTCAAAAAGCAAAAACAAGCCCTTAATTTCAGCAGCTTGTGATGTTGCATTTACCTTCCTGACCAGCTGATTGAAGTTGCTGCCTACGGCATTCAGCTCACGGTTCAAATTGCTCATTTGTGTGATGGCTTCATCTGCTGAAGCATCCCTTGTAATGGTAGTAATTGGCCTGCTGAAAATACAGTACCTCACATAGTCGCTTATGCTGCGGCATGTAGTGTTCTTGCAGCGGCTTTCAAGGGTAGTAAATTCCTTGTCCGTAAGGCGCACATAGATACGCCTTTTGCGGTTGTTGCTTTCAGTCTCCATAATATCCTCTTCATTGGTTCAATAGCTGTGAAGCATAGCAGTGTCCCCCGCCCACGACTCCGGAGTATGGGCGGCAAGATGCCGTTGTCCGACAACGGGACATCTTGCCATTGCCGCAGACAAGGCAATCGCCCGCAGCCTTTTCTATGCTTTCCACTAATTTAATACGGTTTAGAGGATAAAAGCAATCATGGCTAAATTTTACCCATGATAGGAATAGAAAGGGCAGGATCAACTCCTGCCCTCTTTAGATTTGGTACAAACCTGTATTAGTTTAAGAGGAATATCCCGTTGTCATTTTTAGCGTACTCTGTACATAATTCAAAAGCTTTTTGTGCCCTTGCCTGTGCAGTTCCTCCCATCACGATGGATTGCAATTTGGCTTCTTCGTCTTTGTAGTTTCTCACGTTTTGATAGTAGCCTGTAACAGCATTGTAAGCACCAAATAAAGTTCCCTTTGTGGTATCCATTTGTTGAGTATCATTTACCATAGCATAGGCAAAAGCATCTTCCACCATATTTTTAAATGCAGTTGATAATTCGTCTTCTGCTCCCTTTTTTAAAAGGTCATAGGTCTCTTTGTTTGGGCATAGCGCCAACTGTATCAATTTCTTTACTTCGTCATCTTTTACCCTTACTGTTGCCCACTCATTAAAGATATTTTCCAATTGGCTGCTCAGCGTGTTTGCCATCCCCATAACTTTGTGTGCATTCTCCAGGCGTTGCTTTGCTCCCGAGGTGTGTTTAATGCGTACTACATTGGTCATGTTTTTTAGTGCTGCGTTAAGTGTATTTCGGCAGACAATTCGCACGGGTGCAAAGGCTGCTGTAATGCTTCCGCTGCCATCGTGAGAGGTAGTCAGGAATATATATTTTTCGGTTACGTCATCGCCATTGCCTACACGGATGTAGTCGGGCAATTTAGCCGTAATAAAAATACGCTCGCCATTTCCTAAAGCCCCTGCCGTCTCGTATAATATTCCATCCTCACCGCCTACGATCGCATCAAAGAAAGCAAACGCATCACGGTTTTGTACAATGTGGTAATCTTTGCCCACCACACCCAAAACCGTGTTGTTATCGCTTCGCACGTTGGCAAAATAATTCGGTACTTTGACTGGCTCACCAGTATTTAAATTTGTGGTAGCTTGTACTGTTTCAATACTGTTAGTAAACAGTGGCGATTTTACCACTTCATAATCCAGCCCCGCATTTTTGATTGCTTCGGAGCTTGTTGGATAGTCGCTGACTACCTGACCTAAATTGTGCCATGCTTTTTCCTTTACACTGAAAAAGGAATAACGGCCTGTCATTTCGTTGAAATTCAGATTGTGTCCCATGATTTCTAAGTTTTAAAAAATTAAGTGTTACGAATTCATCACTTTTCTTTTTAAGCCGTCAGCCTCCATAAAACACATTAGTTTTTCAAAACAAAAAACGGAAAAAAAGAAAGCCAGTTGAAAGTGGGCGGTAAGCAATACGGAGCGCTATAAGTCCCGAAGGGTGGACTGTGAGGGACGAACAGTACCATTATGCGCGCGCAGTTGCGGCGCACACTAACTTAGCTGCCTTTTTATCCGTTTGGAGCAGAAAAACAATCAGCAGAAAATAAAAGAATCTATAGATATGGAATGTCGAAAAGTGCATGCCTGAAGGAGCATGCTCTTGGAATAATACTGAAAACAAATCCTAACGGAGTGCCGGTGGGTTTTGTTTAACTATATGAAATTAGTCCATTTTAAAAACATCAATAATTTTCCATTTATCTCCTGTAAAAATCGCTATTGCTTTTACATTACAGTCATGGACAATTTTATTTTTTTCCAAAATATATTTCGGCACATAATTGTCTCCTATAAATCCGAAATCAGGTATAACTTTCTTAACAATTAATTTTCCATTCTGATCAAAGTCATTTTCATTCAGCTTTCTTTCTTCATCGAAATCATTAAATTTAGAATCATTATTTTTAAACTTAACGTATAAAAATCCACTAACTTCTTTTCGTAAATTAAGATTAACTTCATCGGTAAGTTCCAACTTTAGAACGGTAATTTTTATATTATTATCTTTATCTAATTTGGTTACAAAATTCAATGTGACGAAATCTCCTTCATGCGGCCTATGGGTAGTTTCTGAATACTTAACAATTCCTTGAAGTTTCGAATTGATAACCAAATGAAAAAGTTGTTTTTCGTGATTTACACCATCAACAATTGCAATTTGGCTCTTAAATTTTGAAATGACTTCATCCTTTTGAACTTTCTGAACTTGTTTTATTTCAGTTTTGATTTCTCCTTTCTTATTTCTAAGGAAGAATTTTGAAGTTAAAAAGTCACCTATTTGTAGTTGGTTTTTTAGTTGTGGGAAAAATATTTTTTTATTGTCAAATGTAATAGCGTGTATCAGATTATTTTCTTTATTGTAATAATCAACAACAGCATAGGTATCATCTAATATAGACCATGTATCTTTCTCAGATTTTTCAGCTAATAGCGGAATATATTTATATTCAGTAGTGATAACACTTCCCATCCAAGAATATTGAGATGGAATTTCTTTTTTTATTTCCTGCTTATATAATTTGAATCTAAAAACCTGACCCATTTCATATTGCTTTAGAATTTTAAAACGATTTACACTAATTGAGAAATCTATTGTTTTTCCATCAGTAAACGTTAGGCGTTCTTTTCCCTTGTCGTCTTTCCATTTGTCAAATAATACTACTTCTGTCCAATCAAAATCGGCGTAAGCAAAGTTTTCTGACAAAGGAATATATTTTTTGTACAATTCCCGATTGTCCTTTAAATCCTGTTTAACCACATTCGCTTTTTGATATAATTCTTCAAAATTTGATGATAGTTTCCAACATTTTATTTCTCTATGTTTTTTATACGCTTCAAGTTCTACTTGTGCATTTTTTAATAGGTTCTCATCAATTAGAACATTTGCCAAATCTAAATGAATATCGCCTAAAAAATCTTCGTTTTTTTCTAAACTCAAAGCCTTTGATAACATTCCGATTTTTAAGGAATTGTCTAAAGTAATACAGGCTGAAAACTCTTGCCATATGTAGTGCTTGTTCGCAAGTTCCAAAACAAGCTGTTTGTATATTTTAATTGCTAATTCTAATTCATTGTTTTTGAAATGCAGTAGCGCTTTTTCTCTCAACAACCATTCATCATCAGGAAATAATTTGATTGCTGTATCGTAGGGTTGAATGAGCCAGAAAAGATCTTGTTCAGATGTTTGAGTTTTCAGAACTTCAAAAGCTTTCTTAATTGCTTTTGTTGCTAATGGCTTGTATGTATTTTCATCCTTCTTTGTTTCTTTCCAATCGTCACTTCTTAAATTCTCCGGATTCCAATCTTTGAAAAAGTTGAGAAAACGCTCTTCATCACTTTCTTTCATAAACCTTTCAGCAAGATTTAAAATTTCGGAATGCCATTTTGATTGTCCGTGTTTTGAATACTTGGCGTTGTATTCCACGAATAAATTCCACAAATTAGCAAATCTATTTTCCTTGTGAGTATTGAAAATGTTCCAAAAATATGTCTCTCTGAAAAAGTCTAAAATTGTTTCTTTATCAAGATTTATTTTGTTTAAAAAGTCCTCAATCTCAAATTCAGTATTTGTGTTTACAAACTCTCTACAAATACGTGAAATTAAAGAAGGAATGCTTTTTCCATCTTTATGTCCATCGTGTAAATCTTCATAGCGAAGATTGTCGAGATTCCATAAAAGAAAAAAGTTGTAAAATTTAAAATCGCTGTGTGTTTTAGAATAGTTTAAAGCAAAATTTAGAATCATAGAATGAAGCATTGACGGTCTTTCATTCTTTAAATTCATATAATCTCTCAAAAATGTTCGTACTTCAACAGATGAAAGATTACTTTCTTCTGCTTTTATGTATCGGTAAATTACCCAACCGTATGGCTCGGGATGCAATTCTGTAAGCCTGTTTTGAGAAATTAGGGTTTTGAAAATTGCTAATGCTTCTTTATGTTTCCCACTTTTACTTAATTCTTCTGCTTGTTGAACTTCCGAATAATTACTGTCAATTTTTGGACGAAGAAAGTTTTTTTGATTTTCGATTATTTCATCTTCGTAACCTTGAAAATCTATTGTATTTAGTTCTTTAAAACAAACTTCTGCTTGATTCAAGTTTTTACCGGCTATGTAGTATTTACACAAATCTATAAGCACCCAAGCAAATGCCTTTAGCAACCATTCATCTGAACTATCTTCTAAGTATAATTGTCTTGAAATGCTTAAAGCATTGTTTAGTTTATTCAGTTTTTCAACTCCTGATAAATCCTTTGCTTTATTTCTTAATTCAAAAACGGTTTTAGAATCCATATCAAGATGATTTTTCTAATAAGTGTTTGTTTATTTCCTCAACTAAACCTGTCGTTCTTGACAGAATAATTTCCGTTTTCTTGAACTTAAATTTTCCGTCATACCAAAATTTGTATGTCGCTGTAAAACCATTTTTCTTTATTTCATAAATCTCGTGATATTGCTTGTGTTCAATTTTGGCAATTTGAAAATTGAAAGGCTGTAATTTTTCCTTTAAGTTCTCGTAAAACTCTTTTTGAAATGATTGCTCAAACTCAAATTCCATTTTGTCTATTTCGGGTTCTGCAATTATGATTGTCTTATTTTGAAGTTTGCCAATTTTCGTATATATGTTTTCAGTAAATTCAGTTGATTGTGTGGGCTTTTGTATGGTTGTAATTTTATTATGGCTGTTGAAGTTGATTTTGAAAACTGCAACTTCATTTCCTTGCGAAAAAGTATAATGTTCCAAATAACTTGTGTGGCGAATGTCACTGATGTTTAAATATTCATCTTTTAAACATTCACTAATTACAAGATAAATGTGCTTCACAAAAGCCGTTTGATTTGAAAAATCAAACGGCAATTCTGTTTCTGAAATTTCTGTATTTAATTCAATAATATCTTCTCTTGGTTGAATATTCTCAATTTTAGGTGGTTGAACATTGCTTGCAATACTAAAATGTGGCTCGTCAATCGTAAACAGATTTTGTTTTGCCCTTGTAATTCCTGTGTAAAGCCAACGGAAATAACTTGAATTGAAATAGCCCATTGACGTTTTGCAATCTAAAAAAGTATTAGTCCATTCTCCGCCTTGTGCTTTGTGGCAAGTAACAGCATAGCCAAATTTTATTCGTAGAGCGTTAAAGTACTTATCGCTTCGCAAAGCTTCTTTAAATTCTTTTGTCCCTAGTTTTAGTTTCGGATTTCGGATTTTAAAATCAATGTAAAGGGCTTTTAATTCATCTGAACTCAAATCTCTATGATGTGAGTAAAGCAAGTTTTCTATGATTTTACATTCAATGTCGTGTTTCTTAAAATCTTCATCTGTAAACGTAATTGTAACGTTACGAAAAGTCAGTGGAACACTAACTTCAATCGTTTCGTCTTTTTTGTTTTTTCGTTTTAGCGATATTGTTCTGATTTCATTCGTTGGTGTAACTTCTTTTACAATTCCAAAATCGCCATTTAGCAATTCCATTTGCGGATAGTTGTAATTGTTACCGACCGAAATTACTTTGTCGCTGACCGTTATTAAGTTTTGATTTGGGAAAAAGTGATTTCTAACAAAGTCGTTGTATTCTTTTACTGATGAATTTGAATAAGCAACAATTATTGTTTCTTCGTCAATGCTGTTGTTACAGGCTTGCAGATACTTTGGCAACAACTCTTCATATTTTGTCCTGTTGATGTCTTTAAAATTGGTTTCAATATCAAGTTGGTTAAAAACCTTTTCTTTTAAAGATTTTCGAATTTTCGTGGCGTTGTATAGTACTCCGCTTTCTGCCTCTTGTCTTACGACTTCGGTAAGTTCAAATTCTTTTGAAATAAGTCCATAATTTTCCTTTAAATAATTTTCGTCAAGTGCTGGCGAAAAATTCATATTCACAGGTGGCAACTGTGCGTTGTCACCAATGAAAATTATTTTTTTACTATGGTCGTTGCTGTCAAGATTTATGTGATTTATTAGGTCTTTAAGCAAATAGCCTGAACCAAATCTAAAAAACTCTCCCTCTGAATAGACATTTGAAATCATTGATGCTTCGTCAATAATGTAAATTGTATTGCATGAATCATTATTATTTTTCAGTTCGTAGTAGAATTTAAAAGTTTCTGTTCCATCTTCGCCTTTTGTCTTAAATTCTTGTATGTCTTTGCTTGAATAAATTGTTTTGTGAATTGTGTATGCCTTGTGTTTTGTTTTTTGCGAAATCACTTTTGCCGCTCGTCCTGTCGGTGCAGCGATTTTGAAACTTCTTTTGGTTGTTGTCAAAAAATCGGTAAGTCCCTTCATCATAAAAGTTTTACCTGTCCCTGCATAACCCTTAATTATAAAGCACTTTATCTCATTCGACAGGAAAGTTTCTAACTCACAGGCGAGTGCTCTTTGACCAGATGTTAGCTCAAAGGTTGAAAAAGATTCAAAAAAATTCATACAATTTATTGTTGAGATGATTAGGTTCAAAAAAAGCCCAACAACTGTAGGGCCTTCGGTAATTATGAATTAATTCAAATTTACTTATTAACTAACTTTTCCAAATAAGTTACTTTTTCCTTCTCAGCTTGTAGTAACCTCTCATACAGCTTCTTGTTTTCTTCAAACAATTCTACCACTTTATCTAAAGGATTAAAATTACAAGTATTATGAGACCCTATTGGACCTTGATTAATACTGTTATCACTAAAGTTATTGAAGTAATTAAATACCGATTCCTCTGAAAAGTTCTTGATTGCTTCAACGGTTACACCAAGAGCTTTCGCTACTTCCTGCAATTTAGAATCCTCAACAGTTTCGCTATTCTCAATATTAGAAACCGCCTGTTGGCTAATTCCTAATGCAGCGGCGAGGGCTTCCTGTTTCATATCACGAAGCTCACGAATGCGGCTAATCTTTCTTCCTATGTGGTTTTTAGTTGGTGCGTTCATAACTCAAAGGTATTGAAAATTCTGTAAGATTTTTATAGTTGGTAAAATACAAGCATATAATGGTATGATACAAGTCTCTGTGGTTTGGTAAAATGCCATAACTTCTTTACTTGCTGTACATAACAAAAATAAAATTTTTTAATGATGTACAATAGTAAAAGTAAGAGAATATGGATTATCCAATTAAAATTCCGCAAGCCTATTCCAATCGTGAGCGTTTGGAAGAAGCTGTTAAAAGCATAGTGAGCTTTGTTCACACAGATGCAGTGTATGTTTCAATAACCGTTTTAAATGAGAACTTTCATGCTATTATTACAATTATAGTAAGCGAGAATAACAATCAAGACCTGGAGGATTACCAAAGAAGTAAGATTATTGATGTCTATCCTGAATGTACTTTTAAATTCTTCACCGCGGACTGGACAAAGCATGCTTTAAAAAAAGGATTGCCTTTCTTTATCGAGCATTGTTCGCTTGATAATCTGGTTTACGCTGTGCCGGATGTGAAAGTATTCTATCCAAGTTACCTTAATACAAAGCCATACCTTAAAAGAGTAAAGCACAGGTTTGAAGAAATGGCCTGGGCAACGGATGCATGTATCAAGAATTATAAAGACCTGAACCGTTCAGATAAGACTCTCGAAGCTGCCTATTGCCTACACCAGGGACTACGCTACTTACTTATGTCCTTATCAGAACTTTTTGGGGATTCCTTTATTGGCGGCAATTGCTTAATCGAGCAATATGAATGGATGATCGATTTTGTCCCGGCTGCTAAAGATTGTATTGATCTCGACAAACCCGCTGATAGGGAACTTATTGAATTTTTAAATTCTGCCTATTACGCTATTTACTTTAAGGAAGCATCCACTATCGAAAAGGAATCACTTCAATTGGCATACGAGAAAGTCACTAATCTGACCATTCTTAGCAGAGCACTTTTAAATGACAGGCTTATAAGTTATAAGGGCAATCTTAAGGCTTCGCAGGCACAACCCTATTTAGGTTGCCGTATCCTTAATGAAAAAATGGATAGCAATTACATTATTAGCTCTGCGCTTTCACAGATTGGCAATATTATCTATGACTATATTGACACACAGTCAGCATTCTGTTTTGGTTATCGCCCATTTGAAGTGAAAAAACATTACAGAAGCCCCGGATTCCATTTCTATATTGTGGTGTTTACACAGGAATTTAAGGATGGCGCTGCTTCGGTTATTGAAGCGAAAGTACGTGACCTGCTTAGTGGAAAACATAAAGTAACCATCCTGCTACACAGAAAAGAATCTTTAAGAAAGAAGCGGGATAATGACCGATGGTTCTTAAACAAGCTTACAGTAAATGGTTTGCAAATTGGGAGCAACTTAGAAATTGAAGACAGAGCTTTCACAAGGGATATTCAGGAATCTGTATGTTACTGGTATGACAGGCAACTCGCAGCCGATTCCTTTTTTTCCTCAGCACAAATGCTTACTCAGGATAACGGGGCGTTGATCAAAAACACCTTGTTGCACCAGGCGGTAGTTAACCTGTCTCTAGGTCTGATCGAGTTGTATTTAAGCTACAGACCAAACAGAATTAATATTGGGCACTTGTTTTCAATTCTCCAATACATTTTCAATAAAGACTACACAGCTGACTTCAAAAATGGAGAGGACATTACTCTGTATGTGCTGCTTTCCGCTAACCCCGATATGGCGCGTTACAAAGATGTAAAACTATATAGCATTACAGACAGCAACAAACTTGAAGCTATTTGCCAAAGCTTCTACCTGTCTGCAAAAGCATTGTCTGAGAAACAAATAGAAAAACATAAAACTTCAAATACCTAGCTTATGGAAATTAATAATATAAAAGCCCTGACAGATCTTGCTGAAAAGCTTGCCACTACACGAGAATTTAACATACTGAGCCCGTGCGAGAGGCGAGAGAATCAACATACAGCTAAGTTATATTTTAGCGGTTACAACGACCTTACCCTGACTGTCATGGATATCGTCAAAGTATGCATTTCTGCTCTCTACGGCATGGAAGATAATGAGGGCGACAGAAAATATGCATCGGCATATACTATTGCAGAAGTTTTGGGACTTGCGCTTGAACTTATGCCTATGGAAGAATCCCAAATACTTGACCTATGCTATGAATTGCATTTAAAACTGAAAGCGAAAGAACCTGAATGATACGCAATCCTGCACATATTTTGAGCAGGAAAAAATCAGAAACGCTACTTATCTTTACAATATGCGAGATATCATTTATGGGGTACAACTTTAAAGTTGTACCCCAAGTTGTTCTTGTAGAAAAGTTTTATTAGTCAGTCCTTAGCGTAAAAGCACAGAATAATGGACAGGCTGCAACCGCTTTGCGATTTCTTTGACGCTATTGAAAATGATGGTCGCATTGGCAGTACCAATATCTGTATATATGCTGCGTTGCTTAATTACAGGGCTCAGCACGGCTTTGCAAACCCTATTCATGTATACAGTCACGAGATTATGAGAATTGCCAAGATAGCGTCGCGAATGACCTATTACAAGTGTGTAAGGGAATTAAGTGACTATGGTTATGTCATATACAAACACTCCTTTAAAAAAACCAGAGCCAGCATGATTTATTTTAAGGATAGGAAAGAATGAATGAGATAAATGTCGAATTACAAATGAAGAAAGATTATGAGCGAGCAAGTAACAAAAGACGATTTAAGGCAATTCAGCCTTATGATTATTGACGAAGTGCGCAAGTTAAAACCGGAAATCAAAAAAGAGGACAATTTAGAATGGCTCAAGAGCAGGGCGGCCAGAAAATTGCTTACTATGTCACCAGGATCACTGCAAAACTTACGAGTAACAGGCCAGGTTAGATTCAGAAAAGTTTTAGGTTCCTATTATTACCATAGAGCAGACCTGATGAAATTATTCACCGGTAATTAAAGATTATGGAAGATATTCATAATCACCTTGTGCTATTAGAGAACGATGCCAGGCTTAATGTCTGGCATCTTGCACTCCTAACAGCAATACTTTTACTAGGTATTAAACAGCACCAATCAAAAGTAATTAATGTTAGCCGTAGTAAACTCATGGCTCTTTCACATATCCAGACGCTTCCTACATATCATAAGTATTTTAAAGAGCTTCAGGAACTCGGGATAATTAAGTACACTCCCTCGTATCATCCGGGATATAAAAGCGAGGTGGAGTTTTTAAAAAATGTCAAGTAAATAATGGAAAAAACATGACATATTAAATAAATGATTACTTTTGTATTTAGATATGACAGTAGCACAGAACATAAAACAGAAGATTAACCGAATTGATACAGGAACTCTATTTGGTTATGCTGCATTAGGTATTACACCTGATGAAGCACTAGCTGCGTCTAAAGCAATAAGCAGGTTAACAGCAGAAGGTATTATAAGAAGAGCGAAAAAAGGAATTTACTACAAGCCAAAACAAAGCGCTTTTGGCGAAGTGAAACCTCGGGAAGAGGCATTGCTATCGAGGTACCTTTTTGACGATAACAAGCAAATAGCTTACATTACGGGAATACGCCTATACAATCGACTTGGGCTTACAACACAGGTGCCTAATTCGGTACGTGTAGCATCCTCAGAAAAACAGGTAAAGGGAAAAGTAGGAAACCTACTGATTAAACCTGCCAAAAGTTATGTGAAAGTTACACAGGGAAATATCCGCTTTTTGGAATTTCTGGATGTAATAAAGGATTTGAATGTAATTCCTGATCTTACTAAAAAGGATGGTTTCGATTATCTGAAAAGCGAAATTACCCGTTTTGACAACAATAAAGAAGTCAAAAAGCTTGTGTCCTATGGTTTGGAATATCCGCCTAAGGTAAAAGCGCTTTTAGGTGCTTTGCTGGAAGACTCTAACATTGATTCCGCTCATTACAAATCGCTAAAAGATGCCATAAACCCTATGAGTCAATATCAATATGGCATTAGCCCCAAGCTTTTGCCAAATGCAAACAACTGGAATATTGTATAATGAAACTACACGAAGACAGAGACAGTTTTGAAGCAGCAATAACCCAGGCTGCAACACATTTTAAGATACCACAAATCTTCATTGAGAAAGACTATTGGGTAACATATGCCTTGCACCAACTGTTTCATTCTCCTGAAAAAGATAAAATCGTCTTTAAGGGAGGAACTGCCTTGTCAAAGTGCCACAAAATCATTAGCCGCTTTTCAGAAGATATTGATTTAGTCATGATAAAAGCGGGAACAGAATCAGGGGACAAACTGAAAAAAATGATGAAAGGCATCTCCCAAGTAGTTGATAATTCGGTATTGCAGCTTCTCGCTGATGATCCATTGACTAACAAAAATGGGAATATGCGAAAAACAGTATATGCTTATCCTAAAGCCGGTGTAACTGGTAAATTTGAACAGGTACGCGAAAACATTGTACTCGAAGTCTCCCATCTAGGTAGCTTTAATCCTCATACCATCCTACCCATAAACACACTGATAGCTGAATATGTTAAAGATTCGGGCAGGCAGGAGCTCATTGCACAATTTGGATTAGAGGATTTCGATGTTTCGGTATTATCAATAGAAAGGACCTTTTGTGAAAAGGTAATTAGCCTGGTCCGCTTTTCATATGACGAGAATCCACTGGAAGCGCTCTCGAGAAAGGTACGCCACATATATGACCTGCATCAGTTATTGCTGCTTCCCAAAATCCAGGAGTTTGTAACATCCCCTACATTTGACGCAATGTTACAACAGGTAGGAAAAGACGATGACAAGGCTATCCCGAACGACAAGGAATGGATATATCAGCACCCCGCTTATGCGCTTATTTTTAAAGATTATGCCACGGTTTGGCATACAGTACGAAAAACGTATACTAGCACTTTCAAGGAACTGGTAACTGGCGAACTTCCTGAAGAAGCGGCAATTCTGTCCACACTAAAATTTCTTGCAGCCCGAATTGCTGAAATATCTTGGCATATAAAAAAATAGGGTTTTTTTCTAATTTCCTGAAATACAATATTGCAGCATAACAGACGGACAACCCATAAAAAATTAAGGCATTTCATTGGATTATTTGCATGTATTCTTGTCCCTTAATTAACTTCCATATTTCCTATATACTATATTTAGTACAGAATTTGAGTCGTGATAATAAGTGAGGACAACAAATAAAAATTCCACTGTATCATCTTACGCAACTTTTGATGTCAGGCTCCACAAAACCATTATTGGACAGCAAATACAAAAGAATGTTGTCAAGAATAAAACTAACCCTAAGTAAGGTGAAAATGTAAGAGTGATGTCACTGGTAATTTATTAAATTCGCTAAAATCTCCAATGAATGTCTGACTACGATTTTACCTCATTAAATGCTACCGATTTTGAAAAGCTGGTGTGCGCATTACTTAATGCAAATGAAGGAAATGGCAAACTTGTATTTACTACTTTTAAACCTGGAAGGGATCAAGGTATTGATGCCATAAAAAGCACGAAAGATACAAAAGTTGAAGCTGTTGTACAGGCAAAGCATTATGCTGGCTCCACATTTTCTAAACTGAAAAGTGACTTACGAAATGAATATCCTAAGGTCGAACTGATGAAGCCTTCAAGATATATTGTTGCTACATCCCAAGGGCTGACCCCACAAAATAAAGATAGCATAAAAGATATATTCTTCCCGTATATACTTTCAAACGCCGACATCCTAGGCAGGGACGACCTAAATAACCTCCTGACGTTGTTTCCGGAAATTGAACAGGCCAATTATAAACTTTGGTTTTCCGGAGTGTCAGTACTTAAGGGGTTGGTCAGTGCAAAATATTATGGAAGAAGAGGTGAATTTGTTCCTGATGAAATCAAACGAAAATTGCGGCTATTTGTTAACATACGTGAAATTGAATACGCCGATACCTTACTTTCCCAAAACAAATTTGTCGTTATTACCGGCGAACCGGGTGTTGGCAAATCAACTCTTTCCGAAATTCTTATCTATAGGTACTTGGCAAATGGCTTTAACCTAACGGTAATATATAATGATATATTAGAGGTTGAAGACACAATTTCTGAAGATGAGAGTCCACAGATATTTTATTATGATGATTTTCTTGGCCACACCCAAAAAGAAATTGCAAATTGTAAAACTGCAGAAAATTCACTGTTAAAGATTATAACACGTATTAGTAAATTAAAAAACAAATTCCTGATTTTAAATACCCGACGACTCATACTTAATAGTGCACTGGAAGAATCGGAAAGGCTGAGAAATTTTAATTTATTACGTGGCGAGTCAAAGGTAGAGCTGAATACATACAGTTTGGGTGCGAAAATGAAGATGCTGGAAAACCATTTGCTGGAATCTGATATGAAAAGCAGCAAAATAGACTTGATTCGTTCGTTAAAATCTTACATTTGTAATCATAATAGTTTTACACCTCGGCACCTGGAATTTTTCACCAGCGAATTACATACGGGGGATTTAAATCTTGACCAATTAAAAGATTTTGTCCATGAGAATTTAGAATATCCGCGCAGGATTTGGGAACATGCCTATGATAATCAAATAGAAGACAGGGAACGTTTTTTTCTGAATACAATGTATTCTTTTGGCGGCAACACTGAAAATACAACTATCAAAGAAGCATTTTCCAGACGCATCAGCTATGAGGTACGATACAATAACCATATCAGGACACAAAATCCATTTAAGGAGGCAATGCAACGGCTTAGCGGAGGATTCATTGTAACTGATTATTATTATGATCATAAGTTTTATTTTATAAACCCTTCACTTGAGGACTTCTTAAAATATAATATTTCAGATAACCCGGATGAAATTGAACGAATCCTTTTCTCCTCGATTAAAATTGGACAATGGTACAAATTTTTTGATCCTTATTTCCAAGAAAGGAAATTGCCTAAAGCATTACTGGATTATTTTAAAAGTGCGTTCATCAATGATTCTCTTGAAAATGATAAAGATCGTTTTTTTGCAGCCATTTTTTTAGCATCCCATTCGAACGAAAACACGAAAGAAGTCATAAACCTTATACGAAGCATTTCTGATTGGGATTGTGTATTTCAAGATACTGTTATCGGCGAGTATGCCTTCCGATTTTTGAAAAAAGTAAAATCATATAAAACATTGAATTATCTCTTTCTTAAAACTGACTTTAGTCTATATTATAACATGATTCTGTCCTGTCAGTTTATTGAGGAACTTATTGAGCTTTTGTATCTATTAGCTAATCATTATGGATTCCTGCTTGCTTATGAAATAGATTCTGTAGGGCCACACTTTCGATGCAACAAGGCCCGCATAAAAGAGATAATAGCGCACTGCACAGTTTTATTTAGTAGTGAAGTGAATGACCAATATGACTATCTGACAAATACGATTGATAAGGAGGGCTATCATGATGTGTTTGAAAAAATTGATGCTCACTATGAGTTTATACACGACTACATTTCTTCTAACTTTAAATTTGACTATTTAAATCTAAAAGCCCCAAATTGGGCTGAAATTGCAGATCAAAATCATGCCGATTACCTAACAATACCACAATTAGATTTCGATCCATACGAAGAAGAAGATAAACTTTTTGGACATGACGTATATCTGGAAGATTACGATTATTCTGAGTATGATTCTAGTGTTGATGAAAAAGATATTCCTGATTTACCATTTTAATGCTTAAGTAAGTAAGTTGGAATCTATTTTGCTATATATTTATTTCTGTCGTCTTAATATGTAACTAGAATTTACAATTACTAAATTCATATATTTGTAGTGAATTATAGTGCTTTTAAAGCGGTTAATGCTGAACAATAATATACTGATTATCAACATCTCGCCTTTCGTGGCACTTTTAAAATAGAAGTTGAAACAGCCAGGTTTTGTTGGGTTTATAGGAATAAGTTCGAATCCCATTGTGGTCACTTTTAGCTGTTTTGACAACGGCGAACTTATTTAAACTTTACAAAATCCTACAAATATAAAATTTGTAGGATTTTTTATTCCTGTTGTTTACTCCTTTTGATGAAGTCCCTTATATCGCAAAACGTGCTTCCTACTTTTTTCTAAAAATTACTACGAGTAACTATATTCTCCTTTACATCGTTTTACAAAATTCTTACATGCTATCCAATCTTATAATTTTATAAGTTAATGCTTTTCAATATAATATTCAACAACTACATAAGTAGAACAAGAAGGTGTTCCTACAAAAATAATTACAAAATACCTTTTCCTCTTCAGGAACGTGTAAATCTAATCTTATCAAAAAACATAATGCTGTCAAAACAGAACGTTAAATAAAAAACAAAATTAAGCCCTTCAACTTCATCATCGTCATCCCACAGTAATTGCTGGGAAAGCTTCCCACACTTACAGTTTCTTAAACATTACTATAGATTGAGTGTTAAAACATTTAACATATAAGCAATGTAATATCAATGTGTTAACACAAAAGCATTTAAAGCCCTTTTAATTTTGAGATAATCGATTCTAAATTTTATATCATGAAAGAAACATTCAAAGTTAAAGAAGTAGGCCTTTCTAACAGGCGAAGCTT
>Ga0265798_10001525_pt1 | contig 35928 bp, 26 predicted proteins | sample P3T30metagenome_FD_192430 | JGI IMG/M metagenome (GOLD analysis project Ga0265798, IMG submission 192430) | Plant litter microbial communities from East Loma Ridge, Irvine, California - P3 T30 | ecosystem: Environmental > Terrestrial > Plant litter > Unclassified | place: USA: California...
ATTATGCGCAGTCCTTCTGCAGTAGTTTTTACTCTCGCTTTTCCACTGATCTTTATTCTGATCTTTGGTTTTTTAAGCAGCAGCGGTCCGAAGCTGAGCCTTGGTATAGCGCCGGGTTCCGATCTGCAGAACCCGGTATTAGCGGCACTGGAGCAGATCCAGGTGGTAAAACTGGTACGAGATAAGAACAAGGAAGAACTAAATAACAGCCTCGAAAAAGGTAACATCGACGGGGTGATCAACATCCAGAAAAACCCTGCAGATACACCGGCATATACCGCCAACATTCAATACACCTCCGCTTCCAGGGAAAAGGGAAGCATTTTAAAATCACTGCTAACCAATGCACTCTACGAGCTCAATACCAAAAATCTTAAACCAAGTGTGGCGATTTTAAAAGAGAGTACCGTACACGGCAGAACCTACCGGGTAATCGACTTTATCCTGCCTGGTCAGTTGGGCTTTTCATTGCTTAGCACTGGCGTATTCGGAACCGCATTCGTGTTCTTCAGCTTAAGACAAACGCTGGTGATCAAACGGTTCTTTGCCACACCGGTACGCCGTTCCAGCATTGTGTTCGGTGAAGGTATTGCCAGGATCGGGTTTGCGTTGCTTGGTGCCGTGTTCATCATTCTTGTTGGTCACTTCTTCTTCCACTTCACGTTGATCAATGGCGTAGTAACCGTACTCAACATGCTGCTGCTTGCCGTGCTCGGGCTCATCGTGTTTATGGGCTTTGGCTTCGTGGTGTCTGGTATTGCCAAAAGTGAAAGTACCATACCGCCAATTTCCAATATCGTAACCCTGCCACAGTTTCTGCTATCAGGCACCTTTTTCCCTATTGAAAATTTCCCTGAATGGCTGCAGCCGATCAGCAGAGCCCTGCCCCTTACCTACCTGAATGATGCCATGCGCAAAATCGCTTTTGAAGGTTACAACCTCTGGGATGTTAAATTCGAGATGATGATCCTGGTAATCTGGGGAATTCTAATCTACTCCGTTGCGGTTAAAGTCTTTAGGTGGGAATAAAATATCGCCCTGCAAACCTATTATTTTATTATTTGTTTAACTTTGAATACTGCTTGGTAATTGTAAACTTTACACTAAGCGAAAATCAAAACATAAAACAATATAAAAATGAGTTTAATAATCGATGTTCATGCAAGGCAAATCCTTGATTCAAGGGGAAATCCTACGGTAGAAGTTGAAGTAATTACAGAAAATGGCAACATGGGCCGTGCTGCTGTGCCATCTGGCGCAAGTACTGGTAAACATGAAGCTGTTGAACTAAGGGATGGTGATAACAATGCCTACATGGGCAAAGGTGTATTAAAAGCAGTTGAAAATGTAAATACTAAAATTGCTGAAGCCCTTCGCGGTGTTGATGTTTTCGAACAAAACATGATCGATAAAGCAATGATCGAGCTTGATGGTACCGAGAACAAAGGTAATTTAGGTGCTAATGCAATCCTTGGTGTGTCTTTAGCAGTTGCTAAAGCTGCAGCACAGGAAAGCAGACAACCATTATACCGCTACATCGGTGGTGTAAACGCAAACACCCTACCTGTTCCAATGATGAACATTCTGAACGGTGGTGCACACGCAGATAACAAAATTGACTTCCAGGAATTCATGATCATGCCTCTAGGTGCAAGCAGCTTCTCTGAAGCATTGCAAATGGGTACTCAGGTTTTCCACAACCTTAAAACTGTACTTAAGAAAAAAGGATATTCAACCAACGTAGGTGATGAAGGTGGTTTTGCACCAAACATCGGCTCGAATGTTGAAGCTATTGAAACTGTACTTACCGCTATCGAAGCTTCTGGCTACACACCAGGAAAAGATATCTGGATCGCGATGGATGCTGCCGCTTCCGAAATGTATGATTCAAGCAGCAAAACTTACAACTTCCACAAATCTTCAGGAGAGAAATTAACTTCTGACGAGATGGTGAATTACTGGGTTGATTGGGCAAGTAAATATCCAATCATCTCTATTGAAGATGGTTTAGATGAAGACGATTGGGCAGCATGGGAAGCATTAACCCGCGCAATCGGCGATAAGGTGCAGCTTGTAGGTGATGACTTGTTCGTAACCAACGTTAAGCGTCTTCAACAAGGTATCGAGAAGAACATTGCAAATTCAATCCTTGTAAAAGTTAACCAGATCGGTTCATTAACGGAAACCATTAATGCAGTGAGCTTAGCACAGAACAGCGGTTATACTTCTGTAATGAGCCATAGAAGTGGTGAAACTGAAGATGTAACCATCGCTGACTTAGCAGTAGCTTTAAACTGCGGACAGATCAAAACTGGTTCAGCTTCACGTTCTGACAGGATCGCTAAATACAACCAATTGCTTCGTATTGAAGAAGAACTTGGTTCAGCAGCACGTTTCTTAGGAAAAGACTTCAAATTCTTAAAGAAGTAATATAGCGCAATCCACGCTGCTCAAAAGCATGCTGGAACGCGTTAACGCTTGACTGGTCATTCGAGTTAAGTAAGATCTAAAATGGTCATTACAGCTAATGTAATGACCGTTTTTCGTTACACTGCACCACTAAGGATTCTTCTTCATAAATAAATCCACTTCGCATGGCTTTTCTTTTATATTTGTATTAATGAAAAGGATCATTGAACTCTTCCGGAACAAGTATTTCCTCTGCGCTTTTGCATTTGCAGTGTGGATGTTGTTTTTCGACAGGAATGATATGTTATCACAATACGAGTACAGCTCTGAAGTAAGCAAGCTGAAGGAAGAAAAGGCTTTCTATGAAAAAGAAACCAACCAGGTAAAGAAAGACTTGCGTGAGCTGACCACTAACCTTAAAATGGCTGAGAAATTTGCCCGTGAAAAGTACTTCATGAAGAAAGACAATGAAGATGTCTTTGTTGTTGTTAAGGAAACTCCGAAAGATTAATCCCTTTTTTGATCTCTAATAGCCGAACTTCGGCAGTGCAAGCTTATAGCGCACCACAATAATCCTCAATACAAAGATAAAACCGATAACCGCTACTTTCGCGAAGTCGGGCTTCATATTCAACTCCAGCAGTCCAAAATACAAAACACCTCCAAGAATACATGCGGTAGCGTAAATCTCCTGCCGGAAGATCAATGGGATCGCATTTAAGAGCGTATCTCTGATGATACCACCAAAGCAGCCGGTAATGGTCCCTAAAGCCACACACATCCCCGGATCCAATCCAAAGTTGATGCCTTTCTGCAGTCCAAGCATCGTAAACAGCCCCAGTCCCAGTGAATCAAATAGGAAAAGCGTTACCTTGAAACGTTTGATGTTCTTCTTAAAAAATATAGTCAGCAGGGATGTAACCAGAATGAGCAGGCAGTAATTTACATCCCGCATCCAGGCCACAGGTGTATCACCCAGCAGCAGATCTCTTACCGTACCACCGCCAATAGAAGTTACAAAAGCAATGATGAGTACACCAAAAGGATCCAGTCGCTTTTGCATCGCAGCAAAGGAACCCGATATGGCGAATGCAATGGTACCCAGGATTTCAATTGCTTCAGCGGTAGTAATGGTCATTTCAGATGTTCAGCTTTAAGCAACAATATATCCAGAATTTTCTGGTAAAAAAAGAACCCCGCAGCAATTGCGGGGTTCAGCGAATATTTCTTCAGCGGAAGGATCCAGCTGCAATTCTGATTGATTATTTACAGCATACCGCCGTCTACTGCGATAACTTGTCCGGTTACATAAGCACTCATGTCTGATGCAAGGAAAACACATACGTTAGCTACATCTTCCACTTCACCAGCACGTTTCAAAGGAATACCTTCTTCCCAACTTTTAACAACTTTAGGATCCAGTACGTCGGTCATTTCAGTGCGGATGAAACCTGGAGCAACCACGTTACTACGGATGTTTCTGGAGCCAAGCTCTTTCGCTACGGACTTTGAAAAGCCGATGATACCAGCTTTTGACGCTGCGTAGTTCGCCTGACCGGCATTACCCTGGACGCCAACAACAGAACTCATGTTGATGAATACACCTTTACGTGCTTTCATCATGATCTTAGAAGCCGCCTTGGTTACGTTAAACACAGATTTAAGGTTTACATTGATTACATCATCAAAGTTCTCTTCGCTCATGCGCATCAGCAAACCATCTTTAGTGATACCGGCATTGTTAACCACAATATCCAATGCACCAAAATCAGCAATAATATCGTTGATCAATTTCTCTGCTTCGTCAAATTTTGAAGCATCAGAACGGTAACCTTTAACCTGGGTACCAAAGCTTTGCAGTTCCTGCTCTAAAGCTTCACCTTTTTCAACAGATGATAAATAGGTGAAGGCTACTTTTGCACCTTGTTCTGCAAATTTCTCTGCGATCTTACGTCCAATTCCTTTAGAAGCACCAGTAATCAGTGCGGTTTTTCCTTCTAATAATTTCATTTATGCTTGGTTATTAATATATCAAATTAAACTACTGGTACCGGCTTGTAAATGGCAGGCTCCTGCTGACTCAAACAGTGAAAACTGCCCAATCCCCAGATGATATCTGTAGAGTCGATACCTACAACTTTGCGATCTGGGAAAACACTTTGGATAATATCCAAAGCACGCTGGTCATTCGCATCCCGGAACGTAGGTACCACAACGGCCTTATTCGCGATATAGAAGTTCGCGTATGAGGCCGGCAAACGGGTATCTTCATGGATCACTGCTGAGGGCATTGGCAAAGTAACCACTTTTAACGGTTTCCCATTTAGCAGTTTCATTTGCTTCAAGGTTTCCAGATTCTCCTGCAGCAAGTGATAATTCTCATCTGCTTCATTTTCTTCAACAACCGTAAGCACCGTGTCTTCGTTCACAAAGCGCGTGATGTCGTCAATGTGCCCATCCGTGTCATCACCGACAATCCCGTCGCCCAACCATAGGATTTGACTTGCTCCGTAGTATTCCATCAGGTATTGCTCAATCTGGAACTTGTTCAGGTCTGGGTTACGGTTCTCATTCAGCAGACAAGCGGTAGTCGTCAATATGGTACCCGCACCGTTAAACTCCACCGAACCACCTTCCATCACGATATTAGGTGTGTAAAGTGGCAATTTGTAGTGCTGCGCAATGGTCGTTGGTATCACATCATCCAGATCAAAGGGCGGATATTTTCCACCCCAAGCGTTGTAGCCCCAGTCGATCACAGCCTTTTTAGAGCGATCTGCATTCAACAAGAAGGCAGGACCATGGTCGCGGCACCAGGCATCATTTGTAGGATGCATGAAGAACTCAATATTATCCAGATCGGCACCTACTTTCTGCAATTCAGCAATCGCAAATGCTTTGGTTTCCTCATCGTTAATATTGATGCGCACCTTCTCCCCTTCTGCAACCACCTTGATGAATTCGCAGTAAGGAGCGTAAATGGTCTCAATCTTTCCCGGCCATGAAGCCTCTTTATGTGGCCAGCTTAACCAGGTCGCTTCATGTAATTCCCACTCCGCCGGAAAGGCATAACCTGCCTTCTTTGGCGTATCGTTAAATAGATTCGTCATCTATATACCTTTTAGTAATCTGTGCATAACTATCGATTCTGCGGTCGCGAAGAAAGGGCCAGTGTGTCCTGTAGCTGTCAGATCTGGATAGATCAAGCTCAACCACCTTCATTTCTTCATCATCATGCGAAGCTTTGTATAATAAGGTTCCAAAAGGATTGGACACAAATGATCCACCCCAGAACTTAACACCTGCTTCTTCACCTACACGGTTAACGCTTACTACAGGAACACCGTTTGCAATCGCATGCGAACGCTGGATTGTCTGCCATGCATTGTACTGCTCGGTATTGGTGCCTTCATCCTGCGTAGTAGCCCAGCCAATTGCAGTTGGGTAAAACAGGAAGTCGGCGCCCATGAGTGCTGTAAGTCGTGCTGCTTCAGGATACCATTGATCCCAGCAGATCAGCACTCCAATTTTCGCATATTTCGTTTTGAATACTTTATAACCTAAATCTCCAGGGGTGAAGTAAAACTTCTCATAGAAACCTGGATCATCCGGGATGTGCATCTTGCGATACTTACCCAGGTATGCACCATCCGCATCCAGTACTGCGGTGGTATTATGGTAAAGACCTTCAGCTCTTTTTTCAAATAAAGACGCTATAATTACCACATTCAGTTCTGCGGCAACTACAGATAAAGCATCTGTCGACGGACCTGGGATGGTCTCTGCCAACTGAAAATTATCATAATTTTCTTCATCGCAGAAATACAATGAGGTAAATAACTCCTGCAAACATACCACCTGGGCACCTTGCGCAGCAACCTCACGAATCTTTACGATCGCTTTATCTAAATTTTCTTGTTTATTACTGGTACAGCTCATCTGCACCAATCCAACTTGTACTTTAGCCATTCAATAAAATTTTGAAACGCAAAGTTATAGAAAATATTTTTGGGACGGCTCTATACTTAATTCAAGCCGTTAATTATACCGCATTATTACATAAAGAAGCCGTAACTCACGCAGGTTTAGTGCCGACTAATGAGAACGTTCTTCAAATGGAACTTTGATAATCGAGCTGTAACTCATAAAGGCATTTAATACATAAACAGCCATCATAAAGCTCCGCAATGTATTGAACTTCATTAATCGTAAGCTGAATGTTTGAGCACTGGCACTTGGTATAGGAATTTGCTTTACATTCTATACGTGCACTGCAACGTTCGCAGGGAATAATCTCGTGTTTACTCATTTTGATTTATTAACACAGTTGCCTCAATTTAAAAACAAAAAAGGGAGCAGATGAACATCTACTCCCCGGTGAATTAACCACTAAATTATCTTAGCCAGAGCAGCTGATGCAGCCCTCTTCCATGGTACAAACTGGTCCTTCAATGATCTCTTCAGCACTCTGCGAAATAACCGCTGGAATAACAGGCTCAAGGTTTTTACCCGACTGGTTCTCAATGGTGAACTTCACCGCCTGAGATGCCGCTTGGGTACGCAGGTAATACATACCGGTTTTCAAACCTTTTTTCCATGCATAAAAGTGCATCGAAGTTAACTTCGAAGTATTCGGTGCATTGATAAACAAGTTCAGCGATTGCGACTGGCAGATGTAAGCACCACGATCAGCAGCCATATCAATAATGCTACGCATTTTGATCTCCCAAACAGTTTTGTAAAGATCTTTGATGTATTGCGGGATTTCTGCAATGTCCTGAATAGAACCATTGGCAAGGATAATCCTGTCTTTCATTGCGGTGTTCCAAAGACCCAAAGCAACAAGATCTTTAAGCAGGTGTTTGTTCACCACGATGAACTCGCCGCTTAATACCCTTCTGGTATAAATATTAGAAGTATATGGCTCGAAACACTCATTGTTACCGAGGATCTGTGAAGTTGATGCAGTAGGCATTGGTGCAACCAGTAAGCTGTTACGTGCACCATGTTTAATCACTTTCTCACGTAAGCTTTCCCAATCCCAGCGACCACTATCTGGTGTAACATTCCAAAGATCGAACTGGAACTTGCCTTGTGATAATGGAGAACCTTCGAAAGTCTGGTAAGCACCATCTTTTACCGCTAGATCGTTAGATGCAGTCATTGCAGCAAAATAGATCGTTTCAAAGATCTCCTTGTTCAGAATCTTTGCTTCTTCACTTTCAAAAGGATAACGCATCAGGATAAAAGCATCTGCCAAGCCCTGAACACCTAATCCGATTGGTCTGTGACGAAGGTTGGAGTTCTTAGCCTCATCTACTGGGTAATAGTTGTTGTCGATGATCTTGTTCAGGTTTAAAGTAGCCTGATACGTAACATCATATAGTTTTTGGTGATCAAACTCACCGTTGATAACATATCTTGGTAGCGCAAGTGAAGCCAGGTTACAAACCGCAACTTCATCTTTAGAAGTGTATTCGATAATCTCGGTACAAAGGTTAGAACTCTTGATGGTTCCAAGGTTCTGTTGGTTTGATTTGCTGTTTGCAGCATCTTTATACAACAAGAATGGATTACCAGTTTCAATTTGTGCGTCAAGAATTGCGAACCAAAGTTCTTGTGCCTTGATGGTTTTTCTCGCACGGCCTTCCTGCTCATAACGAGCATATAAAGATTCGAATTCCGCTCCAAAGCAGTCGGCAAGACCTGGTGCTTCATGCGGACAGAACAAGCTCCATTCACCATCTTCTTCCACACGGCGCATGAATAGATCGCTGATCCATAAAGCATAGAATAAATCACGTGCACGAAGTTCTTCTTTACCATGATTCTTACGAAGGTCAAGGAAAGAAAAGATATCCGCATGCCATGGCTCCAGGTAAATTGCGAAAGCACCTTTACGTTTACCTCCACCCTGATCTACATAACGTGCAGTATCGTTGAAAACCTTCAACATCGGCACAATACCGTTGCTCGTTCCATTGGTACCACCAATGTAAGAACCAGTAGCCCGGATGTTGTGAATGCTTAGTCCAATACCTCCGGCACTCTGCGAAATTTTAGCAGTTTGCTTTAAAGTATCATAAATACCTTCAATACTATCATCTTGCATGGTTAGTAAAAAGCATGAAGACATCTGCGGTTTTGGTGTCCCTGCATTGAACAAAGTTGGTGTAGCATGCGTAAACCAACGCTCACTCATCAGGTTATAAGTCTTAATTGCACTTTCAATATCGGTTTTATGGATACCGACAGAAACACGCATAAACAAATGTTGTGGACGTTCAACAATCTGCCCATCAACTTTAAGCAAATATGATTTCTCCAGTGTTTTGAAACCGAAGTAATCAAAACCAAAGTCACGGTCATAAATGATGGTGCTATCAAGAATATCAGCATGTTCCTCAATCACGGCCCAAACATCTTCCGCAATCAGCGAAGCTGGTTTACCATTTTTCGGATCTACATAATTATAAAGCATCTCCATGGTCTTGGAGAACGATTTGGTGGTATTCTTATGCAAATTAGACACCGCAATACGGGAAGCAAGTAATGCATAATCCGGGTGTTTGGTTGTCAATGATGCTGCAGTTTCTGCAGCAAGGCTGTCCAGCTCTGAGGTTGTTACACCATCATAAAGGCCTTCAATTACCTTTTTGGCAACATCAATCGGATCAACCAGCTCCGGATTGAAACCGTAACATAGCTTTTCAATTCTGGCGGTGATCTTGTCAAACTTCACCACTTCCTTGCGGCCATCTCTTTTTTGTACAAACATATCTTTAAACTTTTTGGGCGACACAAAAAGCCCAGCAAGGGCTTAAAACATCTAAACGTTAATATTTATCTGGTCTTAGAAATCGTCATCTAGGGAGAAAGCAGATGCTTTGTCTTCAGTTGAAGTCAACACACCACTTTTCTGGTAATCTCCTACGCGCTTTTCGAAGAAATTGGTTTTACCCTGCAGGGAAATCATCTCCATAAAATCAAATGGATTGGTCGCGTTATAGACCTTGCTGTAACCCAGCTCTACCAACCACCTGTCGGCAACAAATTCAATGTATTGCGACATCAGCTTTGCATTCATACCGATCAGCGCCACTGGCAGTGCATCCGTAATAAACTCTTTTTCAATTTCAACTGCATCGCGAATGATACCTTGTACGGCTTCTTCGCTCAGTTTATTCTCCAACATGCGGTATAATAAACACGCAAATTCGCAGTGCATACCCTCATCACGAGAAATCAACTCATTACTGAAGGTTAAGCCAGGCATTAAGCCACGTTTTTTCAACCAGAAAATAGAGCAGAAACTACCGCTGAAGAAAATACCTTCAACTGCAGCAAATGCAACAAGGCGCTCTGCAAAACTGCCACCATCGATCCAGCGTAGTGCCCATTCTGCTTTTCTCTTTACACATGGAACTGTTTCAATCGCGTGGAATAAACGATCTTTTTCTACCGGATCTTTGATATAGGAATCAATCAGTAGCGCATAGGTTTCCGAGTGGATGTTCTCCATCATGATCTGGAAGCCATAGAAACAACGCGCCTCCGGAAGTTGCACCTCGCTCATGAAGTTTACTGCAAGGTTTTCATTTACGATACCATCGCTTGCTGCGAAAAATGCAAGCACATGAGAGATAAAATGTCTTTCACCATCATTAAGACCATCCCAGTGTTTTTGGTCATCAGACAGGTCGATTTCTTCTGCAGTCCAGAAGCTGGCCTCCGTCTTTTTGTACATTTCCCACAACTCCGGGTACTTAATAGGCAATAGAACAAAGCGATCCTTATTTTCTTTTAGTAATACTTCTTCCTGTTGCATATGTTTCTAATTTGGATGAGTAATTATTTATTTTTTTTTCACACTACCCTAAACCTTTGCAATGAAGCGCTGGAGCGGGTCTGGTGACTTGATGAAATTCTGCCAACAAACTTAAATAGCTAAATTTCAACTCTTTATTCAAAGTTCTTCACATCATAGATGAAAGATATTTGTGAAAACAAATATAAATAGCCCCCTCTAGCTTAGGTTCTAATAGTTCCTAACAAGTGAGCAATGTTATCAACATTGAAATTGTAAAGTGACACATTTATTACTTCCATTATTTGGTAAATTGAAGGGTACGTACCATTAAGCTGAACATACCAAACACAATCACCGGAACTAAGAATAGGTTGGATATTGAGCAAGTCTCCTTCCGGTATCTAGGGGGTGTTGATCCGCCTAATGGGCGGCCAAGGGCGGGTAGACCCCGGGTAGAGGGCGGGTGGACCCCGGGTTAACCCCTAAGCTGCCAGCAAGCGAGCGACAACAACAAGCGAGGGTAATCCAGCCAGCCACGCAAAATAAATGTCAGACGTAGAACATCCAGCACCCAGCTGTGGACGCCAGCAATCCAGGAATGTGAAAGTCTTAAATGTGCAATCTGTGAATTTCTGCAGCCTACTTATGCACATAGGTAATCTCAACCTTGGCATCCCCTTTTCTCCAGATGCCTAGTTCTTTGGCGGCTTGCGCAGAGACATCTATGATATAGCGTTTGGTAAATGGACCTCGGTCATTTACTTCCACATCTACAGTCTTACCATTTTTGAGGTTTTTCACGGTAACAACAGTACCCAAAGGAAGTGTGCGGTGCGCTGCCGTCAGCTTATGAGCACGGTACTTTTTGCCGCTGGATGTTTTTCGTCCTTCAAACCTGGACGAGTAGTAAGTTGCGAGTCCTGTTTTAGTTTTAATGTTCGGATTTTTGTCTTCCGTTGGGGCACTTGCACCCGCCTGAAGAAAGAAGATCATACATAGTAAAAGCAAACAATATCTCATATTTCTTTCTTTGATGAACTGCCAAATATATGAAAACAAACGTCTTATAAAAATTTTAGCCTCCGGACTAGTTTGCCCTCTATCCAGAGGAGCAAACTAACCAGGAGGCTTTAATAAACTTAAATCGCTGTTAGTCTTTCAGGTTTGATGGACTTACCAAACTTTTTATTTAACAGATGATTTTGTTAAAATAATTAAAATTTTTGCTCAATGCGATTGTAAAACTACAGTTCTACCTTCACGTCGTACAGCTTTTTGCTTTCACTCTTTAGCTTTTTCGGTTCAACTTTTATCACCTTTCTGTCGTAAGTAATAAAGCCGTTTACCTCCCCTTCCACGTCGGTCGTCTGCGTGTAAACTGCGGCCGAAAGTCCCATTGGAATAAGCTCTGTCATACGTTCAATAAAGGTTGTATATCGGGTAAACAGGCTGTCTGCAGATTTGAAGTTCTGATAACCCCAGTTATCGCGTTCCTGCCATAAGTGCCCAGTCAATGGTAAACCCAGTCCCCCGAATTCCCCTAACACCAAAATGCGTTTGGCACCAAACAGTTCCGGATCAGGCATCGCAGGACGTGGGTAGTTGTGCAGATCCACAATATGACCGTCTTGCGTGAAGTTACCCCCGCTGGCGCTGTTCACTAACCTGCTTGGATCTTTCTGCACCGTCCAATCGGTAATTTCCTTTGTTTTAAACTGTCCCCATGCCTCGTTAAATGGTACCCACACCACGATAGATGGGAAGTTATGGAGGCTGGTCATGATCTTATCCCACTCTTTTTTGTAGTAAGCTTCAGACTCAGGTGTTCGTTTCTGGTCTGTTGCCCTGTCAATTACACCAGGGTGGTTTTCCCAGCCATTGCCAAGATCACCACTTGGCATATCTTGCCAAAGTAGTATACCATTTTTATCACAGTAATTGTAATAACGTGCAGGTTCTACTTTGATGTGCTTCCGGATCATGTTAAAGCCCATATCCTTTAAACGGTCGATATCAAACACCATCGCAGCTTCTGTTGGCGGGGTGTACAGACCATCCGGCCACCAGCCTTGATCCAGCGGACCATACTGGAAGAGAAACTTATTATTGAGCAGCATGCGCTGAATACCCGCAGCATCGGGGGCCATAGAAATCTTACGCATGGCAAAATAGCTATCTACCTGATCTACCGCTTTAGAACCACGTACCAGGGCAACTTTAAGATCATACAAATAAGGATCCTCCGGCGACCAAAGATGCTGATCTTCCAGCTTTAGCACCGCAGTAGCATCCGCTGCAACAACCTGTTCTGCAACAACCTTACCGCCCGCCAGTGCCTGTATCCTGATCTTATCACCAGGTTTTGCAGCAGCAACTGCTGCACTTACCGTAAGCGTTTTCGCATCAATGTCCGGGGTATGTTTCGTGCTTTCGATATAAGATTCTGGGACTGCTTCCAGCCAGACTGTCTGCCAGATACCCGTTACCGGCGTGTACCAGATGCCATCAGGCTTGTTAACCTGTTTACCTCTGGGCTGAGGACCATCATCAGTCGGATCCCAAACGCGAACCTTGATCTCCTGATTGCCATTTCTAGTTAGCAGTTTGGTAATATCAAAACTGAAAGGATCAAAACCGCCTTCATGTTTGCCGGCCGACTTACCATTTACAAATACTTCTGTTTGCCAGTCTACCGCACCAAAGTGCAGCAACACTTTCTTCCCACGCATACTGCCTGGTACCGTGATGTTGTGCTGATACCAAAGTACGCTGTCCTTACCTACACGGCGGCCAACGCCCGACAATGCAGATTCCACCGCAAAAGGTACCAGGATTTTGCCCTCATACTTTGTAGTGGCTTTCTGGTTTTTCGGAACGATGCTATAGTTCCAAAGACCGTTAAGATTTTTCCAATTTTCATTTCGTACCAATTGGGGACGCGGATATTCCGGCAAGGGTGCGTTTACGTCAACCTGCTCAGCCCATGGCGTTACAATTTTTTCCCGGACAAGACTCCAGGGTTTTTCCTGCGCCTGAACTGCAAATTGACTTAAAACCAGCAGTAAAAGTGAGATTCCTTTTTTCATTCAAATTAATTTTAGATAAACTATAGTTGGATTTTTTGGAGCGGTGAAAAGATCATGTCCTCCACTCCAGAAATTTTTAATCCGATACGTGCAAACACATAGTTCTGTGTTGGTGTCATCGCGGGTATTGTCACAGAAAGATTCACATTCGCCGGGTCGGTAATTGCCGCCGCGCCAAGTTCAGTGTTTGCAATATTATCGGCTCTGGACACAAACTGAGTCTTATTGATGAACAGGGCGACATTTTCGATGAGCTTAGCATCAGCTCCAGTGATGATCTGATCAATACGGCATGTCGCATTAAGTGTTGTGCCACTAACCGTGTAGGCGGCATTTCGCAGCAGGTAGTAAGGTGTTGCTTCAAGATCAAGGGTCTGGTTGCCGCCTATGGTCACATTCAGGGTGTCACGACCGCCATTTGCATTCTCCTGCCAACGAAAGGGCCCCTGACCATTTGGAATGATCAGTTTGTATTGGCCATCAAACAACAAAGATGAGTAAGTACCATCCTGGCCGAAGGTTGTGGCGATCGGACCAGATTTCCCGAAGCCTGGCTGGTACAACTCCACTGGGACCTGGTTAAACTCCAACCCGATCTCCTCGCCGTTGTACATAATCCGGCCATTCAACGTGGAAGCCGGCGCTTCATAATTGTCTTTCTTACAAGACTGAACCCCAAATGCAATTGCTAAAAGGATGATATAATGAATCTTAAACTTCATGGCGTCTTAAATGTAAGTGTCTTATTGATTTGGTTGTTTAACAATTTTAGGATTTGCCGAAACAATGTCGTTACCTATGGTGGAGTAGTAATTTCCGAGCTGGAACCTGCTTGCACCGGTAACCGGACTAGGCTTCACTTCCCGGAACAGCCATTTTCCATTGTTTGGATTTCCCGGATTGTAGTATTTATATGGCCACAATCCAAAAGGTTGGGTATTTTTCTTGGTCGCAGTACCGAGGTTGCTTGTTAATTGGCTTACAGTCATCTGACTACCATCCCATACCACATGAGCAAGTCTCCAGCGCTTCATGTCGAACAAGGTATGACCCTCAAACACCAGCTCTACCCGACGTTCATGCACAATCCTGTCGAAAGTTATTTCGGTAAGTGGTGTGGTGAAACCTGCACGTTGCCTTACCCGGTTCAGGTAATCTGCCGCAAGTGTGGTCTGACCCAACTCGAAGGCTGCCTCCGCTGCGTTCAAAAGCACTTCCGCGTAGCGGTAGCGGATAAAGGCAACATCACTCCGGCGTCCCCGTCTGCCCGAGCCTTCCGCAGGATCCAGATACTTACGGATGTAGAATCCTGTTTGCGTTCTGAATTCCTGTCCATTCACGGGACCATCTTTTCCTACGACTTGGACCGGGACAGTGGTTCCAGGAAGCGGAACCAGGCGGCTTGCGTCATCACTGCTGAGGATGCTGCCGTCAGCCAGCAGGTAACCCGCCCAGATGTCTACCCGTTTACCTTTGAAGAGCCCGTTTGGCAGCAAAACGGTCCCAGCAAGTCGTGCATCACGACCGGCGAAGATGTCCAGTTGATTGGTGTAGTAAATTGGATTGCCACTAGCATCCTTGGTCGCAAGCGGCGCATAGGTATTATCTAAGCGTTCAAAAGCTTCTACAATATTGAGTGAGGGATTTAGTCGACCAGCATCAAGTCCCTCATCAGAGATGGAGAAAGGCTGATTGTTTGTTGTAAAATTATGTACCCGGCCGGTGTTTACCTTGAAATCCTCAATGAAGATCGGTTCGGTATTCACACTGCTTTTATCCAGGAAAAGCTGTGCATAATTATCAGATAAATCGGGAAGCACGCGATACAGCTGGTAAGCACCAGCGCTGCCGCCGATGATTTCCTGAGCAGCAGCAAGCGCCTTAGTGTAATAAGCATTGGCCATACTTGCAGGGATCCCGACTTCGCCACCTGCCAGCGACACCTGCGGTGTAGTCGCGCCATATTTCGCTATCGAGGCGGCATATAGTGCTGCGCGACATTCCATGGCAAGCGCTGCGCCCTTACTTGCGCGTGACTTGACGTTTACATCGGATGGAAGTATCGCCTTAATTTCTTCTGCTTCACTGATCACAAAGTCATAGATTTCCGATTCTTTAGATCTTGGTGTCTGCAAGTTGGTCACGTTACCGCTATAATCATATACCAGTGAGGTGGTAATCAAGGGAACACCACCCATGCGTTTCACCAACTCAAAATAGTAGTTCGCTCTTAGAAAACGTCCTTCGGCAATAAAGCGAATCTTGTCCGCTTCTGTAAGCTTTGTCGCTGCCGTTGCGCGCTCGATGAACAGATTCAGGTCACGGATATAACCATAATCCCAACTCGACCATTCTCCATAACCCCAGCTTGTTCTTTGAACAACTTCGTAGGCACCATTTTCAGATGGAAAAGCCTCACTGAAGTCAACAAAGCTTCTCCAGCCTTCATCAAGACTAGAAAAATCCTGCTGCCTGTTGTACAAGTCGCCCAGGACTGACAGCACCAGTGCAGGGTCTGAGAAAGCGGTTTCTTCAGGAATAATCTGCTTTGGCGGCACATCAAGAAACTCGCTGTCTTTTTTACAGCCTGCAACCAACAGGACTGCGAACATTATCATCAAATATATCTTCTTCATGGTAATTCGATTTGTAGGGCTTAAAAAGTGAGGTTTAAACCAACATTAACAACTTTATTCTGTGGAAACTGGAGACCATTGTCGTCGGTCGTTTCCGGATCAACGTTGTAAGAGCTCAGATTATCGATGGAAAACAGGTTGTATCCATTAAGATAAACCCGGGCACGTTTAACCTTAATCTTTTCGAGTATGGATTGTGGTAGCGAATAACCCAGCTCTATAGTCCTTGCACGCAGGTACCTTACGTTATGTAGCCAAAAGGTCGAATTGGGCCCATAGTTACTGTGACTGTTTCCCGGATTCATCCGGTTTGCAGGATACTTGCCTTGAATCCATTCGCTGTTCAGATCAAAAGGATCTGCACGATGCCAGCGGTCTTCGAATATGGAGTTTAAGTTACCGTTGTTTTGGAATGCCCAGCGTGTTTCCCAGTTTTGAAACCAGGTATACCCAGCGCCACCGGAAAAATCGGCATGGAAATCAAAGGATTTGTAAGAAGCGCCAATGCTGAAGCCGAAATTCACGTTCGGTTGCCTGCCATAGCCAAATCCGACAGGCCGCTCATCATATTGGTCGATCTTACCATCGCCGTTTTGATCCTTGTAAATCAAGTCACCCGGAAGTAGTGTACGGTTACCTCTACCATCCACATTTACTGGATAGTTATTGATCTGTTCCTGAGAATCAAACTGACCAGCAATCTCATAGCCCCAGTCAATATTTGCAAACCTGTTTTCAGAAGAATTACGGTACTGATCCCAGGAGTTAAAGAACAAAGGATTGTAGGAGTTCAGATTCTTTAAGCGGGTATAAGAAATATTACCACCGACGTTAAAAGTTACCTCTCCGATTTTGTTGGTGTAGTTTAGCGAAAGTTCCTCTCCATATTGTGCATCAGAATTGACGTTTTCCTGCGGCAGGCTGTAACCGATCTCTATCGGTACAATCAAGTCATTCTTATTACCCAGTAAGCCTGTTCTCTTGCGATAGAAGTAATCGATGGTACCGGTAAGTGTGTTATTGAACAATGCAAAATCAGCACCGACGTTGAAGGACTTACTTTTTAGCCAAGACACCCTTGTTACCGGGATTCCTTTATCTCTGGATACAATTACTGCATTTCCATCAATGATTGCTGTTCCCTGGTTGTAGTTATAACCAGGCAAGTAAGCGTAAGCCGCTACGATCGGCTGATTTGGATCGTTAGGATTACGGTCATCCCCAAGGATACCGTAAGAGCCCCTGAATTTCAGATCGGTCAGCACCTTACTGTCTCCAAGCAGCTTTTTCATGAAATTTTCCTCCGTGATCCTCCATCCGGCAGACACACCTGGGAAGTAGCCCACGCGGTTCTCGGGGGCAAAAAGGTAAGAGGCATCTCGTCTGGCTGATGCTTCCAAGAAATACCTGTTGGCAAAGTTATAGGTGATCCGTCCGATGTAGCCAATCCTGGTTTCCGCATCATCACGGTCATTGTAGGTATCTGCTGTCGGAAAATAGATCAAAGGTAAGTTATTTGATATCGGCGACGAGTGGATGTAATTGCTTAGATGGTTAAGCTCGATTCTCTCATTTACCAGTGTTGCACCGATGGTATGCTGTCCGAAAGTGTTATTATAGTTGATCTGTGCCTGGAAGGTTGTTGCAAACTCTTTACGTTGCTCCCGCTCCCGGTATGGATTATTACTACCGCCGGTAATATCGTAGGTATCTGTTTCAGGGCGATAAGTATAGGTGTTATAAGTATACTCATGGTTATTTAGCATATAGTCAGCGAAGTAATACGAATACACCGCACGTGCTGTAAGACCCTTCACGCCTGGAATTTGATACTCTGCATTGAAATTCGTCTGCAATACCCGCCAGTCGTTACGGTAAGTTCCGGACAACCTTTTATTCAAAAAAGCATAGTTGGACTCGGTGTGGCCGATATCATTTAGGTACAACGGATTATCGTTTGCATACGGACGTTCAAGTGGGGAGTTGCGCAGTACGGCAAATCTGGCCAGGAAATAGTCATCGACACCAGGTACCCCTGGGTTTTCCCGGGTTTCAATCCGACCATTAATATTTACCCCAACTTTTAAGCCATTGGCCACCGTTGCACTAACGTTAGATTGAATGTTGGTCCGCTGAAATTCATACTCCTCTCCTAATACGGAGTTCTGGTAAAGATTTGTTGCAGACACATAATAGTTCAGCTTATCCGTACCTCCAGTAAAGTTCACGTTCAATGAATTTTGAGGCGCATTGTTGTTACTCTTCAGCACATATTCCCGCCAGTCGAAACTCCGGTAAGCAGGGTCTGTACCAGCCTGATATTTAGCCAATTCTTCCTGGGTGATACTGGTATTGCCATTGGAATTTATTTCCGCTTCCGCTTTATAACGCATGTAATCATAAGATGTGCGTACAACATCGGGAAAGCGCGACCAATTCTGAAAACCAGCATAAGCATCCACATTGATGCGACTGTCGCCTTTCGTACCTTTTTTGGTGGTTACCACGATTACCCCGTTTGCAGCACGCACGCCGTAAATGGCCGCCGAGGCATCTTTCAACACCGAGATCGACTCGATATCATTGGGTGCAAGGTTGTTAAATTGCCCTTCATCCTGCTGAATCCCATCGATTACATACAAGGGTCGACCCATGTTCCGCACCTGGATGCTGGCACTGGCACCCGGCCGGCCTTCAGACATCCGGAAAGTAACGCCCGGGATCTTACCTGCAAGGGAAGTACTCACGGTGGCTCCACCATGTACCCGTTCAATATCCTTACTGGTTACAGAGGAAATTGCTCCGGTGATGGACTCTCTTTTTTGAGTACCGAAACCGGTTACCACGACTTCTTCAAGCTTTTGATTGTCTTCGGCAAGCGTTATCGTTAAATTGGATCGCCCATTCAGCGGAACTTCCTGGGTAATGAAACCAACATAGCCGAACTGCAAGGTTGCATTCCGGTTGGCTGCGGCAATCTGGAACTTTCCATTCCCATCTGTTGTTGCACCGATTGTGGTACCCTTTACTTTCACGGTTACGCCAGCGAGCGGAACGCCCTTGTCATCCGCAACCGTACCTGTAATGGTGCCGTTCTGCGCACGTGTTTGTAAGGAGAAAAGAAGGATTGAAAAACAGCACAAAAGTGTCGCAAGACCGCGCCACTTCAAGCTTATGCCCCTGCCATAAGCGTGTAAACGTCTTTTCATAAGGTTAATATTTGGTTTATACATCTTGCCTGTCAGCAAAATGCGGTTATTCAAATATGCTGCTTTCGAAAAGCAGCTTGTTTATAGATTTGTCTCATTAGTTCCTCAAATCGTCTCAAAATTTCTGCATTATTCCTCGTTTCAAGTTAGCAACCACATCAATTCTTTGATATATTTGAGAAAGCCTAACCAATTGAAGCGCATTATATTAATCGTTGCATTTGCCTTTACATACCTGTATGGATACGGGCAACCGTACTATTTCAAACACTATCAGGTGGAGAACGGCCTGTCGAACAATACGGTGTTTGCTTCCATTCAGGACGAGAAAGGATTTATGTGGTTTGGAACTAAGGACGGGCTTAATCGATTCGACGGTTATACTTTCAAAACATACCGCAATGATCCCAATGATCCGAATAGCATAGGTAACAATCTGGTTTTTTCCTTGCAGCTCAGCAAGGGTCAGCTTTTAGCAGGCACTGGCGATGGTGTTTTCAAATATGATCCGGCATATGAGAACTTCAAAAGGCTGAAACATACGAAGGGGATTAGAGCGTTTAATGTTAAAACGGATCAAGCAGAAAACATTTGGATCATATCGGCAAATGGCCTGTATAAACTGCAGGAAGGCAGCAATACAATCCGGAAATTCCGCAATACTGCCAAGGTTGAGTATACCTTTGTTTACCCAACTGATGACGGCAACACCTGGATTGGCGCAAGCGATGGCATCATCAGACGTTACGATCATCAGGAAAATAAAATCGACATTGTGCAAAACCTGAATACCCCAGGAATCCGGGAAGTTGCACCCATCTCGGCGATGCGGAAAACCGAAGATGGAAAACTACTGGTTGGGACGACCACACAAGGCTTGAAGCTGTTCGACCCGGCCACTGGCCACTTCAAGGATATTATTTCACTAAACCGGGATAGGACGAATATTTACGTCAGAGATATCATCAGGAATACCAATCAGGAATATTGGATTGCCACCGAATCAGGCGTTTACATCTACGATCACCATACCGGCAAGATCACCCACCAGGAAAAGCAAAACAATAATAAATATACACTGGCCGACAATGCGGTTTACACACTTTGCAGGGATAATCAGGGTGGCATATGGCTTGGCAGTTACTTCGGCGGCATCTCCTTTTACTCCGCACAATATTCTATATTCAGCAAGTACTTTCCGCAGCAGCAGGACAATGCCATCAGCGGTAATGCGGTGCGTGAAATTCAAAAGGACCAATATGGAAGGCTTTGGATTGGAACCGAAGATGCGGGATTGAATAAATACGACATCACCAAAGGGCTTTTCAGCAACTATCTGCCGGACGGCAAAAAAACGAGCATTGTGCATTCGAATATTCACGGACTGATGGCCGATGGAGATAAGCTTTGGATTGGCACTTTCCACCATGGAATCGATATCATGGATGTTAAAACCGGGAAGGTCATCAAACACTATGATCCGGGAAAGAATGGGCTGACAAGCGATTTTGTGATGGCATTTTACAAGACCAGGGCAGGCAAAATCTTGATTGCCTCCACAAGTGGCTTTTTTCAATACCGTCTCGGCGATGATTACTTTGAGCGGTTTGAGGATATGCCCCGCATATCTTACAGCTCGGTCCTTGAAGCAAGTGACGGCACCATCTGGATCGGGAGCTTTGATGAGGGTTTATTTAAAATGAGCCCGGATGGTAAGCTTCTACAACAATATCGGCATGACACCAGTTCTCCAGGAGGCCTGAGCAACGATAGAATAACTTCGGTTTTTGAAGATGCTTCTAAAAACATGTGGTTCACCACCGAAGGTGGCGGCTTACTTGAGTACAAGAAAAATAGCAACACTTTCGTAAAATATACCGTTAAGAACGGCCTTCCAACAAATTTCCTGTTCAGGATTGAGGAAGATCAGGACCACACTTTCTGGATCAGTAGCAGTAGAGGCTTGATCAATTTTAACCCTAGTACACATTATGTAAAAACCTACACCAAATCAGATGGCTTGCTCACCAACCAGTTCAACTATAGCTCTTCTTTCAAAGATGCCGATGGACGGATCTATTTTGGAAGCCTAAAAGGACTGATCAGTTTCGATCCTCATGCATTGAAGAACAAGGTTTTCGATCCCCCAATTTTCATTACTAATTTTCATGTGCAACATACGAGCAGAAATGATAATCAGGAAAGCTATCCTTTTGGCCATTCCATACTCTCGTTAAAAGAGATCACCTTGCAGTATGACCAGTCATCGTTTAACATTGATGTGGCTGCACTTAGTTTCTTTGCGCCGGAAATGACGGAATACGCATACCGGATGACTGGGCTATATGACGATTGGGAGCACCTGAAGAGTAATCGGAAGATCTATTTCACCAAACTAGAACCGGGCACCTATACTTTCCAGGTTAGAGCACTCGTGCATGGCAGTACGAAATGGAGTAAAAACGAAGCCAGTTTAAGGGTCATCATATTACCCCCGATATGGAAAAGCAGTTGGGCATACCTATTTTATGCAATACTCTGCGTCCTTATGGTTCTCATGCTGGCCCGATACTTTAATCGCCGACTGAAACGAAAGAACCAGATCCGAAGAAAGATCTTTGAGAATGAAAAGGAAAAGGAGATTTACCAGGCAAAGATCGAGTTTTTCACCATGGTTTCCCATGAAATCCGCACACCACTTACCCTCATTAAAGGGCCGATGGAAAAGTTGCTGAAGCAGGCCCATGAGGTTCCTTCGATGGAAAAGAACCTAAACATTCTAAATCGAAATACTGAACGGCTGCTCAATCTTACCAACCAACTGCTAGATTTCAGAAAAACCGAGATCAGCGGTTATTCACTGAACTATGTGCGGACAAATATCCCTGAGATCATCCGTGAGGTTGTGCACAACTTTGAAGCAATTGCGGAACATAAGCACATTACAGTAAGGTTACGACTTAATGCCGAGCCCTTTTACGCCTATGTTGACCTGGAGGCCTTCTATAAGATCATCTTCAGCCTGCTAGACAATGCTTTTAAATATGGGAGATCCATGGTGGCGGTTACACTGGAGGACCAAGCAAGTGCCGGCGGTTACTTCAGGATCGTGGTAAAAAGTGATGGCAACCTGATTCCTGTCGCGGCGGCCGAAAAGATATTTGAACCTTTTTATCGGGTAAAAGAAAGCAAGTCGCTACCAGGAACCGGAATCGGACTCTCCATTTCAAGAGCACTCACGGAATTGCACCAGGGTACACTGGTGCTGGATCAGCATAACACAACTTACAACGCATTCCAATTAACACTACCCGTACATCATTCAATTGAGTTTAATCTTCAGGAAAAATGGAAAAAGCACTTACCCTCAACACCGATCAGCAGCAGCGAGACATCAGACCAACCATTTTAATCGTCGATGATAACCCTGACATTCTTGACTTCATCTCTGACGACCTTTCTGAGCATTACCTAACGCTGACGGCAACAACCGGGCTGGAGGCCCTACAAATACTCGAACAAGAGGTGATTGCACTTGTCGTTACAGACATTATGATGCCTGGCATGGATGGCTTTGAACTGTGTGAGAAGATCAAGGCAAACATCAACCACTGCCATGTCCCGGTTGTGCTACTCACCTCAAAAACAAACGTCCAGTCGAAGATCGAAGGGCTGGAGTTGGGAGCAGATGCCTATGTAGAAAAGCCTTTTTCACCGGACTTCCTACTGGCACAAATCGCTTCCTTGCTAAAAAACCGAAATACTTTAAAGACCTACTTCTCCAGTTCCCCACTGGTACACATCAACAGCATTGCACATTCCAGGGCAGATGAGATCTTCTTGCAAAAACTGCAGGTCGCCATCCACAAACATATCGCGAATTCCGGGCTCGATGTAGATCTGATTGCGGATGAAATGAACATCAGCAGGCCTACACTGTACCGAAAGATAAAATTGATTTCAGATCTTTCGCCTAATGAACTGATTAATTTGACTCGACTAAAGAAGGCGGCGGAACTGTTGAATGAAGGTAGTTTGAAGATCTACGAGGTTTCAGAGCTGGTAGGATATAGCTCACAAACGCATTTTAGCAGAAACTTCTCCAAGCAGTTTGGGATGTCGCCTACTGAATATATTCAACATCGAAAGCGAATGCTTTGTTGAAGGGATTAATCGGTCGCGCTTATAAAAAAAGCTCCAGATATAACTGGAGCTTTTTTTATTCTTATTCTGAAGATTAATAAACATCTGTTTCTCGGCTGCTACCGGAACCATAATAGAAGTTAACAACTCTTTTGTCTCCCTTATTTGGAAGCAAATATTCGGTCACTACAGGAGTATTGCGAGCTGTATTAAAATTCGTATTGAAGTTTAATGTATATAAGTTTAAGTAGGAGTCATAAGGAGCTGCTTTCAGAATTACACCCTTGGCATTTGGCACCAATGCGCCGGACGGAGCTCTTTTAAGGTGGACATAGCCACTGCCACCTTCTGGTGAATTCGAATATATCAATTTTCCGTTTGAGTTCGTCGTTGCAGTTAAAAGCGGACTAGTTTTCACGATTTGACCGGTAATATCGATCAGTTCAACATCTAAGTTTGCATTTGGCTCAAAGGTATATGCACCAACTTCAACATAATTACCCTCATAACTGTAATAGTTATAAATGTTCAACCTATCTACTTGAAGCTGATTGTTCTCAGCTGAAACCAGCACCTGATTGTTATTATAGGTGTAGTTTACTGGAATATAAACGGTCTTTCCTGCCTTGTCTACACCAATTTTCATATAAACAGACGTACGAAGGTCTGGCACATTTGCATTGAAGCTGTTAACGTTGAAATATGTTTTTATTGTTGAAACAGAAGGTAAAGTAAAATAAGGGTATGAATTTACTTGATTCTCTATTGAATTGATGTACAATTTCTGATCTGCAGCAACTTGACCAAAACTAAGTGCGTATCCATTCGGTGAAGCTGGTAGTTTCAAGGAATATGTGCCATTCTCTAAAGAATAGGTTGGGAAAGAAACTTTATAGAAACTACTACCTACAGTATAAATGGTTGCGGTAGCCGTAACCAATACGTTTGCACCTACTTTCTCAGGCGTCGTATTCGTTAGATCTGTATCAATATATAAAGTACCAGAAATTTCATTCGATAATTCAGTTGAGTTCCACAGTTTTGCAGGTCCAAAAGTGATATCTTTTTGAAATATCTGCGTAGCGGCGAAGCCGGTTTTGGAAATAAGGAATGAACTTGTTGGAAACAGATACAGTGCATTAAATTGGGCTATTCCCTGAGCATTTGTTTTAGTTGCAAAAACCTTTCCTTCGGAAGAAACGATTACATCAGCATCCGAAATCGGTGCATTGGTTACGGCATCTATCACGGCAACGCTATAGTCTTTCTTTGCAGCTAATACTGCACTTGAGCGTGACAGACTGTCGTTGAATCTGAGTTGCTCGAGCGCTGCGCTGTTGATCAACTGTTGCATTGCTGTTGCGCCTTTCTGCCTGATCGTCTCCAAATCAAGCTCATGCTGATACTTTAAATTTAGTAACTCCTTTTGCGCATCAATGGCGTCGCGCTCGCTGAAGTCGTCTTTTGAGCAGGCAGCAGATAATAGTAATGCTGCCATTAGCATTAATTTAGTAAATTTTGATGTCATATAATTGGTTGTGTAAATTGAAGCGTTAAATTATCGGGTAAGCGGCATAACGATCCCTAGCTTGGAAATAAAGGAATTCGTTCTAACATTGCTACCAAATCCGATCTTTTCCATATAGGAATAATGCGATCTAGCGGCAGACAGGCCCTTGAGGTATCTAAAGTCCAGCGACAGCTTAAAAGCATTGAACAAAGGCATTTGGACATCTGCACCAACGATAACGTTGATTCGTTCCGCCTTGTATTCACTTGTTACGTTTTGAAAATCGCTTACCGTTGCAATCACATCTTTGCCTGGAAGTAGATCGCCTGTCTTCTGGTAACGATCTGTAGCATTGTAGTTGTAAATAAAGCTGCCGCCCAGATATAATGCAGGTGCCCAGGCTTGTTTCAAACCAAAAACATACCTAACCAATAGCGGCACTTCAACTCCGTTTAAATTTACCGAGCTATTTTTGACATTTTTTGTTGCAAAGCTTTCCGGCATACCTACCCTTGTATCGTCCTTAAATGTTAGGAGCGTTCCACCTTGGCGTAGAATATTTGCTTCAATTTGTACACCTAAATTGTGATATAATCTGTAGTGCAATGACACCCCCGCAGTAAAGCCGGTGTTCTGTCCCATTTGCGGCTGCCCCCCGGAAAACTTGTTAATACTTATACCACTTGAAACGCCTATTTGGAATTTACTTGAGGTAGAATCGGCAACTGACATTGAACTTTTTTGTTGTGCAAAGCAGATCTCTGGCGAGCAAATAGCCAAAGCAGAAAATAATAAATACGGGTACAAAGAATTTCTAACTGCGTGAATACGCGGCTTTAAAGAGTTTAAGAGCATTAATATATTTTTAGAGGCGGCAAATATATAATAAAACCATTAACATTAGTGCTCTCATAGTGAAGTAGCGTAAAATCAAACTAAAAGCCTTAAAATTGCTTTTTAAATTACTATGACGGTTCTAACTTAAATCCAAAACATGACGTATAAGTTTGAGAAAGCATCAATGGATCAGGCGGATGAAGTTTGGGAAATCTTACATGAAGCAATAGTTCGACGGAGAACCGACGGCAGTAACCAGTGGCAGGATGGCTACCCGAACCTTGAAGTCGTAAAATCCGACATCGTACATGGTTACGGTTATGTAATCATGGACAACCAAACAGTAGCTGGCTATTGTGCAATCCTAATTAACGATGAGCCGGCTTACGGAGACATCAAAGGATCATGGTTGAGTGATGAAGATTTCGTGGTATTTCACCGGGTGGCTGTTGCGAAAGCATACCTGGGTAAGGGTATCGCCAGAATGATGCTTGGATTTGTTGACGATGTCGCTTTGCAAAACAAGCTCTCTAGTGTGCGGGCAGATACCAATTTTGACAATGCAGCAATGTTGGCCTTGTTCGAAAAAACTGGTTATAAGTACTGTGGTGAGGTGTACTTCAGAGGCAGTCCACGTAAAGCATTTGAAAAACTGCTTCGATAAGATGATTGTAGTTCTTAACTAATTGAGGATGGAAAAAATAGAAATAAGAAGGGTGACGACAGATGATCTGCTGTTGCTACAAGATATTGGCCGTAGAACCTTTCTGCACACCTTCTCTTCAGGCAACACTGAACAGAGTATGCTCAAATATTTGGATGAAGGTTTTTCGGCTAAAAAACTCCATGCTGAACTTCAAAATAAAGAATCCCAATTTTACTTCGCAATGCTCGGAGAAGATGTACTAGGTTACCTGAAACTCAATACTGGCCGGGCACAAACCGAACTTAAACAAGACGGAGGGCTAGAAATTGAGCGCATTTATGTCCTGGAGGCCTACCACGGTATGAAGGTGGGCCAGGCGCTGTATGAAAAAGCTATTGAAGTTGCAAAAACACTGCGTTCAGCATATGTTTGGTTAGGAGTTTGGGAAGAAAATCCGCGGGCAATCCGGTTTTACGAGAAAAATGGCTTTGTTGCATTCGACAAACACTTGTTTAAACTTGGTGATGAGGAGCAAACGGATATTATGATGAAGAAGGTACTGCATCCGGCGAACCCATAACTTTGAGCATCCTGTAATGTGAGCGCAAGGCTGCGCCGAAGGTACTGTTCTCATGATAAGGAATTCCAAATTCCAATGCGGTTTGCTTTACGATCACAGACACTCTACCATAGTGAACGTGACAGATCTTTGGAAAAAGGTGGTGTTCAATCTGTCTGTTTAATCCGCCAAGGAAGAAGGCTGCAGCTGGAGAATGTGTAGCAAAGTTTGCAGTGGTGCGCATCTGGTGTTCCGCCCAAGCTTCTTCCATATTACCGCTTTCATTTGGCAACGGGAAAGCTGTTCCTTCCACCACGTGTGCGAGTTGAAAAACCAGCCCCATCGTTACACCTTGTGCCAGATGGAGCAGCAGAAAACCTACCACCACCTGCCACCATGGTAATTGCATGACGATGATCGGAAGCACAATAAACAAGGTGTAGTACAAAGCCTTGTAGAAAAACAGGTTAAAGTACTCCATTTTTGGATGGTTGTTCACTCTTGCGCCAATGCGCTTTTGAAAAAACTTCTTGAAATCTTTTCTAAATACCCATGATAAAGACGCCAACCCATATAAAGGAAAAGCATACCAGTGCTGAAAACGTTGATGAGGTCTATGCTCATCTTCTTCAGAAATCCGGATCAATCCAGGTGCAATTTCAATGTCTTCATCATGGCCGGGAATATTCGTATACGTATGATGCACGACGTTATGAGTGATGTTCCAAACATACGGATTGGCACCTACAAGGTGGAATATCAAACTAAGCGCCTTATTGGTGCTTTTATTAGCCGAGAATGCACCATGAATGGCGTCATGGCAAACATTAAATCCAATGAATGCGCAAACAACACCTAGGGTAATCGTTAATAACGCAAGTACAGGGCCACTTAGATTTGCTAGCAGAATAATAAAGTAAAGTGCAATGAATAGGGACAAAAAGATAGCAGCTTTTAGCCACATCAGTCCATTTGCATGCATATTCAGGTTCCGGTCACTAAAATCTTTGATTACCCGTTTTCTTACTTCCCCATAGAAATTAGCCCCAGCAGCGCTTGGGAATTTGGTAGTTACTTTCATGTTCTCGTTTTTTTACCCATGTACAAGGGCGATACTCCGAGTTCATCAAGCTTTTTAAGATGCCTTAAACAGGCGCTTTATACATTAACCCCGGAAAAGGCAATATGTTCTCTCATACCATTCCAGGTTTACTATTTTCTTTACATTTTCAACGAAAGATAATCATTTATTGCTGCTTAGACTGGACTTAATTCGATACGGCTGAGCAGCTATAGCACTTGGATGTTTACTTACCGTATGTTTTTTCAATAATAGCAGTAATTGCCTTTTTAATCCGCTGCATGCCTTCTGGTGTATTCAGATCAATTTCACAAATCTTGCAGTCGGTTGATTTGGAATACAGCACCAAGTAATAGATGCCGGCAACCATCAGTGCCGTGACAGCACGAAGGTCTATATCCTTTCCTTTAAGTTCCTGATCTGCAAGTGCGAAGAAATGGTTACCGACCTTTTCACGTTCCTCAGAAACTTCTTTCATCAATTGGGTAGACTGGCTGATCTGCCACAGGATGATCTTCTGCATTTCTTCATCTTTCAGAAAATAGTCCAGCTGATTCTGAAGCAGGTTGTTGAGCATTTCCCGGGTACATCCACCTTGATGCTCTTGATGCTCTTTCGAAAACTTTTCTTCATCAGAAGTCCCAATCCAGTAGTCATTACCACGCACATAGGTCTCTATTAAGGTATTCAGTGAGCCAAAATAGAGGGTAATCAGTCTACGATCTAGTCCTGCTGCTCTGGAAATATTAGTTGCGGTAAGCCCGGTGTAGCCCTTTTCCCTGATCACGATGCCGACAGCTTCGATTAATTTCTGCTTCGATCGTTCCTTGTCATTCACCTGACCTTGATACGGTTTCTTGTTCATCTAATTTGTGTGTTGCCCTAAGATACACATAACGTGGCAATTGTGCCTTCAAGTGCTTTCTACCGACATCATGAAAATATTTTCACTCAAATTTCCCAGGTATGGGAAAAGTTATATATCTTTAATTCACAGGAAGGTAAAAGGGATTTCCCATTCATAACCAATTTTAGCATCTAAATGAATATACAACGCTCAAACTCGAAGCAGCAGCCGTAAAGGTTGCTGCTTTACTCCTCCTCTCCGCTATTCTTCATCTTCATCAGTAAAGTATAAGCATTCTTGGTAACAACTCGTGTTGAACTGTTAATATCAGGCGCATCAATCTGCTGCTTCCCTTGTGATTGGTTTCCCAAAGTCACTTTAGTCATCTTGAAATTGTTATTACCGGTTTCAACAAAAATATAATGCTTGTTCTGCCAGCGTACAATAGCATCTTCATTTAGCGTTAAGGTCTTTTTATTTTGAACCTCGACTTCAGCATTCATAAACATACCAGGTAACAAGGAAGCATCGAATTGCTCAAAGTGGCAATGCACGGTTGCCATCCGGTCTGCATCCAGATTTTTGCTGATTAGAATAATTTCGGCTTCATATTTCCTGTCAGGGTCATCATTTTTGTAAGCCGTTACCCGCTGTCCTACAGATAAGCTGTTAACATCCTTTTCAAAGACGTTCAAAGCAAGATGTATGTCTTTAGGATTCACCAGTTCAAATAACACATCTGTGGGTGCGGTATATTTCCCAATGTTAACATCTACTTTGGCCACAAAGCCGTCAATCGGAGATAGGATGTTTACGCTTTTAGAGATGTTCGATGTGGTAAGGCGGCGGGCATTGATGCCGATAAGTTCCAGCTTCTCCGCTAGCGCCTGCATATTTATGCGCTGTGTTTCCATTTCCGCACGGCTCTGTTGAAACACCTTGTCACTTGCTGCTTTGTTTACATTCAGTTCCTGATACCGTTTGTACTCATTAGTAGCGACATTCAAGCGTTCTTTCGCAGTGAGGTAATCCTGTTGCAGTTGGATAAACTGCATATCCTGCAACACCCCAAGTACTTGTCCTTTTTTCACATGCATACCTGGCAACAGGTCCGTCGATCTCAGGTACCCACCGAGTGGAAAACTTACGCTGACGGTGCTTTGTGGTGGAACATCAATGGTCCCTTGCAAGCGAATACTGGCACTTATGGTACTTTCTTGAGCCCTGCCAACTTCAATAGCTGCAGTTTTCATCTGCTGGGCAGAAATGTTTACCAGCATGGTGTCTGCCGCTTCAGCAGCTTCTGCATTACCGGCTGTAGAATCTTTAGTTGCCTCCCTACAAGCGACAAGGAAAAGTGGGATATATAGGTATAATAGGTATTTCTTCATTTGATTGTTGCTATAAATTGTTGATTTTTTGAGCTTGTATGACAGACTGATTGTAGCTGTTCAGCATGTCCAGGTATTCACTTTTAATATTTATGGCCTGATCAACCAGAATTACCCATTGCAGGTAGTTGATCTCTCCGCCAGTAAACTGCTTGTCGGCCGTACCAATGATCACGTTGGCATTTTCAAGTCCAGTTTGCTCGTAATAGTCTAAGCTCAGCGCATACTTTTTCACCTCCAGCAGAAGAGCCTCCTGCTCCATTCTTGTTTGCTGTAAGGCATAGTCTCTGCGCTTTTGTGCCAGCTGCCATTCCACCTTTGCAGCAGATGTTCTTGCCGATTGTGCACCAAAGAACAATGGTACGCTGATGCCGGCATTCACGTAACTGAAGCGTTTGCTCGTTGGCACATAGGTTTCCTGCCCGTTGATGATCTGGGAACCAGCAATACTTTGATTGTTATAACCGATGAAAAAGTCGGGCAGCAGCTTCGAACGTTCGGTACGCCAGCGCCATCTTGCCGCTTCTGCATCATGGTCCAAAACCTGCACTTGTAGTATACCTTCAGGTGCAGCGATCGCTGGTGGGAATGCCAAACGTATATCTGGCTGATCAACCTGCGGCAAAAAGGCTTGCTCCTTGCCCAGCCACATGTTGAACCGGGTCAACCTAATGGTCATATCTCCTTGGAGCATACGCAACTGATTTGCAATTTCCTGCCGGTGAGATGAAGCGGTTGTTTTTTCAAGGATGTCGGTCTCCCCTACTTTAAACCTCAAGTTTGTCTTGTTTTCGAAAAGCTGATAGATGCTATCTGCATAAAGCAGCAACTTACGTTTCTCCTGAAGATACACCAACTCGTAGAAAAGACTACGTACATTGGTTTTAATATCCAATTCAGTTACCTGACGCTTCAAGTCCGCAACAAGATAGTTTTCCTGCAGACTTCGCTTTTGATTTGTATACACGGAAGGAAAGCTGAAAGATTGGGTTAACCCAATCCGCAAATCTTTGGTTGCACTGTTGATTTGACCGTACTCTCCGTTCAGTTCCGTTTTCGGAATGTCCCAGCCGGTTTGCTGTCGCAGCTTTTCTGCCTGGGCAGTCAACTGCGCGCCTTGTGCCTGTAAGTTATGTTTCAAGGCCGTATCTATGGCGGCTTGCAAGGAAATACTTTTAGGATTTTCCTGAGCAGAAACATGCCCTATGCTGAGCAGCAGGAGTAGCAATGTTATAATTGTATTATTGGGTTTCATTTTAATTTTGCCTTCAAATAAGAGGTAAAGTGCCGGCAGCACAAATAAGGTAAGGAAGGTTGCTGTGATTAATCCGCCGATCACAACAGTAGCCAGGGGCCTTTGTACTTCGGCACCTGCGCCATTGCTCAGCGCCATTGGCAGAAAACCCAGGGATGCGACAGCGGCCGTCATGAGCACCGGGCGTAAGCGATTCCTGGTACCTGCTTTGATCAGCTCAACCGGGTCGGTAATTCTGCCTTCCTTTTTGATACGGTTAAATTCGGAGATAAGCACGATGCCGTTTAAGACTGCAACGCCGAATAAGGCAATAAAACCAACACCAGCAGAAATGCTGAATGGCATATCCCGCATAGATAAAGCGAACACACCTCCTATAGCTGATAATGGGATAGCCGTATAGATCAATGCTGCCTCTTTCAGCGAGCTGAAGGCGAAATATAGCATTCCAAAAATGAGGAGCAATGCGACCGGAACAGCGAACGTTAAGCGCTGTTTTGCCTGTTGCAGATTCTCGAAAGAGCCGCCATAGACAATGTTATAGCCTGGCTCCAGTTTAACCTTCTGCCCAATCTTTACCTGCAGATCTTCCACAACGGATTGAACGTCTCTGCCACGCACATTAAATCCAACGGTGATCCTCCGCTTGGCATCTTCACGCTGTATCTGGTTTGGTCCTTCAACTTCATCCACAGATGCTACCTGGTATAAGGGAATCTGATTTCCAGCAGAAGTAACGATCATTAGATTTCGTACATCTTCAATGTTTTTCCGGTTCTCATTTCCAATCCGTACCACCAGATCAAAGCTTTTTTCGCCTTCATAAACTTTCCCCGCAGCCGCGCCTGCAAAGCCTGCATTTACGGTGCGGTTGATGTCATTAATGTTTAGCCCATATTTCGCAATCTCCGCACGATTGTATTTGATCACCACTTGAGGCATACCCGTGACCTTTTCCACGTACCAGTCGGCCGTACCATCTACAGTTTTGCTGATGGCGCCGATCTGTTCTGCATAGCGCGAAAGTGTATTCAGATCTTCACCGAAAATCTTGCACACTACATCCTGTTTGGAGCCGGTCATCAGTTCATTGAAGCGCATCTGCACCGGATACTGATAACTCTGTGTTACTCCAGGAGCCGCCTCCTGCACCACAGCCGACATCTTGCTGGCAAGTTCCGTGAAACTGCTGGCGCTGGTCCAGTCCGCTTTTGGTTTCAGTACGATGATCATATCTCCGCCTTCTATCGGCATGGGGTCTGTGGGGATTTCTGCGCTCCCGATTCGGGACACAATCTTCTCGACTTCCGGGAAGTTCTTTTGCAGCACAGCGCTGATCTGCTGAAAGGAGCTGATGGTGGTGCTTAAGTTAGTCCCGACAAGCAGGCGGGTTTCAACGGCAAAATCGCCTTCTTCCAACTGCGGAATGAATTCACCCCCCATCCTGGCGAACATCAGCACCGCTATAGCAAACAGGCCAAAGGCAATGCCGACCAATAGTCGCTTAATCCGCAAGGCGCGGTTAAGCACTCGTATATACCAGTTTTCCAACCTTTCCATCACCCGGTCAGACAAATTGGGTTTATGCGATATCTTTCTACTGATAAACAGCGAACTGATCATAGGCACATAGGTAAGGGATAAAATGAAAGCTCCAAGGATCGCAAACGCAACGGTTTGTGCCATAGGCTTGAACATCTTCCCTTCAATACCGGTCAAGGATAGGATTGGCAGGTAAACAATCAAGATAATGATCTGTCCAAAAACAGCTGCATTCATCATTCTGGAGGCTGAGCTTGCTACCTCTTCATTCAGTTCCTGTTGAGATATTTCATCGACACTGCTGTATTTTTTCGAGAAATGCATGTGGTGGAGGATGGCCTCCACAATGATTACCGCACCATCGACGATCAATCCAAAATCCAGTGCCCCCAGGCTCATCAGGTTCCCACTCACACCGAAGAGGTTCATCATAATGATTGCAAAAAGCATGGATAGTGGGATTACCGATGCAACGATGAGTCCGGCACGAAGGTTACCAAGGAAAAGTACGAGCACAAAGATCACGATTAACGCACCTTCCAACAGGTTGTGCTCTACGGTGCCAATGGCATTGTCGACCATCTTGGTACGGTCCAGGAAAGGTTCAATGGTTAACCCTTCCGGTAACATTTTCTGAATGCTTTGGACGCGCTCTTTTACGTTCTTGATCACATCAGAGGAATTTTCGCCTTTTAGCATCATTACAATACCGCCCGCAACTTCTCCATTAGGATCATAGTTTAAAGCTCCGTAGCGTATTGCCGAGCCCAATTGTACCGTGCCAATGTTTCGTACGAGTACAGGTGAGCCATTAGCCGCAGTCTTAACCACTATATTCTCGATGTCTTGGATAGAACCTGCAAGACCTTCACTGCGGATATACATCACCGTGGGTCCTTTTTCAATATAGGCGCCTCCAGTGTTCTGGTTGTTTGTTGCCAGTGCAGTAAAAACCTCAGCAATGGAAATACCGAAAGCTTTAAGTTGGCTTGGGTTTACAGCAACCTCGTATTGCTTCAGCTCACCCCCGAAGGTAGACACATCGGCAACGCCCTTAGTGCCAAGCAGGTTTCGCCGAACCGTCCAGTCCTGAATGCTTCGGAGCTCTGCCAGTCTAAACTTATCTTCAAAACCTGGATCAGGTCGGAGAACATATTGATAGATCTCACCCAGGCCGGTAGATGCAGGTGCAAGTTCTGGTGTACTGGCATTTTCATTCATCTCCACCTGCTGGAGCCTTTCAGTGACCTGTTGGCGCGCCCAGTAAACATCTACACCGTCTTCAAAGACAACTGTGATTAGTGAAAGGCCGAAGCGGGACATGCTTCTGCTTTCTTTGAGTTTTGGAATATTACTTAGCGCCTGTTCAATGGGAAAAGTGATTAGACGTTCTACGTCCTGAGCACCCAGCGATGGCGCTGAGGTTATAATTTGTACCTGATCATTTGTGATGTCAGGTACCGCATCAATCGGTAACCGGGTAACTTCATAGACACCAAAGATTGTCCAAAGTGCAATGAAGATGCCGATCACCAGTTTGTTATGTACAGAAAACCGGATGATTTTATCAAGCATTATTTTGCTTTAAGAATGCAACAAATGGGCTCGCACAACCTACAGCAACCTGTAAGTAGCACAACGAACCCTTAACAATAAGTTTAATTTTATTTGCAGCAATTATGCACGTGGAGGCCTGAATAAGGCGGAAAGCGCCGGATTGGCCGCATATCGTGGCAGGTACTCCGGATGATCTAGTCTAATCTGGAATACTGCGGATTTGAGTTTGATACCAATTCTGGGTGGAAGAAAATGGACAGGAACATGGTTGCCTTCAAGTTTTTTAAAGGGTAGTTCCATGTCACGACTGTTGTCATCGTCATCCATGTCATCACCCCAGTAATGCATGGAAAGGAAGTCAATAAATCTAAGGTCTGAATTGCGCTGTTGGTGTTCTGCATAATGCTCGAACAGTATCGGCAGCTTCACAAACTCGTGTAATTCGGTCGTCTGTGCAAGCAAAGCCAATAGTATAGTAAATATCCAAATGCGCTTCATTGAAAACAAAGCTATGAAAATTCAGGTGGGTTGCAGCTTTGTAATTCAGGAGATCTGTAATGTAGCGAATATTTTAGATTCAAAAGGTGTACTGTCGAACGCTTGTAAAGCAAACGTGGAAGATACGGGCAAGACATACATCTTCAAACAGATAGAACCATCTGATCAACACGCCATCACTATCCATAAAAATAATTAAGATTTATTCTAAATAGTTTGGTTTGTCAGCAAAAAGTATCTTTCTTTGGGGTAATTAAGAATTAATCCAAATAAGATAAATGAATCACTTTACCCGAATCTTGACAGTCATACTGTTTTTAGGTTTCTCCGTTCAAGCACAAGCGCAGCGAAACAGCAGCATCAAAGGAAAGATTGTCACTGCCGATGGATATCCCGCAGTAGCTGTTTCCGTAAGCCTCAAAGGTGAGGCAATCTCCACTCAAAGTAATGTTGATGGTCTATATCAATTCACGAAGCTTAAGCCTGGCACTTACCTGGTGGTGGTTTCCGCATTAGGATTGAAGTCTGACGAGAAGACGATTAACCTTGGCAATAGTGACGATCAGGTTGCAGACTTCAAGCTAGCTGAGAAGTCAGATCAGCTGAAAGAAGTTGTGATTGGTGGTAAAGTGAAACGATATAAGGTGGATGTACCATCCACTTCGCTCCGTTTGAATGCACCATTATTGGAAATTCCACAGAACATTCAGATCGTAAGCGGACAAACGCTCGCTGATCAGCAGGTCATCAGCATGAGCGATGCACTGGTAAGGAATGTAAGTGGCGCAACCCGGGTTGAGCACTGGGGTGATATGTACACTAACATTACCATGCGCGGTTCACAAATACAGGCCATGCGCAACGGATTCAATTTCGTGACCTCCTTCTGGGGGCCACTTACTGAGGATATGA
>Ga0265798_10001526_pt1 | contig 35922 bp, 31 predicted proteins | sample P3T30metagenome_FD_192430 | JGI IMG/M metagenome (GOLD analysis project Ga0265798, IMG submission 192430) | Plant litter microbial communities from East Loma Ridge, Irvine, California - P3 T30 | ecosystem: Environmental > Terrestrial > Plant litter > Unclassified | place: USA: California...
ATCAAGATTCTAATGATGAAGGTGGGCGATGATCGAAGAAAGCGCGATCGATCTGACTTACCGTCAATCAAGCACTTGCTACGTTACGTCAAGTCGAGCATTCAATACCAAGGAAACGAGATTTGGATTGGATTTGGAATTGGATTGTTTTCAATGTTTTTTTTTGGGGTTCCTATTTCTTGTCCGCGTTGCAACATGAGCTCCATCGCCGCGCCGTTCCTACCTCCCCGTTTCTCGGCATTCAAACAATTGAGTTTCTTTTCGTCATTTTCTTGTCATTTTCTTCGCTTTTACGATATCGAATCCTGGTAGAGGAGGGTATGGGGTGATCGTGCAGCCAATCGGATCCTCTCAGTGGCGCGTATACAAGAAAGATAGAATACTGCTGCTGATACTGCTGAGAGTTCTCGAGTGGTCCTGAAAGATGTGTGTTTGAAAGGCTTTTTGGGACGAAAGCGCTGATGTCGTAGCAGTAAAGTGATCATCTGCATGATTCGTGTAGGTGTGGTCTCAAGACTCATGGGTCGAGAAGATGAGAGTATACGGAGGTTCAGGGGATTGGTCGTTGCTGCCATTTCTTCGGCCGCGAAGGTTTTCAGCTAGTATCATGCGTCCGTCTCATGGTTCTCCATCTCGAATGGGTGGGGAGGCGGTGGTACACATCGTGGAAGGCTTGTTCCGTGATGATGGTGGTAGTGGCACTTGTCGAATGAATCTTTTTCCCAGATAGTGACAAAGAAAGTGTTGGATACTGTAGATGGGCTTGCGAAGTGCAGGAGTCTGGTGAACTCGACGAAAACGTCGCGGTAGAAGTCTGAGCAGAAATCCATAAGGTAGGGGACGAGGTAGTGCAAGCCGCAGTGTGCTTGGAGGTAGGAGTCTCGTAGGAGCTTGCGAAAGGGATTGCCATGCACGGTCAACTTGTACACGAGGTTGACCATTTCTCCGCCAACTGCGTATCCCTTCAGCGAGGTGAACCGGAGGAATCCGTCCATGATCGTGTTGGCAGTCGCAAGGTCTTACAGTTTGTCGGCTTGCAAGTATACCTGAGCCAAATGGAACAGATGATCGCGCAAGGCCAGTTCGTCGGCACCCAATACTTTGTCACCGCCTGCGCAACGTCTTTGACATTCTTTCTCCGACCAAGTGAACGCATCCTCGGGATCACGTCCGCTTGGGTGTCTCCACTGGTTTCCTGAGGTTGCTCATCTCCAACGGCAGCCTGATGGTCGACATAGGTGGCAAGGTCTGACAGGTCCGGGTCTCCAGAGGCATCTACGAGTGCCAAGTCGGCAGGGTGCGGTGTCTGATCCTCTACATCGGGCTTGATACCCTCAGCGCCACGGTACGCGCAGTTCACATACGCCGAGAAAACGTCTGGGTCGTCATCCTCGCAGTCCACTGGCTTTGTCGGATCCGCACTGGTCGAGAGCCACTGAGGCGAACGAGCCGCGCGAAAGAACTCGGATTGCTTGGTAAAAAGGTCGGTGTGAAGGACGAATGTTTGTTGCAAAGGACCTCTGCCAACGATCACCTCGAATGTGCCTCTGAAGTCGTACCTAAGGATGCAGTTAGATTATAGAACTTAGAAGGGGACAACCTCGGAGCTTCCTCTGGTCGAATGGGAGAAGGGGAGGAAAACGTTGCGAACACGCTATGTATACTTACTTTGTGCGCATCGGGGGTCGCTGTATTTTGGGGAGTTCCGCCATGTTTGTTGACTCCTTCATGGCTCTTGGAGTGGTTGAGGCACTTCCGAAAGGTTGTGGGTAGTTGATGAAAAAGGGTCGATGAGCGAGTTCTGGACGAAAGGGGCAAATGTCGCGTATTCTTGGCAACTAAGCTTCAAAAACCCCACAGACCAGCGCTAGTGTGTAGAGTGAAGTGAGGTAATCCCGAGCGGCGCAATACCTAGCATTGCAAACGAAACAAAGTCTGTCAGTGATGGAGCTAACATTAGGCAGTGACGCACATCGTCGTCATCATAATTTGCATAGTCTTGGTTCGCTGTCGTTCGAAGGCTGGTGAAGTCGTTTCAGGGCCGCAGTTCTGGTGCTCCAATTTTCACTTCAGCTCATTCTCCTCGATTCTCACACTTCTCTTACGTTTAGTGAGACGTTGAACCTCCACGTAATGTATTTTTGCATCTGCTCCGCCGTAACCCACGAATTTCGAAATACCTGAGTAAGATAGCATCGTCAACCTCAGTGGATATATAGGAATTGTCGACCTCCTTCGACTATGGAGAAGCCTCGAGCAGAGCATACGAAGATGTGTAGCCGTGATCGACGTCTGAAGCAACTTGTTGTTGCCGTTTCGTGTGGGTAAGGTATATACTTGCTTGATATCTTGAGATAGTGTCAAGACATCGGTCGTTCCTTCGCAGGGTATAGTCTGGTATATGCCACAATTAGCGATTCGTTTGCTTCGACCGTTTGTTCTTTGCGATTGGGTTTGTCATTTGCTACGCTTCCTCTCGCCGGGACGGTAGGCGTCCGTCTCAAAGGGCCGACCATTCTGATGACTTGCTGAAGCAGTTGGTACCACCGTACGCATCATTGAGATATCGGCTTCGGACTCACTACGTCTCAATGGATCGAGAAGTTTGATCGCACAACAAAGCAGCTGGCATTACCACATATGCCAGTGAAGGACTGACCTCGATTATGCTGCCTCTCAGTGGACTGGCCGTCCTAGCCAGGTACCAAAGCAGCTGGCATTACCACATGTGCCAGCGGAATACTCAGCTCGAGCATGCTGCCTCTCAGTGGACTCGCAACCTTGATCATGTACTAAGGCAGCTGGTGTGACCATACTTACCAATAGGATACTACCCTCTGAAATCAGACGGATTTGCAGGGATCCAGAGAAACTGCCTGTGTACAAGTCACATCTCCATACAGCACGTCTCTGATCGGGAGCGTGTATTGATACAAAAGAATAATGAAACATATGTACACACCAACGCAAAGGGGTATCTCAGCTGAAAAGCAGCACATCCGAGAAAGTAAAGTCCGAGCCAGCTCGGCACCGCGGCTCGTGCGATCACATACGGATGGCAGCTTTTGAGGCCTTCCTTGCTGATGGAGGAGGTGCCGATTCCCTAAGTTGTCCAATGTCCATGACCAGAGCGCCTTTCTGCAGCGCTTTTACGTGGGTGACAGAACCCGGTTCTGTAGATGTGATGCTGTCCAGCCAAGCTTGTTCTTCCGCATCTTCCGCGTCCTCGGCTTCTTGAGTGCTAGGCGTAGTAGTGGACTGGCTGGCGGTCTCGTGGTTCTTGTGTCGGAGAGTATTATTCGGTGTCAGGTGATGGCTGATTGTTACGCCGTCAGGATGCAAGACATCGATCATGCTCCTGGAAGAATCGCAAAGTCAGACAAGTCTCAAATTCATAGCAATAATGGCACGACGTACTCGGTAGCCTGCATTGTGATGCGGTTCAAGGCCTCCCTCTCTCTTTCGAGTTCTTCCTCATCGGGTTGTGCGACCTCATCCGCTCCGACGGCTCCGTATCTTACTGTTTGTGCATCATCGAGTAACGGGTCGGACTCGTCCACCTGCTTGAAAGTCAGACAACCGCATATCCTGGATTGCACGAGCGACGGCACATGTCTTGCGCAGGGTAGGACGTACCTCGCGCGAGGGATGGCGGTCTCGGCCTAGGCAAGATGTGCAGATGCCCATTAGGAATGTCCTTTTACTACGGTCTGGTGTTGAGAATCGAAAGTGCGTGCATAGCTTATGCAGGTACACGTGGTTGCTTGGTTAGCAGGCGGACAGCATTGACGTGTAAAATATTAAGGAGTGGTGGGTGAGGACTAGGGAATGTGGTGTGGTGTGTCACGGTGCATAATCGAGTATCGCTTTTGCGTTGCTTGGGCAGATTGGACTGCACTGACGTCTGGCCGCTGGTGGCAGGGATGACACTTGAAAGTCGGTTCGGCATCTGGACTTGACACGTGAGACGGGCAATCTTGGCGCCGACTTCAATTGTTCATCCCTCTCTTCGCCATCTCTTTAGTCTTGCTTCGTCTCAACCCGGTCACATGGTAACACACCCTTTACTATGGTTCGCAGTCGAACTTGTGGTCTATGCACTTGGAAGAAAGAGCTCCGCACCAATGGAAAGATTTACTCGAATGCCCTATCACCTGCGACGCCATCTCCTCTTGGACTCTATGGTAATGCCGCCGTTCGGCAGATGCTGCGTCCCTGGCAAGGCAATCAATGTCGGAAATCTCTCCGTAACAATCTTGAACCGATGGTGGTACTATCTGCAGACATGTTGAAATGGCAACGCGTATCAGCCTAACAACGCGTCTTACATTCCTTTTACGCGCTTCGATAGTATTCTTCTGGCTGGTGGTGCACACAGAGTGAAACCCTCCGCAAGGCATCCGACACTGCTGATAGGTTGAACTCTTCTTCCGAGCATTCCAGCAAGGGAGGCCCGGAGATGTTCGCTGATTTCACATACCTCCCGTACCCAGGGAATGGAATCACCTCCTACTCTTACTAAATAATCCTGGTAAGTGACGAGATCTCAGAGTTTATGGCGGGTAAAGAACTCTTGTCTCACCCCGGAGACCCACATCTACCTACCGAGGAGCGCTGGACGTTGCAACTCAACCAATCCATTCCGCATGCCCGTCTCCAAGTCTTGCCAGGGAAACTGCATCGAAGACCAGCCCCCTGCAAGGTAGGTATGCATCCGACCGTCTTGATGGCTAGCATGAAAGCTTAGATGTGGCTGTAGCTATCCTATGTATAAGTCGCTCCAGCGTCCTACAACACTTGAACATCAGAGAACTACAGTCCTGCAACAGCATTAACATCTCGACTCAACTGCAGTTTCTTCAGTCTAATCGAAGCTACTGTCTGTCATTCGCTAACTAGTGGCGTTTCGCCATGAAGTCATTCGTTGCATTGGCCTTGTGCCTTTCGCTCTTCAACAGCTTCGCCACCGCCCGTATCCCGCACTCTTACCGCCAGCTACAGGAAAGGGACGATGAATCGCAATCACCCAATGTCGTTTTGAGCTGGCTCAGCCGATTCTTCAAACGCCAGGAAGATGTCTGCTACCAAGATCAATACTACGATTTCGTCAACAACAGCACTTTCGGCCAAAACTTCTGCCGTGTTCTTGGTGTCGAATACCCGAACCGAACTGTTGTTGAGGAATTCACACCGATCGTGTAAGTTCTTCTACCTCTCAAAGCATGTAGAGTCATGATTAACGTGAACAGTACCATCACACAAGTCAGGACTGATTTCGATACCCAAACCATACTCGTCCGTTCTACACCCGTCACCACCACGACCGTGACCGTGACCGGAAGCCAGAACGGTAAACGCGACGCTCAGATCACACCTATGCCACGTGACGCCTCATTTGCCGAGAAGAGCGAATACATCAACGCGTTCCGTAGACAGGCCGACAACTCGACAGAACTCCCACCTGACGACAATGTCATTGCTGCCTCTCTCAGCAGTGCTTGTGGCTGCCAGGGGTACGTTGGATCCACCGTCACGCAGACGTACACAAACCAGCCTGATGTGAGTACTATATCAACCATGCCTTTCTCGACTAGACGAGCCAACTAACACAAAACAGTACGTCACACGTGACGGCTTTGTGAGGGCCGTCACTACCGTATACACCACTCGCGTCGGCAGAGCGGTTACATCAACGGTATTCTTTACTGCAGCCGCTCAGCCTGTACCGACCGGCGCTAGCTCAGAGAGCCCAAATGTGTATTCGCCTGTTCCCGAAGTCAGCGCCACCGTCGAATCTAGCGAGGAAGGCAGCATGGTTGTTCAGACAACTGGCGTTTCACAAGGAACTCCAAGCTTCCCGGATCCGACTGCTACAGAAGATACCCTACCAGCGCAACCGGATCCTACCGCACCACCTTTCACTTGCCCGGACGACAACGGCATGACTATCAGTCAGATGTTGGGCAGTGAGAGGTTCGACTACGATGTCTTCTGCGACACGACTATCGGATCTGAGTCCATTCCCATTGATCTCTCATACGACACCTTCTCCGAGTGCGTTGCTGCCTGCTCACTCGCCAACGCACAGTTCGCTCAGCCTGTATGCCAGGGTGCTGCATTCCTCGAGACTACTGGTATCAATTGTTTCCTCAAGTCTGCTGCAAACGCCAGCGACACCGTCGCAGCAATGGGAGTTGACCTCGTCATCTTGAAGAGAGTTGCCGTTGGCGTCAGCGCGGACAACAACGCGGGGACTAGCACTGAGCCTGTCGTCTTCAGCGGAGAGACTCCAACTATGGATTCATCTGAAGTTGGCTCCATGATCGGAGGAATGCTGGGCAACAGCACTTCGACCGTGCCGATCGTCATACCTGATGTCACTCCGCCCCCTGGCCCAATCATTAGCGGACGCCCTGCGCTTGACGGAGTCACGGCATACTCGACCTACATTTCGAATGGAGAAACCGTTTCTACTGGCACGGTGTATTCTTCGTACTTCTCTGCGAACGGCAGCTGGTATTACACCTATTATAGCGCATGGTCTCTCGCTTGGACTGACGTCCAGACCGTCTACGGAGCCGGCGAGACTGTTGTTCCAATTGCCTCGAACGAAACTGAAACGAGTGAACAACACGCGAACAGCGATGGCGGATGGACCAAGACGACGTACTCAAACATTACCGTTTTCACTTACGGACCGAACCACACGATATCTGACACCACGGAGCTGATCGGCACCAATGACTACGATGCCAGCGGTGTTCTAACATACTCGACCACCGTGACCAACTTCTACACATACACCCAAGCCGCCGAGGGTGGATCTGGTGGTGGAATTGGAGGCAGTGGTGCCGGTGTTGTCACATCTACTGCAGTCTCGTCGTACTCGACCCAAACCGTACTCTACAGTACAGGAGGCACTGGGGGCTCCTTCGGGGGTCAAGGCTCGGGTGGGCAAGTCATCCAAACTCCTGGGCCCGTCATCCCATCCGGATCGGTCTTCAGTAACCAGTTGGTGAACGCGATCCCCAGCAGCGCCGCAGGTAGCCAGGGAGGTCAAGGTGGCGGAGGCGGCGGAGGCAGCGGTGGAAACGCACCAGTAACCTCCACTTTCACCTCTGCGTTCAGCACTGAAACCTTCATTGTCAGCTCTGGCAACGCGGCTGGTGGCGGAGGTGGCGAGGGCGGAGGTGCTCTTGGCTCGACTGTACCAATCGCTGGCGGCAGTTCGGTCATCTTCATCTCGGGTGGCACAGCGTTCAGTACCGGAGGCGTGGTTTCCGGCGTTGTCTCCGTGAACGGCACTTCAGGCGCCCCCAGCGCTGTGGGATCTGGAGCAATCGTGACGGGCATTCCGACCACGAGTACCGTCACTGATATAACCGTGATTCTGAACTCGGGTGGCACTGGCGGCGTATTCAGCACTGGAGGTCAAGGTCAGGGGGTCGGCACAGGCTCGCCCTCGGTCATCACCAGCATTGGCTCAAGCCGTGGTGGCACCTTCACCAACACGAACGCCCTGAGGACGCCAAAACCTGGTGACTCGGACTATGTCACTCCCACCGGGGCACCTTCAGGCCCTGCACCATACCCACCAGCTTCCGCGACTCCTAGCGGTAGCATACCGTCCATCAATGGGTCGATTCCAATTTCCACTGGTGCTTCGTTCACCAACTCCCAGACACTACGCACTGGAGACTTCTCCACCTCTTCTGGTCCAGTATTTTCGAGCGGACCAAGTAGCGGTAGCATCCTGACCGTGAATGCAACCCTTCCGATCCCTACAGGCACGTCCCCGGGCTCCTTCACCAACTCTCAGACGCTGCGCACCGGGTTCCAAACCACTTCACCTGGCGGCCCAGTTCCATACCCACCGTTCTCGACCGCCCCTGCCCCGAGCGGTGAGATTCCATCGTCCAACGTATCGCTTCCCATCCCCACAGGGACAGCTCCGGGTACAGCTCCTTTCCCACCCCTCTCCACCGGCCCGAGCGGTGTGATTCCTCCAGTCAACATTTCTCTTCCTGTTGGGACTGGAACCGCGCCATCCATCATTCAGACACTCTCGCTGCCCACTGGAACTGGCTCTATTCCTGGCACTTTCAGCAACACGAACAGACCTCGCTCGGGAACTTTAAGTACAGGTGCTTCTAGTGCAACCAGCCGCCCTATGGTCATCCAAACTCTTTCAACGCCTACTCAAGTCTTCACCCTCCGGCCATCTTCTTCCACTGGAGGTGCTTCCATGGCTTTGAGCACCGGCGCCTCATCCAACGGCACCACCCCGCTGTTCCCGACAGGCACTGCGCCACCCGCAACTTCCTGCCCGCCTATGGCAGTCAGCATCACGACCTTCTGGGCAACAACCACCGAATTCGGCTGCTACGACTTCTGCCCTCCCAGCCATGGCGGCTTCTACGGACCCGGCGGCGGCAGCCCCGGTGGCGGAGGCTACGGCGGCGGAAACCCCATCGTTGGTGGTGACCAGTACAGAGGACCCCAGTCTTTTGGACCGCCCGCGGCCATCTTCGCCCCGACTCTAGTCGGCAACCCAAATACTGAGCCGACTGAGCCGACTTCTCCTGCCTAGATGGGCACCTCGCTTGCGCCCTTCAGCTGCATTTGATGATATGATGATATGATTGCGTGACTGACTGATTGAATGAATGATTCTGGGTCCTTTTGGAAGCGAGCTCTTTTATGACGGACGGATGGTTGGCAGACTGCGCCGGACACAACGCATGCAGGTCCATGTTTTGGTTATTCCTTGTTTCCTATAGCTAGCGGCAATTGATAGACTATAATGAAAAGTACCTTATCTCCAATTTTTGATTCGGTGTTCCGTGTTGATGCATGCAGTTCCCACCCAACGCTAGGCCGGTCTTTGATGAATTCCGGACTCCACTCGAAGTCTTGGACCGACTTCGCCAAAATGTAACCATTTCGACAAACGACTCGTTATTGCAGTCTTAGAACTGACAACCTGAATGCAAATCATCAACACAATCCAGACCATTCGCAATTCGAAACAGACCGCTTTCTCGTTAATTGCTATTCTCGCACTAGTTTGCCATCCTCCTACTTAGCTGCAGTTCTTTGCCGCCGAACCTCGCAAGCCCACCCCCTGAAACAAAACCGATTGGCTTTGGACATGTAGTCGCCCATCTTGCCAAACAGAAGCGGTAGTATGAATGTTGGTGGAGAAGCTAAAGACTGATGATCGTGGAAAGAAAAGCCATACATTTCGTGAGGTCGTATCAAAAATAATCTGAAACCGAGCTTCACCAAAGCCCCAAAGATCTGCCTGCAGCCCTGCTGCAGCCTGCTGCATCATTCCGTCGGAGATCCGGTTTTCTGCTCCTCCGAACCCTGCATTCGACCGCCCAAACGAAGTCAAACAAGATCCGAAAAGTGAAGGGGACTTGCCACTAGCAAAACCCCATTGGCCTACCTCCTCCCAACTGCCTCCAATCCAATTCGTTAGCGTTTCAAGAAGATCAAAATCAACGTCTCGAGTTTCCAATGGCCCGATACCGATCGTGCTTCTCGCTCTTCAGCCCATTGATCTCGCCCTCCAGCACCTTAATATCCCCGAGAGCCTTCTCGATGCTGGCCTGGTAGCGCTTCGGCTCGCGGCGCCAGCGGTTGTAGTCATCGATGTGCTTGGCACGGCGGCGCTCCTTGGCCTCGATTTTGAGGCACAGCTTGCACTTCTCGGACAGCCCGAGGGCCTGGTAAACCATTTTCATGCCGCAGGTCTCGCCGGTGCGGTACTCGGCTTGGCAGTGCTGGCGGAAGTTGCCCCATTTCCAGTCGCGGCAGGCGTAGACGTATTGTTCGTAGAAGCACATCTTTGTGGGGCGTGGGGTGAGTTGTTTTGGTTTGTTGATGTGTGGGGTCCTTGGGGGTGGGGGTTCGTTTGGGGACTGGACAATGGGTTAGCTTGGTGGATCTTGCTTGTGAAGAGGATGGGCTAAGGTGAAGGATCGATCCTCATACATGCTGGTGTTGCGGGGTGGTATGGATTGCTAGTTGATGTGGAGGCGAGCTGATTGGCAATGGAGGATTCTGAGGATGTGTTGTCAGCTCATGAGGGTCTTATGATGTCCGGTGATGTCGTCGAGTCGTGTTGGTGTTTGACCATTGCCTTGGTCTTGCACGAAGGATGTCATGGTTGTCATGGTTGAAGGGTGGATGAACATCCATTGGAAAAGGAGTAACGTACAAGAACTGGTGGACAGATGGAATATTCTTGCGGATGTGGAAGTCCAATGGCTTGAGGCTGCTGAGTTGAGGATGATGGTGTGAAGAGAAGAGCGTTTGTTCTCGAGGACAGGCCGGTATTTATGCATTTCCTTCTTGCCCTTCATCTTCATGCCAACGCATCGTCGACATCCAGCTCCATCCCATCCACGCATCAGTCGGCCCACCATTCCCTCCAATCCACCGATGCCTCGCTTGCATCGAACCAACGGGGCCTTGCGGAGACGACGGTACCCTCCCTTTCGAGTTAGTTTACCAATCGACGGCAGATGCAATGCCACCCAAGCGTCGTAGGCCACGCCTAGCCCGCACCCTTGATATTGACCCTGACGCGATCAACGTCGCCATGGCTGCGTCTTATCCGCCTATTGTTGCTAGTCCTGAGCATGCGTGCTGATGTGCTTGCTCCTCTCCTTCTCCTTCGCTCCACCGGGCCAGTCTAGCTTTCCGCGCTTGAGTTCGATGGTGTGCCGACGGCGGAGGCATATCGAGGTAGAGGTGAAGTGAAGCGCAAGTCACGTGCTGGCTCCATACTGCGGACGCATGTGTCATGTATCCCTACCACAGCAGTGTCTGCTATTGGACGTCCCGGAGACTCGTTTCGTGCACTTGAGAAACAGTTAGGAGGCCATTGACCTGTCCGACTTCGGCCAGCAGCATGCAGAGATGTGCGGCGGTCGACGGAGGTTGTTGGCCTGAGGCACACGTTTACATGTGTCAACGAAGCAACGACTTCCATCAGACCCTGCTGTGCGTTGCACTCCACCCTTGCAAGTAGATAGAGATGTGCGCTGAATGTTGCCATGGACGGTGACGGCCCTCGCGTATAGTTTCGATCGATCATCCGTCGCTACGACAGGGCCATATGCGGCGAGTTCCCTAGACGGACCATGAGTCCATGACCAGGTAAAGAGCTCCGACTGAGCGACCATGCCTGGGTCGCGTTGCATGCAATTTCCAGCTGTATCCATAATCTTGCCCACCAGTGAACATGTCGGCGAGATGCACGAGCAGGCATGTCAGACCAGCCCTAGGGTCGAAGGTGGTCCGTCATTGGGGTCGGTAGGGTATGCTCGTGCAGACGGAGGCGGGTGGGACTACTTGCCCGCCCATCGATCGACGCCATTGTTTGCTCATGTGACAGTAACCCGCCTGTGGCTACTGCGGTACGCCGTGGGAGGGTCGAATCAATCATTGGATCTGCGGGCGGTACAGTTAGATTGACGGGGATACGAAAGGCCTTCCGAGGAAGAGACGCAGCCTGGGCAAGCCTCTTCCGGCAGGATCCTTCTCGGTCTCGATAGCATGACTGCGCTAGATTGACCTGGCCTTCTCCGCTCTGTGACGTGGCAGACGTAGTATGGTGGGCTGGAAAAAGCCTATCTGTACGTTCAAATGAGAGAGGGTCAGCATCCTAGCCCACAAAGCGCGAGTTACATACCAAAAAGTCCACACAAGCACGGTACCTTTGAGAAATGGCGCCCTCCGCTCACCGGTTTGTCAGTGCGCCTTCTGATTCGAATCAGAGTCAATTCTAGAAGACTTTTTGGTAGTCGAAACACACGTGGAGTGGGAGGCAGAAACTTGATGCCAAACGCTTCAGCGGCAGAACCACACATATTTGCGGCATTATGGCCGGAGCAACTCAGAAGAGCTCGCGATCAGCCACCCTAAGGCGATTGGAGCTCCTGCCGACCCTCTCCAAGGCGAACAAAGGCAAACTCCAGCCATTGAGACTCAACCGCGTAAATTGTGATGCATGTACAGTTTCAAAGAGGCTGGGAGGACGGCGCACTGACGTCGTCTGCACGAGTAGCATCAGCAGGCGCGGCGGCTGCAATAAGTCGCTCCAAGCGTCATGTCTGCGCAGCGAGGGCCGCTGGGAAGGGAATTATGACACAAGCGCCCTTAGGTGGCGACTGCAGACGCCCGACTCTCGCTCTTCGCGTGGTTGTCGACGGTGTCGGTTCTGTGAGGTTGCAAGCCGCGCTCGAGCTGACGTCGAAATTTGCCTCCTGCAAGCACACAAGTTCTCAGTCACATGAATGTGAGGCGACGCTGGGGTACGGCGAACGGGCGGCCCTTACTCCGCCCACACATCAACTGCTTGTCTGCTGAGGAAAGAGAGATGCAGGCTGGTGGAGCCACACATTGGAATCATTGGTGCGCTGGCGTGGCAGTATGCAGCCAAAGGAGTCTAGTTGCCGTCAAAGGCGGAGCTTGTGGATTGGTTGCTGCTATCCGCACCCACAGGTGCCGGGCTCGCACGTGTATGTGCAGCTCTGCAGTCTGCTACACATGTTTCGCAATGTTCCGGAGGCATGGGATTGGACAGAGCACCTAGGTAGGCGATCCTTTGAAGTCGCAGTACATGCGTACGTGCCTGGGGCTCGCATCTCACGGGTCTGCTCTACTGTATCCGCAGCTGTGTTGTTCCTTGGCGGCCTAGAAGTAAAAGAAGCTCCAGCTGTCGTATCTAGTAGCAGGGCTACTGCCCAATGCTTTCCGATAGCCGATGTTGCAGTGGATGTTTTGATTCTGTTCTTTCACCGGGCACCGAGCTCGATGCGCGCGCTAGTGGGGACTGCAAGTGCATGTGGTTACATAGGTATCCATATCCATAGGCTGTAAGTTCATGATTGTTGCTCCGGCGGCTGGGTACTGCTTTTTCCTTTTAGCGCTGAGAGAGGGCTGGTGTGGTGTCGAAACTCGAACTGTGTCTAGAGCGAGGGTGTAGAGAAAAGGTCCACTACTGTAGTCTTGCGCAGGCGCCAACTCACATGGCTTGCCGGCGCTTGCAACGCTTTACCGGGGCCGCTGGTGACGGTCTGACGGTAAACAACTCCACCCTTCTACACCGACTTTGGTCGCCTTGCAGTTTGCGATTTGCAATAGTAATAATACATTGAGGAGCCACCGTCGAGATGGAGCCGGGCAGAGCACCATCAAACTCTGTCTCCCTGCCGCCCGAATTGCTGCTTCGCATCCTTTACTTCGTGGACGTGCCAGACCTGTTGGCAATATCCCGAGTAGGCAGGCCAACGAGATGCCACACGCCGAGGGCAAGACGTGACCGCTGACCATGGAGCAACATACAGACATGTCGATATCTTCGCCAGCTCTCTTTCGATCCTCTGTTGCACCAGCTCCGGCTCAGACAGTCGCTTGAGAACGTGAGATACCTGCTGCCTCGGCGGCCAGCCATCCAGTCCATCTCGCCTCCGATCTCCGGGATTTACTTGACTCGCACGCATATTGCCGCCCGGCGCCTGCACTGGTCGCTTGTCAGTATCCGGCTGAACCGTAGCCTCTCGCGACGGCCGAAGCTGGCCTCGCTGGTCTCCGCCAACATCTTGCCGAAGGAGTGCTGCAAGATCGACCGGCTCTCGGGCGATTTTGTCTGGGGCATTGGGGTCGCCGGGCCACTAGTTCAACGTAGACGTCGCTTGGAACGAGAGAAGCTGAAGGAAGGCTTGCGTGTGCGGTTGGAGAGAAAGGTCACTGCCATCAAGGATCGGAGGAAGGAAAGTGCTGGCGTTGGCGTTCTCATTTGGCGCATCAGCAAGAGGCTCAAACTGGCTGGCAATTCCGAGAAGCATGAGTATCTCATCAAAGATGAATGTCCCAGACAAGGGAAAGTCAATGGCCTTCGAAGATTTTGGGAAAACATGGCCGCGACGCGTGTATGAGACGCATCGATGCATTTCGTGTTCTCAATTCGACACGGGTCACATTTACATGGGACGTTTGCTACAAAATCAGCTGCATGTCCTTGGCCACTTGACAAGGCAGTCGCGCGAAGCCCATCCTGATTTCAACGTCACTTCACTTCATCATTAATAACCGGGCTGCTACACATCTCCTCACAAAGAGATAAACACAACAGCACAGAATGATAGTTTGTCTATTACTTGCATTCTATGGTACAATTGCACGGAGGCTGCGGAGTGATCGCGCCATAATATGCCTTCCGAAATACCATCCCATCCCCCAAGAAAACGCCTGTGTCGCCGCCCATTTCATCTCATCGTAAATCATCCAAACGCCTTGCCAGCAGGCCGCCGCCGCTCTTTATCTATGCAAGGTCATTGGCCGAGGCTGGCTTAGAGGCAACGCCGTTGCTCTCGCCGGGCTTCTTGCCCTTTCCGCTGCTGCCGGCGCTGGCAGCCCCGTCCTCGTCGTACAGATTGTTTGCTTCGATGTACTGGACGACGGGCTCCGGGACAAGATAGCGGATTGACATGTCGCGGCGACGGAAGAGGCGAATCTTGGTGGATGAGATGTCGTTTTGCACAAGTTGCTGGATGACCCAAATGTTATCCTTCCATTGCTGGAGTGAGGAGAGAGCTTCATCAATGTCTGTGCCCATACGCTGAAAATGTTGTTAGTGACGCGTCGTCTATCGAAAGTGAATGTCACCAACTTACCTCGACAATGAACGCTCCGTAGTTCTGCAGAATGTAATCGATATCCTTGGGCGCCCACACGCCAGGCGTGCTCATGGTCTGAATCAGATCCGCGCCGGCCAACAAAGCAATCCTGCACTTCTTCCTTCCATTGGGAGTCTCCACGCCGTCCAACACGCCGTTGATTTCGTGCTCGAAGTGATCCAGCACCTTGGCGGTCTCCAAGTATTCTCCGTGAAGCGCCTCCCAAGGGTCGACAGAGATCCAGCTGCTCTGTGCGACGGCAGATGTACACATGTTGATTCGGTGTTCTGCCTTGACGAGTCCCGACTTCTTGTACGCATCGCCGACGCATGAGACGTAGGCACCAACGACCTCAAAGTTGGAGTTGAATCTGGCGTAGTCGGCGGCCATTTCGAACATGCGCAGGTGGAGGAAGGTGATGGGCGAGAAGGAACCACAGGCAATGAGGACCAGGGGGGTACGCTCGCTGTCTTCGATTCTGCGCCTGAGTCGACTGGTAGGGAACTCATACTCGTCCATGGTCATGTCACCGCGAACGTCGTCGGACATTGTTGAGGGAGGTGGGGGTTTCGGGTTCAAGGGGAGTAGTTTGCGCAAGATAGGCTTGTCGGAGTATTGAAGTCTGGCGAGTGCTGGAAGGTGGTGCGATGTTGCAGATGCAGGTCCAGGCAGAAGTGGAACGGGTGGTCGCCGGAGCGAGTTCAAGGTGCGATGGGGCTGCGCAAGGCGTGCGACAGCCGGTATCGGGCGGAAAGGCAGCGTGGCGATGGGTTTTGTGTGTGCTGTAGTGAATAATAGCCGGCTCGACAGGTTAAAAAAGTGATGAGGTGGGATGTCAAACGAGGTGAACTGCAGGTCGGGAATTGTCAACGGAAAGGCCGGGTATTACGCACGAAGGAGCACAGAGGGACGAGGCACAACTTACAAGGGAGAGAAGGGCCCTGCAGCTGTGCAAAAGGTCGCGGAGGTCGGACGGATGTTGCTTTCAAATCGCATGGCGGGAGCGGAGTCAGTCGATGAGATTGAGGGGCCAGCCTTTTGCTAGTGGAGGGGTCTTCCCGCCCGACATCACGTGCTCATTGAGTGAATTGCCAAGTGCCGCCATCATGGTGGAAGTGTTGAAAGGACAAAAAAAATAGAAGAAGCTGAACACGCTCATATATCAATTATCCCATCACCCCCCAAGACATCATCCTTCTATGGCCATGGACCGGCACATATATGCGCCTGCTGTCGGTACATGCAATGCACTTCTCGCTGAAGTTCTTACAGTACCTAGCTGCTTCGTCAGTCTATGCTAAAGTCTGTTGACATTGCCTGTCTCCATATGGTGGTATCAGCAACTTTTGTGGATCGAAATCATCTTCATGCCGCTGAAATACTGACAAATGCCAGTACTTCGATCGTCAGTACCTCACTTGACCGAGAATCAAATGTCAGCTACTCCAGCACAGCATAAATGCGCTGGTGCTATTGAGATTGAGATGCTCGGACTTTGGTCAACGGTCGAGTGCGGGGTCTATGAGTTTACGTTATAGGAAGGAGGCACGTCACCATGCAGCCGAGCATCATGGACCAAAACACGCCCAATGCCGCCGAAATACTTGAGGTGTCCTACCTGACATCTCTCACCATTCCCCTCTGATGTTCTCACCCACTAGAATCGGTACTCATCGTCTACAAACACTTTCATCCCAACTACCATCACACCGTACCTTCATCGCAGCCGCAAACATGACCGACCCATCCAAGTACAAGTTCAACCACTCGATGCTGCGCATCAAAGACCCCAAGGCCAGTCTTAAATTCTACGAGCATCTGGGCATGAAGGTGGTCGAGCAGAAGAAGTTCCCGGACAACAAATTCGACCTCTACTTCCTTGCCTACGACTCGCCCAAAGCTGCTTCCCACGGCAACCACTGGAGCGACCGCGAGGGCATCATTGAGCTTACCCACAACTACGGCACCGAGGACGATCCCAACTACAAGGTCGCCAACGGCAACAAGGAACCCGGCAAGGGTTTCGGCCATGTGTGCATCAGCGTCGACAACATTCAGGCCGCCTGCAAGCGCATCAGCGACGCCGGCTACAAATTCCAGAAGAGGCTCGAGGATGGTCGCATGAGGAGCATTGCGTTCGCCCTGGATCCGGACGAGTACTGGGTGGAGATCATTGGACAAAACCCCGTCAGCGAGACGGAGAATGTGACGACTACTGATGTGCAAACCTACCGCATGAACCACACCATGATCCGTGTCAAGGACAAGGAGGTCTCTCTCAAGTTCTATCAAGAAGTCATGGGAATGAGCCTCAAGCGGTCCCTGGAGAACAAGGACGCCGGCTTCAACTTGTACTTCCTCGCCTACGGCCCACCTGCACCTGAGCAGAGCGCCAACGGAGTCAACCCCGTCGCCGACCGTGAGGGCATCCTGGAGTTGACCTGGAACTACGGAACTGAGAAAGAGGAGGGACAGGTATACCACAACGGCAATGACGAGCCCCAGGGCTTCGGCCACATCTGTGTCTCGGTGGACAACCTCGAGGAGGCTTGCAAGAGGTTTGAGGAGAAGGGCGTGCAGTGGAAGAAGAGATTGACGGACGGCAGGATGAAGAATGTTGCTTTCGTTCTTGGTGAGTTGATCCGCTCGACACGACTTGGATATGTGTTGACTTGCTGACTTTCGCGATACAGACCCCGACAACTACTGGATCGAAGTGATTCAGAACGAGAAGCACGGCAAGCCGCCCGGAGACTACTAGTCTGTGTTGATTGGCAGTGGAGAGCGGATCATGCTACCAATTATGTATAGTACATATGATGATATGATGAGTTATTTCAACACCTTGTCTCAATGGGCAGGCTCGACCCCTCGCAGGAAAAGATCACACTCTAAGACCACTGTAATTATTTCAGCCTGTATAGGTAGTCATGAAGCAGTAACGAAAGACGACTGATTGTATGATCTCTTAAGGCTTCCAGCACCCGGCTCGGCACGCAGGGCTCAAGCTTGATCACCACCTTGCCAAGCTGTGCTGCTTGTGTCGTCCACGGATCAAGGAGACCGAAGGTTCGGGCATTCCTTGATCTGCATCTCATCAGAAAGGCAAGAGCATCATCTTTTTGTTTATAGACTGTTCACAGTGACGAAAGAATGCTTTAACAGTTGCAAGAAGGTAGTATCAAAGAGTCTGGACACCCACAGTCGGAATCAGTTCCATCGAGATTCAAGAGCTTTGCGAAATACTTCCGCCGTTAAGCTACTGCTGCACGTGGCTCTGAATGAGCAGTTCGCTGAAAGTTTATCTTTTCACAAGACCGGGCTGTCGGCGGCACCCGACGTCACATCAGGTCTTGTTGTTATCGAATTTTTGGTCCAAAGGATCTCTTAGGTAAAGCCTAGCAACAATCGCGAACGCACAGATGTATAACATTTCCGACTAAGGTGAGGTTTATGATCATGTCGGATGTATAAGGTTCCACCTGGAAGTAAGTGAAGGTTGCGATCCCATCTCTTTCCCTGCCTATTTGTTCTTTGTCCCATCTGCCAGGGAGAAGCGACAGACGGTACCTCGCCGATATGCTGTCTTCTATTTCGACTGCACTGCTGGCTCTTGCCTCAGTGGCTACTGCAGCTCTGGTCCCGACCGCTGAGATCCAACAGAGATCTTTCGAGTATGTGATCAAACCCAAGGTCTTCATCATCTCGCTCTTCAGGCCTGAAGCGGAGATCTGGCATGGAATTCCCGAATTCGATATCCTGGCGATGAATATCACTGTCCCTGGGTTCAGCGTTCTGGTAAGTTTCTTGCTCAAAAATGAGGAACAATGGCATCTCACTGGATAACCGAAGTGATATGCGGCGCTATCAGACGCTTCAGCTCTGAAAAATTAAGTGACTGACAATGAGAGCAACAGTTCCCCGACGCCCACTGTACAGCCGATGGCGAGATCTGTCAGCTCGTGACCTCCATGGGCGAGATCAACGCCGCCATCACAGTCAACTCTCTAATCCACAGCTCTCGCTTTGACCTCACCTCGACCTACTTCATCACGGCCGGCATCGCTGGCATCAATCCCGAGGTAGCAACCATCGGATCCGTCGCATTTGCAAGATACGCCGTTCAGGTGGCTCTCCAGCACGAACTCGACATCCGCGATCTGCCCGGCAACTACAGCACCGGCTACATTCCCATTGGTAGCACGTCGCCCTCGGTCTATCCTTCGTCGATCTATGGTACCGAGGTTTTCGAGTTGAACCAAAATCTGCAACATATGGCCGCCGCTTTCGCCCGTAACGCAAGCCTCGTCGACAGTCCTGACGCCGCCGTCTACCGCGCCAACTACATCTCTGATAAGTACGCTGCGGCCCGCGGGAACGTGTCAGTTCATGAGTGCGATGTTGCAACCAGCGATGTTTACTACTCCGGCCGTCTGCTTGGCGAAGCGTTCGGAAACTACACCACACTGGCAACCAACGGATCATCTAGCTACTGCACTAGCGCACAGGAGGATAACGCAATCCTCGAAGCTCTGCTGCGCGCCGCGGCGTCAAACGTCGTCGACTTCGGCCGCGTAATCTCCATGCGTTCTGGATCCAATTTTGAGCGTCCTTGGCTTGGCGGCGATGCTGCTACCAACCTCTTGACCGCTGTTCAGGGTGGTTTCGAGCCTGCTGTAGAGAACTTATATCTTGCTGGAATTAAGGTCATCGAAGGGATTTTGGAGGGATGGAATGCAACTTTTGCAAAGGGCGTTAATGCGACGAATTACATTGGAGAGTAAGCTGTTGTCAATTGGATTACTTGTTGGAAGGTTTTGATTGCTAACTTATCTTCCTAGCATTTACGGAACTCTTGGTGGTACACCAGACTTTGGAAACGGCGATCCCGATGCGGACATCTATGCCAGATAGGCCTTCCTCCGTATGTGCCGAAGTTGGTCACACGATCTCACTGGTATCAGCATGTTTATGAGATTCTAGAGCTGCTGGTATTACCGCTTACGATGTCGTACTCCGGTGAGATACCCTTGATTTCTATCTAGCGTCTCATTGGTATTAGGACGGTTTCGATGCACGAAAGTTGCTGATACCACGGTATCAACAGACAAACTTTAGCATGAACTGAGGTTGCTTGCTATGGTGCCGTTGTCTGCAAAAGTGTCTAAAGTGTGTCGTACTCGCTCAAAGCAATTGAAAGGATCTCAAGGGGAAGGGAGGAGATTCTGCATGCTGTGTCTGTAGGTATTAGCTTACTGATCAGTCTGCTTACTCGGGGCGGCCATATCATACCCTTCGTAGGCCAAATCAAAGTTGCATGGTATGTGCTCATGTCGCAGCGCGCTAGTCCTATTGCCCTGATGCAGCCAGTGTCGAGCGTCCTGTCATGGTCGCATACGACTCTGCGATTTGCAACTGAACGCAGCAGACGTCATTTGCTGGAACATTTGCTCCTCGGGAAGCTCTCGTGGTGAAGATGATAAGAGCAAGTTTGGTCAGATGGAAAACGGAAACGCTCATCCCACATCCCGCTGCGACGTATCTGGTTAGCTCTCTCAATCTCATCATGAAGATGTTCGTGATAGTTGTCAACTAGTAAGTCCTCGGAGAGAACGCAGGTGAGGTGAAGGATGTCCCGCAAAGCTTTTCTCAGTGGGCTGTCGTAGTCTGTGGAGTTGTAGGCAAAATTGACAGCCTTGGGGTTGGGGGCGAGCGAGGTTTCCAGGCTATAGCCCACGATGTTGTCTGTGACCAAGTTCGCGGTCATCGGATCGTCAAGCTTATCTGCAAGCAACCAGAGCTTGACCTGGCGGACGAGATGACCTCCAGATTCTTCATTCCCGCAGTACGCAGGACGTTCCAATGTCTTGTTGAAGTAGACGCAGCGGGCATAGTCGACGAAAACCGCCGGGTCGTCGTCTGCAAGGACCGCGGGCTTTGCAGATGCCCAGCGGCGTAAGTTCGAGTTGTAGCCGTCCGGTTGCATTTCTCAAGCGTTGAGATCGAGGGATGAACTTCTCATGGAGAAGCGTGAACATTTGCTGCTTCTCTCCAATGCCGACCCGAACAACAATGTGCTCGTCATTGCCGACTAAACTGGCAAAGGTTTCGCCTAACTCTTCTCTGTTGGGAATCAGTCTCGAGTCACAGTTTTGCTATCTTCGCTAGCTTACCTTGCGCGTTTGATGTCCGGCGGCTCGTCTGCCATGATGGCGAGGCCGTGTGCTGAGCGATTCGTGTCGATGGGGGTGTTTGGTGCACGGGAGAGGATTGCAAGTTCTGGAAGTGAAGAGAACATGGAAGAAGGCCTCAAACCACGGTGACGTAGTTGTACGACCAAAAGCTGTAAGTGAAGAGTGGAATGGCGGCATGGGATCGAAGGGACGGGATATTGCCAGGTCTTTCTCCATGTCACCCGACCCAGATTAACGACAAGTGATCGTGTATATCGCGACGGCGAGGTGTTGGAAGTAGATCGCTGTTAAACATGCTCTGTTGGGTAATTGTCAATCTATCGCTAGTACTATGCCTGTCCAGGTCCTTTCCCATGCAAGGTTGTGCCGTATTTGCTTACATACCAACTCGTTCTCAGGGGAATGTTGTTGACAGCGACGCAGCCAATTTCAAGTAAGTCTTGATACTCGTTGTTGCAGAACGAATTTTGGAAGCTAAGTGATATGACCCAGCCCCACCGGTGTGAACTGAGATGGCGTACGTTTCGAAACGCACGCCATCTCAGGATGGTGTTTGTCATGCTGGTGGTAGAAGCACCTGCCTACCTTCTTGAAGTGGTCGCCGCCAAATGCTACAGCGACGGTTACTTCCCGACTCCAAAGTCTCTCCTTAATTGTCATGAGTTCGCGAGCGACGTCTTGATAGAACCCCGAGAGAGGCTCACTCGGCACGGCCTCAAATATACTTTTGTCTCCGTCGTATATGGATAGATCGCGCAGGAGTGCCCTCAAAGGACTTTTGCCGACAGTGGACTCGTATACCATGGTCATAGTATGCGCCGGAGGTATCAATCGTGTTTCATCAGAGTAGGAGATGAATTCGTCAACGACCAGGTTCGCGGCTTGGAGATCGCCGAGTTTATCGGCAAGCACCCACAACTTCGCCAGAGAGTTGAAGTGCTCAACAGCCGCTTCGTCTTTGCTGATGTCATCATCAGAGAGCGGCGCCATGTCTCCAAGGTAAACGCATCGTAGATAGTTGGAGAAGACCTCCGGGTCGTCATCGTCATCGTCGAGAGTTGTAGGTTCCTGAGAATCTTCTCTCCATGCGGCTGATCTGGCCGCTCTGAAGAACTCGGATCTTGGGAGAAAGAGGTCGTTGTGGAGTGTGAAGTGCTTCTGTAACGGGGCTTTGCCGACTAGAATCACGAAGCTTTCATGGAAGCTTGGCCTATCGGGTGTCAGTTCTCCGATCATGTGTTGGGCTCGCTGCTGACTTAATTTGCACGTTTGGCGGGTGGTGGTTCATTGGCCATGATGGCGGTGTTGTTTGAGGGTCGGTGGCCCACGATCTTGGATTGAATGATATGGTAGGTGTTGTGGCAGAGTTGGGAGGCTCGCCAAATCTATAAATTACAGAGAATTACGACCTCATACCGTGTTACTGCGCCCCTGTTCACACGTGGGACTATGTAGAGTCATGTGACGGGATGAAGTGATGGCAGATCAGTCTTCAGACTGCCTAGCCCGGCTCTCGTGATCGAAGGTGTGGTCTATCATCAAATGTCAACTTTACTTTCATATTTCATCGACTTCAATCCGCAACGGCAGCACTAGGAAAGCCGAAACGCTGAATACTTCCAATGCTCGAACGAGGTTCTGCTATGCTATTGTCGAGATGCTTACCTCGCGCACATGCCGCCCCATGTCTCATTTGTTCGTGACCTCATGGAACTTTTGATCATCGCCTCGCTTTAACTCCTCCCCTCTCCGCAGGTATCCTTCTCTTCCGCTGCTACCAACACTCACAGATGGCTCTTCGCAATCATGCCGCCCTCAAAAGTCTCGCCACCCTCGAGCTTCTGCCACCCGTTCACGGTACCAACCTCAACGCAGATGAACTTCTTGTACGCATCCTCCGGCCTGAGGTCGGCCATGGCCTTTGTTTTCTCGATCCAGGGGTTCCACACGACGGTGTCTTCGAGGTTGTCGCGGATGACGTCGAGGCGTGGCTTGCCGTCTTGCAGCACGGATGTGGTGTCTTGCTTGATGGACTTGTAAACGCGGTCGGTCTCGCCGGTGATCTTGATCGAAGGGTCGGTCTGCGTGTGCTCGGTAGCGTTGAGGACCTTGTCTGTGTAGGTCGTGCTGCCCAGGCCGTTGATCTGGATCTTGGTGATGTCCTGTGAAGAGTTGTTAGGAGTGTGAACTTTAAGATGGAGGATCAGCATCAACACTCACATCGATCTTGAAATAGGTGTGCAGCAGCATCTGGAAGTCGAACGACTCCTTGCCCTCGTTGCGTACGTTGAGCATGGTCTGCAGCCCATCCTTGCCGAGCGTCACAGTATAAACAAGACCAAACTCGTAGGGCCAGGCCTTCTTGTGCTCCTCGGAGAGGTTGGAAGAGCTGAGGCCGAAGTCAAGTTTGACAGAATCATCGCCGCCCTTGGCCAAGGCGCCCGACTCGGAAGAGGACTTGCCCAGGTATTCCCAGGTAGAGTTGCGAGCGAAGCCGTGTTGTGGGAGAGCGCCGGTTGCGTGGTCCTTGGGAGGAGGTCCGAATGCCTGTCAAGAGGTCAGTATTGTTGTGCTATTCCTATCGACCAAGCATACAGCATTGCCATTGCTCGTGTTTGACGTACCGGGAAGACGATGGGTACACCTCCTCTGACGGGCTTGCTGCCATCCATGACAGCGGCGTCGCTCACGAAGATGTTCTCTTTGCCATTGTTCTTCCAGCTAACCACAGTAGCACCGTATAGCAAGATCTCGACGGAGTCGCCGGTCGGGAGGGATGCGTAAACACGGCCCTGTTCGACGTGAACAGAAGGCTGGGGGCCACTCGCGGAGGGCGAGATGGCGCTGGGCTTGTTCGGACGGTCCATGGTTGGAAAGTTGTGGGGAGTGAGTTGGTTTGGCGAGTTGAATGTTATGGTAGAGCAACAAAAGGTACGGGAATGGCGAGTTGTGGTTGGTGGAGGTAGTGTAAGGTAGTGAACGTGGGGTGGATGTTTCAGAGTGATGAAGTGGGATGTTTTGATGTTTCCCAGGGTCCTTCGATTCGTTCTTCATGACGACACCCTTGCACGCAGATCATTCCAAACGCCGACATTGATGTGTTATACCGATGGGCGGTAACCTGTTTCTATACACCATGTACATGTACACAATCAAACCTTGCTACCACAATGTTGGTATACAGCCGGACTTCCAAGGTACTGCCTGCATGTGGAGTCGAGTTACCAGTGGACATGCTTACAAACCATCGATCCGATTGACAGGTCATTTGATGCCAGAGCAGAAATTGACTAATGTTCTGATATCTTTTGAATGTCTTTGCGTTCGTAAAATTGTGTACTTTTAATCATGTGCAGGGTGTATCTTCCATACGTGTGTCATTCGTTCGCCCAGCCTTCCAATCCTTACTATCTCGTCTCCGCGAGTTTCTTCGCATAGGTCTCAGTCCAAACCTTCATTCCATCCTCGTTCAAGTATTCCGACTGCGCAGATCTCTCAGGCGAAGGATGCCATATGAGCTCCTTCAGATTGCCCTCCACGAGTTCTCCGCTCTTTCCCTTTTTCACCCAATCCTCCTTTTCGACATCCTCGAACTGTGAAATCAAATCGAAACAACGCATGATGGTGCTCATGGGAGTAATTTGCTCGGGCGGGAATAGTTCCAGGAAGCCGGGCTCGGGAAGATTCGTCGCAACCATGGCAGGCGCAATCGCATTTATGCAGATGTTCTTCGCTTGTGAGATTGGTCCTAGACTGCGCACCAGTCCGACAAGAGCGTGCTTGGTCGCGCAGTAGATGGGTACTGCGGAGATGGGGAAGAGACCATTCCCGCTGGATGTTACGGCAATCTTTCCACCGACGCGCTTCTTCCCTGCCGCGCTGCTGTCGAGGTTCATGTAGTGCGCCGCCAATTTGATACCGTAGTACTGGCCCGTGAAGTTGACGTCGATGGTTTTCAGATTCGGCTCTTGAGGCGGTTTGGAGGGATCGAATGTGATGTTGTTGAAGATATCATCGCGGTCGGAGATACCTGCGTTCAGGCCGCAGAAGTCGAGACGACCTTGCGCGTCGTATGCTTGCTTGAAAAGGGCGGCTTGCTCGGTCCAGGAAGAGATGTCGGCGCGGATGAAAGTGGTGTTGTCGAGTTGTTCTGGCGGCGAGTTCACGTCTGCCATGAAGACGTGCCATCCGAGGGCGAGGAGGTGCTTGGTTAGGGCTAGACCGATGCCTGAACAGGCGCCAGTTACAATAGCAGTGGAAGGAGCCATGTTGACCAGAGTGTTCAAGGAGATTGTGCGGTGAAGAGTCGAGTGAGAGAAACGGGTAGGGAAGCGAATAGCAGTTCCCTGAATACTTACCGACCCTGATCAGTAAGTATACTACAGTACCATTGCAAGTGGAGTCGAGCGGCGGTTAAGATTCACATGGTCTTTGTGATAATGCTGAGGGCCATATCACCGAGGCGGCACAACTACCGACCTCGTCTTGAATTGAGGGCTTGGTGAGGGGCCGCCGAGCCCCGAGACCAAACGGCCAATCGGACCTTCCTTCAGCAATACGATGTACGAGGAGCTTCTTCCTCCAAGGAAGATCACGCGCGTGTCTTCTCAATCAACCTGCATATCCTTCGCCTCGTCCTCCAATATGCGACGCTTGCTGAAGTCACTCAATTTTACGGCGTACCACAACTGCTCGTTCTAGGCAGAGAGGATCCTTTTGGCGATTCGTTGGGTTCATGCATTAGTACATGCTATTTCGACAAAACATGGCAGTAAAGTCTCATCCCGGGCGTCTTCGGCAACGAACATGTCAAACTCTCAACAGATTGATGGCTATAGCACGGATTATTCGGAAGATGATGCGTGAGAAACACCAACGAGAGTCTGCGAAAGTTGCAATGGCAAAGATCCTGATCGCTCACTGCGTGAATGCTACAAAGTACCTGCTTGGTATCTATCCGTCCCTCTCGACGCTCTGCGAAGACCGCACGGTTCTGTATTTACCTGCTCCTGTTGGCAGCGCCGTGGACCTCCCTCCGCAATTCAAATAAAACATCATCAAACTCCCTTTCTTCCTGCGATCCAAATATCGCGTTCTTACAATCGCCCAGTATATCCCTCAGCCGGCCCAAAATGCTCTTAGGTGTTTCCCTGGGTGGAGCTTCGCGCAATGGTGTGGCAATTGCCTCCTGCGACTTTCCTTGTGAGTCATCGCCACTTGCATCTTCATCGTCGGTTGCCATGCGTGTTTGGCTGATGTCCACGTCTGAGTCTGGTTGTTCGATCAACACGCCAGTTGCTTCGCGGCGAGAGGACGGCCGTGAAGCAGAGTCCCCTTGAGACTTGCGAGCTTCTTCGATGGCTTTCTTTGCCTTTGCTCTTCTCCTTTGCCTCTTAGGTGCAGGAGTTGACTTCGCTTCGGTGACAGCTGGTTCGGAAGACTCTTCGTTGGCTTGGCTCATTTCGGAGGCTCTGCGTTTGGATCTTGTAGAGCATGCCAGAGGGATTACGGTCGGAGGCGCAGGCGTTGGTGTCTCGGACTTCCGCGGACGACCACGACCGCGTTTTGACTGCTGCAGAACAGCGTTTGATGCTGATGGACCCCGCGGCGTCTCCTCTGTCTTGACCGCTTCCAGATTCCTCGGAGATTCAGTGGGTTGACTGGCAACAACGATGTCTTCGCCGACATCTTCATCGTCCTGTTGCGGTCGGCCGAAGATTCCGGAGATGACGCGACGGAAGGGAGACTGCTTTTGCTTCTTCGACGCTGTGCTGTCAGCGTTTTCAGTCGCGCGTTTGCGCTTGCGTCCAGATCTAGTTACGGATTGACTGCCACTAGGTGGAGGCTCCACGGTAGGTTCTTGGCTCGTTGGCGGCTCAACAAAGGAATTCTCGACTCTGCTTGTATCATCGGTTTCTTCGTCCACGTCCTGCTCCTCTTCGCCAACAGCATTCTGGTCTGCCATTTCGGTGGGATCGATGATAGTAGTGGCGTCGACCTGAAAATTCTCATCAAGTGAGCTGCTTTGATCGTTGTCCTGAATGACAGCAGCATTTGCTTCTTGTTGGAGCTGCTCAGCAGGAAGTGTGGTGTCTGACGGCAAATCCGATTCATGCTGGATGCTGCTGACTTTGTGAAAGGGCACTTCTGTCCTGACAGGGGCGCTGTCCGCCACAAAGCTAGCATTCTGATGTTTTTCCAGGATGATGCTCCTCTTTCCCGCCGAGCGTGGTGGTGAAGACGACAGATCTTCAACATCTTCTTCCGGCTGCGGGTATCCTTCATGCGACTTATCAGTACTGCGCGGTGTCGGCGAAGAGCCCATGTAGCCGCTCAATTCGCTGTTCAATTCCATGTCCTGGGGAGTGCTGGCGATTGCGTCGTCGGCTGGTTGAGGTGCGAGATGAGAGAAGTCCAGAGGTCCAGGCGCCTTGCGTCTGCTACGAGGGCTAGACTTTCTGACGGGAGTTGAAGAGATATCCGGAAACATCTGCGCACCTTCGGTCTGGCGCTCTCGGACTTCCTTTTGGTGGTCGGTAATCAATTGTGAGTCGTCTGCAACAGGCAAAGGCGAAGAGTCGATAGGCGCAAACATAATCTGAGAATCATCGTGTCTTAGACGAGCTTTCGGCGTGGTTCCTTTCGAACTGGCCTTGCTCCCACTATTAGTACCACCAGTGTGAACGGTGGCTAGACCCGAAGATGTACTGTGAGATGCTGCAGTTCGTACCAGGGGACTCGCAGTACCACGGAGTAGGCCTGTCCATCTGCTGCTGGAGTCCACCTCATCATCACCTTGTGTGTACTGGTCTTGTGGTCCAGAGAACGCGGGCAAATCGACGAATTCTGCGCCCGGACCGGTCTCAGGGAAATCAGGCAGACCGAGCTCGACGTATGGTCTGGCGGCACGCAGTACATTCTCAAGGTTAGAGGGGTACCTTAGTGTATCTTGCTCGCCAAAGCACTCGTTCCAGAAAGCGATGGTACAATTCACGACGGCTCGGCTAGGGCTGACGAAACCAGCAACCATGAGTGGCTGAAGCAGTGTGAGTAGCGAGCTGTCTTTTTGCGGCAGCTCCGTAAGTTGGTCCAGAATTTGAGTCCATAAGTGCAGTAAGCTTTGCGCTACCTCCGGATTGACGCTCGCAAAGACTTTTCGTTGCTCGTCTTCGACCCATATTACTACGGCGTCCTGTATCTGACGCAGCATATTGACGAGTAATGGCGAGGGACAGATGCGGACGAAGCTCGAGAATGCGCTGAGCAAGACGAGAAGTTCGGCTTCAGGCAATGGATCCGGGCTAGGGCAAGAATAGGCCTCTCGGGATGCGTCTCTGACCAGGCTGTAGAGGTGTTCGTATGGGTCGAAAGTGCCAGCTCTTTGGGGGCCACTGCCCACACCCCACAGCGTTTTCCGTGCTTGCTCCATGGCTTGTCGGTTCTGAGGCCAACCCGCAGAGCCAAGAAGGACAGCGGTAACACTCACTTCGGTTTTGCTCTCGATCAACGCGTCTTTGTCAAGGAGAGCTTTCGACAACGGCTCTAGCACGGCGAGTATGACCCCAGCGTCGCCGGCCTTGCATCGAGCGAGTGCGATGGTTTCCGCGATCAGGGAAGTACCGGTGGTCATGTTCTCTTTCTGGCAATGCATGTTGGGCAGGCCGCCGATGGTGATGCTTAGTGCGTCTCGAATTTTCTGTCCAAGAGTACCAGCTGGGGTTGACTCCGTCTTTGAGTGTTGCAGCGCCTCCATGGCACGCTCAGCGAAGAGCTTCCAAAGTTTTGACAGTTGCTCCCTTGATTCTACGGAGGTACAGCCAACTCGAAGCGCTTGCAAGGTGCGATTGAGAAGTTGGAGCCTGGCTGCACTGGTTGCCTTGGATTGACACGCAAGCCCTATGATGTCAGTCGCCATTCGTTGCCATTCGTCGCCTTCACTTGGGTGCAATCTAGAGCACATCATTGTGAGCGTGAAGATGAGCGGCGAATACAATGCGTGCTTATGCTTGGATGGCCTTTGCGATGGGGTGGGCGCAGCCTCAGCGTTGCCTTGAGAGGTTCTTGCAAGGATGTCTTCGGCGAGTAGAGAAGGTCCAATGTAGTGGCAAGTTGTTTGCATGATGACTTGGAAACGTGTCGAAGCAGCAGCAGCATCGAGCGCACCGGGGTCACAGCACAATGCCCAGAGACGTTGGAACATGTTCATTACCAGTGCAATGGCCTCGCGAAGCTCGTTTGAAGTCTTCACCTCTTGGGCTCCAGCTTCCGCAATACTCTGTAGAGTAGCTTGCCACAAGTCGGTCGTCATCTTACTGTCCTCTCCAGTCGTACGAAGCCCTGCAGAAATGACCGGCTCCACCAAGTCGAGTACCCGACTTAACCGTGAGCGTACCCAACGAGGGTCTAGTCGTGGTAGGTCTTGCGACTTGATTGAGGTCGCCTCGAGGGCCGCAAATTCGTTCCAGACTCCAGCATTCGGACTCAACAGCCCTTGTAAGATTTTGCAAGCGTTGACTCGGCCCTTGAGGCTTGCTTTGATCATTCCAGACAGAATTGGAGCTACATAAGCATCCCAATTTGTGTCCAGGTCGGCGTGACAAAGCGACGGTCGCATGCTGTAGTGTAGCAGATTGTGATAGCCATCGAGTGCGAATTGGCGTGCTTGCTTTGACGCCCTATCGCTGTTCCGTTTCTCAAAGCCAGCCATGATGGGAACCTTCAACATTGAAAGCATCGTTGCACCTGTGGAAGCATCGGGCATGACAGCGAAGACCAGCTTCTTCCACGCCAGGTTGGCTTGACTCTTGATGGCAAGATCACTTGAGTTGAGGCACTTCTGAAGTACTTGTAACCATGTCCGGAGTCTGGGCCATTTTTCGAGGGGTCGTCGTTTCGATCGGAAGAACAAAATCACCGCAGACCAGATCTGCGGCACGAGCATACCGGTCTGCTTCTCTTTGTCGCCAATCATGTTGGTGAGTCGTAGCGTCAGGTAGTCGCAGTAGCATTGTCCCTCCTCTGTTTCGGTCTCAAAGATGTCGTGGAGAATCTTGGAAGCGACTGGGTTGTTGCCAAGTAGAAGACCAGCATGATTGCCGACCTCAATTGCCCGCATGCGGGTGTCGCTAATGCTGCTCAGCATGCCGTGGAAGACATGCTCGAGCCAATCTCGAAGTCTGGCGCTCATTACAGTGGGAGTCTGGTCCAGTAGCCTCTGATATATCACAAGTCTTGTTGCGATAAGACTGTTGCCGGTGCAGCGCTCTTCAATCGTGTGCAAAGCTGTGATCATCCTGTCCGCCCGGCTTGCCGTGATGATTGAGTGGTGGAACTTTTGTTGAGCGACAAGATACAGATGCGTTTTCACCAAAGCCTTTGGTATGTCCGGTTGCTCCATGACCGTGATGGAGCGGTCGATCAAAAAGATGCGGAAATCATCGTCCATCGCCTTTGAGAGTTGGCCATCGAACACCATGGTACACGCCAGCTTCAGCGCTTGAGTGGCGATTTGAGTGTCTATGAGTCCGCTCGAGTCTCTCCAAATAAGATCTCGAGATAGATACTGTTGGAATTGAGGCATATTTGCAGCCATGGCTTGTCGGTCTGGTATTCCATCGTATCTTGTGAGGGCGCCATGCAGAGCCAAGTAAGCATCCAGCCGCGAGGACCTTGAGGACGAAGAAAGCTCCTTCAACACGGATTGCAGCATTTTCTCGAAGCTGGCTGGATCGTTGGGTGAAAAATAGCCTAGTCGCTGTTCTTGCTCATCTGGTGTAGGTGGTGGGGCAAAACTCGAGAGTTTCAGGATCGATTTGACTGGTCTCGTTGCACGCGGGCGCGGGGTTGATCGTAACAGCCTGTCGCGAGGAGAACTGGGTACGCCGGCTTTTGGCACCTCGTGGAAAGTAGGCGGGAAAGGCGAAAAGCCGACCTTCTTGGTTGCGTTCGAACCAGTAGGACCTTCTAACGACGACACCGGTGATGAGACTGGAGGCGTGTCTGTCGAAAGCTGGCGTTTTGAGGGTTCCGAGGCATCATCGTCGACCTCCTCGTGGCCGTTCTCCAAAAATTCAAGGGCGTCCTTCACGTGCTCTCGGTCGTCTTTGCTGTTGTCTTTTGGCGGCGTGGGTGGTTGTGCAGGAAGTGAAGTGAACAGCGAGGAAGACGAAGGAAGCATTGTTTTCCGTGAACAACAATAAATCAAGAACGCTCAGGTGCTGCAGACATATCGGATGGCCAGAAACAAAGTGGGAAATGAGGCGTGTCGTGGTAAGTTCAAGTGGAAGCCGACGCGCTGACAAAAGGTGCTTTACGCGTATGGAAGTCGCGACACGGGAGAGCGGGAAGGCGCGCATGACAACGCAACGCAACGCAAGCGTGGGGTTTCTTGCTTCAAGGAGACACAAGAGACCCTGATTCATGATCACCAAGCTGTGAAGGCACGAGCTTCTTCACGCCGATCGCAAGTAAAAGCTGGATTGCATACCGACACACAGTAACTCGCTCTTCTGTAACTTATCCACTGAGAGGCCTCTTCCAAGCCTCGATACCAGTCGTCCATAATGGCACTTCCATCTTCAGGCCCAAGTGGCATCAGCGGTAAGATACGACCCTTGTGCATTAATCGAGCGTTATGCTGACATGACGGACATCACAGCAGTCGATCGCCTCCTGGCACAGTTAGAGGAGAACCTGGAAGCTGCCAAATTGTCGCTGAAACGTAAGACAGCCATTTGATGGAGAAGACCGCAATTCGTTATTGACTCGTTGAGCAGAACAGGAAGAGCTTTTGTCACAGGTGAAAGTGTACGGCAGGGATCCAAGAACCGCCGGTCCCATTTTCAAGAGACAGGTAATCGATCCTCCTAGCGTCTCAAAACTGATGGCAAAACTTACAACATCTCAGGGCATCTCAACTCTGTGTCGATATGGTCTTGACAGGGAGACGGGAGCAACTTCGCACGAGGCGCTTCGCTGCGTGGCAAACGCCATGCTTCTCAACGAGCCTTCAAGGCAGATCTTTGTTGACCTGGGATACGCGACCAAGGCTGCAGAGAGGCTGAAACTCGGAAACATCGATGATGAATTCTTGCTCTGCCGCATCCTCTTTCTTCTAACTTACAACACGAACATCGACTTTGTACCTCTAGTCAACGAACATGCACTGGCGCAAAGCCTCAACGAGCGCACTGCCCACCACAGTACAGCCTTCTCTGAATCAGGACGCAGGGGCTCGAGAGCATCTCCCATCGAGGACATGGCTATGGTAGAGGCGCTGAAACTCATCTTCAACATCACACATTTCTACCCCGATCTCATTCCGACCTTCACACCCTCCCTGAAATCGCTGGTTAACATACTGCTTCATCACGACCTCCCAACGCCGCCCTTGCAGTCGCCAATCACCTACATCCTCAATGCGCTCCTAAATCTGGATCTCAACACTGCGCAGATGACACGAGCCGAATCGAAGGTGGAGAACAGCCCCCTGTTCCCTGATCAACACCCCGAAGGAGTCATTGATCGCCTCACTTCGATCCTGTTCAAAGCAGTCAAGGAACACCCTGAAAGCGAGCTTGACGAGGCTGCGTTACCTTTGTGCACTTTGCTGCGACGAGTCTACGAAGTCGCATCGCCTGAAATGAAAGCACGAACTCGCGAACTGCTCCTCCCTGACGACCAAGACAGAGAGCAGCCTCTGGGCAAGGGGGAGACACTGTCTGCTCGTCTTCTCAAGCTTTCTTGTTCGCCGCATCTGCCAAGTCTGGGCGAAAACATTTCTAGCTTGTTGTTTGAGCTGAGTGACAAAGATCCTAACAAGTTTGTGGAAAACATCGGCTACGGCTTTGCTGCGGGCTTCTTGTCAAGTCACAACATCGACGTGCCCGCAAGTGCCACCGGCGAGGGTAGTGGCGGCCGCGACAACATCAGTGGAAGAGGAGACATCAATCCAATCACAGGTCAAAGATGGAGTGCGGAGAACAAGCAGAAGCCTAATCTCCCGGAGATGACAGAAGAAGAAAAGGAGCGGGAGGCAGAGCGATTATTTGTACTGTTTGAGAGGCTGAGGGCTACGGGTGTGGTGGACGTCAAAAATCCCGTGCAGCAAGCGGTCGATGAAGGAAGGTTTGAGGAGCTTGATTAGGTACGGAAGTGCTTCCGTGGACCGATCACTTCGCCCACAATTCCACGCGCTTGCTCCCATACCCGACAACACTCAGCTCCCGTAGCCGAATCACGGTGCGATGCCTCAAATTTGCTCAAGGGCTTCCATAATCTTCTGCTGTGCTGACTCAAGCTCTGTGCCCAAGATTTGACGCCTTCCGTACAGGTCATGCGAGGATCTCTCGCAGATTTCCAGTCGTCTTCTCAATGCGGGCATCAAGAGTTGCCAGCTCGCAACCTCGCCACTGTCGGCGGTGCTTGGAAAGGCTCCTGGGATTGCTTTCTCTGCGCGGTGCTCAATTGTTTCCTTCGCCAGACGGAGCTCGTTGGTCTGTTCCGTCAATCTGGTCATCTCCAGATCTAGTTCATGCAGCTCTTTCTTGATTCTTCTTCCAAAGCGATCACACACACCTTATTCACTGATATCTATTTGCGGAAGACGTACAGCGTGCACTGACGCATGGCGTTTGCTCCCATTAACCGGAACATTGACTTTTATCGAGGAAGACCTGTTTGTTCTAGGGTTAGGGTTTGGGTTAAATCCTTTGTATCTTGCTGCATCGTACAATCTATGTCATGAAATGAACGATGAGACAGCTGATGATTTATTTGTTTAGAGACTGCTAGTCTGCGATACGTGTATATGTAGTCACCGTGACTGCAGGCACTGTCGTACCCATGTCACGATAAGAAACCTTGGAAGCGAACTCGAGGTGGGGCTCTCGACGGTGCTCCTAGGCTCCAGCGATTGATGAAACCACCGCAAGATTACATCTGCTCGCAATCTACCTCATCCTCTCGGACAAAATACCATGGCGGTGGCCTCATTCTTCCTTGTGGCCTACTGTGCTACTATTGTGGCATGTTCTAGCTGCCACGAACCATCACCCGCCTTTCCAGTGCCGCAGTGGAAAAGGGTACTACTGCCAGCGTTACTACTGCGGAACAAGTCACTGACTTACATGTACCTTTTCAGGGGTCTGGCCCTTGGATCACACAGACAGCGTTCGATGGCATTAATGAGCTTCTTGCCACGATCGACGAGAACCTTCTCGAAAGCTCATCCTACTCTCTCGAAGTGACATCTGGAGATGAAACACTTTGGACCAATTACCACACTTCCCAGCAACGCAACAAGGAAAGACCAGGTGTCGCATGCGTTGACGGCAACAGCCAGTACCGTATAGCAAGTGTGACTAAGGCCTTCACCGCCCTCGGTCTGCTTCATCAGCATGCAGCTGGCAACATCAGTCTTGACGATTCCGTTGACAAGTACATTACCGAGCTGCGGGATGACGAAAGTGTGATTCAGTGGAACGGTATCACCCTTCGCTCTCTCGCAAGTCAACTGTATGTGTACCATGGAGATCGTGGTATCCCCCGATCTGTCCAACGCGCAATTGCCTTCCTTGTGCTATTCAGCTGATCAGACTGTCTGCAGTTCCGGAATCCCTCGAGACTTTGCTTCAGGGTTTATCAGAGACAGTCTCCCAGATCCGACTGTCATTGGCCTGCCTCCATCATTCGGTAATAGGACACAACCATGCCCAGACGTTGCAAACAACGGCTCTTGCACCCGCGCCGATCTTTTGAGAGCATTGAAGCAACGCAACCCTGTCTTTACACCGAATACCAAGTCCACGTACTCAAATGACGCCTTCAGCTTGCTTGGCCTCGTACTCGAGCAGTCCACCTGCATGACTTACAGCGATTATATGGCGAAAGTCATCTTGGAGCCGCTCGGAATGTCGTCGACTTCTTTCGAGAAGCCAACCGATGATCACGCCGTCCTTCCCATTGGATCAGATATCTGGGACTGGGAGGAAGGGGTTGAACGACCTACTGGCGGCTTGTATGCCAGCTCGAGCGACATGAGCAAGTTCCTACGCTATGTTCTGAAGAACTACAACTCGATCGCGACCGGAGAGAACTGGTTGTCCCCTGCCAGCTGGGGAACGGGCATCTCGAACTTTTACGGCATGCCATGGGAAATCTTCCGAAACGATCAGATCCTCAAAAACACTAGGCGGCCCGTTACTTTCTACACGAAGTCAGGCGGTCTTCCAGGGTACTACTCGCTAATCGTTTTACTTCCTGAGTACGACTTGGGGGTCTCGTTACTTGTTGGTGGCGGCGACAAGATTCTGGGCACTCTGAGAGACCTACTATTGCCGGCGTTAGTCAAGGTCGCAGAGAGCGCAATGTGGGAGTACATTAACAATGCGTACACTGGCAGAATGATCGCAACTGATCAGTCTCTGAACTCATCCTTGACACTCGCAAGCTCACCCAAGGACGGCTTGATCATCACCAACTTCATCTCCAATCGGACCGACGTCCTCGGTTTCATCATTCCCCAGTTCCTTGTACCTGATCTAGCGCGGCAAGGTATTCCATGGCATGCACAGCTCATTCCAACCATGTTGTTCAAGAACATGAGCACCAAGACCGGCGAGATCTGGAGAATGCTTGTCGTGGAAACCCGGACCGAGAACTCGTCTGTATTGGATGAGTGGTGTGTCAACGACGTTGACAGTGTCACCTACGACGGGATCCCGATCAACGAGGTTATCTTCTGGCGCGAGGAAGGACTTGTCGAGTTCTCGGCTTTCAAGGTGGTCTTCAAGTCGGTTGCCGATGAGATGGTGGCGTCTGCCTCGTTCGTATCTGGCTATATCGCGCAGTTGCAAAGACTATTGAGGCTTGACATGTAGCAAGAAAGGGCGGTATCGCAGTCAAAAGAGTATCTCCGTGGAGGGAACAAAAAAGCAAAAACATACAACAGGCGGGATTCCCAGATGGTCACCCACTCTAGTACTAGTCGCCCGGTTCAGTGCTTATGTATGGCAGAGCGGACGGGATGCCCAGTT
>Ga0265798_10001527_pt1 | contig 35913 bp, 25 predicted proteins | sample P3T30metagenome_FD_192430 | JGI IMG/M metagenome (GOLD analysis project Ga0265798, IMG submission 192430) | Plant litter microbial communities from East Loma Ridge, Irvine, California - P3 T30 | ecosystem: Environmental > Terrestrial > Plant litter > Unclassified | place: USA: California...
TGGGCTGAACTGGTTGAACCTTCTGTGGCAGCACCAGATTTCGGGTATTCTCGCCGACGATATGGGTCTTGGGAAGACATGTCAGGTCATTGCCTTCCTCTCGCATCTGAAAGAAGTGGGCAACACAGGCAATCAGCCTACGCTAGTTGTGGTGCCTGGATCCACCCTGGAGAATTGGTGTCGTGAGTTCCAGCGTTTCTCGGAGACGATCAACTTCACACCATACTACGGCGGACAGGCTCAGCGCTTTGAACACCAAGAGACGATCCTTGGGGACATCGAGAACGGAGACTGCGATGTTATCATCACAACGTACGATCTGACGTTTAGAAAGGAGGACAATGCTTTCCTGCGGAAGTGCAAACCCAAGATCTGCATCTTTGACGAGGGCCATGTTCTCAAGAACGCCAACACGATTCGATACAAGAGCTTGATGCGCATCAAGACACAATGCCGCATCCTGCTCACTGGCACGCCTCTCCAGAACAGCTTGCAGGAGCTCATGTCCATCCTTGGGTTCATCATGCCAGATGTCTTCCAGGACAACCGAGAAGACGTAGCTGTTACCGTGTCGGACCAGCTGCAGGTGTTGTTCAAGCACAAGGCCAAGGTCACTGAGACCGACTCGCACAGCACTCTGTTGTCTGCGCAGCGAGTTCAGCGCGCCCGTACCATGCTGACGCCGTTCATTCTGCGACGAAAGAAGGCGCAGGTGCTGAAGCATCTCCCGAAGAAGACCTCGCGCGTCGAGTACTGCGATCTTACCGAGACGCAGAAGACGCTCTACGATGAGCAGCTTGCCAAGCAGCGCAAGGTCATGCAGGACCGAGCAGCTGGCATCAACGTCAAGGACCATGCCAACGTCATGATGAAGCTGCGCCAGGCTGCTATCCACCCACTTCTCTTCCGCCACCGCTACACTGACGAGAAGATCAAGAAGATGTCCAAAGCCTGTCTAAAGGAGGAGACTTTCCATGAGTCCAACCCCGAGATCATCTACCAGGAGCTGGAGCTGTACCAAGACTACCAATGCCACTACCTGGCCCAGAAGTACCCCGGCGCCCTCTCGAAGTTCCAGCTCCAGAACCAGGAGTGGATGGACTCCGGCAAGGTTATCAAGCTGCTCGAGCTACTCAAGAAGTACAAGGCCAACGGCGACCGCGCCCTCGTCTTCTCGCAGTTCACATCCGTCATGGACATCCTCGGCTGGGTCTTCGACGACCAGGACATCGCCTTCATGCGCATGGACGGCAACACGCCCATCGCCGAGCGCCAGTCCCTCATGGACACGTTCTACGCCGACGAATCCATCGGCGTCTTCATGATCAGCACTAAGTCCGGCGGCGCGGGAATCAACCTCGCGTGCGCAAACAAAGTCGTCATATTCGACTCGTCTTTCAATCCCCAGGACGACATCCAGGCTGAGAACCGCGCGCATCGAGTCGGCCAGACGCGCGAGGTCGAGGTCGTGCGCCTCGTCACCAAGGACACTGTCGAAGAGCAGATCTACGCGCTGGGCGTTAGCAAGCTTAAGCTAGATAACATGATTCAGGGCGAGGAGGCGGGCGAGGGCGAGGAGAAGGGCAAGAAGAAGGCTGTTGCTGCTGCTGAGTCGCTGAGTAAGGCGGAAGAGGCTGGCATTGAGGCTGTGGAGAAGATGATGCTTCAGCAGCTTGAGGGCGGTGGTAGGAAGGAAGAGGGTGATGTTAAGGAATTGTTTAAGGATGGGTTGAAGAAGGCGGGCGTGAATGTTGCGGAGTAATCGTGACGAGACGCGCACTTTTGTATACTGTGTTTTTGGGGTAGGGAGTATATGTGGGTGGTGGATTTTGATATTGTGTTCGGTAGGTGTTGCATAGCATAGCGTTGGTGTTACGAGAGGTTAGACGTCCTCTTGGTGAGGCGCTTCGCTTTGAAGAAGTAAGTAATATCCTTCTGATGGAAGTGCCAGGCGGTTCGATCTTTTACGTGGTGATGTGTGTTCAGGAATCACATGTGCAGTCTAGAGCGCATGAAACTAATAAGTGCCAATCGCGCATTCAAATCGCTTGCCCCTCGCATACACAGTAGTCTACCCCTACACAAACACAAAACCAAACAACAAGCATCGATGTCATGTCCGTCGCTAGACCATGGGATATTGAGTCGGTGCACGGATCCTGCGACGACATCTGCAGGGCTTTGATCGCCTCGACGCGGGCCCTGATTGGGCGTGATTGCCCGCGCATGTCACCGAGTCTGACCCTGAGGCTTTTAGAAACACCTCGAGTCAACAACGAAATGGAATGTCATGATAAAAACGTGCGCTGTTTGGGATGGAGGCGGGATTTGTATTCTTCAGGGCCTTTAAAGCTCTGAGCGGCGGTATGTTGTCATTTCGGTGGACTTGATTATATTCATGGGCTGCCCTGCTCTTTTACCTTATTTATCGAGAACAAGCATTTCTGTCAATCTGTCAATCTTTGGCTTTTTTTTACGTCGCCCCACTCCACGCGCGGCCACGAGCACGCTGCACAGAACGCTACTCGCCGCCGCCACCCCTCGGTCGGGCGTGCGGCTGACATTCTCGGAGGCTAAGAGGTAAGCCCAGTGTATTCTCTCGGCTTGTGCATTTTTGTCAGCGTGGAGTTTACTCTACTACTTTTACATGGACTACCTATCACCTCCAATGCCACATTAAGTTTCCCAGCGCGACCACGTTAGTACTACCCGACAACCATTCGCGCCTACCAGAAAAAGTACCGAGAGCAACATATGTGACGCCAGGCTGTGCCCACGACATTCGTGCGCGCTGCGCCGTTGAAACACATTATTCGTATGCCAGAAGCGCCTTCTGACTCTCGCACAGGAAAGTGCTTGTAAGATCAGCTGTTAAAGGACTTATTCCGAGGACGAAACGCCACATTGATATCACTACTTCCGACAGCCTCGGCACTGGAGGCATGTCGCGATCGGTTCTCCAGCCTGAAGCCGGGATATTCTATGGAGTATGCTGGCTCGTAGTAATCATCAGGCTGATATCCAGGCGCATGCATCGCGGCGCGTGGAAAAGACTGCAAGTTGACGATTATTTGATATTGGTTGCTATGGTGAGATTTGTGCTTTCTCACGCTAGACTACGCTAATCTGTGAGCAAGGCTACGGATACCGTGCTCATATCCATCATGATCAGAGTCGTCAAGACAAGCAGTAACCTCCTCGAGCCTGGATCTGATGTGTCGAAGTACAGTCAAGCGGAGATTGACCAGCGCATCTTTGGATCGAAGCTTGTGCTGGTCGTGGAACAGATGCAGATTGCGACTACTTGGCTCGTGAAGTCGTGTCTTTTGATCATGTATAACCGCATGACCATGGCTCTGCCGCAACATTGGGTCGTGAAGATAACGGCCTTTTATGTTGGTGTAGGATTTGTAGGTGGTCCGGCTTTTGACCTTTCGAGCACCGGCTGACCAAACTCAAGGTCGTCATGGAAATTCTCTACTTTGGGGTGTGGTGTAGGCCGTTCAACCAGGTAAATTTCACTTCTGCGGTTTAGACGTGTACGCCCGTCTGACGTGTCCACAGTATTGGGCAGTTCCGCCAAACTCGAGACAATGCTCGGCTGCAACGAATCATCTCATCACTAACGCAGTCTTCAACATCTCCTCCGACTTGATAATACTCAGCATCCCAATGCCTCTGCTCTTCGGTGTGCGCCTTCCTCTTAAGAATAAGGCGATTCTCGTCAGCGTATTCTTGATCGGTGCCTTCACGTACAAGTACCCACGCTTAACTTATAAGCATATTACTAACCGATAGCAGCATCATAGCATCCGTGCTTAATAAGTACTACTCCTTCAGGAACCCTTTCGGCCAAGAATGGACAATCTGGTACCTCCGTGAATCCTACACTGCAATTCTATGCGCCAACCTCCCGCTCATCTACCCCCTCATTCAACGCGTCTTCGGACTCCGGAATTGGAGTTCTGGAAACACAGCAGAATATCATGGACAGAGTGAACATCGCTTCACACCGCCTGCAAACTCTACGCTACATTCGAGGCCGACACCCGCTCATAGAGGGCTGCACGGCACGGTCAGGAGGACGGAGAGCGAGGAAATCATGGGCTATGACTTCAATGATGATTATGGGAATCAGTCGCCGTTTATTACGAGTGCGATTGATTTGGATGAATTGAGGACTCCGGTCAAGGTGAGTAGTGAGAGGTCGGAGGATGATAGGAAGAGGGGGTCGGATTCGTATCATGGAGTTTGATTTGGCTTCATTACACTCTTATTCTCATGGCTTCAGCATCATGCGTGCGACACTCGGGCTTGGACTTGGACGCGAGGAGCACCATGTTGGCGCTTCCGGAAGTGGTCACCAACCAACCATCAAGGTGCGACGATCATTGAAGGCCAACTGCAACACTGAACCCTTGACGACACTTTATCTCTCAATACTCTTACTGGAGGCAAGATACCAGTCTACGATGCACATCCACGACGTCCTCATTATCGGCGCTGGGCCGTGTGGGCTAGCTGCGGCTGCGAGACTGCGCGAACACACACCTTCAGCTACCTTCACAGACGACGAGCATCAAAGATATCACTGGATCAAGAAGCATGGTCGGAAGATGAATATCAAGAACTACAAGACCGACAAGAACTCATTACCCACACCGCCGTCAAGTCCAGACAATTCAGAATGTGGCTGCGATGGCCACGCCACTGACGACGGCATCGACATGCTCGTCTTGGACGCTGACGGTGCCGAGTGGATGGCCAAATGGAACCGACTCTTCAAGACTTTCAAGATCGACCATCTGCGCAGCCCAATGTTCTTCCAGATCGACCCAGCTGATCGGGACGCTTTACTCGCGTACGCGTACGAGAATGACAGGGAAAGCGAACTTCAAGTACTCCCTGGCTGTGCTGGCAAAGAAGTTAGCAAGCACAAGAAGAAGAAACGCATCAACGCGAAAGGAAGATTCTTGGGACGTACGCCCGACATTGACGAGAGAGACCGGAAAGACTATTTCGTGCCTAGCACTGGCTTGTTTGCGTCTCAGTGCACGGACGTGATTGAACGGTATGGGCTTGGACAGGATCTGCTAAGGCAGGAGAAGGTGCTCAATGTCGAGTACGATGTGATCGACTCGTTCAAGGATGTGGAGCACGACAGCGTCATGTCGGACACACCAGATGACGAAACCAAGGTCTTCCGCATCACCACCGACAAAGGGGTACGCTTCACACGAGTCGCCATCATGGCGATCGGTCCTGGAAATGCGCCGTGTATACCGCCAGTACATGGCTTACCCCTGCCGGGACCAGACGCTGGCTACACACACGCCATGCAGATCAAGCACTTCCCACCGCCGCACATGAAGGCCAAGATTGCTGCTCGTCTGACAACGAGTTTACTCATCGTTGGTGGAGGTCTGACAAGCATACAACTGGCGGATCTAGCCATCAAGCGCGGTGTGAGTAAAGTGTATCTCTTGATGCGCAGCAACTTGAAGGTCAAGTACTTCGATGTGGACCTGGAATGGGTTGGCAAGTTCCGGAACTTCAAGCAAGCAGAGTTCTGGACGGCGGATACCGACGAAGGTAGGTAAAAGCTCTGAAGTATATGAAAGTGGCTGACGCAGTGCTAGAGCGCTTCGATATGATTACGCAGGCCCGAAACGGTGGCAGCATTACCCCGAGGTATCGAAAGATTCTCGACGCACATGTGGCGAGCGGCAAGATCTCATTACACACCCATACCTCCCTGGAATCAGTATCTTGGGACTCGCCCTCAAAGACATGGACGTCGATTACAACGGTGCCGCCCACTACCCTCCCGACAATCGACCACATCATTTTCGCAACCGGCATCCAATCCAACATCCACACCATCCCCTTCCTCCAGTCCCTCCAGCAACAGCATCCAATCGAAACCATCGGCGGCCTGCCATGCCTAAATGAAGATTTGATGTGGAACGACGACGTTCCGCTATTCGTTGCGGGACGATTAGCGGGCTTGAGACTGGGACCCGGGGCGCCAAATCTGGTGGGTGCACGCATCGGTGCGGAGAGGATTGCGTGGAATGTAGAGGACTGTTTGAAGAAGTTGGGGAGAAGGAAAGGGAGTGATGATCATGGGGTGGGTGAGGAGAATGGGAATGAGGAGATGGAGGCGTATGCGGCGGGGAGGGATAATCGGTTTGGGAGTCTGGTTGGTGTAGATGAGTGAGGGACGAGATTTGTGTGCGAGGTCACTTCATCATCTGGTCCATAGACGAATCGGAGAGGTTTATCGGTCCAAGCTGTTGGAATGGAGATACTGCCTGTGGTTAGCTACGAGCGATGACAGTACAGGTGTTAGAGGGCCGAGTTGAAACACGAGGTCTTTGGCGAAGTGGAATCATGAACAAGTTTGGAGTGCTTTGCGCGACGACATCTCGGCTCGTAGCTAGCAGGCAAAGTGTTTCAAATTCCACATAGCATTCTTGGAGCATCGCAGGCAACGAGGATCAGCTGGCTGACATACCACTTGCTTGTACTCAAGGTAAAAGACGGACATTACGAACACGGGTTCACGATGAATGTCAAAGACGCTGATCTGAACAATCGAGTGCCTGAAGAGACATGGGCGAAGTGGATGGAGGGGTCGAATGAAGTGCTTGGTCTTGAGCGGGTTCCGTGGCTATTGGCATCCAGTGATAGGGAAGAGTGGGACAAGGTCTTCCTGATCGCGAAGCATTTGGGCGTGGAGAAGCGTGAGATCCTTGTGCGTTGATTGGCCACTAGCAAATGCTGGTCGAGCGTTGGGTCTCGGGTAAATATGGAGGGCCGCTTGTACCATTGCCTCCACCTTGACTCCAGCAATATTCATCCATTTGCACTGCTCCTGTCTAGAATAATCTGTCGGCAGGATGGCCTCCGTACAATGCAACAGGACGACGGCTGGAGAGAATACATTTCTTTCGAAGAAAAAGGCTGACATCATGTGCGATACCAGTACCTACGTATGTTCGCACCCAGCTAAAGCTGACCCAGAATAGTACCGCGCGCAATCAGCGCAAGTCCCCTCTACTGCGCTTACCTGCAGAATTGCGAAATCATATCTACAAATACGTACTCGGTGGCTTGACCATTTACGCGCGTGCACACATATCGGACCCTTCTGATTTCCACAAACCGGCCCATACTCGTGTTGCTCCAAAAGTACGGCCGCACAAAATAGGAGATCCTACCAAGTTGCCACCATATATCACTCTCCTTCTGACCTGCCGAACTGTCTCAACCGACACGTGCCTGCTCCCGCTTGCGCTCAACACGTTCGAAGTGCTTCCTAGCCGCTTGGGTCGTTTTCTTAATAGCTTGACAGACAAGCAGCAGGATGCAATCGCTACATTCAAGATCGGGGACAGTGAGGAGAGTGTGATTAGCGAGGAAATGTCATTAAAACACTCGAAAATAAGGGCCATGCGGCAAGGTTTACGGAAGCGCATGCGCTCACGAGGCGGGACGGCCAGAGACGTATTCGAGGCCTGGTCTGGTTTAGCTGAGCTATCAAGAATGCGTGGGTTGGAGCGCTTGGTCGTTGGAAACCATTACTTCGCGCAGCTTCAAGAAACCGAAAACATCGGTCGAGAGACGGTCACGGAGAAACTTCGATCCTATATTGGAGATCGAAGCGTCGATATCATCTTCGAGGCGGAGCCCACTATTCAAGCTGCAGAAAGAACAATTAGGATGTTGTTGTAGGAAAGAATAGTCGAAGCGTTGGTCTTGCTGAGTCAGACTGGATGATCGAGTGCTGAGATTGTCCTCTGATGCGGGCGAATGTGTACTGGGCTGGTCATATATGTTTTTGCCTTCACAACGCTTTGGCTTGAAGGTCATTTTTCCTACTTTCTGGTCACATCAGCGGTGTACGGTCCACTGATGCAGATTATTCTCCTTTCGCCTTCTTCGCTCGGCTGGGCTATCTAGTTCTAAGGTCATCCTCATTAATCCCACCATTACTATTGCTTTCGACCTTCATCATGATCATTGCTCGTGTTTGCATATGTCTAGGTAAAATCTTCGCCCGTGATTGAGCAAGTCTGCCATCCGGTTCAGTGAGATTCGCGTCAACTTCACTCATCGTTATTTTGCGTAGTGAGTGATAGCACTGTTTGCGTCCTCGTGACACGCTAAGATAAATGCTACTTCTCAGATCAGTACTTCAAATTTGCTGCTGAGCCGCAAGCTTCGACATTCACTATCCACACAAATATACCCTTCGACCAATCTCGGCTCAGCCACCTCGTAGTAAATAGCAAGCACCATGGACGAGACACAATCTGAAACCATCAACATAACACTATCCAAGGAGGAAGCGGACACCGTGTGAGTGACATTAGTGGCGGCAACAATCGACACAGCACTGACATTTGCGTACAGCTCCAACATCAACCATCATACCTCACCTCTCCTCCGCCTACCCGGAGAACTCCGCAACCGAATCTACGAATACATACTCAGCGACCTAATCATCCACTCCTTCCAACTCTCGCCAAAGCTCCTAGTTGGTTTCCGCGTGTTAGGTGGTCACGAGAGCTCTCCAGCACGCGAAGCTGGCTCGCGTATGCTCCCCAGCGCCCGCGACAATAAGTCTCAAGATATAATGCCGCTCATCTCCCAATACCTAAGCTTCTTCCAGGTCTGTGGACATGTCAAGGCCGAAGCGCACCTCGTGCCTTTCATTCTGAACACAATACAGGTCCAGTCCGATAATCTGGGCGACTTCCTCTGTCTTTTGACCAACGCACAACGAGCGGCTATCACTTCGTTCAGAATCGGGAACAGCATGTCCGAAGACTCGCCCTGGTGTCCGAGCCGATGGGTCATCCAGAGCCACTTCAGTAAGCGCAACAAACCTGGTGATGCATTTTGCTACTGGTCAGGACTGCGCGACCTTTCGAGACTGAGCGATTTGAAGCGGGCGGTAATTGGCAATCAATATTTCGTCGAGCTTGAGCAGTATGAAGAGATGGATAAGGAGAAGGTCATCGCGAATCAAGGAATACGTTGGATATCGGAATGTCGAGATCGAATTTGATGATCCGCCAATGTCGGGCAGGTCTCTGATACAGCATTGAGGAAACCTATTTTCGAGTGTTTTTCATTGCGAGTTCGTGCCTGGAATTGCTTTGCTTCAATTTCGGGGACCGCAAGTAGTTGGCGAAATACTGATTCGAAGGCGTGAAAATGATGGTGGAAATACAACTTTCTCCGCTAAACTTGTTTCAGAATACCGGTAGTATCAGTAATCCCCTCCACGACCAACTACATTTGGCGACTAACACATCCCTTACTTATGCATCGGCCGCTACATGATATTCCATCCATACTAGTAAAGTCTTCGCAGCTATCAATTTGCGGCTGACTTACATGCACCCGTCTTGACTAAGCCACCTGCAATGCTAGTGTAGCCAGCTTCTCGCATCTATCCTACCGCAAAAAGAACTTGTAGGAGAAATGATTCGCGGTTGGGCATCTCTCAAATTGCCTACAGAGTCGACAAAGAAGCGTAGACGCTTACATTGCAAACTTGTATGAAGCCGTTCTACAAATGGATCGCAGCCTTTGTATGATTAGTATCATCTCATGACACAAGTGCGCGTACGTCTAGCTAGCTGCGACAATGCGCATATAAAAAGAGATACTCACCCCCTTCACATAGAAAGACAGCTCCAGCTTTCATTCCCTCCCATCATCAACCCCCCTTCCTCACAGCCACCCACCATGTCCAAATCCTACACCATCTACCGCGGCACAAACTCCGCCATAAAACCCACCTCAACCCCCCTCCCCACCCTCGGCCCCCTCGACATCCTCGTCAAAATAACCCACTCAGGCCTCTGCGCCACAGACCTCGCTTACGTAGACTTCAGCATCGCTCTCGGCCACGAAGGCGTTGGCATCGTCGAAGCTATCGGAAACGACGTCAAACAATTCAAAATCGGCGACCGCGCAGGCGGCGGATACCACCGCTCCTCCTGCGCCCAGTGCACATACTGCCTCTCAGGCGCGGATATATGGTGCTATTCACGCAGCATATACGGCGAGTCGGATTTCGCCAATGGGACGTTCGGACAGTATTACATCGGGCGCGAAACGTACTTACACCGAATCCCCGACAACATGGCCAGCGAACACGCAGCGCCATTGCAGTGCGCGGGCGCCACGACGTATAATGCGCTGGTCAGCGTTGTGAAACCCGGTGAGCGCGTGGGTGTCATTGGCATTGGGGGGCTGGGGCATTTGGCGGTGCAGTTTGCGGGAAAGATGGGGGCGGAGGTGGTGGTGTTTAGTACGAGTGGGGATAAAGAGGGGGAGGCGAGGAGGTTGGGTGCGAGGGAGTTTTATGTGTTGGGGGAGATGGAGGGTTTGAGGGCGCCGGTGAATACGTTGGTTGTGGCGGGGAGTAGGTATCCGGATTGGACGATGTGAGTTGTGGAGATGGATGGGGAGGTGATGGCATGCTAATGAGGGTGGTGATAGGTTTATGAAGAAGGAGGTTCTGGCGAGAGGGGGGAATGTTATTCCTCTTGCTGCTCCTCATGGGCCGATGACACTGCCGTAAGTCTTTCGAGTATTCCACTACTTGTCAGTATTGCGTGGCTTGTACTGACTTCTAAGCGCGTTCGAAATGTTCTTCGACGGGTATAATATCCGATCTAGTCTCGTGGCTTCTCGGGCTAAGCACGATGAGATGCTGCAGTTTGCTGCCACTCATGGTGTCAAGCCGTGGGTAGAGACATTTGAGTTGAGTGAGAAAGGGATCGCGGAAGCGGTGGAGAAGATGAAGGGGAACAAGTTGCGGTATAGGGCAGTGTTGGTCGCGAAGGATGCGTAGGCGTAGTTTGAGGAAGACTGGTCGTGGAGAGATCAATCTGTTAATGATATGAGTCTATAGCTGTTTGCCAGTGTATTCAATGGGATCGTCGCCACAAACCCATACTATCCTATGCTGGAATTATCAAACTCCGAAGCGCCAACACCACGCCATGACCAAGAGACATACCATGCAAACCATACGCTATGCCATACTGTGTTCGTTACCCTTATCATGTCCAAATTTCAAGCACGAATGCCCGCACCGCCCGTCCACCGGAGTTTGCGCAAGCCCAAGCCAGTGCCCTTCGAAGCAGCCTCTCGTGCACAGCTACCAGCCTCACTACCCGCAGAACCAAGCTGACCCATAGCTTCAGCGTGTCCAGTTTCCTTGCCAACAACGTAGCCAGCCGAGAAGCTGAGCGCGCTCACGAGAACAACGACACCAGCGCTAACGACCCACGTTAGCAGCGTGGGACTGATATCCTCGATGACGGGACCAGTTCTCCGCGCTTTCTTCACGGTGCGACGATCCTTGCTGCTGCTTCGCACGTCTTTCCGCTTCGACTTGTCCGAGGGGCTGCTACTTGATGTGCGGGGCGACGACGGGGCGATCGAGGACTCCTCTGTTATGCCGCCCAGTGCTACAGACTCTGGAACTAAGCGGAGTGTTGTGGGGTCGACGCGAGAAGACCCGGGCTGCTGTGAGCGGGGCTGGCCTGGCTTCGGGAGGCCTCGAACTGCGGCGGCAGCAGAAAGTATGGTGGACAGACTGGCGCGCAGTGCTTCGTCATGGTCACGTGGAGCCACTGCGGTGTGAGTTGTGTGTTCGGGGTATGAATGCTGGCGCAGCGCAGGTCCTGGACGCGAAGTATTGCGTCGTGGCGGGTAGACAGTGCCGGACTGCGGGCGTATCGGCTGTTGGGAGCTGGGATGAGAGAATGCGTTCGGCCGTGGCTCGAATTGTCGACGCGACCTGGGATAGTTCACTGCCGTGGCGTTCTCGTCGTCCTCCTCATCCTCCCGTTCCGACAAGGTCTCAGATGAAGCCACCGACTGCGGGCTTCGCGTCGCGTGGTGTAGCTCTTGTCGGAGAGGAGACGGACCGAGACCTTCATTAGAGGACGTCATGACCCTATCAGACTCGCTCTCGCTCTCCTCGTACTCCTCCTGGCTGCTGTTCCCGCCAGCATTTGTCACTCGGTGTCCGGTGCCTATGCTGAACTGGCCACCTCCTCTTGAGCGCCTGGGTCGTCTGTGGATGTTCGAATCGTGTTGTACGGTCAGGCCGGTGGTGATGATCTCGTCTGCGGCGGAGGAAAGCGAGGCTGAAGATGGGCCGGAGCCGATCTCGACCCATGATTCTGCTGGAGAGCATGGTGTCAGCACAGTAGACTCGGGATGAGGTAGATATGCCGTCTTCTACGCGATGAAGCCAGAAACTGAACTTATATGAGAAGACGTACCTCCCGACTGCTGCCTCGAGGGCGAAGGCAGACTCTGAGAGGGAGCCATGCCGTGGTTGTGGTGATGCGACTCCCCGGTACGCCTTGATCCGCGGTCGTGCATGGTGCCGTGCATGGTGCCGTGCTTCGCACCCTGATCTACCATAGCTGCAGGGAGTAGTTCCCTAGAGTTCGCCTGCAATGCTCAAGACCGATGCGACAAGTGGTGAAGGTGTAGGTGCATCAACCAAGACCCGTTCCGATCTCGCTCCTCGCGGCTTTGTCCGCCTTGCGTCCAGACTTGGATGTCTAACAAAGGAAGTACTGCTGCGGAGTGTAGACTTTCAGGTCCTGGCAGAGACTCGAGCAATTGATCTCCTGCCCTTCGTTTGACCACAGCCGCAAACGCAGGTGGAGATACGACAAAGGCCGATGCGCTGACGCTATGTTGGGCGCGGGTAGATGACGTCTAGGCCCTGTGGAGGATGCCTATGCGGGGCTGACACGTCGCGCGACACGGCGGACACGTTGAACTTGTACAAGTCAAGGTGAAAGGATCAAGGCGAAGAGAAGGGAGGAGGGAAAGATGTCAGAGGTAAGGCGAGGATAGACGTGTGTCTTGTTCCTGGCATGTATCTGGACCCTGCCTGTGTGATGTGGTCACGCCGTGCATGCTCATGGTCCCGTCGAATCACAGGACAGAGCGGCGCTATCGACTACGAGGCTTAGCCCTACTGGTATGCTCATCTGCCTATGTATGAGACAACACTGTCGTCCCCAGGCTGATTGTCTAAAGGCTTTGGTGTGTCTACAAGTCCATGCTAAGATACGACAGCACCGCCCTCTGACATGCTACATGTCTGGTAAGCTCACATCTTCACGTCAGCAGAGACGCTTCATTCTATCATGGAAATGGTCTTGAATTTATCAATCATGTTTACAGCCAAACGTCCCCCAGATCATCAGCGCCAGTAGTATGCAGGGAAATGCGAGTCGCATCCTCCAGATAGAGAGTTATATAGTACAGTGTAAAGAGGCCAAACCATGCTTGAAAATAGCGACACATCTACGCGGTGGGTATTGTTCCAAAATCATGAGCGTGGTCGATAGCCCAAAAGAGATCCAAGTATTGCAAAGAATCATGTCGCGGTGCTCATGCCGATCGTTCGTGTCCTATCCTGGATCATCCATTACTGCTTCTTTTCCTCTTTCTTCTCCTCCTTCTTTTCCTCCTTCTTGCTCTTGAAGAAATCGCTGATGCCGTCCTTGAACTTCTCCCACGGATTGCGGTTCAGACGGTTGCTGAGCTGGCGGTAGTTGTACATCTCAGCCCAGCAGTCGCGGCCCCACTCGCAACCTGCCATGTTGACCAGGAAGTCTCGATCCTTCTCAGAATAGTGGATATTGGGGTTATCGCCCGACTCGCCGCAAGCGCCCGGTGGGAAGCTCATGATCTCTCGTTGCTGGATGAACGCGACGTGGGGCCGAATCCAAGGCTGGTTCTGGTACATGTACTCAAAGGCATCCTGCTCCTTGTGCTCCCACTCCATGTGCTTCTGTTCGTAGCCCACGGGATCCCACCAGATATCGAGGAGCCTGTCCGTCCAGACGCTCCGTCGCACCATAAACGAGCCAAGATTGAAGCCGCCGCAATCTTGGGGTATGATCATGTTGATGGAGTCAACGTTTCCGTCTCCAACCAGCGAGCGTGTTTCGGGGTCGAGGTAATCATCCGTCAGAGGGTGCGAGATGTTGAGCGGGTTGTAGTCGTTGATGTCGCGATACGTTATCTTGTCGAGGCGCTTAAAGATGTGATTCTGTAAGGACTGCTTCGGCTCCATGATGAAGGTGTTGGTATCCAGCCACCAGAACCTGTGCCGTGTTAGTCGTCGCCAGCTACTAGGGTCGTGTGCATACCACTCAGCGTGCGGGTACTTCCGCATGGCGTTGCGGATCGTGTCCACCTTCTCCCAGCTTTCTCTCCACTCGTGTGCGTAGCGCTTCTTGGTGCTCATGTCCACAATCTCCAGATCGTAGCCCCACGTCTTGGTGTACTTCTTCTTGTTCTTAACGCTGTCTCGCTCAATGGCCCATTCCCGTGGACCCTTCCACTCCATCACACCTCCACCTTGATTTGCGGCGAGGATGACGACGTATTTGCTGCCGCCGCCGAACATGGCCGATCGTCTGTACATGCGGTGCAGGGCTGCTGTGGTCAGTAACTGGCGAACAGAGCTTTCTGCCTTTACTTACGGGTCACGTAGAACAAAATGATGCTGAAGATGATAAGCAGTATCACACCTAGCGAGCGTCGCAGCCGCCATATGTTCCACCCAATTCGATTCAAGAATTGCATGAGCTTGTTGTTTTGTCGCCCACGCCCCAGCTTTTCCTTGTCGCCGTAGCTCATGGGGAGACTCGTCGAGATGCGTCTGAAGTGTTTGGCGAAGAAGCCCTGGTTCCTGGGGTTGAAGCCACCGTGTCCCTTCACCTCTGCGCTTCTTGCCTGCGCCGAAGCCCATGTGACGTTGTGCGAGGACGAGCCGTTGGCGAGGCCGGTGCTGTCGTATGGGGTGCTCAGGCCTGGGCTGCTCCAGCCACCTGGCCGAGGTGACGGAGACCGTGACATTTCTGTGATGCCCGGCGTGCCAGGAATTGTGGCCAGGGACGACTCGCCCAATGAGCGGCCCGAACTGCCACTCGCGACCCCCAGTCGGCTGCGTGTGTCGGTATAATTGGGGAGATTGTCGAGGTCGAGGTTGGGTAAGTGCTTTGCAGCAGAGCTCCGCCGTCGTCGTTGGCCAGCGGAAGGCTGGAAGGAGGATTGGGAAGCCAGGGTGACTTCGGATGGGGGAATGCGGGCGAGTCGCTGAGGTAATGCGCCGTGGCTTGCGACGCTGTCACGTTCGCAAGGCTGGGATGGCCGATTTCAATCTGCGTGGCACGCGGCAGCGGCGATGCGCATGAAAGCAATAAAGACAGATAGCGGAGAATTCCTCCCTAGGCAAAATGCGCGGCGGTCGCACGTATGTAAGGGGAAGCCAGCTGTGGAACCGCGAAACGTCTCACTGGCACTTGTCAGGATAGAAAAGTCAACAGCAGGTTAATATGTGCAGCATTGAGGAAGCCCGTTGAAGTCCCTGGCAGAAGAATAGGAGTCTCTCGAAATATGAAATTACTCGCTGCCAGTCGCTCCTTGGCACCGCCTATCTAATCATGAGTGAGAAGGAAGACACTCAGGAGGCTAGCTCGGCACCAACATTGAACATCCATCCACCACCTGCGCCCTCAACAGCAGTTTCCTGTAGAGTTGAATTTTGGGACATGTGGTTTTGTTCTCGTGGTCCAACACTAAGCAACGTTCGATTAGTGGATGAGGACAGTTAAGGTTGTGTTCGGATAGCCGCATGGCTTGATTACTCGGGCGTTGGACGTTGATAGGCTGCGCAAGCCTTTGAAGTCATTCATCAGTCTGCTCATGTTTGTGCTTGTGGCTCAAATGAAGCCTTTGGTTCAGATGCAGCCTTTGATCCAGCTTGAAGCAGCATTGTTGAATCTCCTGTGCTATCACCAGTCCCTTAACTTACCGACTGTCCAAGTCTGAGGGTTCTTGTGATAGCGTACAGAGTACCACGTATGTTGATAGCGAGCAAGTTCAAGAGGCTTGAATACTGAACGGTATCTTACGTCGATTGAATATATACAAAAACTACGAGTCTGAACATTTTGATTTGAACTTCTAACGCATAATCGCACGCACGTAGCTCCATGACTTGGTGCTCGCGGTTGTACGCACTGATTGGCGACGGGCGCATCGAGTGCATCGACCACTTTGGCTAGATCAACTTGGCAGGCGCGTACGCCGCGCGACTTCTTCACCTCACTGGTTCTTCCCCAATCTGCCCTGCCACGACGTCTCAGACCATGCGTCGTGTGGTACAATACCATTGGAGCGAATCCCGGGCGGTTATTGAGCCTCAAAGTCTAGGGACTGGCGCCCGCTAAGCTCCAGATTCCCCGGCTGTCTCCAATCACCTTCACTTTGTGGTTTCGAGACCACCAATCTCCCACTCGAGACAACGTGACCGGCGCTTCTGGCAAATAGCACGACAGGATAGTGGCTTAAGCAGATGAGACTTTGCAGTTTGTGGTATGGTAGGCAGGCGCAAGGCCAGAGTAGAGGGTCTCCAAAATGGGTCGCGTGTCCGGAAGAGAGCTCTGCATCTTCACTCCACTGTCACTCTTTCACCTTGTCATAGTCGTTTGCATTTTTCGTCATTTGGTTGATTTCGCCGTTGTCCTGAGTGACCTAATTAGCGTCGCACCTCTACAATAGAACCAAGCATAACAAAGACATTGTTTCACTTTCGAGTACGACATCGAGAACAAGGCATTGTTCTCTTCTACGCATAACCCCACTTCTTTGCGGGCACCTACCCTCGATCAGCAAAAGAGCAGCCTGAAAACTAGAATGAGTACTGCATGGTCCGGCCGCGCCGGCCAACAGCCAACAAACACGAAAAATTATCACGGAAACCACGAGAACCGAAACGAAGATATCTCGGTGCACCTGGATGGATCTCACACCGCCCGCGCACACCAGGAGAGCTCGAGTAGCAACGCCGTCAAGCGGGCAATGTCAAGACGCAGCTCAAAATTGTATTCTGCCCGCATATCGCGCGAGAAGAGTCGGAAGCGGGAACTCTTTGAACGACAAGGCATCACACTCGACACGAGTTTTGCCAGACACAAGGGACGCGAGCCACATCAAGTGTTCCCGAACGATGAGAACAAGAGTGCTTCGACAAGAAAGCAGAGCTGGTTCAGCGCTGGAAGATCGTCAACGAAGGATACAGGACTAGGCATTACGAAAGGAACTCCACAACCAGGGCACTATCACCGCGCAAACCCCAGCCTTGACCAGAACGAAGCACTGACAGCTATCTCTTTGCCACCGGGCAGTAAGAAGTGGGATGAAATCTCTCCTTGGGATCGCCGCATCCCCATTGGCATCTCGGTGCCCACTGACAGCGTTTCTGACTTCAGCTCGTACAACGGAGGACGTCTGAGGATGGGAAGCGATGCCACGCTGGTGACACCAAACATTGTCGTCACTCCCGCTGACGCGATGAAATCGGTATGGTCGCCCGACACACCCTTCACTGAGTCCGACTACACACCGAGCGTATACTCCCGATATGGTTTTGATGCGAAATCTACCGACCCTGCAGCTCCGCCTGTTCCCGCGCTGCCTGCTGGCGTCACAAATTCGTCAGGCATCAGAGTTACAACAAAATCGCAATACCAGTCGATGAATGCTACAGGCCACAGCAGAAAAGACACTCTGGACTCAAATGGCACCGCCTTCGAAGAGGACGATGACGTTAAGCACAGCCATCGTGTCATGTCGACAGGCACCGTATTTGAGGAGGACGAAACGCCTCTGCGAGGACAAAACGTTGAAGCACCAATGGCTATCGATACATCTTTAGTCCCTACACCACGACGCTCACAGGGTTGGTGGAATGTCATCACGACGCCGTTCGTGACGACACCCAACACTGCTATTTTCCCGCAAAGTGGACAGAACACAGTGGATAACACGGCTGTACCTAGTATGCCTGCAACATGCGATCGGAGCGAAGGAAAACCATCAGCCGGTCAAACGGATAACTCCTGTCCAGCACTCGCAACACAAAGCACAGCTCAGCAAACTTCGCTGGCGTGGTCGACAACAAACGCCGCGAATGTGGAATTAGCCACTGCAGCGCCCAGTCAGTCTGCGCAAACGACAAATGTTAGCCGAAATGTTATCTCACCTCTGTCTGCCATGTCTGCATCGCCTATAGTAGGCACAGCAGCCATCGGCACGGTCTTCATGCCGCGACAAGTCGAAGAGCAGCCCCGTACTATCAACATTAATATCGAGCTTCAAGATCGAAGGGCAAATGTTCAGGGGCAGAATCAACACACGAACGCGCTGCCAGCTGAACAGCCAATCCACACGTCATCTCAAACACCTTACGCGAATGTCACGACGACTACAGCAACGAAATTCAAAGGGTCTCCCCAAAGTCTTCCAGTCTTTGCTCCACCACCCACCCACGCATCAAAAACCTCCCACTTCAGTTACGATCAACTCAGCCGTTCTAGCTCACCAGTGTCGACCCATGAACTCAAAGGCCAGAAGCAAAAGCAGCACCGGAAAGTCTGTGATATGACGAGCATGTTCTCTTTTGTACGGCGGAAGAAGCAGAACAAGCCAGACGAGAAGAAAAAGAAAAAGAAGGGTCTATGCTTCTGGGGCTGTTGTTGCTGCCTCGTCTTCTTTGTTCTCTTGGCGGTCATCATACCGCTGACTGTCGTCCTTACGAAGCAAGGGAACGACAAGCCTGTCGGTACGCCCATCGCGCCCGGCACCCCGGCAGGTACGCAGCCAGACCAGAGTGGAAATTCTGGATGGTTGAACCTACCCAATCTTCCTCCCATCCCGACTGGCGTGTCGACTATTGCGCAGCCGGAAGCTGTTGAAGAGGAGAGCGGTTGTGTCGCGCCTACGACATTATGGAGCTGCGCACTACCCAAAGAACTCCAGGATTCAGTGAAGCCGAACAAGCCAGATCAGCCCAACTTCAGCATCCAAATTGCATATGACAACAGCACAAAGGTATCCAAAAGAGTAGCGAATCCGGTATCGGCTGGTGCTTTCATTCGAAGCTTGCTGAGAAAGCGAGCGCTGCCTTCAGCTTCCCCAGCTCTTCCCAGCGATGCTGACAGGGCCTTCCTGGGTAAGACTACAGACGGGAACGTTGCACCATTCGGAGGTGAATCGACTCCATTGTACATCTCATTTCAGGAGTCGAACAAGCCTGCTAGTCGTCTCTCGAAGCGCGCTGGTCCGGACGACCCAACCAACATCACAGGCGTGATCCCACCACCGAGCCTCGAATCAGATGGGACTGCTGCAGCAGCCAATCTGTTAGCATTTCCATCATCCCAGCAACTCCGTCTATACAATCGCGGCAAAGAGAACGAGCACTACGGCTTCTACTCTTACTTCGATCGCTCCATTTTCTTGAAGCAAATCAACGGTACCAACCGTGGCGGCAACCCTGCAGACATCAACGGGGGAAGCCTCAAATCCGCAGCAACCATGCGCTGCACATATACCGAAACGCGCTTCTTGGTCCAGATCTGGACGCGCAGTCAAACCAGTAAACCTCTGTTACAACGATCTACGCAAGGAAACGATCCCACCAAGCGGCCAGGTACTTTCCCTTACCCAGTGACGCTCACGCTCGACCGCCACGGTGGAAACGCAGCGAGAAAGATGCTTTACTGCTACAACATGGAGAGCGACGGCACGATTTTGAACAAAGATTCGACGAAGTTCTTCCAGTTCGAAGACCGGGGCTTTGGAGGTAACCTGATCAACGGTACGCAAGGCCGTCCGAATGCGAGTGGGCCCATTGATGGAGGAACCGGTGGCTGCAGTTGCCAGTGGCAGAATTGGCTCAACTAGGAGCCGTTCGTTGTTGTTCTTCTCTATTCGAATGTTTCTTTTGTCATCTCTGCCCAGCATACTGCGGCGTTTTGCATAGCGTTGGCCTCAGCCTTTGTGCTTGTGTGCATCAGCATCAAGCATGCTTTCTTTTTTGTTAACAAAACCACGCTGATATGAGCAATGGCTTCTAATACGATGCCACGGGATGGTGTCCGTGTATAAAACGTACTTGCATTAGATGGGGATATACTTAATAATAGTGTGCATCTAGAATACAAACGCGATTCATCAATTCATTCCTGTGTCTGTTGAGTGCTCGGAGGCTGACTCAAGCAGTATGGTAGAAGCACACAAGAACAAGCTTGTATCCCACTATGTGGAACCCTAAGACCAAAGTTCGGGTCTTATGCACTGCGGTTGCTAAGCTCTGCCAAATTGCGCCTTTCCCGTTTTTTGGCACTTGAATCGATCTTGAGAACTTTCAGGCGGCTCAACGGCCTTACGATGCCGGACATAAACCCCGCGGTGAGATCGTACTGGAAGAGTCTTTGCTGCATAATGTTGCCTCCCAGCTCGCCACATCATCCACGGTAGCGAAAATCTCACTCCGCTCGGATATATGTCGAGCGATGTCACCTTGCAGATGTGGCCTGGTGTTGAGGCTTGATGCTCCGCGAAGTAAGCGGGGCTACCAGCGGAACCCTGTAGTTACCAGGCGTGTCTTTCTAGCCACTCACCACAGAACGTGCTCGATAAGTGCCTCTGATTGGTCCATTAATTCTTCATCTTCTGGAGAGCTTTGCTCGGGTCTCCGCCGCGATGGAGCAACGGCAAATGCGATGGGAAGAGAATGACGCGCGCCATGCTTTATTGATCGATCTTCCAAGATTGCTTGTCGCTGGCTTGGCTCGTCAAGCTTTTCGTGATGCTGACTTCACGAAAATCCAGCATCGTCAAATCCGGGGAGCAGTATCAAGAACAGGGTCCACGGCGATACAAAGTAGCACGCGGTAGTGGCAAGAACGTCCATGCATCTGAATCAACCTCATTGGTGCTAGTATTTACAGCTTACCCTGTCGCATCTCGAGATTTGCAGTGTCGCGTGTCCACCTACTGCTTCGGGGTGGGTCTTGTAAAACTTTACTTCCAATGATTCCAATCGCGCCCCGGAAACTGCGGCACCACTTTTGAGCGCTAGATGTTCGCTGAGACCCTGATTTCGGTATATAAACTGTGAACCAAACTTTGAATATGAGCAGATTCGTCTCTCGCATATAGCCTGGGCTCTCGCTGTGCGCACTTTTACTGGCGTACTTTTCGCAACGGCACTCAGGCGCCACAGTGATTTCGTCACCCACTGCAACACCACATCGAATATCCACGGTATCATCGCACATTTGTCTGCGCACACGGCCGCCCAACCTCGGAGCTAGATTACGGCCATCGGAAGCTTCGGCAGCTACCCAACGTCTGTCATCCTACGCCGACCCTGCGCTTCCAGCCAGTTAGAAGCATTTTGAACGAACGTGCTATAATACTCGATCAGCCTGGGACCTCCAGTACGACCAAAAACGTCCAGTCTTTTCAGGCCTCTACCAACACACACGTCATCGACAGCGCCAGCACACTTTGCCGTTGATAACTAGCTCAACTGGTTCCACGGAACGCTAATCGTCGCTCCCGTCCAAGCACATATAAGCTGCCGACAATCTTCTTGGTTCCGGATTTGCAACACTCGACAGACTTTGCAACGAACTCAAGAGCACTTTCGACTGCGAAGCCTTTCGATCTTGCCAACCATGGCGGCTGCAAGCGAATCCCAAAGTCTGCGAGACTACGGTCTCGCTGCGCCACATGGCCCGAATAGGACCGGGGAGCATGTCGCAACACAAGACATCGACATCCGACAAGACATGAGCGAGAACGAACAGTCCGTTTTCCATGCGCTCCTCCACCCCGACGACATGTACACCGCAGACGGAACCTACTGGGCGGACCTCAAGCTCGGCCAGCGCGTCAAATTTGTCACGAGCGTTGATGCGAAGGAAGCAAGGGAGGAGGCCAGCTTCTTCTGGAATATGTTCAAGAAAGACCCCCTTGAGCCGATAAGGCATTACTTCAGGACCTGTGTGATTCCAGGTGCTGGTCTAGGTTTGGAGGGGTCAGTTGTTATCTACTGAGTTCTCATTACAGACAGTGCTGACTTTGCATGTAGATATGTGCTCTTCTCCATTGGTAACGTAAGACCACTTCTTCAGGCCGCGTTTCCAACATGCTGGAAGTCTTTCGACATCTGCAATGAAATCTGGACGCAGGCTGTCGACTACCTAGAGATCTGCGGTATTATCGTTGGTTAGTACTATTTTCGATCCCTGACTGCATCGCCATGCTAATAAGTGAAGGTCAAATTCTCGTTGGTATCCTGGGTGACTGGCTCGGACGTCGCCACGGTCTCATCCAAGATGCTGTCATCATGTTCGTCGGTCTCCTCATGCTGACTGCAGCCTGGGGTGTCACCCAGAACGGATGGGTCATCTGCTACGTTTGGGCACTGTTCTTCTACGGTATTGGTGTTGGTGGCGAATATCCCATGACTGCCACTGCTGGTATGGAGAACGCTGTCGGCTCCGGAAAAGTTTCGACCAAGGACGATCGCCTTCATCGTGGACGCAAGGTGACTAGCGCCTTCCTGATGCAAGGCTGGGGACAACTTGCCAACCAGGTTATCTTGATCATCCTGCTCTTGATCTTCCACTCTGGCGCCAACCCACCTTATTCCAAGACCGTCGCCCAATGGACATACCGCGTATCGTTCGCTATTCCGGCTGTTGGTACCCTCTGGCTGGTCTACTTCCGCTACTACAAGATGCAGTCTGCATCCAAGCAACTCATGATCGCGAAGAAGAAGTCCAACGTTACCGGATACGATGTACAGTCGCTCAAGCTTACCTTCACGTACTTTGGGCCCCGTCTGATTGCTACGGCTGGTGCCTGGTTCGCCAATGACGTATTCTTCTATGGCAACAAGCTTTTCCAGAGCGAGTTTATCTCTGTAATCACGCCGAACAACAAGTCGGTGATGACTGGCTGGCTATACAACCTCATCAACGTTGGCGTGTCGCTTTGCGGATACTACCTTGCATCTCTGCTCATCGACAATAAGCTCTACGGACGAAAGTGGATGATGATTGTCGGTTTCCTGGCCGACTTCGTCCTTTTCATTGTGCCAGCTTTCGCGTTCGACTTCTTCACAAGCAAGGAACATGTCCATGCCTTCCAGGCCATGTACTTCCTCTCCTCTTTCTTCAACCAATTTGGACCCAACAGCGTCACTTTCCTCGTCGCCGCCGAAGTGTTCCCCACACCCGTTCGAGCCACTGCCCACGGTTTCTCTGCTGCCGCAGGTAAGGCGGGTGCGCTGCTAGCCGCCGTGCTCTACAACTACATCGACACGCAAACCAAGTTCTACTTCGTCCCATGGTTTGGCCTGGCCGGCGCACTCCTTACCTGGCTGTTCCTGCCAGATACCACCGGTCTCGATCTCAAAGAGCAAGAGCGCCGCTGGGCCTTTATCCGCGCAGGCCGCGAGCACGATTACCACGGCATCGCGATCCACTGGAAGCATCTTTCCTGGTGGGAGCGCTTCCGCGGCCAGCACAAGTACTACGACGCGAAGAAAGACTACGAGATGAAGGTCAATGAACTCCGCGCGGAGTGGGTTGAACGCCAGCAGTCCAAGTTCTCGGAGAAGCATGGCTGGGAGGGCGACGCTGATGAAGACTTTGGCGCGGATGTGCATAATTACTTTAAGCGCACTACGAGTAAGCAGGCGTTGAGCGAGCAGCCGATGATGGTGCCAGAGCCGGCCAAATCGATCGAGGATAGCAGTACGGGGAGTGATGGGGAGAAGACGCGGACGCTTTAGTGAGGTCGCATTTGGACAGGCTGTTTGGCTATTTAGTGCTCATGTCTGGCATGGTGTTGGAGAATTTCGCACTCTGCTTAGACTATTAATGAAAGTCTATGAACTTCACACATGAACTTTCCTGCACGAAAAGCAAATTTTGCACCATAGTGTTGTTAGGGAAGGAGGCGATGGGTTGTTGGATGCTTAAAGATGAAGGCTATAGCAAAACGCGAAAATTTGTTGTTTCTCTTCGTGTTGGAAGGCTGATGCGAGCCTGAGTCGTGGCTCTCAAGGAACTCTGTGGTCTTGCGAGATCCCGTTCTCCTAGTGCCCGCCGCGAGCACAATTTCTAGAGCTTACAAAGGTGTAAAGTCGATGTAGCACAATCCTAAGATCTCGATCTACGAAGTGTTTGTCTCCTTGCATACCCTACCCGCAATCTACACCAAGACCAAAGTCTCGTCTAACCTAGCCTATCGCCAATAAACACCCGCATACCACCCTGCACGCCAACCTGTTTCGCAACGAAGCACAACATCCAGCCCAGCTATCCCAGCATGCCACCAGCCTGTCCATCCTCCAACAACCGCCGTTTCACCCCACCAGCCATCACAATAAACAAGCGCAAAAAATGCCATGACAACGCCCTATCCACCCCACAGCCATCCACGCACTCCACGCACTCCACGCAAGCATCGCTGAAACTTGCAGCTGGGCTGGATCGCGTACCTACGTCATGATCGCTCAAGGGGGTCGGTCTTGCGGCTTGTTTTGCGCAAAGTGGTTGGTGCGACGCGCAATTTATTGAAAATATGTGCGGTTTTTAATTTGTACCTGCTTGGTGGGCAATCTAGTCCGAGGTGCGCGGCTGGCAATTTTGCCTTACCAAGGAAGACAACAACAATTGCGTCGTCCATCGCGTGTGAGAATTCGCGAATCGCACTCCGCAATGCAAGGGAGGAGCATCCGATCATGATGGCTGGAAAGGCTTACGCGTCGCCCAGCCCCTCGAGACCCAAAACTCTGAATGAAGATCGCCAGTTGTTGACGAACTGCGATGTTCAGTTTTCTATTCTGGGCACATGGAGAAAGTTCTGGATGGGCGAGAAAAGCTAGAGCCGCCGGAGAAGGGGCGAGAGCGCCCGTTGGTAATGACGGGTGTTTAGGCCGGATGTGGCGTGCAGCCAATGTCCAACATTTTCTGGCTTGCAGGAGAGCGATAATGGTGCAGGAAGTGTTGATACTTGTCCAGCTTCGAATGAACAACAGTATCTGTCTATGTTCAATGTTTGTTTGGAGTCGCACTTGCACATGCGGCTGATTGCTGTGTTTCTTCGTGCCACGCAACACCTCTCCACCATGCTCCATCTTCCAAGGTTATCGGACACTACGGGAGGCTTGTCGTTGAGCGTCAGGGGTATGCCAATCAACAATCAACGGTCAAAGCTAAGCTCGAGCCAAGTCTACGCCACTCAACGGTTGCCATCGATCCTCTCGGCCAGACGCTTCACAGATGCGCCTGCTGAAAGATAGTCCTGAAGTGCCACGCAATTGCTTTGCGATGTCGGTTGCGTCGCCGTTTCCACTTTGAATCTATCCAGGGCCCAGTATTCCTGCCTGGAAACAAGGCTTGATCGCTGCCATGGAGGTCCGTGCTGCGCTTTTGCCAGCCCCGGGGCAGGGAGGCTTGTTTCAGCGCGGCAAGCCCCCCAGCCAACGCTGCAGGCACCGTATTACGAGGAAAGTGTAGGCTGGCTAGCCTCAGGGCATATATACCCCCTCTGAGGCCTCCCAACTTTTTCCTTCCTCCACCATCCATTCTCAACTCAAATTTCACCAACAGAACATCCCATCCACAGCTTATCATCACCCAACAACACTACCACCCACCATCAACATGCGTTACTCCTTCGCCGTCTCCGCCCTTGTGGCCTCCGCCGTCGCCGTCCCCCAGGTCTACCCCATCTCGCAGATCAGCGACGGTCAGATCCAGGCTCCTTCGGTTGTTCCTACACCAGCACCCGTTCAGCCCATCTCCCAGATCAGCGACGGCCAGATTCAAGCTCCTCCTGCTACACCACCGGCGGCTTACTCGGCGGCCAAGCCCACCCCATCCGCTGTCGCACCCGTCAACCCCATCTCCCAGATCAGCGACGGTCAGATCCAAGCTCCTCCCGCCACACCACCAGCGGCCAAGCCCAGCACACCTGCTGCCCCCGTCAACCCCATCTCTCAGATCAGCGACGGCCAGATCCAGGCTCCTCCCGCCACGCCTGTTGCTCCCAAGCCAACCATGAGCGCGCCCATCGTCCCCGGCGTTAACAACACCATCCCCAGCTCGACCGGCGCCATCATGAAGCCCAGCGGCGCATCGCCCAGCCTTCCCGTCCAGGCCACCGGCGCTGCTACCGCCAACATGGTCTCCTTCGGCGGCATGGTCCTCGTCTTCGGTGCCCTCCTCGCATAGACGCGCCTCGTTTTTCTCTTCTCTTGCATTGTTACGGCATTCGAGGCTCACGAATCGCCTTTTGTTTCGCAAAAGCTCACATCGGCGCGGCGGTAATACCTGGGCACTTGGGTTGGCATGCATCATTCGACTAATGGGTTTACGGTCTCGGATGGCATGGTTCACTTGTACACATAGATAGTTCGAAAGGAATTGAACATCATCGGCACCGAGAGGGCCTCACATCATCTGCGTCTTCATCTCATCATCGTGACATTCGCTTCTCATGCATCCTCCGCTGACTTTCATCATTGTGCAACTTTTTCTATCTCACTTTAGCCCTCAACAATCGAGATGGCAAGTATTGCCGTCGACATTCGAGGCCTTGGAAAGCTTAGCTGTCGTGTTCCTGTCGATCGCGGCACCTAGCCTACGCCCAGTAAGCTTCACCGCTGATCAGCTTACACCGAGTACACCCGCAGTCCAGGTCTACCATCCTTCCCTTGCGCCATGATCTCCTCAGATACGAGCAGCAAAGCTTCGCGCAACGTTGCACGACAGACTTTGTTGCGATGCCAACGACCACCCAAGACTTCCACGACTGCATTAGTTGGACTAGGAGGTCGATCTACCCTAGGCTACATGTGTGATTATCGACGCGCGTAATAATAATGTGTTTCGCAGTTTGTGTGTTGGATGGGAGGAGGTAAGGTATTGTATTGACTATCTGTGTTGGGTGTTGGTTGAATGTTGGGGAGAGACATGATGCTGACAGTCTACGTTTGGTTGTGTTTCAAGATGATAGTGGCATTGTTAGGTCAATGAGAGGGTTGGAGAGTGTGGATAGGCTTTGAGAGATATATGATTGCTTGTTCGTCTGGCGTTGGGTATCTTGGAAGGCTACTTTTCCAGCCCAGTCATTTGAATGCCAATGTGTATGCCAACCCACCATCCAAGCCTCAAATGCAATGCTCTTCTGCTCAAGGCTTCACACCTGTCTAAAGGCAACCCTTTCCGGCAGCCGGAAGCTCGCGCAGAACATGCGCTTCTTGGGCGCAACGTCTCGCACATCATAGATAAGCAGCTCTGGTGTATCCGGTGTAATCTCGAACTTCAACTGGTGTGACAGCTCCTCGCAGATCTTCTTCGTCTCCTCGACGTTGTCGTCGCTCTTTGTGCTGAAGCAGTGGACGTGCACCATGGGGAGCTTGCGCTCGGTGTGTGGTGCGAAGAGCTTCTTGATCTCGTCGGCCGGCATGCCTGGAACGTTGGAGTACAGGCCGATGAAAGCGGGGAGGAAGGTCGTTGCGCTTGCAGGCAGGTTCATAACGTAGTGCGCAAAAGTACGTGGTTGTACGAGGACTTTTTCTGGCTCGCGGTCGGCCTGGTCGCCTCTGTGGCTCTTGGATTTGGCGAAGACGGGGACTGAGAGTTCGGTCTTCAGCAAGTCTGTTGTAGCTTGCCGTATGAAGGCTGCGCCGTCTGTGTTGTGCGGTCGCACGTACTCTCCCACCTTGTTGATCCGGACGTTGTCCACGAGCGACTTGTAGCTCTCGGGGTTCAGGTCGTTGGCCCAGACGAAGCACCGCTTCTTGCCGGCTGGTATTGTGAAGGGCCCTACTCCGGCCATGACATCGCACACGGCCTCACCCTCGCTGAACAAGCTGCACAGGCGCTCATGCTCGGTCTGAAGGCGTGTGTTCCAGTAGACCTTTGCGAAGTCGAACTTGAATGTGCAGCCCTGCTCCCTGTGCTCCACGTTCATCTCGTCCGGTCCGTAAAGCACCTCGTACCCGAATGTGCGGAATGCGTTCTCGGTGCCGACATCGTCGACCTTGTTTATGACGGTGCGCACTATCGGGTTCTTGTCGGCGAGGACTTCGGCAATAAGGTGCTTGTAAGGCAGGTAGCGGTCGCGCAGGTTCATGTGGGCGACATGGCCGACGAGCGCAAAGCCCTGGGGTATCTCGTCGTCGTTCTTCTTCTCGGGCGGCGGTATTATGGCGCTCGTGATCTCCGAGTAGGTGAAGGAGGAGTAGTCTAGCTGGAGCTGGAAGGGTATGACGCCTACGGTGCCGGCCTGCTCGAGGTCGCGTAGCTTAGGGCTCCATGTGGTGCGATCTGCCTGCTATTTAGACTCAGTACAGGCAAATGTTGCATGTAATGTCTGACGCACCGTTGTGGACAACCTCCGGCCGCAGCACCATGCATTTTCCGCCATTCAACGCCCGCTCGCTGTCTGGGTCTGGTCTGATATTGTACACGCGGGTGGAGGGCAGAATATCTCGGCTTGCGATCAGTTCTGCTCTGCATCTTGACGTCGTCTTGCTGTCGAATATGCGCGCGGCCGATGTGGGAATCGTCTTTTGGAAAAAGCTGCGGTCGAGCACTTTCATGGCTCGGTTGACTGGAGGGCTGAACATGTCTGTGACGTCGACACTGTCTTTTCGTGTGTCGTAGTCTTGCGAGCGCATATTTGGTGTGACAATGTGGTACGTAGTGTTGGTGTGGGGTAGCAAATGAGTGTTGAAGAAGTTCGGGGGATTTTTCAATTGACGATGACGATGCTGCAGGGTCCAACGATTTGGCTACCAGGCGCGTGGCTCTCTCACGCGCGTCTCGACTGACTGCGGTCTTGCTTCGGTGTGTGTCGAGTCTTGAAGTATGTTTTGACCGCAGCGACACATCTATTTGGGCCACTACATTGGTAAAGGGTCTTTCTGGGGTACCGCGGCAAGGATCGCGTAATCTCAAGAAGTTGGCCCCGAACGCGATTCATCAACACAACACCGCACACCCCCAACACGCCTCCTGATCCCCCGAGTCTCCCCAGATCCCCACGGCGTGCCATGAAGAGTCGCAAATACTGCACATGATCGCAGCAATCAGTACAACTGTCTCCGGGTGCTCTCTTCCTCCTACGAACCCTCCGCGAGAATAAATTACTGTACATAAATCATGGCGTCCGGGGGTGGTAATATCAAGGTCGTGGTGAGATGTCGTCCTTTCAACGGACGAGGTATGGACAAGTGTTTCCAAGGAAGGTGAAGTAGCTGATCATAGCCAGAAATCGACCGCAAGGCACAATGCATCGTGCAGATGAAGGGCGACCAGACCATCCTCACTCCTCCGAGCCACACCGATGTTAAAGGCAAGGCCGCCAAAGCTGCCTCCGAAGGCACCAAGACTTTTGCATTCGACAAGTCGTACTGGTCCTTCGACCGCAATGCACCGACCTATGCTGGCCAGGACAACCTCCACGAGGACCTGGGAAAACCGTTGCTCGACAATGCCTTCCAGGGCTACAACAATTGTATCTTCGCATACGGCCAGACGGGTTCTGGAAAGTCATATTCCATGATGGGATATGGGCAAGAATACGGCATCATCCCGAAGATTTGTCAAGACATGTTTGAGAGAATACAGGGGCTGCAGTCGGACAAGAACTATGGCTGCACAGTCGAGGTCTCGTATCTGGAAATCTACAATGAACGCGTGCGCGATCTATTGAACCCATCCAACAAGGGCAACCTGCGCGTGCGCGAGCATCCGTCGACTGGACCCTATGTCGAAGATCTAGCCAAGCTGGTCGTGCAGTCGTTCCCAGAAATCGAGAACCTGATGGACGAAGGAAACAAGGCCCGTACCGTCGCCGCGACCAACATGAACGAGACTTCCTCACGATCACACGCCGTCTTCACCTTAACCCTCACCCAGAAACGACACGATGTGGAAACAAGCATGAGTGGAGAGAGGGTCGCCAAGATCAGCTTGGTAGATCTGGCTGGTTCAGAGAGAGCACAATCCACAGGAGCTACCGGAGCGCGGTTAAAGGAAGGAGCAGAAATCAACAGATCGCTGTCGACGCTTGGTCGTGTCATTGCATCGCTTGCCGACATGTCGAGTGGGAAGAAAAAAGTTCAAGTGCCATATCGAGACTCCATCTTGACATGGCTGTTGAAGGACTCGCTAGGTGGCAATAGCATGACGGCTATGATTGCTGCCATCTCCCCAGCCGACATCAACTTCGAGGAGACGCTCTCTACCCTCCGCTACGCAGACTCGGCCAAACGCATCAAGAACCACGCTGTTGTCAACGAAGACCCGAACGCGCGCATGATCCGAGAACTCAAGGAGGAGCTGTCAAAGCTTCGCTCACAGCTGTCTGGTCCAGGTGGCGGAGGCGGAATAAGCGAGGAACAGTACCCGCCCGACACACCTCTCGACAAACAGATCGTATCGATTACTCAAGAAGATGGAACAGTCAAGAAAGTGTCCAAAGCTGAGATCGTCGAGCAGCTAAACCAGTCTGAGAAATTGTACAAAGATCTCAATCAGACGTGGGAGGAAAAGCTTCTGAAGACCGAGGAGATTCACAAAGAACGAGAGCAAGCGCTTGAGGAGCTGGGTATCAGCATCGAGAAGGGCTTCGTCGGACTGTCGACACCAAAGAACATGCCTCACCTGGTCAATTTGAGCGATGATCCGCTTCTGACCGAATGTCTGGTCTACAATCTGAAACCAGGTACTACCACCGTGGGCAATTCCGACATCGAAGGCCAAACTGCACAAGTGCGGTTGAACGGTTCCCAAATACTGGCTAGCCATTGTGACTTCGAAAATGTCGACGGCAAGGTTACCATCATACCAAAGGAGACTGCAAGTGTCATGGTGAACGGCGTACGCATCAATAAGCCAAGGCTTTTGAAGAGCGGTCATCGCATCATCTTGGGCGACTTCCACATTTTCCGATTCAACAATCCACAAGAAGCAAGAGCCGAACGTGCGGATATAGGCACCAGCCTGCTTCGACACTCAGTAACGCCAAGTCAATTCAACTCACCTTCGCCCGCACCAAGACCTGGACACGACAGAAGTTTCAGCACGATCAGTATGGCCAATTCCGACTTCGACCCAGACAGTCCAAGAGCGAGCTCGCCAGCTCTGTTTCAGCGCGGTCGGGAGTCTGAATTCTCATACGCGCGACGAGAGGCATTGACGGTCTTGGTCGGTTCTGACAAACGGGTGGAAGACCTTGGTGACGAGGAGTTTGACGCATTGTTTGAAGACCTAAATCGACTCCGTGAGATTAGGAAGCGCCCGGAAAGTCGACTCTGGCAGAATGATGAAGACATGGAATCAACATCTTCTTTCACAGTCAGAGACAAGTATGCGTCCGGGGGCAGCACTCTGGACAACTTCTCACTTGACACTATGTTGACCATGCCCTCGACTCCACAACACGAAGGCAGCGAGAAGATGCACGATATGCGAGACGACATGCAAGAGAAGTTCGATCAACAAAAAGAGGATTACCAGGCAAAGCTGAAAGCAGATGCCGAAGCTCAAGTTGAGCTAGAGCAGCTCAGAGCTACGAAATTGGAGATGGAGAAACAGATGCAGGAGCAGAAAGAAGGGTACGAGCGTCAACTGCGAGAGCTCGGACACGAATCGGCGACTGAAGCCAGTGAAGCACCAGCCAGTGAAGAGCAAGTGGAAAATCAGCTTGAACTGACGACGAAGGTGTTTCAGCAGTGGCGTCGACGAAAGTACGTCACCATGGCCGAGACAATCCTACAGAACGCAGCAACCATGAAGGAAGCCCAGATCATGAGCCAGCAGATGGGCAAGAGAGTCGTCTTCCAGTTCTGCATTGTTGATGTCGGTCACTGCGTTCCATCGTCGTACGACCTCGTTAATATGGGCATCCCAGGCGAAGACGATGACTGTCTTGAGAGCGCGCCGAAGCCATGTGTAGGCGTACGTGTCATCGACTTTAGGAACGAAGTCGTTCATCTCTGGTCTTTGCAAAAGCTCCGGCAACGAGTGCGGCGGATGCACCAGATCAACCAGTACATGAACAGGCCTGAGTACTTCCAGCACTTCAACCCAGAGTCGCCATTCTCCGAGCCGTGTATGCCAGAGTTCTCACGCGTTGGCGACGTCGATGTCCCGCTAGCTGCTGTCTTCGAGTCGAGAGTACGAGACTTTAGTCTTGATGTTATCTCGCCTTATACATCGAACCCGATAGGTATCATTCGTCTGTCACTGGAGCCATCGTCCGCTGAAGCGCCTTCTACGACTCTGAAATTTAACGTTGGCATGCACGAATTCATAGGCTTCCCTGAACGAGAAGGCACCAAGGTCCATGCTGTTCTCTTCCTACCTGGTATTTCAGATGAAAGCGGCGCAACTACCACCACATGGATAACCGATTTCGACGAAGGTCCAGTGCGCTTCGAGAGCATGCACAGTATGAGTGTGCCATACCCCAGTCCTCGCGACATATTTCTGAGGGTCTCGATCTTCGCAAAAGTATCTGAAATACATCTCGACAAGCTTCTCAGCTGGGACGACATGCGCGACACCGCTGATACGCCCAAGAAGAAGCGCAGCGCACGATTACCGGAGTCTGAATTTTACACGGAAGATACGCACGACATCTTTTCGCGCATCCAGATTCAGGAGATCACAGACGATGGGACATACCAGCCTGTTGATGTCACACAGAGTAGCGTCATGGACGCTGGAGTGTATCAGCTTCATCAAGGCCTGGCTCGCCGCGTTGTTGTGAACCTCACGCACTCGTCTGGCGACACACTGCAATGGGAGGACGTGACATCCATGCGTATGGGCCGCATACGCCTTGTTGACGGCTCAGGTAACTCACCTGGAATCGACTCTCCGGTCCAAGAAGTGCCCATAACATTGGTGGCACCACCTGTCGTGCGTGATCATGCCGATGGCACGTCGAATGTGAAGTTCGTAGGCCGCTGGGATAGCACTGCACATGGCTCGCTACTCTTGGACCGAGCGACTCAAGACAAATATCGCGTCCAGGCCACGTTGTTGTTCAACGTCACATCCTCAAAGCTGTCGGAACCGATGGTCTTCTCTCTCGACCTGGGCATCCAAATTCGCAGCCGACAGTACATCCGCCAGACCTCAATGTTCTCACTAGCCACTCTCTGGAATCAGGTCAAGATCGTCCATTCGACCGTTGGCATCTTCAACGTCGCCATCCGTCCCACGTCAGTCAAGCGCGCTACTGACCTGTGGCGCATGAATACTCGCGACGACTACATCAAAGGCGAAGAGCAGCTCGCCGGCTGGACTCCACGCGGCGTCTCCCTCGTGCGAGACTTCATCGCCCTCGAGAAGCGTCGCCGCCGCATCGCCGAAATCGAAACCGCCCGCTCAGTCCTCTCCTCCAAAGCCCTCGCCGTCCCCAATCTCGTATCCACCTCCTCAGATCCCGACCTCGACGCCCGCCAAACCGCGCTCTTGAACCGCGTCATCAATCTCTGGCAAACCAAGAAAGCCCCAGCAGAAATCATACTCAATCCAACGAACCTCGAACCGCCTACCAACGGCGCAGCATTCGCACCGCGCTCACCCTCGCCTCTCCCAGCCCCGACACCCAGCCTCACAGCCACCGTGCGCTTCGTCTCCAAAAACCCCAACCTCATGAAGTCCTCGTACCTCCTCACGCCCGACAGCACCAACACGCGCTGGGTGCGGCGCTTCGTCGAGCTTCGGAAACCATATATGCACATATACTCCACGGACGGCGACGAGATCAACGCCGTCAACGTATCCACCGCGCGCGTGGACCACTCGCCGCAAATCGCGCGCCTGCTGAATGGCAATGGTAACGGCAACATTACTACGGGCCAAAAGGACACTATTTTCGCGGTGTTTGCGAGGCGGAATACGTTTATTTTTCGGGCGAGAAGCGAGAGGGAGAAGATTGAGTGGATTTTGAGGCTGGATCAGAGTTATTTTTCGAGTGAGGGGAGTGAGGAGAGTGAGGGGAACTGAAGTTGTTTGTTGTATCTAGATCTGAATATTTGGATATATCGCATGTGCATATTGGGATGGCGTTTGGGGGCTTTGATCGTGGGATACCCAAGAGCTGAGTTGTTTTGCTGCTTTGGAATTGGTGTTTTGTAGAGTAGTGGGGTCGTAATTATATAAATCGTGTCGACAGCTATGTGTTTCCACAACTATTCGTTTCCACATTCCTTCTTTTCCACAGTTCAAAGTTCTACAGTTTTTCGTTTCCACAATTATTCGTTCCCACGAGCTTCTCATAGCGATCGAAGCGAGAAGTCATTGCTGAGGTGAAGGTGAGTGAGTGTTTGCGCGGCCGTTATTGACGTCACCCCTTCTGCTCTGCTGCTCGCGCCTTCCTCAATTTTTCTTACCTGTTCCGCGCTTCTACTTCACGCCGCCTCAACACACCTCCACGAACACTTCAAACGCCAGCTTGACACGCTATGGAGCCCATCAACGTAGCCTGTGGCCGTGCCGCTTGCGATCTACACGTCATGTAAGTACAGACACACACACATTGTGTTTAGACTCAGCCGTAGCCCTAATATTGCTCAGAACAATCCGCAACCAACGAGAGTCACCGCTCCTGCGCCTCCCGGCTGAGCTTCGGAATAAGGTGTATACCTACGTTCTCGGTGGGCGCGAGATCGAGCTCTGTTGCAACGAGTCCTGCGGCTGTGGTGGGCGACGTCGTTATGGTCGCGTCCCGCGTGGCAAGCAAGGCCCGGTCTCACACTATCCACGTAGTCTCCTCGCGCTGCTAGAGACCTGCCATCAGGTACACGGTGAGGCTCGGCTATTGCCTTTCTCTTCAAACATGTTCCTTGCAACTGCGCTGGACTGGAAAGAACTGATTGCCGAACACTTCAGCGACGAGCGCAAGAACGCGATCCAGGCGATCGGCGTGCAAATATACGGATATAGTGGTGATCAGGTGATGGATGAATTTGCGGACTCGGACTTGTTCAATCACTTGGCAATGTTATCAAACCTCAAAGTCATTTGCTTGCTTTTAAGGCGGGCGATTCAACAGGATCAGCGGGAAGAAGTGGAAAACAGGATACGATCAGAGTGGGCGAAGGTCAACGGAAGGCAACCGGTCAAGTTCGAACTTGGCCTTCTTCCGTGAAAAGGACGAAATACACAGGAGGGTATGTCTTTGTGCGTGGCTGTATGATCTCGGGGCAAACAATGATCTTGATCATATTTGAAGCGTTCATCATCACAAGCTTCTGGTCCTAGGCAAACTATGGGCCACGTATGTACTGAGTGTACTCGTAGCCCCATCCCGTAGCAGGGCATAAACTTCGCCATTCGCATTGGGCTTGCATCGTCCCAGCGACTCACAACATTAAGTACTTTCGTTGTAACATGACAAAAGAGCGGCAAAAATCGATCACACGCGGGACATATCCCTACTGCGCGACGTAATGTGAGTGACCTCGGTCTCTTCCACCGGCTACGATATTTAATCGACGACACTAACAACGACCATCACTATCCGTGACCAAACAGAATCTCCAACTCCCTGCTGAGCTCCGCAGAAGTATGTGCACCTCCGTCCACGGTGCACGCGATCTCGAACTGTGTTGTTGTCAGCCCCGCTGCGACCGCCAGATGGTGGTCATCTACTACTATTCACGCAAACTCTTCGCCATCTTCGAAACATGCCATCAGTTGCATCAGGAGTCTGATCGACTGCTCTTCTCAACTACCATGCCAAACGTCATTCCTATAGGCTGAATGCCCGTGACTGCCGACTGATTAAGCTCTCGCCGACTTTCTGTCCCAAAGATCGTAAATGTGTATTTGTATCTCAACGAGTGGACAGACTTTTTGCATAATTTAATGAATTTACTCATCCTTCGCTTGAAGATTTTTGATGTTCATACCCAGAATTCACCCTTTTTGAACCATTTGT
>Ga0265798_10001528_pt1 | contig 35860 bp, 26 predicted proteins | sample P3T30metagenome_FD_192430 | JGI IMG/M metagenome (GOLD analysis project Ga0265798, IMG submission 192430) | Plant litter microbial communities from East Loma Ridge, Irvine, California - P3 T30 | ecosystem: Environmental > Terrestrial > Plant litter > Unclassified | place: USA: California...
GCGCACTGGGCCACTTCGCGCCGGGCACCTACAAGCGCTACGTCGAGCTGTCGACCATCACCGAAGAAGTCGACGTGCCGTCGGCCAAAGAGATGATCCGCCAGCTGGTCGAAGGCCAGGAAGCCGTGATCCGCACCGCGCGCGCCGCCGTGCGCATCGCCGACGAGATCGACGATTTCCCGACCGCCGACATGCTGTCGACCCGCATGGAAGTGCACGAAAAGAATGCGTGGATGCTGCGCGCATTCCTGGAACAAGGCGCCGGCCACGTGCAGGGCGAAGCGTCGTCGACGTAATTCGTTGCGATTGATGTAGGATTGCGGTCCGTAAAGGCCGCTTGAACGCGTGGACGGCAAAGCCGTCCACGCGTTCATTTGAAGTGAGCGTAGACGCCCGGCGCCTTAATTCGGCCCGCCGCGTCCCCCGCTCATGTGCAAATCGACCACTTTCATGATCTCCAGCGTGAGATCGAGGTCGAACTCCCCCGACGCCAGCGCCGCCGCCAATTGCTGTTGCGGCACGCCGACCGCCGCCGCCAGCGCCGGCAGTCCAGGCGCCTGCGCCACCGCGCTCAGGGCAGCGGCAACGACGTCGCCCTCGCCGTCTTCAAAGGCATCGGCCAGGCAATCGGCGATCGCATCGAGCGAATCCAGGCTGGCAGGGTCGATCGGGGAATTCGGTTGGGTCATGGGATAGCTCCTTGCAGGCACGCGCTCAATGATGCGCCGCGCCGTCCTTCTTCGGTGCCTTCACCGGCGGCACGGTCATCGATTCGACCGGCTGCTCGTCCTTGCGCAGCACCTGCACGAAGATTTCGTTCTGCTTGATCATGCCCAGCTCGTAGCGGGCGCGCTCCTCGACCGCGCCGGTGCCTTCCTTCAGGTCGCGCACTTCGGAGTCGAGCTTGCCGTTGCGGGCAGTGAGCTGTTCGGTCTTGAGGCGCGTGGCCTCGACCTGGTCGCGCATGTCGGCCACGTTCAGCCAGCCGCCCTTGCCAAGCCAGAGCGGATACTGGATCAGGACGAGCAGGAAAGCGAGGGCGATGGTGATGAGGCGCATGGCGTAGCGAATAACGTCAACAGGCCGGCGCGCGCGGTCAAGGCGGCGCGCGCCGCCCCTTCACGCCCGCCGGCCGGGTGATTACTTCAGGTTGTAGAACGCGTCGCGGCCCGGGTAGCTGGCGATGTCGCCCAGGTCTTCCTCGATGCGCAGCAGCTGGTTGTACTTGGCCATGCGGTCCGAACGCGACAGCGAGCCGGTCTTGATCTGCAGGGCATTGGTACCCACCGCGATGTCGGCGATGGTCGAGTCCTCGGTCTCGCCCGAACGGTGCGAGATGACGGCGGTGTAGCCGGCGCGCTTGGCCATCTCGATGGCGGCGAAGGTCTCGGTCAGGGTGCCGATCTGGTTGATCTTGATGAGGATCGAGTTGGCGATGTCCTTCTGGATGCCCTCTTTCAGGATCTTGGTGTTGGTGACGAACAGGTCGTCGCCCACCAGCTGGACTTTCTTGCCCAGCACCGAGGTCAGGTGCGCCCAGCCGGCCCAGTCGCCTTCGTGCATCGCGTCCTCGATCGAGATGATCGGGTACTTGTCGCACCAGGTGGCGAGCATGTTGGTGAAGTCTTCGCTTGATAAGCGCAGGCCGCCTTCGCCTTCCAGCACGTAGGCGCCTTCCTTGTAGAACTCGCTTGCGGCGCAGTCCAGGCCGAGGGCGATGTCCTGGCCCGGCACGTAGCCGGCCTGCTCGATCGCCTGCATGATCAGCTTGATCGCTTCTTCATGGTTGGCCACCGATGGCGCGAAGCCGCCTTCGTCGCCGACGGCGGTGTTCAGGCCCTTCGAGTGCAGGATCTTCTTGAGGGTATGGAACACCTCGGCGCCGTAGCGGATCGCTTCCTTGAACGACGGAGCGCCGATCGGGATGATCATGAATTCCTGGATGTCCAGGTTGTTGTCGGCGTGGGCGCCGCCATTGATGACGTTCATCATCGGCACCGGCATCTGCATCGCGCCCGAACCGCCGAAGTAGCGGTACAGCGGCAGGCCGGCTTCTTCGGCCGCGGCCTTGGCCACGGCCATCGAGACTGCCAGCATGGCGTTGGCGCCCAGGCGGCTCTTGTTTTCGGTGCCGTCGAGATCGATCAGGGTGCGGTCGAGGAAGGCTTGCTCATTGGCGTCCAGGCCCATGATCGCTTCGGAGATCTCGGTGTTGATATTCTCGCAGGCTTGCAGCACGCCCTTGCCGAAGTAGCGCTTCGGATCGCCGTCGCGCAGTTCGATCGCTTCGCGCGAACCGGTCGAGGCGCCCGACGGCACCGCGGCGCGGCCCATCACGCCCGACTCCAGCAGCACGTCGCATTCGACGGTAGGGTTACCGCGCGAATCAATGATTTCGCGGCCGATGATATCAACGATAGCACTCATGTTTCTCAGTCTCCAGAAGGTGGGAAATCTTTTGCCAGTTACGTCAACGGGAGCATCCAGCCGCAGGACGCTCCCGATAATTTATTACTTGAACTTGGTTTCCATGAAACCGGTCTTCTTGACGATGCGGTCGATCTCGACCAGCGTGGTCAGGAGTTCCTTCATGTGAGCCAGCGGCACCGCGTTCGGGCCGTCCGACATCGCATTCGCCGGATCAGGATGGGTTTCCATGAACAGGCCGGCGATACCGGCTGCGACCGCAGCACGCGACAGCACCGGCACGTGTTCGCGCTGGCCGCCCGACGAGGTGCCCTGGCCGCCCGGCAGCTGCACCGAGTGGGTGGCGTCGAACACCACCGGGCAGTTCGATTCGCGCATGATGGCCAGGCCACGCATGTCAGACACCAGGTTGTTGTAGCCGAACGAGGCGCCGCGTTCGCAGGCCATGAAGTTGTCTTCATTCAGGCCCGCTTCGCGCGCGGCGGCCCTAGCCTTGTCGATCACGTTCTTCATGTCGCCAGGGGCCAGGAACTGGCCCTTCTTGATGTTGACCGGCTTGCCCGAACGCGCGCAGGCGTTGATGAAGTCGGTCTGGCGGCACAGGAAGGCCGGCGTCTGCAGCACGTCGACCACGCTGGCGACTTCCGGAATCATCTCTTCGTCGTGCACGTCGGTCAGGACCGGCACGCCGATTTCGCGACGCACGTCGGCCAGGATCTCCAGGCCCTTCTCGCGGCCCGGGCCGCGGAACGACTTGCCCGACGAGCGATTCGCCTTGTCGAACGACGATTTGTAGATGAACGGGATGCCCAGGCTGCTGCAGATTTCCTTGAGCGTGCCGGCGGTGTCCATCGCCATCTGGCGCGATTCGATCACGCAGGTGCCGGCGATCAGGAAGATCGGGTGCTCGAGGCCGACGTCGAATCCGGCGAGTTTCATGCTGCGTCTCCTTGGACAGCCGCTGCATTAGCGGCGGTGTTGGTGTTCGATGCCTGGTGCGCCAGCGCTGCCCGGATGAACGAGGTGAACAGCGGGTGGCCGTTGCGCGGGGTCGACTTGAACTCCGGGTGGAACTGCACGCCCATGTACCATGGGTGCGAGTTTTCACCCGTGCGCGGCAGCTCCATGATCTCGCACAGGTCTTCGTTCGGGGTACGCGCCGACACGGTCAGGCCTGCAGCTTCGACCTTCGGCAGGTAATAATTGTTGCCTTCATAGCGGTGACGATGGCGCTCGGTCACGACGTTGCCGTAGATTTCGGCCGCCAGCGTGCCCGGATTCACGGCGCAGGTCTGGGCGCCCAGGCGCATGGTGCCGCCCAGGTCCGAGCTGACGTCGCGCTTCTCGACCTTGCCGTCGTGGTTCTGCCATTCGGTGATCAATGCCACCACCGGCTGGTCGGTTTCCGGATCGAACTCGGTCGAGTTGGCGTTCGGCAGGCCGGCCATATTGCGCGCGTATTCGATCAGCGCCACCTGCATGCCCAGGCAGATGCCCAGGTACGGGATCTTGTTTTCGCGGGCGTAACGCGCCGCCTGAATCTTGCCTTCCACGCCGCGCTTGCCGAAGCCGCCCGGGACCAGGATCGCGTCGTACTTGGCCAGGTGATCGCAACCGCGGGTTTCGATCTCTTCCGAATCCAGGTACTCGATGTTGACGCGACTTTCGGTATGGATGCCGGCGTGGCGCAGCGCCTCGGTCAGCGACTTGTACGATTCGATCAGGTCGACGTACTTGCCGACCATGCCAATGGTCACTTCGTTCTTCGGGTTTTCCAGAGTGTGGATCAACTTGGTCCACATCGACAGGTCGGCTTTTGGCGCTTCCAGGCCGAGGGCTTCCAGGATGATGTCGTCCAGGCCCTGGTCGCACAGCACTTGCGGCACCTTGTAGATGGTGTCCACGTCCCACACCGAGATCACGGCCTGCTCTTCGACGTTGGCGAACAGCGAAATCTTGGCGCGTTCGTCATCCGGGATGCGGCGGTCGGCGCGGCACAGCAGCGCGTTCGGCGAGATGCCGATTTCGCGCAGCTTCTGCACGCTGTGCTGGGTCGGTTTGGTTTTCAGTTCGCCGGCCGAAGCGATGTACGGCACCAGGGTCAGGTGCACGAAGGCGGCGCCCTTGCGGCCCGAACGCAGCGACAGCTGGCGCGCGGCTTCCAGGAACGGCAGCGACTCGATGTCGCCCACGGTGCCGCCGATTTCCACCAGCGCCACGTCGACGCCTTCGGCGCCGCGGCGGATGTAATCCTGGATCTCGTTGGTGATGTGCGGGATGACCTGCACGGTCTTGCCCAGGTACTCGCCGCGGCGTTCCTTGCGGATCACCGATTCGTAGATCTGGCCGGTGGTGAAGTTGTTCACCTTCTTCATGCGGGTGCTGATGAAGCGCTCGTAGTGGCCCAGGTCGAGGTCGGTCTCGGCGCCATCGTCGGTGACGAACACTTCGCCGTGCTGCGTCGGGCTCATGGTGCCCGGATCGACGTTGATGTACGGATCGAGCTTGAGCATGGTGACTTTGAGGCCGCGGCTCTCGAGGATTGCGGCGAGAGAGGCGGCTGCGATCCCTTTGCCCAGGGAAGACACGACGCCGCCAGTGACGAATACGAATTTGGTCATTGTGCTGATGGTGCCGAACGGCACACGCGGGAAATAGAAATTATACCTTAATCCTGCAAATACTTCCTCATACCAAGGTGACAACAGCCCCGTGCGTATTGTCGCCGAACGATCACAAACGCACTATTTCAGGTGCATTTTTGTTTCGGCTCGGCAATAATTGTGACCGTCCGCGTATTTTTGCGTGTTACCAAATCACCACGGCGGAGACAGTTTTAGTGTCGAGGCATTGAAGCGCCGTGCATTCCACCTCTATCGAATAATTCATGGGCAACTTCATCAAACTGAACATCGGAACGCGCCTGGCCGCCGGTTTTGCGCTGACTCTCCTGATGACCGTCATCATCGCGACGGTCGGTACCTGGCGCCTGAACCAGGTTGCGCAGGAAACGCACGACATCCTGGCAGCACCGCTGGCCAAGGAGCGCATGATTGCCGAGTGGTACACGCAGATCTTCGCCGCCGTGCGCCGCACCGCCGCCATCGTCAAAAGCAGCGACGGTTCGCTGACCGCCTACTTCAAGGAAGATTCGGCGGCCACCGGCAAGCTGTCGGCCGACCTGCTCAAGCAGATCGAACCCTTGATCAGCGGCGCCGATGAAGAAGCCCTGTTCAAGTCGGTGATGGAACACCGCAAGGCTTACAGCGCAGGCCGCGACAACGCGGTCAAGGCCAAGTCCGAAGGCAATGCCGAACTGGCCGACGAGATTCTGGAGAAACAATTCACCCCGGCCGCCAAGGCCTACCAGGAACGCGTCAAGGAACTGCTCGACCTGCAGCACAAGCGCATCGACGCCAGCGCCGCCGCCATCGACGCCGCCGCCAAGCGCGGCAACACCATGATCGGCCTGCTGGCCGCCGGCGCCCTGCTGCTGGGCGCGGCCTTCGCCTGGCTGCTGACGCGCTCGATCACCCATCCGCTGCGCCAGGCGGTGCAGGCCGCCGAGGCGGTCGCCGCCGGCGACCTGACCGTGCGCGTCACCAGCCAGGCCACCGACGAGACCGGCGCCCTGCTGCGCGCGCTGGGCAACATGAACGACAGCCTGGCCCGCATCGTCAACGAAGTGCGCGGCGGCACCCAGACCATTACCGGCGCCTCGGGCGAGATCGCGGCCGGCAGTTTCGACCTGTCCAGCCGCACCGAGCAGCAGGCAGCGGCGCTGGAAGAAACCGCGGCCTCGATGGAAGAACTGACCGGCACCGTGCGCCAGAACGCCGACAATGCGCGCCAGGCCAACCAGCTCGCCATCGCCGCCTCGAGCGTGGCCAGCCAGGCCGGCAGCGCGGTCGACCAGGTGGTCGCCACCATGGGCTCGATCAACGAATCGTCGCGCAAGATCGTCGACATCATCAGCGTCATCGACGGCATCGCCTTCCAGACCAACATCCTGGCGCTGAACGCGGCCGTGGAAGCGGCCCGCGCCGGCGAACAGGGCCGCGGCTTCGCGGTCGTCGCCTCCGAAGTGCGCACCCTGGCCCAGCGCTCGGCCGGCGCCGCCAAGGAAATCAAGCAGTTGATCGGCGACTCGGTCGAGAAGGTCGACGCCGGCACCAGGCTGGTCGACCACACCGGCGCCACCATGCGCCAGGTGGTCGATTCGATCCAGCGCGTGACCGACATCATGGGCGAGATCTCCTCGGCCAGCCAGGAACAGATCACCGGCATCGACCAGGTCAACCAGGCCATGGGCTCGATGGACAACGCGACCCAGCAGAACGCCGCGCTGGTCGAGGAAGCCACTGCCGCTACCGCCGCATTGCAGGAGCAGGCGCAGCGCCTGGCGCAGGTGGTGGATGTGTTCAAGCTCGATGCGCGCCACGCGGGCGCCGCGGCTGCCGTCAAGGCGCCGACCGCGGCCAAGGCTGCGCCTGCTCCGGTGCGCAAGGCACTGGCCGCCAGCGCCAGGGCAGCTGCAAAGGCGGCGCCGGGCGCCGCCGCCAAGCCGGCCGCTGCTGCCAGCACCAAGCCGGCCGCATCGGCGAAGGTCTCCGAAACGGAGTGGGAAGAGTTCTGATGTTCCGGCCGGGGCGCACGCCCCGGCTTGCCGGATGGAGCGTGTCGCAGGCCAGGTCCAGGTAAAGGTCCTGGCATTTTTTTGTTTTCGGGAATTCAAATCCAATCGTCTTTTTGGCTTTCATTTATCTGAGCATCATGATCACGAATAATAGTAAAAAACGAAACTTCATTATCGAAAAATTCCGTGGGACGATCGAGCAACGTGCGTCGTGGTTATGGCTCTTGTGTGATGAGGCCGAGAAGAAAGGCCTGGTGTGGGAAGATTTCGCGCCGGCGGCAGTCAAACGCTATGGCGAAAAGCAGGGCCAGGAGTTGGTCAAGCAGGCGTGGAATTCAAAAAGTCTTCTGGGATTGCGATTTTTGCTGTTCAACCTCCCGGCCCGTATGATTTTTGATATCAAAATCAAAAAGACCAGCAGCAAGGAATTCAACTTGGAATTCGGCTATTGCCCCTTGGTAAACGCTTGGCAAAAAGAGGGGTGCAGCGACAGCCAGATCGCCCGTCTTTGCGACATCGCGATGTGCGGCGATCATGGCATCGCCAAAGCCTATGACGCCGAACTGATCATCACCGAGCGGATTTCTCGCGGCGATGGCGTATGCAAAATGCATTACATTAAAAAAATAGATTGAAAAAGAATGTCGCGCCTCCCTTACGCAAAGGGGGCGCCAATCATCATCGCCATCACAATCATGGGATGCAGGCGGATCAGCCGGCGCTTGAAGAACTCGCCCCGTGGACATGTGCTTCCATCGCTCGTCGCAGGCATCACCGATCACGATAGTAGCCCTGGCATTGCGAAGTCAACCGGAAAGCGCGCCATAGACGCCGCTATCCGCTGTTGACATTCGCCCTGGCCAATCGCATACTTGACGCCGATGTTAGCGTTATCATACTAGGCCCGGAGGACATTGATCTCTGCCGCCACATAAAAAATATTTTGGAGACAAACCATGCTCAAGCGCGCGCCTGAAGCCCTGGTTCCCGAAGCTAGCGCGAACGAACGCCTGGGCCTGCGCGAAAAGCTCAGCTATGGCGTGGCCGACATGGGCTTCAATTTTTATTGGGCCAACATCGCCACTTTCCTGCTGATCTTCTACACCGACACCTTCGGCATCTCGGCCGCGCAGGCGGCTACCCTGCTCGCGTCGATCAAGCTGATCAACGCCTTCACCGACCCGCTGATCGGCGCCGCCGCCGACCGCACCAACACCCGCTTCGGCAAGTTCCGTCCCTACCTGGTGTGGATGTCGATCCCGCTCGGCGCCGCCGCCGTGCTCACCTACACCACGCCCGACCTCGACGCCGACGGCAAGCTGCTCTGGGCCTACGGCAGCTACCTGGCGATGATGGTGTTCTACACCTGCGTCAACATCCCCTACAACGCCCTGTCCGGCGTGATGTCGTCCGACCCGCAGGAGCGCTCCACCATCAACGGCCTGCGCTTCATCTTCGCCTTCGGCGGCAGCACCCTGGTCACCGCCGCCACGCCGTCGATGGTGAGCTGGCTCGGCGCCGGCAACGAAGAACGCGGCTGGCAGCTGACCATGCTGGCCTGGAGCGTGGCGGCCTCGCTGATGTTCCTGATCACCTTCTTCAATACCCGCGAACGGGTGGCGCCGCCGCCGAACCAGAAGAGCGACGTGCTGCGCGACATCCGCGACCTGGCCGCCAACCGCCCGAGGGTGGTGCTGTTCGTGCTGGCGCTGGTAATCATGGTGACCATCACGCTGCGCACCACGACGTCCGCCTACTACTTCAAGTACGTGGTCGAACGCCCCGACCTGATGGCGTCGTTCGTGCCGACCTATATGGTGTTCGCCGCCATCGGCGCCGCCTGCACGCCACTGTTGACGCGCTTCGTCGACAAGAAGCGCTTGATGATGATCCTGATGAGCGCCACCGCCGTGCTGTCGAGCGCCTTCTTCCTGATTCCGCCCGAGCGCATCGACCTGATGTTCGTGCTGCAGGCCGGCCTGGGCCTGGTGCTGGGACCGAAGTCGCCGCTGGCGTTCTCGATGTACGCCGACACCGCCGACTACAACGAATGGACCACCGGCCGGCGCGCCACCGCCATGACCTTCGCCGCCGCCACCTTCTCGCAAAAGCTCGGCACCGCGGTCGCGGTGAGCGTGATCGGCGCCGTGTTCACTTCGCTCGGCTACGTGCCCAATGCGGCGCAGACCACCGGTTCGCAGGCCGGCATCGTGTGGCTGATGTCGTTCGTGCCGGCTGCGTTTGCGCTGCTGGCGGTGCTGGTCATGTTCTTCTATAACCTCGACGCCAGACTGCTGGCGCGCATCCAGCTCGACCTCACGGCGCGCAAGGCGACGCCATGACATCAACAACGGAGACACCTTCCATGCTGCACCCGCAAGACGACCGCTATGTGCTGACCAGTCCCACCGCCATGCCACAGGCCGGCGGCTTCCTGTGGAACCGCCGCATGATGATCCAGGTGACCTGCCGCGGCTACGCCACCGCCCAGTTCATGCAGCCGGAACCGGCCAAGTATTCGCATGCGCCGAACCTGGAAGCCAGGTCCTTCATGCAGCCGGAGCAGGCGTATTACGCGCATCACCCGGGCCGCTTCTTCTACGTCAAGGACGAAGACACGGGCGAACTGTTCTCGGCGCCGTACGAGCCGGTGCGCGGCGGCGTCGATCGCTTCGAATTTTCGGTCGGCCATCAGGACCTGCGCTGGACGGTGGAGAAGTTCGGCGTGCGCATCGAGCTCACGCTCACGTTGCCGCTCGACGACGTGGCCGAGCTGTGGAGCTTCAGCGTCACCAACCTGTCCGATCGTCCGCGCAGGATCAGCGTCTACCCCTGCTTCACGATCGGCTACATGTCGTGGATGAACCAGTCGGCCGAGTATCGCCACGACCTCGGCGGCATCGTGGCCTCGAGCGTGACGCCGTACCAGAAGCTGGAAGACTATTTCAAGAACCGCATGTTCAAGGACCGCACGGTGCTGCTGTGCGAGACCGGGCCCGATGCCTGGGAAGTCAACCAGGCCGCGTTCGAAGGCGAAGGTGGCCTGCATGCGCCGTCGGCCCTGATTGGTGAACGCCTGGCCTGCGGCGACGCGCGCTACGAGACGCCGGTCGGCGTGGTGCAGTACCGCTTCGCGCTGGCGCCGGGCGCGCAAGAGCAGCGCCGCCTGCTGTTCGGCCCCGCCTTCGACGACGCCGAGATCGCACAGCTGCGCGCGCGCCACCTGAGCGCGGCGGGCTTCGCGCTTGCTGCGCGTGACCAGGAGGCGTATCAGCGCGAAGGCGCCGGCGTGCTGTCGATCGCCACGCCGGACAAGGAACTCGACAACTTCGTCAACCGCTGGCTGGCGCGCCAGGTCTATTACCACGGCGACGTCAACCGCCTCTCGACCGATCCGCAGACCCGCAACTACCTGCAGGACAATATGGGCATGGCCTTCGTCAAGCCTCAGTCCGCCCGGGCCGCCTTCCTGCACGCGCTCACGCAGCAGGAACCGAGCGGCGCGATGCCGGACGGGATTCTGCTGTTCGAAGGCGCGCAACTCAAGTACATCAACCAGATCCCGCACACCGACCACTGCGTGTGGCTGCCGGTGTGCCTGCAAGCCTACCTCGACGAGACCGGCGACGATGCGATTCTCGACCAACAGGTCACTAGCCACGACGGCAGCGTGAAGAGCGCTTTTGAACGCATCACGCTGGCGATGGACTGGCTGCTGCACAAGCGCGACGCGCGTGGCCTGAGCTACATCGAGCAGGGCGACTGGTGCGATCCGATGAACATGGTCGGCTACAAGGGCCGCGGCGTGTCGGGCTGGCTGACGGTGGCTGCCGGCTATGCGCTGGCGCTGTGGGCCGAGGTGTGCGAACGGCGCGGCGACGCGGCGCTGGCGGCGCGCATGCGCGCTGGCGTGGAAGACCTGAACCGCGCCGCCAACACCCACCTGTGGGATGGCAACTGGTACGCGCGCGGCATCACCGACGACGACGTCAAGTTCGGCGTCGCGCAGGATGTCGAGGGCCGCATCTACCTCAATCCGCAAAGCTGGAGCTTCCTGTCCGGCGCGGCCGGCAGCGCGCAGCGCGCCCTGATGCTGGCCCAGATCGACGAACAGCTGGCGACGCCCTACGGCGTGCAGATGTTCGCCCCGCCCTACAGCAAGATGCGCGAGGACGTCGGCCGCGTGACGCAAAAGCATCCGGGGTCGGCCGAGAACGGCGCCGTGTACAACCACGCGGCCGTGTTCTACATCCACAGCCTGTACACGATCGGCGAAGCGGGCCGCGCCTTCGACGCCCTGCGCAAGATGATTCCCGGCCCCGACACCGACGACTACCTGCGCCGCGGCCAGCTGCCGGTGTTCATCCCGAATTACTACCGTGGCGCATACAAGGAATACCCGCGCACTGCCGGCCGTTCGAGCCAGCTGTTCAACACCGGCACCGTGGCCTGGGTCTACCGCTGCGTGATCGAGGGCTTGTGCGGCCTGAAAGGCGACGGCGCCGGGCTGGCGGTGAACCCGCAATTGCCGCCGCACTGGCCGGGGATGTCGGCCACGCGCCGCTTCAGGGGTGCTGTGTTCCAGGTCGAGATCAAGCGCGGGGCCGTCGACAAGGTCACTGTAGTCTGCGACGGCGTGGCGCTGCCGGCGGCCCGCATCGACAACATCCAAGCGGGCCGCACCTACCAGCTGGAAGTCACGATCCCGTAGGGTGGACGGCAAGCCGTCCACCCTACTGCTACTGCATCGTGTACGTCTGCTGCGACGTATCGACCGCAAACCCGCGCTGCGCGTCCCAGTACGTGAACCAGTAGCGCACCACGTCTCCGCTCTTCAACCCGCCCGCCGTGTACGTGTTGGTGCTGCCATTAAGCTGCATCCGCACGTTCTGCTGCGCCCCGTTGTTGACCGTGTAATGCACGTCGGCCCAGCCGCCGGTGGTGGTCGCAAACTGCAGCATGGTGCTAGAAGTCTGCGTCACCGAGGTCGGGCCCGAGGTCGCCGGCGGCGGCGTGGTAGTGCCGCCACCGCCCGACTCCCACACGATGTCGTCGAGCGCAAACTGGAAGGCGCTGCCCGGCAGGCTGCCGTCGATGCTCGAGATCATGAAGATGTCGCTCAGCGACTGCGCCGCCACCAGTGGTCCGAGCAGGGTCGAGACCGGGATCGAGGCCTGCGCCCACTGCCCGTTGCGGGTCAAGCCATACGCCGTGGTATTGGCCGGGAAGTTGACCCAGTTCTGGTTGGTATAGGTGTCGCCGACGCCGATGCGAAAGCCCACGTTGGCCGGGATCCGGATCCTGAACTTGACCGTGCCATTCGCCCGGTAGTTGCTCAGGTCACGCGCCTGGCGCGCCTGGATGCCGCCGCCGAACCACTGGCCGGGGGTGGTGTAGCTCCACGCAATCACGTTGCTGCCCTCATACGGCGCGGTGTTGCCGGCGCCGGTGGACGCGGTATTCCACAGGAAGATGTCGGAGCTGGTGCCGGCCACCAGCTTGCCATTGACCGCGGTGTTATCGGTGAACACGCCGAACTTGCCGGCCACTTCGGGTACGGTCTGGTTGCCCAGCTTGACCTGACCCTTGCCATCGAGCTGGTAGACGCGCACATAGTCGACGTACATCGTGCCCGGCAGCGGCGCCGTCACCTGGCCCGGGCTGGCGGCGTCGGTGAAGTTGCCGCCCACCGCCATGTTCAGCAGCAGGTAGAACGGCGCCTGCAGCGCGCTCGAATTCACCGGCAGCGGCGCGTCGTACATATTGCGCTCGACGCCATTGTCGACCACCGAGAAGCGCATTTCGCTTTCGGTCCAGTAGAAGCGATAGGTGACGAAGCGGTTGGCCAGCGAGGTCGAGGGCACGACCCAGTTCTTGGTCTGCCACGCGGTGGAGGCGGCGCAGCTCTCGTTGCCCGGCACGCAGGCGGCCTGCTGCCAGGTGATCACGTTGGAGCCGACGAAGTGGTTCGACGACGGCGCGTTGCCCTTGGCCCGCTCGACCGCCTTGTGCCCCATCTCCATCACGTCGATCTCGCCGTTGCGCGGCCAGGTCTGCGAGCTGGTGCCAAGCAGCCAGGCCGCCGGCCACAAGCCGGTGCCGAGATTCGGCGTAGCGATGCGGAACTCGATCATCCCGTACTGCACCTGCACCTTGCCGCGCGTGTCCAGCCGCGCCGAGGTGAACACGTTGCTGCCGACGGTCTGGCTGCGCGCCTGGATCGCCAGCGCGCGGGTGCCCGATTCGAACGGTACGTTGACGATCGAGGCGTTATTCGGGCTGTAGTACTGCAGCTCGGCGTTGCCGTAGCCGCACAGGCCGATCTGGCAGCCGTTGCCGTCCTGGAGATTCCAGACCCCGGCATTGACGCCGTTGCCGTTGAATTCCTCGGACCACAGCAGCTGGCCGATTTGCGGATTGGTGACACTGGCCGGCGCCTGCACACTGGCCGCCAGCAGCAGGCCGGCTGCCAGCGCCTGCCAGGGTTGGCGCTTGAGACGATTGGTCGGACGACGATTGTTCACTTTGGCTCCTCTTCTCACTTTTCTCACTTCAATGAAATGTGGCGATGCCACGCTGCGCCAACTTGGGGTTGGTCTCGAATGAATGCGTCAAAAGCTGGAATTGGAAACCTTTCCAATCGTGTTCAAAAAATATAGTCCGATTTCGTGCGCACGTCAAACCGATGAATGCGTCTGGTGTGGCGTCAGCCCACATGCATGACATCGGGGATGTGAAAATTTGCTTGGTCGATGCTGAGGAAAACAACGATAGTGTCGCGCTTTAGCCTGTCAAATCGACTCCGGCCGCATTTCGGTTGATGGCGAGGCCAAACTGGCGTAGCGTGAGCATCAGGTATGGCGCTGCAACGGCTCGGCACCGGTCACGTCTGATGTTGCTCAGGGAGGCCCCTTGTTCAATCGGTTCACGGCAACAAGCCATCGCCATCGCCAGCGCGCAGCGCGCGCTGCCTGCCTCGCCTTCACCTTGCTGGCTGGCCTGCTGGCAGCCGGGTGCAGCGCGCCCCGCAAGATCGATCCCGATTTCGTGGCGGACCGCTGGTCGATGACGCTCAGGGCCTTCAACATCGATCCGATCTTCCTGCCGCGCCAGGTGCATTTGGGCGACGTCTACCTGTCGGGCGAGCCCGATGGCGACCCGGTCAGCGACGCCAATCGCTGGAAGCGCCGCACCATCTACCTGGGGCGCGCCGATGTGCGCGAAGCCATCTTCAACGATACCCGCAGCAGGCTGCGCCTTCCGGGCACGTCGGTGAGCAATCCCGGTGACAACGTGTTCGAGGCGCCGGCCACCACAACGCTGTTGAGACCGGTCGCCTTCCCCGGTTTCGACATCTCCGAAATCCGCGAGTCGGACCTGGCCGCTGCCTTTCCTGTGAAACTGTTTCGCGCCCTGTTCGGCGCGTCCAGGACCAGCGAGCTGGTGATGTCGGTCAGTATCCCGAGCGCCGAGTACGAGGAAGTCCCGGCCCTCGCCGCGTGGGAAAAATTCGGGGAATTTTGCTGGAAGAAGGACGTGGAACCGGTGTGCTCCGCCAACAATCCGGTATTGCGCCACTTGTTCAACACCCTGAAACTGCCGACCGATACCAGGAAGCTGATTCCAAGGGTGGGCATCGTGACGTCGGTCTATTATGTGCGCCAAATAAACTATTTCTATAACACCGGTCGCGCGACGGCCTTCGGCGCCTCGGCGTCGCTGCCGGCATCCGCTTCCGCCCCGCAGGCGCCTGGCGCAGCGCCGAAGCCCGCCGCCGCGGCCGCGGCAGATACGGCAACGGCAACGGCATCGACGCCGGCATCCGCATCGGCTCCTTCATCGGTTCCTTCATCGGTTCCTTCATCGGCTCCTTCATCGCCATCGGGCACGCCGTCGGCCGGCACGGGAAAGCCCTCGGCCGCCGCCACCGGCAGCGCTGCTACCGCCGCCGCGGCAGCCCCCAAACCCGGGACCGGCAAGGACAGTGGCAAGGGCAACATCACCGATACCGGCACCAGCGCTGAAGCTCCTGCCGTCGACGAAGCCGGAGAGACGCCCCCGGCGTCGGCCAGCGCCGAGACGGCACGACTGCACGCCCAGGTGCAGGCACTGCAAAAGCGCATCGACGCGCTGCAACAGGCGGCGGGCGGCGCCGACAAGTATGGCGCGATCCGGGTGGTGTCGAGCACCAGCGAGGGGACCGCACTGAGCCAGACTTTCGAACAGCCGGTCGCCATCGGCTACCGGGCGCTGTGGATCTATCCGCTGGATTACCAGCCCGCGCCGGCGGCGGCTCCCGGACCGGAGAAATAACATGCCTGATTCCCGCTATCGTTGCGGCGTGAATGCGATCGCGTCGCGCTTGCCGCTGGCGCTCGTGCTGGCACTGCTCGCTGCCGCCACGGCGTCTTCGCAGGCCGCGCAAGACAAGATATTTCCTGACATCGTGTACCCGACGCCGCCCGATCGCACGGTGACCAATACCGATCAGATACGCAAGGTCGCGGCGGCACTGGGGCGGGCCTGCCCCGAGCACAGCGCCGTCGCCTGGAACAGAACGCAACCGGCCGCCGCGCTGCAGCAGCTGTCGCGCGACATGACGGGCAAGCTGGCCGCCTTCGAGATCACCAACAGCGACGCCGCGCTTCCCGGCCCGCCGGCGCCCGGCAGCCGGCGCCTGATCCTGGCGCAAACGCGCACAGGGCGCGTGCCATTTACCTTGCTGTGGAGCGCGGGCGATCAGGAAGTATCGCTGCAAATCTGCGGCAGCCGGCAGCCGGAAGAAACGACGATTTCGACAAATGCGTGGACACGGCGCCGCGGCCCATGCAGCCCCTGAGCGCGGATTGTCCCAAGCGGCCGAGCGCCGACATGTAGCGCCACGGCGCCGGCAACAACGGGTCGCTCAGGCGGCGCCCGCGGCCAGGACCTGCTCGACCAGCTGCTCCGGCGTGTCGCGGATATCGAGCGTCACGCCCGCCTCGTCGGCCTGCAGCGGCTCGAGCGTGGCCAGCTGGCTGTCGAGCAGCGACACCGGCATGTAGTGCCCCGGCCGGTTGTGCATGCGCTCGTACAGCAGCTCACGGCTGCCGGCCAGGTGGGCGAAGCGCACGTCGTCGCCGCCGCTCCTGAGCACGTCGCGATAGGCGCGCTTGAGCGACGAGCAGCCCAGCACCACGCCGCTCGCCGCGTGCGCCGCGATCTGGTCGCGCAGCGCCAGCAGCCAGTCGCGCCGGTCGTCGTCGGTGAGCGGGGTCCCGGCCGCCATCTTGTCCACGTTGGCCGCGCTATGGAAGGCGTCGCCCTCGATGAAGGGCACCCCGAGCCGGGCCGCCAGCCGCGCGCCGATCTGGCTCTTGCCGCAGCCGCTGACGCCCATCACCACCCAGGTGACGGCCGCATGTGAATCGTGCTGATCCGTTGCCATGATTTATTTCCGCCTGATAGCGCTAACAAAACCTTCGATTGTAGCGCCTTGGGCGTGAATGTAAAGCGCAAGCAGACATGCCCCACAGGTCACGGACAAGATGGCCGCCGGCGAGAGGCCGCTCAGGCGCTCTCGCGCTCCTGCAGCGAGAAGCCGAGGTCGATGCGGCGCTGCTCCGGCTCCTTGCCCTTGATCAGCTGCAGCAGCAGCGAGGCGGCCTCGAAGCCGATCCGGTAGCGCGGCGTGCCGATCGTGGTGAGCGAAGGCATCATCCAGGCCGACGCCGGCAAGTCGTTGAAGCCGCACACGGCCACGTCCTGCGGGATGCGGATGGCGTGACGCTGGCAGTGATAGACCGCGCCGTGCGCCAAGTCGTCGTTGCAGCAGAACACGGCGTCGCAATCGGGCGCCTGTTCCATCATGCGTTTCATGAGCTCGGCGCCGAGGGCGATGGTGGAGGGATCGGGCACCATCAGTTCCAGCGTCGCGTCGTAGAGGCCCGCCTCGCGCATCGCCTGGCGGTAGCCGTCGGCGCGGCGCAGGGTGCGTTCGTCGAGCTGGGCGCCGATGAAGCCGATGCGGCGGTAGCCCCGTCCAATCAGGTGGCGCGTCATGGCCATGCCGGCGTCGAGCTGCGAGAAGCCGACCGACAGCACGCCGGGGTCGTCGGACAGGTCCATCATCGACACCGCCGGCACGTTCGACGCCGCCAGCATCGCCGTCACCGCCGGGCTGTGCGCCAGGTTGGAGAGCAGGATGCCGTCCGGGTTCGACTGCAGGTAGGTGCGCAGCAGCTTTTCTTCTTCGGCTTCCGAATAATGGGTGTTGCCGATCAAAAGCTGGTACTGGCCCGGCCCCACCGCATCGTGGATCCCTTCCAGCACCGCCGTGAACACGGCGTTCGACAGCGACGGCACCAGCACCGCGATCACGTGCGACTGGCTCGAGGCCAGCGCGCGCGCCGCGCGGTTCGGCACGTAGCCCAGCTGCGCCACGGCCTGCTCGACCTTGGCGCGGGTGGCGTCCGACACCATCTGCGGCTGGCTCAGCGCGCGCGATGCGGTCATGATCGACACGCCGGCCAGTCCCGCCACTTCCTCGAGCGTCGCGCGTCCCGTTCCCCTGCCCCTGCTTCTGCCTTGGCCCCGGCTGCCCTTGTCCATCATTCTCCTGTTCCGATCGAATACCCTGCGCTTGCCGTTGCGGCAAGCCGATGCACAGCATACCACCGGCCACGCCGCCGCTGAAGGCGCGAACGGCGATCGGCTGCGCGACGCCCTGCACCGCGACGGTGCGCTATGCTTGACGCGTAACGGGCCCTGCGGCAGGTGCCGTCATTACTTTACCCAATGCATCCATGTTCGTCGATTTCCAGCAGCCCCCTTCCAGCGCCGCAGTGCAGCAAGCCGACGCCGGCCTCTCGTTCGACGCCGCCTATGCCCGCGCGCGCGGCCACGCCAACGGCGGCCAGCCAGAACTGGCGCTGGCCGAATACGGCGCGCTGCTGGCGCGCTCGCCCGGCAACGCCGACGTGCTGCTCGCTCGCGGCGTCGTGTTCTCGCGCCTGGAACGCTGGCCCGAGGCCGAGGCCGACCTGACCGCCGCCGCCCAGGCCGCGCCCGACTATCCCGACGTCTGGGCCGCGCTGGCCGACCTGTATCGCTGGAGCGGGCGCCCGCAGCAGGCGCTCGCAGCCTACGACCGGCTGATTGCGCTGCAGCCGGACAATCCGGCGCACCGCGCGGCGCGGGCCGCCGTGCGGGTCGAGAAAGAAAACGAAGCGCAGCCGCTGGAATCGACGCCGGCGCCGCGCGCCGCCAGCCCGGACGCCACCATCGCCGCCGGCTACAGCTGGCTGGCCAGCCTGTCCTCGAACTGGCTCGACGTCGGCGACGCGCCGCGCTGGAACGAGCAAGCGCTGAGCGTGCGCCACTACCTGCGCGGCGGCTCGCTCGCCTTCGAGACCCTGCGCGGGCACCGCTTCGAGCGCACTGGCCACGCCTGGGCGCTGGACGCCTACGTCGACCTGTGGCGCGGCGCCTACGCCAACCTGCGCTACCAGAAGGCGCCCGGCGCGCGCCTGTTCCCGGCCAACGCCGGCCGCGTCGAGCTGTACCAGTCACTGGGACGCGGCTGGGAACTCTCGCTCAGCGACGACGTGCTCGGCTTCGACGAGCGCGTGAACATCTACGGCGTCGGCCTGGCGCGCTACGTCGGCAACTTCTACCTGCAGCTGCGCCACCAGAACATCGTATCAAGCGGTGCGCACGCTTCGGGCGACCGGCTGCTGGGCCGCTGGTACTACCGTGGCGACGCCGACAGCTACGCCGAGCTGCGCGTCAACCGCGGCCGCAGCGACGATGCGCTGTCGCTGAACGGCGGGCGCGCCCGCTCGGGCGGTGGCGGCATCGAGGTGCAGCACTACTTCACGCGCGACTGGGGTGCGCGCCTGGGCGCCAGCTTTACGCGCGAAGGCAGCGGCAGCGGGCGCGAACGCGGCGTGTCGTTGGCGCTGTATCGGCGGTGGTAAGCAGCATGCTGCGCCGTGTCGGCGACGCCCTGGCATATACCCTGGCGGCGCTGCCGGCGCTGGTCGTCGCCTGGCTGTGCCTGCGCGGCGCCGAAAGCCTGCACGCCGCCGGCGCCGGCCTGCCGCAATCGACGCTGTTCGGCGCCGCCATCGGCAACGATGCGCTGGCGCTGCTGCGCTACGCCTTCCTGATCCTGCTGGCCGCGCTGCCGCTTGCATTGCCCCCGTCGCTCCGCCTGCGCACGGTGCTGCTCGGCCTGGGCTGGAGCGCGCTGCTGTGCGCGCATGCCGCCCTGCTGCACTACCACTGGCGCGCCGGCGTGCCGCTTGGCGCCGACCTGTTCGCGTATTCGTTCACCGAAATCCGCACGGTCGTGGCCGGCGCCAGCGCGCCCTCAAGCCTGCTGGCTGGGGCGTTGGTGCTGGCCTTGATTGTGTTGTGGACCTTGCTGCTGCTGATCGAACGCCTCGGCTGGCCGCGCGCCGGCCGCCGCAGCGTGCTGGCGGCGCTGCTTGCCAGCGTGCTCGCCTTCGCCCTGCTGCCTGGGTACTTCGTGCCGGACGTGGTGCGCAGCGACGCCGAGCGCGACGCCATCGTCAACAAGAGCGCCTGGTTCGCCGACCGCAGCCTGGCCCGGCTGGCCGGCGCCGAAGTCCACGCCACGCAGGCGGCGCAGTCCACCGGCCGCGCGCCGTGGGAAGGCAGCGATCCGCGCTACCCCTTCCTGCGTCCCGAGCGCACACCCGACACGCTCGGCCCCCTGTTCCAGCCTGGGGCCGGCACGTCACCCAACCTGGTGTTCATCATCGTCGAGGGCCTTGGCCGCACCTTCTCCGGTCCCGGCGCGCGGCTGGGCAGCTTCACGCCCTTCCTCGACGAACTGGCCACGCGCAGCCTGTACTTCGAAAACTTCCTGGCGCCGCAGGGACGCACCTTCGGCGTACTGACCTCGGTGTTCGGTTCGCTGCCGTTCGGAGAAAACGGCCTGGCCGCGCTGGGCGAACGCATCCCGCGTCATGCTTCGCTGCCCTCGGTGCTGAAGGCGCAGGGCTACGCCACGCGCTTCTACAGCGGCGCGAACGTGGAGTTCGACAACCAGGCCCAGGTGCTACGCGCGATGGGGGTGGACGATATCGTCAGCGAGCGCGATTTCAAGGCCCCGTACGAGCGCGCCAACGAGTGGGGCTACGGCGACCGCGACCTGATGCGCACCGTGCTCGAACGCGAACGCGGGCTGGGCGCCGGCCCGGCGCTTACCATCGTGCAGACCAGCGGCATGCACAACCCGTTCACCTTCCCCGGCCTGCCGGCCTACCGCGCGCGGGTCGAGCGGCGCGTGGCCGAACTGAATCTGGCGCCGGCGCCGGTCTACCGCGACGGGCGCGACGTCTTCGCCAGCATCCTGTACCTGGACGACGCCCTGCGCATGTTCTTCGAGCAGGCCACATCGCTGCCCGGCTACGCCGACACCATCTTCGTCATCACCGGCGACCACCGCCTGCCCGAGTTGCCGATGCAGACCCGCCTCGAGCGCTACCACGTGCCGCTGATCGTGTACTCGCCGCGGTTGCTGGCGCCGCGCGCGATCAAGTCGGTGTCGTCGCAGTTCGACCTGGCGCCGTCGCTGCTGGCCTACCTGGCCAATCGGCACGGCATCCAGACCCCGGCCCGGGTGACCTGGCTCGGCACCGGCCTCGATACCGAGCCGTCGTTCCGCAACCTGCATGCGGTGCCGCTCAAGCAAACGAAAACGGAGCTGAGCGACTTCGTGTCCGGCACCGCCTACCTGGCCCAGGACCGGCTGTACACGATCGGCGACGGCATGGCGGTCGACCGCATGCAGGACGATGGCGGCGTCCTGCTGGACAAGGCGCGCGCCCAGTTCGCGTCCTTCCTGCGCGCCAATGCGGTGGCGGGAACGGCGCCGGCGCTGGCGCCGGACGGCTTCGCGCTGGCGCCGTACGGCGGCGAACGCACGCTGCGCGGCGCGCAGCTGGTGGCCGAAGCCGGCGCCGTTGCCGTTACCGGCGTGCGCGTGCGTCCGGGCACGGGGCGCCTGACGATCGAAGCCACGCTGACCAACCATGGCTCGACGGCGTCGCGCTCCATCGCGCCGCTGCTGGTGCTCACCGACGAACGCGGCGCGGAGCTGGGCGAGACCGCCCTGCCGGCACGCGTCCTCGGCCCCGGCGAATCGGCGCGCATCGCGCTGCAGCCGGCCGCGCCGGCGCTCAAGCCTGGCGTGTACTACGTGTCGGTGATCCCGTCGCATCCCGAAAGCGGGCGCGCGGCCGGCGCCGGCCAGTACCACGTGCGGGTGCAGCTGGACTGACGTCGCGCGGCCTCGCCGCCACGGCAGGATCGCGTTGTTTTTCTGCTGAATTTGCCGGATTATCGGGTCAAAAGCGTTTCCCGTTCGCAACATTACCGTTATACTGCGCCGGAACCTGCACTGATGGTTCCTTTCGCACGCCTGTCGACATTGTGTTTCGCGGGCGCCCATCGATGTCCCGGCCTGTCGCCTCGTTCGGCACGAAAGGAACCCCATGCGCCTCAACACCCCCGTCACCGCCAACGAAGTCCTGCTTGCCGAGGGCAAGACCATCGTCTCGACCACCGATTTGCAGGGCAACATCCGCTATGCGAATCCCTACTTCGTGCAGATCAGCGGCTTCAGCGAAGAGGAGCTGACCGGCGCGCCGCAGAACATCGTGCGCCATCCGGACATGCCGGTGGAAGCCTTCGCCGACATGTGGCAGTCGATCCGCGCCGGCCTGCCATGGAGCGGCATGGTCAAGAACCGCTGCAAGAACGGCGACCATTACTGGGTGTACGCGAACGTCACGCCGGTGCTCGAGAACGACCGTCCGGCCGGCTTCATGTCGGTGCGCACGCGGCCGACGCGCGAGCAGGTGCGCGAGGCCGCGGCGCTGTACGCCGAATTCAAGGCCGGCAATCCGCGCGGCCTGGTGCTGCGCAACGGCCGCGTCGAGCGCGGCGGCATCGCGGGACGCGTGGCAGCGCTGCGGCGCCTGCCGCTGCGCACGCAGATCAATGGCGGCATGGGCGCGGCCAGTGCGCTGCTGGCGGCGGTGACGCTGGCCTGCTGGCAGGCCGGTCTCCCGGCATGGACCCAGCTGTCGCTGCTCGCCTGCCTGGCGCCGGTGCTGGGCCTGTGGTCCAGCCTGCGCCGCAACGTGCTGGCGCCCCTCGGCGAAGCCAGCGTGTTCGCGCGCCGCCTGGCCGGCGGCGACCTGACCTGCCGCATCGCGCCGCGCCGCGACGACGAGATGGGCCAGCTGGTGGCCGCGCTGCGCCAGTCGGCGGTGAATCTGTTCAGCGTGATCGGCGACGTGCGCGCCAACTTCGACGAGATCCGCCACGCCACCGGCGAGATCGCAAGCGGCAACCTGGACCTGTCGGGCCGCACCGAGAGCCAGGCCTCGAGCCTGCAGGAGACCGCGGCCAGCATGGAGCAGCTCACCCGCAACGTCGGCCACAGCGCCGACAGCGTCGGCTCGGCCAGCGCGCTGGCGGCGCGCGCGGCGACGGTGGCCGGCAGCGGCCAGCGCCGGGTAGCGGAAGTGGTGAGCACCATGGACGCCATCAGCGCCTCGTCACACAAGGTGCTCGACATCGTCGGCATGATCGACGGTATCGCCTTCCAGACCAATATCCTGGCCCTGAACGCCGCCGTGGAAGCGGCGCGCGCCGGCGAACAGGGACGCGGCTTCGCGGTGGTGGCGGGCGAAGTGCGCACGCTGGCCCAGCGCAGCGCCGCGGCGGCCAAAGAGATCAAGACCCTGATCGACGCCTCGATCGCCAACGTCGCCAGCGGCAGCCGCCTGAGCGCCGCCGCCGGCGCCGCGATCGGCGAAGTGGTGGGCGCGGTGGGCGACGTCACCCGCGTGATGGGCGACATCGCCACCGCCACCCGCGAGCAGTCGGGCGGCCTGGGCCAGGTCAACGGCGCCGTGACCCAGCTCGACGCGATCACCCAGCAGAACGCGGCGCTGGTCGAAGAATCCGCCGCGGCGGCGGCCACGCTGGCGCGCCAGGCCGATGACGTGGCGCAGGCGCTGGCGGTGTTCCAGCTCGAAGCGCGCACGATGCGGCTGGCCGCGTAGGCTCAGCAAAAATCGCGGCTGCGCGCATCCAGCCCACCCAGCAGGTGCGACAGATCGACCAGGCGCTTGGCCACCAGGTGCCGCACCTCGCCCTGCTGCTGCCACACCCCGTACACCCCGAGCAGCGGCGCATTCAATACCTCGCGCCGCTGCTGCTCCACCAGCGACGGCCACACGATCACGTTGACGTTGCCGGTTTCGTCTTCCAGCGTCATGAACAGCACGCCCTTGGCGGTGCCGGGCCGCTGGCGCACGGTGACCAGGCCGCAGGCGCGCGCCAGCTGGCCGTCCTGGAAATCCATCAGGTTCGCCGCCGTCACGAAGCGCTGCTTGTGCAGGCGTTCGCGCAACAGCGCCAGCGGATGGCGGCCCAGCGTCAAGCCTTGCGCGCGGTAGTCGCCGACAATCTCTTCGCCCTCGCTCGGCGCCGCCAGGCTTGGCGTCTCTTCGTGCGGTACGGTTGGCCGCAGCAAGTCCTTGTCGGGCGCCGCGCCCGACGCCTGCCACAGCGCTTCGCGCCGGTGTCCGGCCAGCGAATGCAGGGCGTTGGCCGCGGCCAGCACCTGCAGGTCGCCACGATCCAGACCCGCGCGGCGCGCCAGGTCGGCCACGCTGTCGAACGGCTGCACCGCGCGCGCCTGCTCGATGCGCTCGGCCGCCTGCGCGTTCATCCCGCGCTGCAGCGACAGGCCGAGGCGCACCGCCGGCTGGCGCGAACGGTCCACAGGATCGAATTCTTCCAGCGTCGAATCCCAGCTGCTGACCGTCACGTCCACCGGCCGCACCTCGATGCCGTGGCGGCGCGCATCCTGCACCAGCTGCGAGGGGCTATAAAACCCCATCGGCTGGCTGTTGAGCAGCGCGCACAGGAAAGCGGCCGGCTCATGGCACTTGAGCCAGGAGCTGGCATACGCCAGCAGCGCGAAGCTGGCCGCGTGCGATTCGGGAAAGCCGTATTCGCCGAAGCCCTGGATCTGGCTGAAGATGGCCTCGGCGAATTCCTGGGTGTAGCCGCGTTCGAGCATGCCGCCGACGATGCGGTTGTAGTACTGTTCCAGCCCGCCCTTGCGCTTCCAGGCCGCCATCGCGCGCCGCAGCTGATCGGCCTCGCCCGGCGTGAAGCCGGCGCCCAGGATCGCCACCTGCATCACCTGCTCCTGGAAGATCGGCACGCCCAGCGTGCGCTCCAGCGCAATGCGCATCTCGTCGCTCGGATAATGGATCGGCTCCAGTCCCTGCCTGCGGCGCAGGTAAGGATGCACCATGCCGCCCTGGATCGGCCCGGGACGCACCACCGCCACCTCGATCACCAGGTCGTAGAACTGGCGCGGCCGCATGCGCGGCAACATGCTCATCTGCGCGCGCGACTCGATCTGGAACACGCCCACCGTGTCGGCCGCGCAGATCATGTCGTAGGTGGCGGTATCGTCGGCCGGGATGTCCTGCATCTCGAACACTTCGCCATGGCGCGCGCCGACCAGTTCCAGGCAACGGCGCATCATCGACAGCATGCCCAGCGCCAGCACGTCGACCTTCATCAGGCCCAGCTCTTCGAGATCGTTCTTGTCCCACTGGATCACGCTGCGGTCAAGCATCGCCGCGTTCTCGATCGGCACCAGGCGCGACAGCTTGCCGCGCGCGATCACGAAGCCGCCCGGGTGCTGCGACAGGTGGCGCGGGAAGTTCAGCAGCGATTGCGCCAATGTCGCCCACTGGCGCGACAGGGGCGCCTCCGGATCGAGCCCGCTCTCGGCCAGGCGTCCCAACAAGTCGGCGCGGCTGTCGAACCAGTGGTGGGTCTTGGCCACCTTCTCGACAATGGCGAGATCGATGCCGAGCGCGCGCCCGCTGTCGCGCAGCGCGCTCTTGGGCCGGTAGCTGATCACCACCGCCGCCAGCGCCGCCCGATCGCGCCCGTATTTGTTGTAGATGTACTGGATGACTTCTTCGCGCCGCTGGTGCTCGAAGTCGACGTCGATGTCGGGCGGCTCGTTGCGCTCCTTCGAGATGAAGCGCTCGAACAGCAGGCTGGCCCGGGCCGGATCGACCTCGGTGATGCCGAGGCAGTAGCACACCGCCGAGTTGGCGGCCGAGCCGCGGCCCTGGCACAGGATGTCTTGCGAGCGCGCGAAGCGCACGATGTCGTATACGGTCAGGAAGTAATGCTCGTAGCGCATCTCGGCAATCAAGGCCAGTTCGTGCTCGATCTGGGCCTGCACCTTGGCCGGGATGCCGGCGGCGAAGCGCCGATGCGCGCCGATCCAGGTCTCGCTGCGCAGGTAGCTGCTGGCGTCGTGCCCGGGCGGCACCACTTCGTCCGGATATTCATAACGCAGCTCATCGAGCGAAAAGGTGCACAGGCGCGCAACGCGCACCGTTTCGTCCAGCGCCTCGCGCGAATACAGGTTGGCCAGGCGCAGGCGCGCACGCAGGTGCTGCTCGGCGTTCTGCGCCAGGCCGTAGCCGCACTGCGCCACCGGTTTGCCCAGGCGGGTGGCGGTGAGCGTGTCCTGCAAGGGTTTGCGCGACCTGACGTGCATGCACACGTGGCCAAGCGCCACGATCGGCAAGCCGTGCTGCCAGCCCACCTCTTCCACCGTGTCCCGATGCGCGTCGTCGAACGCGCGGTGCAGCAGGTTCAGGCCGATCCAGGCGCGGCCCGGGAAGGTGGAGGCGATCCACGCGGCCTGCGCGTGCAGGCGGTCGACATCCTTCGCCTCGTGGCCCGGGTACGGCGGCAGCAGGATCGCCAGGCAATCGGGCAGGTGGCGCAGGTGGGCGTTGGCCGGCGCCGGGTCGGCCAGGTCGCCTGGCGTCAGATAATACGTGCCCTTCTCGCTGCGGGTGCGCCCGAGCGTGATCAGTTCGGACAGGTTGCCGTAGCCGTTGCGGTTCTGCGCCAGCAGGATCAGGGAAGGCGCGGACGCGCCGCCCGGGTCCTTCAGGTGGAAGTGGGCGCCGACGATCAGCGGCAGTCCGGTCTTCCTGGCCTCGGCATGGGCGCGCACCACGCCGGCCAGCGAGCATTCGTCGGTCAGCGCCAGCGCGAAGTAACCCAGCTGCGCCGCGCGCGCCACCAGTTCCTCGGCATGCGAGGCGCCCTGCAGGAAGGAGAAGTTCGAGAGGCAGAACAACTCGGCATACGGCGGCAGGAGTTGAGGCGGCGACGCTGGCGGCTGGAGTTCAGGCATGGGCTACAATGCTGACAGAACAGCAAATACTGTATAAAAACACAGTATAACCGACTAGCTACTCTGACAAGGATTTTCATGCACATCCATGCCTTGCGCTGCTTCGGCGCCCATCCCGGCGACGGCAATCCGGCCCTCGTGATCGAAGACGACGCTGCAAGCGCGGACGCGCGCCAGGCCTTTGCGCGCGAACGCGACGTCACCTGCGTGTGGATCGACCCGGCGCCTGGTAACGACAGCGCCGGCACGCTCGACTTCTATTATCCCCATACCCACAGTCCGCTGTGCGTACACGCCACGCTGGCGGCGGCGCACGTGCTGTTCGTCCGCCATGGCGAGGATGCGCCGCTGGCGGTGCGCACCGCGATGCACGGGCAGGACCTGCGCCTGGCACGCATTGGCGACGACGTGTTCGTGCGCCTGGCGCCGCAGGCGGTCACGCAGCCGGTGCTGGAAGAAGGACAGGTGGAGCGCCTGCTGCAGGTCGCCGGCGCGAGCCTGATGGCCGCGCCGCAGCTAGCCTCGGTCGGCAGCCCCAAGCTGCTAATCGAAGTGGCCGACGAGGCCACGCTGCATGCGCTGACGCCGGACCTGGCCGGCATCGCCGCCTGGAGCAGGCAGGCAAGCGTGAACGGCATGTACGTGTATTGCGGGCGTCCCGATGGCGCTTTCGAAGGCCGCAACTTCAACCACCTCGATCCGCGCCTGGAAGACAGCGCCACCGGCGTCGCAGCCGGCGCTCTGAGCATGCTGCTCGGATGCGGCCTGACCCTGCGCCAGGGACAGGCCACGGGACGCGATTGCCTGATCCGCACCCGCGTCGCCGATGGCGCCGTGCTGGTTGGAGGCCGGGTCGAGACGCTCTCGTAATCGACGGCTATGTCGTTTTGTGTCTATCGTTTGTCACCGTTTGTCGCCGCTTTATGCATGCGCCAGGATTATAGGTTCTCAACGTTGCATTAATACTACAGTGCGATGGTTATCGAAGGGTCAAGCGATTAAACTCCGAATTTCCTTCGGAGAAAATTGTGCCTAACCTGAAAATAATGTCTCGCTCGCTGCTGCTCGCCCTGTACGGCAGCACCGCTCTCGCCGCCCTGCCGACCGCCGCGCTGGCCCAGAATACCCTTGCTACTCCTGCTGCCGGCAGCAGCGACGTGGTCCCCAGCGTCAGCGTGGTCGGCTCGCGCCGCGTCGGCGTGGCGTCCGCCACCGACACCCCGGTCGCGGTCGACTTCATCCCGATGACCAAGGCGGCCGAGCAAGGCGGCCAGTTCGACCTGGCCCAGGCCCTGGCCACCCTGTCTCCGTCGTTCAACTCGACCCGCCAGACCGGCGCCGACGGCGCCGACCTGATCGACTCGGCCGCGCTGCGCGGCCTGGGTTCGGACCAGACCCTGGTGCTGGTGGGCGGCAAGCGCCGCCACACGGTGGCGCTGGTGAACCTGTTCGGCGCGCGCAACCGCGGCAACACCGGCACCGACATGAACGCGATCCCGCTGATGGCGATCCGCGAAGTGCAGGTGCTGCGCGACGGCGCCGCCGCCCAATACGGCTCGGACGCGATCGCCGGCGTGATCAACATCGACCTCAAGAAAAACCTGGGCTGCGAATCCGTGGTCGGCTTCGGCAAGTACACTGCCGGCGACGGCGAGAACTGGCTGGCCTCGGCCTACTGCGGCGTGGCCGTGGCGGGCGGCGTGGTCGGCATCACCGGCGAATACTACGACCGCGGGCGCTCGAACCGCGCCGACGCCGACAGCCTGCGCATCATCGGCGACACCAAGTCCGAAAACCAGACCGTCTACCTGAACGGCGACTTCCCGGCCGGCGCCGGCAACAAGTTCTACTTCACCGCCGGCGTGCAGCGCCGCGACGCCTCGTCGGCCGCCTTCGGCCGCGAAGGCCTGGGTTCCGAAGACATCCCGTCGCGTAACTCTGCGGCGATGTACCCGAACGGCTTCGTCCCCTTCATCAACGGCGACGTCGACGACCGCTGGGGCACCGTCGGTTACCGCTGGGCGATGGGCGAATGGAATGCCGACCTGTCGCAGACCTATGGCTACAACCGCCTCAAGTACGACATCGCCAATACCCTCAACGCGTCGATCGCGAACCTCGACCTGACCAATGGCGGCAGCGGCGTAAGCGCGACCAACTTCAACGCCGGCGGCTTCTCGTTCCGCCAGGCCACCACCAACCTCGATGTCAGCCGCTTCTACAGCGGCGTGGCGCAGGGCATGAACGTGGCCTTCGGCCTCGAGCACCGCCGCGAGAACTACCAGATCTTCGCCGGCGAAGCGGGTTCCTACATCGACGCCGACGGCGTGGGCGTGGGCGGCAACGCCGGCAGCCAGGGTTTCCCGGGCTTCCAGCCGGGCGACGAGACCGACGCCGACCGCCATAGCAGCGCGGCCTACATCGACGTTGAAACCGACCTGACCGACCGCTTCAAGCTGCAGACCGCGCTGCGCTACGAGCGCTATTCGGACTTCGGCTCGACCACCACCGGCAAGATCGCCGCCGCCTACCGCATCAATCCGCAAGTGCTGCTGCGCGGTTCGGCCAGCACCGGTTTTCGCGCGCCGTCGCTGCAGCAGATGTACTTCTCGTCGACCTTCACCGACTTCGTCAGCGGCCAGCCGCTGGACGTGGTGCTGGCGCCGAACGGCGGCCGCGTGGCCAACGCCGCCGGCATCGGCTCGCTCAAGGAAGAAGAATCGAAGAGCTACACGCTGGGCCTGACCTGGGCGCCGACGCAATCGACCTCGCTCACGGCCGACCTGTACCGCATCGACATCGACGACCGCATCGTGCTGTCGGGCCGCTTCGACGCCGACAACTACCCGGCGCTGGGCGCCACGCTGCAGAGTCTGGGCGTGGGCCAGGCGCAGTTCTTCGTCAACTCGGTCGACACCAAGACCCAAGGCCTGGACCTGACCGTGTCGAACCGCGCGACCGTGGGCGCGGGCCGCCTGAACACCTACCTGGCCCTGAACTTCAGCAAGACCGAAGTGCAGCGCGTGAAGGCGCCGTCGTCGCTGGCCGGCTTCGAAGACGTGCTGCTGTCCGAGCGCGAGCGCCTGTTCATCGAAGAAGGCGCGCCGCGCCGCAAGGCCACGCTGGGCTTCGACTGGACGCAAGGCCAGCTCGAAACTTCGCTGCGCATCATCCACTTCGGTCCGCAGACGCTGGGCACCTTCTCGGGCCAGCCGGTGCCGAACCAGCACTATGAAGCGAAGACCTCGGCCGACCTGTCGTTCACCTGGGCCTTCAGCGACAAGACCCGTCTGACGGTGGGCGGCACCAACATCTTCGACGTCAAGCCGACCCGCCAGGACGAGAACGAAACCGACAACGGCTTCAAGTACGAGAGCGTGCAGTTCGGCCTGAACGGCGCGGCGATGTTCGCGCGCCTGGCACACAAGTTCTAAGCCAACCCGACGCTTGAAAAGCTGCGGCCCGCGAACTTCGCGGGCCGTTTTCATTTGTGCGCTTGGCCTTGCGCGTGTGGCTTGTGCAAGAATGGCGCCCTCTGACACTGTCGCAACCGGACACCATGAAAAAACTGATTGCAGAACTGATGCGGCTCTACCTGCCGGCCGGCGCGTTGACTCCCGAACAGCTGGCGCGCCACCTGCGCGGCGAAGACAACGTGCCGGTCAGCCTGACCGGCAGCGACGGCCTGACGCGCGCGCTGATGATCCCGTTCCGCAAGGCCAGGGGCGCGCAGGACGACGCCCACTGGACCCAGCTGTGCGAGGTCGCCAACGCGCTGCAGGAACGCCTTGGCCTGCCCGCGCCGGCGGTCAGCATCTCGGGCGGCGACGCCTATTACCTGTGGCTGTCGCTGGCCACGCCGGTGCCCGCCGAGCAGGCGCAGGCCTTCCTCGAGCGCCTGCGCGACGCCTACTTCCCCGCCACCGAACTGGCGCCCGACGCCACCGTCGCCCCGGTCGCGCTGCCACCTTGCCTGCACCCGCGCACCGGCAAGTGGGCCGCGTTCATCCATCCAGGCATGGGGGCGTCGTTCGCCGACGAGCCGGGGCTGGAGATGATGCCGCCTTCGAATGGACAGGCTGCGTTTCTGGAAGGACTGGAGAGCATCGAGGAAGCCAAGTTCGCAAATGCGCTGGCGTTGCTGCAGCCGCAAGGCGACGGGCCGCAGGCCAGCCTGGCGCTGGTGCCGGCGGTGCACGAACCGGAGGTCGAGTTCATGCCTGCGCATGCCTCGATTCCTCGTGCAGCGGCCGAGCATGGTCCGGCCGATGGCCTGCTGCTCAAGGATGCGACGCTGGAAGACATCGTGCGCCATCTGCATTCGCTCAATATCGAGCCGACCTTCCGGCACGTATTGCCGCCCGCCCGGCGCTAGCGATCTGGACGCCGCCTAGTGCGGCTCTGTGCCACACTGGCCTTCATCGAGCATCGTTTATGGAGGACAGCATGGGTACGGAACAGCAAGCAAAAGAGCAGGAACAGGACGCATCGCAGCAGCAGGATGCGCAGCAGCCAGGCGCAGAAGCGCAGCACAATGATACCGATGGGCTGAAGGACAAGAAGCCGGAAGAGTTGACGCCTGACGAATTGCGCCTGATGGCCGACACGATGCCGGGCGAAGGACCGGGGGATTGAACGTCTATTTGATGCGTTGATGAATCGCCCGGGAGTGGCTGCAGGCGGCGCCGGCAGCCACTCCCGGTTTTACTTGTCCAGCGCTTACTTGGTAACAGTAATCACCGACCGCTTGCCACCCTTGAAGCCGTACAGCGTCACGGTGCCGTCGCGGATATCCCCGCGCTGGTCAAACGCGATCGGCCCGGTCACGCCCTTGTACTGGATCTTGGCCAGCACCGGCAGATACTTGGCTGGCGCCGACGATCCCGCCTTCACCATCGCCTCGGCCATGGTCATCACCGCATCGTAGGCATACGGCGCGTTGATCTGCACGTCGATCCCGAAGCGCTTCTTGTAATCGGCGCGGAACTTGTCCAGGCCGGCCTTGGCCTCGCCCTGCACGCCGCCCGCTTCCGCGCACACCACCTGGCCGTCGGCCATGGTGCCGCCCGACAGCTTGAAGATCTCGTCCGAGCAGATGCCGTCGCCGCCCATCAGGCGCACGTTCATGCCCAGCTGCTTCATCTGGCGCAGCATCGGGCCGGCGGTGGCGCTCATGCCGCCGAAGAACACCATGTCCGGCTTGCTGGCGCGGATACGGGTGATGATGGTGCTGAAGTCGGTCGCTTTCTCATGCGTGAACTCGCGCGCCACCACGCTGCCGCCGCGGCTTTGCAGGCTGCGCGAGAATTCGGTCACCAGGCCCTGGCCGTAGGCGGTGCGGTCGTCCACCACGGCGACGCGGCGCACTTTCATTTCGCCGGTCGCGTAGCGGCCCAGCGCCTGGCCCAATTGCACGTCGTTGGCCACCACGCGGAAGGTGGTGTTGTAGCCTTGCTGGGTGTATTTCGGGCTGGTGGTCGACGGCGAGATCTGCGGGATGCCGGCGTTGTAGTAGATCTTCGAAGCCGGGATGGTGGTGCCCGAGGTCTCGTGGCCGACCATGCCGTTGATCTTCGCGTCGACCAGCTTCTGCGCCACGCTGGTGGCCTGCTTCGGGTCGCCGCCGTCGTCCTCGGCCCTCAGCTGGAAGGTCACCTTCTTGCCGCCGATCGCCACGCCGCGCGCGTTGAGCGCCTCGATCGCCATGCGCGCGCCATTCTCCGTGTCTTTGCCGAAGTAGGCCACCGGCCCGGTCACGGCCGCCGCGTGGCCGATCCTGACCACTTCCTGTGCCTGCACTGCATTAGCCGCCATCAGCGCGGCAACCGCCAACATCTTTTTCTTCATCGCTTCCCCGTCAACTTGCACGACGGCGCCCGTGCGCCGCCCAACTGGACATTCTACCGTGCCGGCGCGCGCACTGCATGGCACCGGATATTAACGCGGTGACAATTGACTAGATTTTTATGCAACAAATCCGGTATGCTGCTGCGCTTGTCCGTACGAAGATGCCCGCCTCACGGCGACAATAATGACAGCAACGCAGACCATCATCGTTCCCTCATTCCCAACCCGGTTGGCAGTTGCCGGCGCCATACTGCTGGTGCTCGCCCTGCCCGTCCAGGCGGCCGAGCAGGCAGCGCGTCATCATGCTGCGCATCCGGCACGCATTGCCTGCGATGGCGCCCAGCCGTGCGACCAGCAGAAGCAGGCGGCGCCGCGCCGCAAGCCGCTCAAGGCCTCGGTCAAGCGCGAATGCACGCGCCTCGACGCCGCGATCCGCGACAACGAGGAAACCGAGCAGCGCGCCGGCGCGCGCGGGGTGATGGAGTCGCTGCAGCAGGACTCGCAGAGCCTGCGCAAGCGCTATCGCGAACTCGGTTGCTGAAGCGGCGTCTGGGCCTCGAAGGTGACGCTGGCCTTCAGGCCGCCGAGCCGCTCGGACTTGTCCAGCGCCAGCGTGGCGCCGTGGCGCTCGGCGATCGCCTTGATGATCGCCAGCCCAAGGCCGCTGCCGGCCGCTTCGCTGCCGGCCACGCGGTAGAAGCGGTCGAACACGCGCTCGCGCTCGTCCGGCGGGATGCCAGGGCCACTGTCCTCGACCTGTACGACGATGCGCCCGCCCTCGGCGTGCACCGCGATGTCGACGGTGCCGCCGCCTGGTGTGTACTTGACGGCGTTGTCGACCAGGTTGCGCAGCAAAATCTGCAGCGCGTCCGGCTGGCCGTCGATGGTGGCGGGATCGGCCTGCTGCATGCCGAGGTCGACGCCCTTGTTGGCGGCCACGCCGGCCAGGTCGGCCACGGTGCGCCGCGCCAGGTCGGCCAGGTCGACCGGCCGCGGCGCGGCGCCGCCCTGGGCGCTGGCTTCCTGGCGCGCCAGCACCAGCAGTTGCTCGACCAGGCGCGTGGCTCGGTCGATGCCGGCGGTCAGGCGCCCCACCGCGACCCGGCGCGCTTCCGGATTGTCGGCACGGTCCAGGCTTTGCGCCTGCAGCCGCAGCGCGGCCAGCGGCGTGCGCAGCTCGTGCGCGGCGTCGGCCACGAAATGCTGCTGGGCGTCGAAGGCGGCCTGCACCCGGCCGAACAGCAGGTTCAGTTCCTGCACCACCGGCCGCACTTCGTCCGGCAAGCCGTTATCCGACACCGGTGACAGGTCGTCGGCCTGGCGCGACGCCAGCTGCAAGCGCACCCGCGCCACCGGTTTGAGCGAGCCGCTGACCACCCACCACACCACCAGCATCAGGATCGGCATCATCACTGCGATCGGGCCGAGGGTGCGCAGGGCCAGGTTGCCGGCCATGTTGCGGCGCACGGCCAGGTCCTGCGCCACCTGCACCGTCTGGTTCGCGGTCTGGATCGAGAACACGCGGTAGGTGGTGCCGTTGGCGCGCACGTTGGAAAAGCCCAGCACTGCGCGCTGCGGCAGGCGCGCGCGCGAGACGCTGTGGAACATCTGCACGCCGTCGGGAGACCACATCTGCACCACCATGTCGTCGTTGCCGCTGGCGCTGTCGGCTTCGGCGCGGGCGCGCCCTTCGTTGTTCGACAGCGGCGTGCCGGAGCGCAGCGACAGCGCCATCTGCTGCATGTGGTAGTCGAAGATCTGGTCGGCGTCGTGCAGCGCGGTGCGGTAGGCGATGGTGGCCTGGGCCAGCGCGGCCAGGGTGATCGCGGCGAGCAGGAACCAGAGCAGGCGCCCGCGCAGCGAGTGCGTCATTTTCATACCTTGGGAACCATATAGCCCACGCCGCGCACGTTCTGGATCAAGTCGCTGCCGAGCTTCTTGCGCAGGCCGTGGATATAGACCTCGACCGCATTGCTCGACACTTCATCGCGCCAGCTGTACAGCTTTTCTTCGAGCTGGGCGCGCGACAGCACGGCGCCGGGACGCGCCACCAGGGCTTCGAGCACCGCCCATTCGCGCGCCGACAGCGAGACGTTGGCGCCATCGACCAGCACTTCGCGGGTAGCGGGATTGACGCTGATGTTGCGGTATTCGAAGATCGGCTCGGCGCGGCCGGCGGCGCGCCGCAGCAATGCGCGGATGCGCGCCAGCAGTTCGTCGAGGTCGTAGGGTTTGAGAACGTAGTCGTCGGCGCCGGCGTCCAGCCCGGCGATGCGCTGCGCCACCGAATCGCGCGCGGTGGCCACCAGCACCGGGGTGCGGTCCTTGCGCGTGCGCATCGAGCGCAGCACCTCGAGGCCGTCCTTGCGCGGCAGCCCCAGGTCGAGCAGCACCAGGTCGTAGTTCTGGTTCTGGATCAGGGCCGTGTCGGCCATTTCGCCGTCCTTGACCCAGTCGACGGCGTAGTGCTCGGCCCTGAGCAGGTCGAGCACCACTTCGCCGATCATCGTGTCGTCTTCCACCAGCAGCAGTCGCATGAAATTCCCGTAGCTAAGCAGTGCGGAAGAAGGACGCCAAGCTTCCTTAACCGATCCGCACCGGAATGAAGATTTTGTCACTCCCGCGCTGGATCAGCAAGGCCACCGACTTGCTGGCCTTGGCCACCAGTTCGCGCACCTGGTCGATCGAGTTGACCGGACGGCCGTTGACCGAGATGAGCACGTCGCCCGGCTCGATGCCGGCGATCGCGGCGGCGCCCGAGGCGTCCTCGATCACCAGACCCGAGGCGATGCCGCTCTGGCGTCGCTCGACCGGCGCCAATGGACGCAGCGACAGGCCCAGCTTGGCGCTGTTGTCGAGCGATGCGAGTTCTTCGTCCTCGCCGCGTTTGGCCTTCGCGCTGGCGTTGCCCAGGGTCGCGTCGACGCGCACCAGCTTGCCGTCGCGCCAGACGTCCAGCGCCACGCGGTCGCCCGGCTTGGCCACGGCCAGCATGCTCGGCAGGTCGGTCGAGGCAACAATGGTGCGACCGTTGGCGCGGCGGATCACGTCACCCGACTTCAGGCCTGCCTTTTCCGCGGCGCTGCCACGTTCGACGCTCGAGACCAGGGCGCCTTCGGGCGACTCGAGATTGAACGAATCGGCAAAGCTCTGGCCGACTTCCTGCACACTCACGCCCAGCTTGGCATGCTGCACCTTGCCGGTGGCGACGATCTGGTCCTTGATGCGCACCGCCAGATCGATCGGGATCGAGAACGACAGGCCCTGGTAGCCGCCGGTCTGGCTGTAGATCTGCGAATTGATGCCGACCACTTCACCGCGGGTGTTGAACAGCGGGCCGCCCGAGTTGCCGGGGTTGACGGCGACGTCGGTCTGGATGAACGGCACCTGGCTGTCGGCGCCCAGGTTGCGGCCGGTGGCGCTGACCACACCGGCGGTGACGGTGCTCTCCAGGCCGAACGGCGAACCGATGGCCAGCACCCACTCGCCCACCTGCAGCGACGTCGACCTGCCGATCGGCGCCACCGGGAGGCCCTTGGCGTCGATCTTCAGCACGGCCACGTCGGTACGCGGGTCGGAGCCGAGGACCTTGGCGCGGAATTCGCGGCGGTCCTGCAGCTTGACGGTGACTTCGTCGGCGTTCTGCACGACGTGGGCGTTGGTAAGGATGACGC
>Ga0265798_10001529_pt1 | contig 35860 bp, 18 predicted proteins | sample P3T30metagenome_FD_192430 | JGI IMG/M metagenome (GOLD analysis project Ga0265798, IMG submission 192430) | Plant litter microbial communities from East Loma Ridge, Irvine, California - P3 T30 | ecosystem: Environmental > Terrestrial > Plant litter > Unclassified | place: USA: California...
TTAGAAACGCGGCTCCGGCTTCCGCCTGCTTGCGCTCGCGGTACTGCTTTTCGCAAATGAGCTGGCCCTGCCCATCGATAAGCTGCTGCTGGCAACGCGTGCCGGCCGCGGCACAACCGGCGCACAGCCCCAGCTCCACGGCCGTGGTCTGGCCAATGAGCCCACTGGGAGTAGCAGCCTGCTGGGCATACTGGTTCAGGTTTTTGAGCGAAGCGAGTTGCTTGTCAGCATCGGCGCGCATCGAGCGAAACTTCCAGAATTTGAATACCCGGTAGCCTGTGCCCACGCGGTAGGAGTAGTAGAACACCGGGCCCTTCGATTCGAGACCTACTAAAATCGCCACGAGTACCAGCAGCGGCGACAGCACCAGTAGGGCCGTACTGGCACATACAATATCGAATGCCCGTTTCAGGGGCGCGCCCCGAAAGGTGTATTTGCTGGTAACTGGCGCCAGGGTGGGGCGATTTAGAAAATACAAGCGGTTGAGCAGTTCTGTCTTGCTGATATTCTGGGGCAGGATATCGACCACCCCGGCGGCTAGCACCTGGCTTTGAGCAGCATTGCTTAGCGGTTCGTCAGTCAGCATCAGAATGGGGCAGCTCACCTTATGCTCTTGCTTTAGCATGCGCATGAGCCCTAAGCCAAGCGGCGAGGTGAGCGGGGCCGCGTTCAGGATAACTTCGAACGAGCCGGCGCGCTGCTCGCACAGGGCCAGCAGCTCGGCTGCGTTGCCCACGGGCAGCACAGCTAGGTCTTCCTCGTATTCGTGCTGAAAGCGAGCGGCATCCCGGCCATCGGCCGAGACATAGATAACGGGCTTGCGGGTATCCATTGCCTTACAAGCTCACTTTGCGCAGCATGATTTGCAGGCGCAGTTCCAGCTCTTCGGGGTTAAAGGGCTTCACCATGTAGTCGTCGGCGCCTTGCCGCAGGCACTGAATCTTGTTGCTGGTTTCGTCTTTGCCCGAGAGCATAATCAGCGGCACGTGGCGGTGCACCAGGCTGTTGCGCAGCTGCTCGATGAAGGCCGGGCCGTTCATCACGGGCATGTCATAGTCGGCCACGATGGCATCGACCTGGTTGCCATTTTGCAGCCAGCGCAGCGCGTCCAGCCCATTAGATTGAGCCACCACCGTGTAATCGTCGTCGAAGTAGCGTTTTAGAATCAGTTGAATAACGGGTTCATCGTCAACTACTAGTAATTTCTTTTTCATGGTAAATGCGGTAGGTATAACAGGGTAAATAGCGGAGTAATAGCGGGCCAGTTCCTAGGCAGCGGCCAGCAAGCGGTGGGCCACTGCCGGCTGGAGCTGCTGCTGGTAGAGCTGCTCTACCTGGCGCACCATGGCCTCGGCCCCAAAATGAGCCAGCACCGTTTGGCGGGCTTGCCGGCCCAGAAGGGCGCGCTGCACATGGTTGGTGAGTAGCTGCAGTAGGCTGGCGGCTAGCTCCTTGGGCGCGCGGGGCGGCACCAACAGGCCATCATGGCCGGGCTCGATTACTTCCAGGGTGCCGTCCACAGCGCTGGCTACCACGGCTTTGCCCATGGCCATGGCTTCGAGCACCCCTAGGGGCAGCCCTTCCCAGAGCGAGGGCAGGCAGTACACGTCCAGCGCCGCCAGCAACTCGGGCACATCCTGCCGAAAACCGGCGAAGATGACCTTGTGCGCGATGCCTAGGGTATGGGCCAGCTGCTCGGCGGCGGGCTTCAGGTCGCCGTCGCCCACAAACAAGAACTTCACGTCCAGCTCGGGCGGCAGGGCAGCCGCGGCTTGCAGCAGCGTAAACGGGTCTTTTTGAGCCGTAATACGGGCCAGGCAGCCCACCAGCAACGTGGTGGGGCTTATACCCAACTCGGCGCGCACGCAGTGCGCGGGCCGGGCTTGGGGGTTGAACTTGCTCAGGTTGATGCCGTTGCGAATGACCACCGCCCGCGCCATATCGCTGAAGTCGTAGCCATCCTGCCAGTTGCTTTCCGACACGCACACGGTCACGTCGGCCTGGCTCATCAGCAGCTTCTCGCTCAGCTGGCGGTAGTGCCGCACCAGCGGTGGTTGGTCGGGGTGAAATGACCAGCCGTGCACGGTGTAGATAACCGGCAGCCCAAGCTGGCGGGCCGCCCAGCAGCTGTTGCTTTGGGCGCGGGTGCCGTGGGCATGCACTAGGTCTATCTGCTCGGCTTGCAGCAGCTGCTTCACCTTGGGCCAGCACGTCATGTCGAAGGGCCGCTCGGTGTGCAGCACGTGGGTGCGAATGCCCAGCTCGCGCAGCCGGTCGACCATGGCGCCCGGCGTGAACGAGAGCACGACCGGCTCAAACCGGTCCTTGTCTAGGGCCTGCACCAAGTCCAGCACGTGCGTTTCGCCGCCCCCTATTTTGCCCTGGCGAATAGTTTCGAGTACCTTGATTTTGTGTGACATAGTGGGCTTATGCTAAGGAGGCTAGAGGAAGAGAGTGGGTGTTTGGAACTTCTGTGCTACTCGGGATACCTAGGGCCACCTTGAGCTTGGCGATGCTGGCCTCCCAGGTGTGGCTGCGGGCAAAGGCCACGGCGCGGGCTGCCCGCGCTGGGTCGGCCTGGGCTAGGGCCGTAGTGAGCAGCTCGGGCCAGTCGGCCGCGCGGCGGGCCAGGTACACATGCTCAGCAAACAGGTCCATGGTGCGGGTGTGGGTGGCCACTACCGGCTTGCCCATGGCCAAGTACTCGTCGATTTTGAGGGGGTAATTGCCGGCCGTGGTGGGGTTGTGCAGCTGCGGATTGATGCAGGCATCGAAGTGCTGCACGTAGGCTGGTAGCCGCTCGGGGCTTTTATTGCCCAAAAAGTGCACATTGGGCAGCTGGTGCAGCGAGCTCTGCGCAAAGTCATTGTCCTCGGGGCCTACCAGCACCAGCTGCCAGTCGGGCCGCTGCCGGGCCAGGCCAATGAGCAGCTCCAGGTCGAGCCGCACCGTGGTCAAGTACCCGGTGTAGCCAATGCGCGGGTGCGGCACGCTGGCCAGGTCGGTGGGCTCGAAGTGGCGCACGTCGGCGTGGTAGCGGTCGAGCTCGCAGCCCTGGCCAATGTCGTAGCTCTGCGGGTTGACCTCGCGGGCGTAGTCGGCGAGGTAGCCCGAATTGGCGGCCACCACATCGGCCCGCTGCAGCAGCCGAGCCTCGGCCGCTGGGCCGTGCCGCCGGAAGTAGGGCACCTCCAGCATATAGTCGCGCAGGTAGTATACAAACTGCCGCGGCCGCAACAGGCGCTTCAGCTCGGTGCCCTGAAAGATGATACCATCTTGCAGCAGCACGGGCTGGCCAAAGCCAAGCCGGCGAGCGGCGCGGCGCAGGCTGCGAGCCAGTAGCCAGGCATTCAAACTATTGGCCAGGTTAAAAAGGCGGCCGGCCGGCAGCCAACTCACCGATAGCGCCAGGCAGTCTGGGGTATATACCCAAAGGTTGGGCTCGGCCTGGGTCAGCCCATTGGCCAGGCCCAGTACGATGCGTAGGTGCTGGCGTATCTCGGGCTTGCGCAGCCCGTGCGCCAGGGCTTTGACGTCTAGCGGCATGTGTACATACAGCACGCGGTGCTGCCGCGCCAGCTCACGGGCCATGCTGCGCGCATTGGTGCCCAGGCGCAAATGCCAGCTTTGCTGGCACAGCATCAGAAAATCGTGCTGCGGCTCCATGGCTAGGCGGCTACAGACTGTAAGTCGTGGCTGAATATGTTGACTATCTGTTCGGTAGTGGCCTGCACGGCCCGCAAAATCACGAGCTGCTGCAATTGGTCCTCTTGTCGCTGGGCCAGCACTTCTATCTGGCGCAGCTGGCCAGCGCATTCATCCATGCGCAGGTTGCCGAAGGTCGATTTCAGGCTATGCGCCACCTGGGCGACTGCAACCCAGTTAGTGGTCTCCATGGCGGTTTGCAGCTCGGCGAGCTGCGCTGGCACGCGCAGCACAAACATCTGCTTGATTTCACGAACAAAAGCCGGTTTTTGGCCCAGCTTGCCTAGCCGAGAAAAGTCGTAAAGTGGCGCTTCCGTAGCGGCGTAAATGGAAGGATTCATATGGAAGAGATATAGGATACCAATAGAAAAAGCGATGACTAGTAATTGCCCCGAGGAGCGCTGCGGCCGGAAATAGGCTGACCCAAAAGCCCACTATGGTGCCGACGCCTATTTAGCCTTCGCTACCCGATGTACTAGCACCGTGCCGTAGATATTTTTAGTAATTAAATTATTGGTTATGAGTTAATTAAATGAATAAGGAAAGCTCTATTGCTCTGTTTTTTAGACTGTCATTCCAGTTGCTGGAAAGAAGTCTCTTAGCGATACTCCGGCCGGGTAGCTAAGCACTTGCGGCGGTGGCGCTTAGGCCACCTCCTGGGCCAGTGGCTCGAGCACGGCGGCTACGGCCTGCTGCAGCTCCTGCACGGCGGCGCGTACGGATGCTTCGGCCATGAGCGAGGTGGGTGGGTGGTGGCTGAGCGGGGCCAGGGTGGCCAACGGCTCGGCGGTGTGGGCCACTACCAAGGCCTCCAGGTTGGGCTTGATGATGTGCACCAAGCGGCCAGCGGTGGGCCAGTCTTGGGCCTCCACGGCCTGGTGCAACTGCTCGAGGCTGGGCGGAATGTGCTGCAAAAACGAGCGAATGATGTCGGACACAAAAGCCGGGTTGCCACCCGCAAGCGCCCGAAACTGGCGTAGGTCGTAGAGGCCGCGGGGGGCCGGGCACAGGGCCTGCAGCTTGCGGCACAGCTCGGTTTCCTCAAAGGGCTTAGCCAGGCAGTCGTTCATGCCGGCAGCTAGGTACTGCTGCATGTCCGAGAGGTAGGCATTGGCCGTCAGGGCCATAATGGGCACCCGCGCCCGTTGCGCATCGGGGTGCTGGCGGAAGCACCGCGTCACGTCGAGGCCGCTCATGCCTGGCAGCTGAATGTCCATCAGCACCACGTCGTAGTAGTTCTGCTCGAAGAGGGCCACGGCGGTAGGGCCGTCGGGCGCTTCATCTACGAGGCCGCCCCAGCTTTGCACCATTTGCCGGGCCACGAGGCGATTGATGACGTTGTCTTCGACCAGCAGCACCCGCATGCCGCTGAGCACTTCCTCGTCGAGTTCGGCTTCCTCGGTACTGGCTGGGGGCGCCACCCGGGGCAGGGTCAGGGCGAAGGTGAAAGTCGAGCCTTGCCCCGGCACCGACTCCACGGTGAGCTGCCCGCCCAATTGCTCTACCAGCGCCCGCGAGATGCTCAGGCCTAGGCCCGTGCCCCCAAACTGGCGCGTGGTGTCGGCATTGGCCTGGGTAAAGCTCTCGAAGATGCGCGTGAGCTTATCGGCCGGAATGCCGATGCCTGTATCGCTCACGCGGAACTCTACTTCTACGTCATCAGGCGTTTGCGCGAGCAGGCGGCCGTTGAGCAGCACGTGGCCATGCGGCGTAAACTTGATGGCATTGGACAGCAGGTTGAGCAATATCTGGTTTAGGCGAAACGGGTCGCCGAGCACCCAGGGGCAGTCTAGCGGTGGCAGCTCGGTGCGAAAGCACAAGCCCTTGTCGGTGGCCTGCTGGGCCAGGGGCGCCAGGGCCTGCTGCACCGAGTCGCAGAGGTCAAATGGGGTTTGCTCCAGCTCCAGCTTGCCCGAGGTGATTTTGGCCACGTCCAGCACATCGTTGATAACCGCCAGCAGGTGCTGGCCCGAAGACTGAATCACGGCCAGCTGCTCGCGCTGCTCGGGTGTGAGCCTGGTTTTGGCCAGCAGCGCAGCCATGCCCAGCACCCCATTTAGGGGCGTGCGAATTTCGTGGCTCATATTGGCCAGGAAGGAAGTGCGAGCCTGGGCCGCAGTTTCGGCGGCTTCCTTGGCATGGCGCAATTCCTGCTCGGCCAGCACTAGGTCGGTAATGTCCTGCCCGTAGCCAATAACGTAGGGCTCTTCGCCAGGCGTGTGCACCACGTGGCTGTGGCACAGCACGTAGCGCGTGCCCGCCGCCGGCCGCAGCTCGATAACGCCGCGAAACTCGCCCGCCCGGGTGAGGTCGTGGAGGTAAGGCGACAGTTGCGCATGCAAGTCGGGCGGCAAAAAAGTGTGCAGCGGCCGCTCGGTCAGCGCCTGCGCCGGCACGTCCAGAATGCGGGCGCAAGCCGGGTTCACGGTGAGCACGTAGCCTTGTAGCGTGTGCGTAAAAATGAGCGCCTGCGCATAGTGCTGCAAGTCGCGGTAACGCTTCTCGCTGCGCGCCAGGCGCAGCTGGTCTTGCTTGCTAGACGTGACGTCGGTGCTGGCCCCGAGCACCAGTACTGAGCCATCGGGCCGAGGGAAGGGGCACTTCACGGTCTGAAACCAGCGCACCTCGCCCGAGTCCAGGTGCACCGCGTCTTCGCTATGCACCTCGCGCCCCGAAGCCAGCACCTTGGCATCGTTTTGCATGTAAGAGCGTATATGCTGGCTTTCTGGGCCATTGGGGTCTTGCTCGGCTAGGGCCAGCACGCGCTGCCGCTGGCTGGTCAGCTCTTGCATGGCGCGGTTGGCGAAGGTGGTGCGGCCCTGGTCGCGCACGTACACCGCCGTCGGAATAATGTCGAGCACCAATTGCTGAAAAGCCTGCTGCTGGCGCAGCAGCTCTTCCTGCTCGTGCAGCTTCTCCTGCGCCAAGCGCCGTTCGGTGATGTTCAGGCCATAGCCTAGCATGAAGCGCAACGTGCCATCGGCCTTAAATACCGGCACCATGCGGCGAATGAAGTACAGATTGCCGTCGGGAGTCGCGATGGTTTCTTCGAGCTCCACGCTCTTGCGCGTCGCCAGTGTCTGGTTAAATAGGCCGTAGCGGTGCTCGGCCCGTTGCGGGGGAAAGTTGCGGTAGGCGCAATACTCAAAGTCCGTTTTGCCGATTATCCAGGCCCGGACTTCCGGGTTGCGGATGGCGGCCGGGTTCACGAACTGGTAGCGGTGGTCGGGGCCAATGACGGCCACATCGCCCGGCAGCTCGTTGAGAATGGACTCGTAAAACGTGCGCTGCTCGGCTAGCTGCTGCTCGGCCCGGTGGCGTTCTGTAATGTCATTCAGATACAGATTGACAAAACCCTGCTCAATTATGGGGCGCGCAATAAGCTTGAAGTAGCGTTCGCCGCCCGCCATTTCGGCTTCTTGCTCCGTGCCAGTGCGCAGGCTGGTAGTGGTCACGTTTTGCAGCCCGGCGTGCATGCAGTCCCACTCTGGAGCGACGATACTCTCGCGGAACTTGCGCGCCGCTTCGTTGGCGTAGAGCAGGCTGCCATCGGCCCCAATGCGCAGGACTAGGTTGGGATTTTGCTCCGGAATGCTGGAGATATCCCGCAACTGCGCCAGCAGCTGCTCGCGGGCCGTTACGTCGCGCAGGTACACGAGCGTGCCCGGATTGGGCTCAGTCATCGGAATAAAATCGACCTCTAGGGTGCGCCCATCGCGTAGGGACTGCAAGTGGCGGTAAGTAGCTTCGCCACCATAGTATAGCGCTCGTATCTGCGTTATAAATCCTTCCTCATCATCTACAAGCGTCGCGGCATGAGCTAGCAGCTCGGTGGCCGGCCGGCCTTGCCAGGCGGCCACCCCGCCCGGCAAGGGCCACAGGGCGCAATACGGCTCATTAACCAACCGAATCTCTCCCTCGGGCGTCACGAGCAGCAGGCCATCGGGCAGGTAGGAGAGCAGGTGCGAAAGCTCGGCGAAGGTAGCCGGAGCGGCCGGGCTGGCCGGGGCCAGCTCTGGCGGTACTGCCTCAGAAAGCGGCTTATTGGAGCGGGTAATTGTGGTCATGGAGAATCAAGTAGCTGAATTCCCTTCGTGACTGCCGCTGCGCAGCTACAGGTGGCTAGCTAGTCGAAAAGGCACGCTTCTGGTACAGAAGCCTTTCGAAGCAGATAGCCCAGCTAGTGGCACAAGCTTGCTACCTTGGCTACCCTGCTCATAGAAGGGGAATAGTGCCCTAGGCTTAGCCAAGCTTGTGCCGGACTGTTTTATGTAGATAATTTGCTGTTATACTGAGCTTTATATATGGGAAAAGGGGTGCTCGTGTCCACGTTTTGGAGTGGCTGTATTAAATCTGGAAGGCTGCTGCCAGCCACTCACACTAGCTAGGGCGGGCCACAAGCAATCCTCCCCAAGCTGGGCGCCTTCAGGTCCTGGGTTGTTTGCTCGGCTACTTGTCCAAATCTTTTGCCAATGAGGTCAACTCTACCTCGGCAAATGTGACTGGCTACTCCTCTAGCTGCTCGGCTAGGGCCAGCACGGGCAGTATGTGCAGGTGGCGCAGGCTGGGCTTCAGCTTGTGCGCACTGGCTTTGAATGCTTCCACACTGGCGGCCGCCAAGCTGGCATATAGAATATGCTACTGCTATGCTCAAACCCGGTCGCCCTGGCGGAACTGCCGGGGCGAGATGCCCATCACCTTTGTAAAGACGCGGGAGAAATAATATACATCGCCGAAACCCAGCTGATGAGCTATTTCTTTGATGCGTAAGCTGCGGTCGGCGAGCAGCTGGCAGGCTTGCTGCACTTTCAGAAAATTGAAGAACACGATGGGGGGGCGGCCTACCTGCTCCCGAAACAGGGCGGCGTAGTGCGACACCGATAAGCCTGCCTGCGCCGCCAGCTCTGGCACCGTGAAGCTTTGGGCCAGATGCTCGCGCATGAACTGGATGGACTGTGTGATACCGCCGGCCGTTGGGGACGGCACGAGCGGACTGGCCGAGGGTAGCAACGTGAGCAAAAAATGCCCTAGGCGGGCGCTGGCCTGCACCACGCCGGCCAGGGTAGCCGTGAGGGTGAGCTGCGAAAACATGGCTTCGAAGAGCTGCACCCGTTCCTCGGTAGGCCGAATAGTGGCAGGCGCTTCTGGCTGTTGCTCTTGCAGATACTCGTAGAGCGCGGCAGCTTGCATGCCGGCAAAGTGTAGCCAGTAGATAGTCCAGGGGGCCGTCTCATCGGCCCCGTACTTGTGGGGCACGTGCGCGGGCAGCACTACCCATTGGTTGGCTTGGAGTGGCCGTTTGTCGGCGTGGTTCAGCTGGTACCACCCGGCACCTTGCACGCAGTAGAGCAGCAGGTGCTGGGCACTGCCGGCGCGCCGGGTTCGCTTATGCGCCCGGGCTGCAGGGTAAAAGCCAATATCTGTGACGTAGAGTCCCTGGCACAGGGGGTGGCTAGTGGCTTCGTGCAGTAGGGTTAGGGGCAGGCTGTAGGACCGTTGGCCCTGAAATCCTTCTTTCATCGCCCCTAAAGATAGCCGGAGCAGCGGCCGTAGTATCGTCCATCTTTTCGTTGAAAAAGCTATTTACAGGCCGGGGGTGGGGGGCCACCTTTGCAGCAGGTTGGCAGGCTAGTTTAGGGCAGTTTATTGCCTGAGAGTTGTTCCGGCCAGCTTTTGCCCTACTTCTCCGTGTGCGGCAGCCTTGCGGTCGGCGAGGCGGCTGCCTATTCCCACCCGTTCCCATGCCCACGTCTTTATCCAGGCCCGACACCCCGGCGGTATCGTTTCACTCGGCCTATATTATTGGCATTGCGTTTATTGCGGCCCTAGGCGGCTACTTATTCGGATTCGATTTTGCGGTGATTTCCGGCGCGCTGCCTTTTCTGCGCCAGCAGTTTGCCCTCACGGCCTGGTGGGAGGGCTTTTTGACTGGCTCACTGGCCCTAGGGTGCATGGTGGGCTGCCTGGCGGCGGGCCAGCTGGCCGACCGCTACGGGCGGCGGCCCGGCCTGCAGCTGGCGGCGGGCATCTTCGCGGGGTCGTCGCTGGCAATGGCGCTGGCACCCACCCTAGGGCTGTTTGTGGTGGCGCGCTTTGTGGCCGGCATTGGGGTTGGGATGGCGTCTATGCTGAGCCCGCTCTACATTGCTGAAGTGTCGCCGGCCGCCGTGCGGGGCCGCAATGTGGCCATAAACCAACTCACGGTGGTGGTGGGCATCTTGGTAACCAACCTGGTAAACTACCTGCTGGCCGACCAGGGCCCCGACGCCTGGCGCTGGATGTTTGGGCTAGGGGCGGTGCCGGCAATGTTGTTTCTGCTGGGCGTGTTGCTGCTGCCCGAAAGCCCGCGCTGGCTGGCCCAAACGTGCCGGGTAGAACGGGCTAGGTATGAGCTATATAAAATTGGAAATGAGGACTTTGTGAACGACACGCTGGCGGAGATAGAAGCGCGGACAGCTAGCGGCGAACCCAAGGCCCGGTTTCGGGACGTGCTAGGTGCCGACGTGCGGCCCGCCGTGGTGGTGGGCGTGGTGCTGGCTGTGTTTCAGCAGTTTTGCGGCATCAATGTGGTGTTCAACTACACCAGCACCATCTTCGCGGCAGTTGGAGCCGACCTCAACCGTCAGCTGTTCGAAACCATCGGCATCGGGGTTGTTAACCTGGCGTTTACGCTGGTAGCCATGTTCTTGGTAGACCGGCTGGGGCGGCGGCCACTGCTGCTGTTTGGGGCCCTAGGGCTGGCTGTGAGCTACTTGGTGCTGGCCTTTTTGCTTCAGACGAATGCTGCGCCAGGGCTGGTGTCGGGGGTGGTGCTGGCGGCCATTGGCACCTACGGGCTGTCGCTGGCCCCGGTGACGTGGGTAGTAATTTCCGAGATTTTCCCGACCCGCATCCGGGGTGTGGCCTCCTCGGTGGCCACAGTGGCCCTGTGGGGTGCCTACTTCGTGCTGGTGTTCACGTTTCCCATTATGGCCCAGGCTATTGGCGCCTACGGGCCGTTCTACCTCTACGCGGGTATTTGTCTACTGGGCTTCTTTTTCGTGCGCGCCAAAGTGAAAGAAACCAAAGGCCAGACTCTGGAAGAGCTGGAGGGCACCTTCGGCGGGCACTGAGTTTTTGGGGTGGCGCACAGTCTTTTTGCTTGCCAACTCAGTCAAAAACATCCGTCATGCAGCGCGCAACGAAGCAGCGCGCGTGGCGCAGCAAACCCAAGCGCTGGCAACGAGGTGAGCGAAATGCTTCGCTGCGCGCTGCATGACGACTAATTCCCGTGCTATCTAACTCTGAAGTATAGCTAACAAACCAACAGTCAGCTATATGCAGCAATCTGCGGTGTCCGTGTGGCAGGAAACGGTGACCATTCCGACCTATGGGGTAGGGGAGCCCGACAAAAACCCGATGTTCTTCGAGAAGCGGGTGTACCAGGGTAGCAGCGGGGTGGTGTACCCGCACCCGGTCATCGACAAGATTTATGATGAGAAGCACGACCGCGATTACGCGGGCCTGTTCCTGGAAAATAAGTACTTGAAAATCATGATTCTGCCCGAGTTGGGTGGGCGCGTGCAACTGGCTTACGACAAGCTCGCCAAGCGCCATTTTGTGTACTACAACCAGGTCATCAAGCCCGCACTGGTGGGCCTGACGGGGCCCTGGATTTCGGGTGGTATCGAGTTCAACTGGCCGCAGCACCACCGGCCGAGCACCTTCGACCCGGTAGATTTTCGGCTAGCGCAGCACGCCGACGGCAGCGCCACGGTGTGGGTAAACGAGGTAGAGCGCATGTTTCGCACCAAGGGCCTGACTGGCTTCACGCTGCACCCCGACCGGGCCTACCTCGAAATCAAGGCCCAACTCTACAACCGCACCGCGCTGCCGCAAACCTTCCTGTGGTGGGCTAACCCAGCCGTGCGCGTCAACGATGACTACCAATCGGTGTTTCCGCCCGATGTGAACGCGGTGTTCGACCACGGCAAGCGCGATGTGTCGGCCTTCCCCATTGCTACAGGCACGTATTACAAAGTCGATTACTCGCCCGGCACTGACATTTCGCGCTACAAGAATATTCCGGTGCCTACGTCGTACATGGCCATCAACTCGGACTACGATTTTGTGGGGGGCTATGAGCACGACACGCGGGCCGGGCTGCTGCACGTGGCCGACCACCATGTATCGCCGGGCAAGAAGCAGTGGACTTGGGGCCACGGCGATTTTGGCCGGGCCTGGGACCGCAACCTCACCGACGAAGACGGCCCTTACATCGAGCTGATGACGGGGATGTTCACCGATAACCAGCCTGATTTTAGCTGGCTAATGCCCTACGAGGAGAAGTCGTTTACGCAGTATTTTCTGCCCTACCAGGCCCTAGGGGTGGTGAAGAACGCCACTAAGGACGTGCTGATGAATGTGGAAGCCACCGGCCCCGACGCGGCCGAAGTGAAGGTATATGTGACCTCGACCCAGCCCGGCTGCCGGGTGCAACTGCTAGTAGCGGGCCAGCCGGTGCTCGACGAAACCCGCGACCTGGCCCCCGAGCAGGGCTTTGCGCAGCGCGTGGCCCTGCCGCCCGGCACCACCGAGCAGCAGTGGCTGGTGCTCGTTCACGATGCTCAGGGCCGCGAGCTGCTGCGCTACGCCCCGGCCGCTAACAAGCAGAACGACATGCCTCAGCCCGCCAAGCCGGCCCTAGAGCCTGCAGCGGTAGAAAACACCGAGCAGCTGTTTCTCACCGGCCAGCACCTCGAGCAGTACCGGCATGCCACCTACAGCCCCGTGCCCTACTACGAGGAAGCTCTGCGCCGCGACCCGCAAGATGCGCGCAACAACAACGCCCTAGGGGGGTGGTACCTGCGCCGGGGCCAGTTTGCCCGCAGTGAGCCCTACTTCCGGCAGGCCATTGCCACCCTCACCCAGCGCAATCCCAACCCCTACGACGGCGAGCCCTATTACAACCTAGGGCTTAGCTTGAAGCACCAAAACCGACCCGATGAAGCCTATAACGCCTTTTTTAAGGCCACCTGGAACAGTGCCTGGCAGGACAGCGCCTATTTTGCGGTGGCGCAGCTCGACGTGGCGCGGGGGCACTATGCGCTAGCCCTAGAGCACATAGGCTGGGCCCTGGACCGCAACGCTCGCAACAGCAAAGCCTACGTGGTGCAAGCCCTGGCGCAGCGCCTGCTAGGCCAGCCTGCCGCGGCCCTGGGCACCTGCGCCGAAGCCCTGCGCCGCGATGGCTTCAACCTAGGGGCCTTATTCGAGCAAGCGCTGGTGCACCGGGTGGCCGGCCAGCCAGAGGCGGCGGCTCAACACCTCGCCCAGCTGCAAACACTGGCCCGCGGCGAAGCGCACAACTACCTGGAGTACGCCCTCGACTACGGCGCCATGGGCCGCTATGCCGAAGCCACTGAGCTGCTAGCGCTGGCCCTGCAAGCTACCGCGCCCGACCCACTAGTAGCCTACCACCTGGCCTACTTCAGCCAGCAGACCGGCGATGAAAACCAAGCGCGGGCCTGTGCCGCGCAGGGGGCAGCCACGCCGCTGGCTACCTACTTTCCCAATCGGCTCGAAGACATCGCGGCCTTGCAGCTAGCCTCCTACCTCAACCCCGCCGACGCTCACGCGCCCTACCTGCTCGGCAACTTGTGGTATGACAAGCGGCAGTACGCCGAGGCCATCGCCGCCTGGGAGCTGGCCGCCGCCCGCAACCCCATGTTTCCGACGGCGCTGCGCAATCTGGGTATTGCCTATTTCAACAAGCAGCAAAACCCGGAAAAGGCGCTGGCTTGCTTTGAAAAAGCGTTTGCCCTGGACCCCACCGATGCCCGCGTGCTGCTGGAGCTAACCCAGCTCTACCGCCGCCTCAACCGGCCGCTGGCCGAGCAGCTGGCCCTGTTGGAAGCCCACCGGCCGCTGGTCGACTTTCGCGATGACCTGTACCTGGAGCGGGTGGCTCTATGCAACCAGCTCGGCCAGCCCGACCGGGCCTACGAGCTGCTCATGGCTCGGCAGTTTCACCCCTGGGAGGGCGGCGAGGGCAAGGTGGCGGGCGAATATTTGCGCAGCCTGACCGAGCTAGCTAAGGCTGACCTGCGCGGCGGCCAACCGGCCGCTGCCGTGGCGCGCCTCACGCAGGCCCTGGCCCCTAGCTACCCGCCTAACCTGGGCGAAGGCAAGCTGCCCGGTGCCCCCGAAAACGAGCTGCACTACTGGCTCGGCTGCGCCCACGAGGCCCTAGGGCAGCCCGAAGCGGCCCGCATGGCCTGGCAGCACGCCACGGCCGGCAATAGCGAGCCCACGGCGGCACTCTTCTACAACGACGCCCCGCCCGACCAGATTTTCTACCAGGGCCTGGCCTGGGGCCGCCTGGGGGTGGCCGCACAGAGCCAGGCCGTTTTTATCCGCTTGCTTGGCTATGGTGAAGCGCACCTGAAAGACGAGGTAAAGCTGGACTACTTCGCCGTGTCGCTGCCCGACCTGCTCATCTTCGAGGATGACCTGAGCCGCCGCAACGCCCTGCACTGCCGCTACCTAATCGGGCTGGGGTACCTAGGCCTAGGCCAACTGCCCGAGGCCGAAACCGCCCTGGCGGCCGTGCTAGCGCAGGACGGCCGCCACGCGGGCGCCCATACCCACTTGCAGCTGCTGCGCCAGCGTAGCGCCGCTGCACTACCTGCTTAGAAGTAGTTAAAGTAGTTAAGCATCAGGCAAAAGTCGTCTGGCCTTGCGAGCGCAGCAAAGCAATCGCACTAAGACGAGCCGTTTGGGTTCCGTGCAGGTGCGATTGCTGCACTCGCAATGACAAGCCCTTTTGTGTAAGTCTTAGTGGTGCAAAAGAGTGTCATGCTGAGCTCCGCATGACGGCGGATTTGAAAATTTTAGAATGCTCAAACAGATTTAACCAATGACGCGTCCCCTTTTCTTTTTCACTCGTGCTGGCCAGGGGCTCTTGCTCTTGCTGGTGTGCCTGGCAATGAGTAGTGTCGCCCAGGCCCAGGCTTCCTCGCCGGAGCGCCTCGACCTGGCGGGCGAGTGGCGCTTCGCCATCGACTCGCTCGACCAGGGCGGCGCGCAACGCTGGTTTGCCCGCGACCTGACGGATAAAATCAGCCTGCCGGGCTCCATGACCACCAACGGCAAGGGCCGCAACATCGGCCTGAAAACGCCCTGGACCGGGCAAATCGTGGATTCCTCCTTTTATCACAAGCCTGAGTACGCGCCCTACCGGCAGCCGGGCAACATCAAGGTGCCTTTCTGGCTGCAGCCGGTGAAGTACTATAAGGGGGCCGCTTGGTACCAGAAAACCATCGATATCCCCGCTGCCTGGGCGGGCCGGCCCATTGAGCTATTTCTGGAGCGGGCGCATTGGGAAACCACTGTCTGGCTCGACGACCAGCCCCTAGGGTCCCAAAATAGCCTGGGCACGGCCCACGTGGTGGCCCTGGGCCGCGCGGCTACGCCCGGCCAGCACCGCCTCACGGTGCGGGTCGATAACCGGGTGAAGAACTTCAATGTGGGGCAGAACTCGCACAGCATTTCTGACCACACCCAAAGCAACTGGAACGGCCTGGTGGGGCAACTGTACCTTACGGCCCGCCCGCAGCTGTATGTGGCCGATGCGCAGCTCTTTCCCGACCTGGCGCGCAAGCAGGTAGTGGTGCGGCTGCGGCTGCGCAACACCACCGGCAAGCCCGCCACGGCTACCCTGCGCTTGCAAGCTATGCTGCTCGCGCCGGGGGCCGAGGGCCTGCCTGCGCTCACCCAAAAAGTACGCCTCAACCCCGACACCACGGCCCTGGAGCTAACCTACCCGATGGGCGCGCAGCCGCAGCTCTGGAGCGAGTTTACGCCCAACGTGTACCAACTCGCCATAGGGTTGGAGGCGGGCAAAGGCCCGGCAGACGCGCGCCAGGTACGCTTCGGCATGCGCGAGTTTGGGGCCAGGGGCACCCAGTTCACCATCAATGGCCAGCTCACGTTTTTGCGGGGCACGCTCGAATGCGCCATCTTCCCCCAAACCGGCTACCCCCCGACCGATGAGGCCGCCTGGCAGCGGATTTTTGGCATCTGCAAGGCGTATGGGCTCAACCATGTGCGCTTTCACTCCTGGTGCCCCTCCGAAGCCGCGTTCAGCGCCGCCGACCAGGCGGGCATGTACCTGCAAGTCGAATGCTCGTCGTGGGCCAACCAGGGCGCTACCGTGGGCAGCGACCTGCCGCTCGACGCCTGGCTCTACGCCGAAAGCCGACGCATGGTGCAGGCTTACGGCAATCACCCGTCCTTCTGCATGCTGACCTATGGCAACGAACCGGCCGGCAAAAACCACGTCGCCTACCTCACCAAGTTCGTCAACTACTGGAAAGCCACCGATGCGCGCCGGCTCTACACCTCGGCCTCTGGCTGGCCGGTTATTGCCGAAAGCGACTACAACGTCACGCCCGACCCGCGCATTCAGGCCTGGGGCCAGGGTTTGAAAAGCATTATCAACGGCCAGCCACCCCGCGCCGACTACGATTGGCGCAGCACCATCGCGAAGTGGCAGCACCCCACCGTGAGCCACGAAATTGGCCAGTGGTGCGTGTACCCCGACTTCAAGGAAATAGCCCGGTACGATGGGGTGCTCAAGGCCAAGAACTTCGAGATTTTCCGCGACAAGCTGGCCGCCAATCACCTCTCGGCTCTGGCCGATAGCTTCTTGCTCGCCTCGGGCAAGCTGCAAGTGATGTGCTACAAAGCCGATATTGAGGCGGCCCTGCGCACGCCCGGCTTTGGTGGCTTCCAGCTGCTCGACCTGCACGATTTTCCGGGCCAGGGCACGGCGTTGGTGGGCGTGCTAAGCCCATTCTGGGAAGAAAAAGGCTACGTAACCGGCCCCGAGTACCGGCGCTTCTGCAACGCCACCGTGCCGCTGGCCCGCTTTCCCAAGATGGTGTATCTCAACACTGAAGCGCTAACGGTGCCCGTCGAAGTCGCCCACTTCGGCCCCGCGCCCCTGCCCGGCGTTACTCCCACCTGGCTTATCGAGGATGCGCAGGGCAAACCGCTATTTCGCGGCACGCTGCCAGCGCACGACATTGCCCTGGGCAACTGCCAGCCGCTGGGCGAAATCCGGCAGTCATTGAGCAGCCTCACCCAGCCCGGCCAGCTGCGGCTGCGCGTGGCCGTGGGCACCTTCGAAAACTCCTGGGACTTCTTTGTGTACCCCAGCGCCCTACCCGCCGCCAGCAAGGACATCCTGGTGACGCAGCGGCTCGATAAGCAGGCGCTCAACAAGCTCCGCCAAGGCGGGAGCGTGCTGCTCACCGCCCCTAAAGGCAGCATCCGGCCCGAAGCCGGCGCCAATGTTGCCCTAGGCTTCTCCAGTATTTTCTGGAACACCGCCTGGACGGGCGGCCAGCCGCCCACGACGCTCGGCCTGCTGTGCAACCCCCGTCACCCCGCCTTCCAGCATTTTCCCACCGCTTACCACAGCAACTGGCAGTGGTGGGATGCCGTGGCCCACGCCAGCCCCATCCGGCTCGATGCGGTGGCCCCCGGCCTGCAGCCCCTCGTGCGCGTCATCGACGATTGGGTTACGGCCCAGTCCCTAGGGTTGGTATTTGAGTGCCAGGTGGGGAAAGGCAAGCTGCTGTTCTCGTCCATCGACCTCCTAAGCAACGCGGCTACTCGCCCCGAAGCCCGGCAGCTGCGCGCCAGCCTCGAGCAGTATATGGCTAGTCCGCGCTTCCGGCCGGCCACGCCGGTGGCACCCGAGCGCATCGCGGGCTTGCTCAAGTAGCTGGCTGTATGCACGGCAGCCGGACTACCTCCGGCGGTTGCTGGCAGCCGCGGGGATTGGTCTTATAGACTAAGAGCGTGTTTGAATTTTCAAGTTTTGGTCCTGCGGAGCTTGCCGAAGTATCTCTACCGCTTTGGCAAGCCTAGCAGGACCGATTAGAGACCATTTTTGCAAAATTCAAACACGCTCTAACCAGCGAAGAACTACTACTAGCTGGTAGCTAGAGCCTTGCTTCTGTTACTCGTGGTCAACCACTAAAGCTGAGCTGTCCTATCGCCGGGTTTGGTGGGCGACACTTATGTGCATTGCTCTAGGCTGAGTAGCACTACCTGGACCACCTAGGCGCTGCACGGCCAGCGTCCCCACTTTCTGCCCTAGCGCCTGGCCCTCACGGATGGCATCAAGAAAGTGAATGCCCCCGTAGAGGCGCGAGATAGCCGCCTCCTCGGCCGCCTGCCCAAAGGAAGTGAAGCGCCGGGCGTGCACGCCAAACTCGTGCTCGGTGGTATCGGTGTAGGCGTAAGCAGCGCCGAAATAATGACCTAGGACCTCGGCGGCGGCCGTCGAGACGACCGAGTGCCCACTCACATATTCGGGAAAAGGGGGCGTTTGGAGCAGCGGCTGCCACTGCGGGTCGAGGTAGCGGCGAATAGCGGTTTCGGGCCGGATGCGATTGCTGCGGTATTTCTCCTGCCAGCAGCAGCGGAAGGCATCCGTCAGCGCCAGGGCCAGCACGGTGTGGCGGTGCAGGGCTTGGCCAAAGGGCACGCGGCTTTGCCGGCAAGCCAAGCCCGCGATTTTCATCCAATGCGCACCCGGCGACATCTTTTTGAGTCCTACCTGTAAGTGGCCCTGGTCGCGTACGGCAAAGGGATTGCAGTCCCAAAAAGCAGCAATCTGGCGCTGCTCATCCGTCAGGCCGTTGCCGGTCTGGCGCACCTGCTGCATCAGCTGGTAGAAGCCCGAGCCGGGCCGCGGGTCGAAGGCCTGCGGCGGCTGGGGGCGAAACGGATGGGCTGAATCAAGCAAAAACGGCCGGATGGTGCTGAAGTACGGCTCGACAGGGGATAAAAAAGCCGGGGGCGTGGGGTACCAGTAGCCCGGCCCGGTGCTAGGTGTGTAGCGCGGCCGGTCACTGATGCGGTAATAGCCGTCTTGCTTGGCATACTTCAGCACGGCCTGGGCTACGGCTTGCGCGTACTGGGCCGAAGCCTCGGCTACGTCGGCCGGCATGCCCTTGGCCTGGCAATCGGCCAGTAGCTGCTGCTGCGCGCCGGCCAGTTGGCTGCCCGAGGGCTGCAGCTTGGCCGCCGTGTTGAGGATGGCTAGCAATGCCGCCAGCCGGGGCGAGTAGCTCGCAGCTGGGGGCGGGGGCACCTTAAGGGGCTCTTGCAGCCGCCCTCCCAGCAGCGGGCACGTCGTATCGCGTTGGGCCAGCACCTCGTTGCCGGCTAATAAGGCGTAGGCAAAAAAACGAGCCGCTAGGGGCGGGTTGGTTACATCGTGCAGCATCAGCTCGTTCATTTCATCCACGGCTTGGCTGATGCGGCCGGGCGTGGGCTCGTAGTCGGCGGGCGGCACGCGGCGGCACGCTCCTGCGCCTAGGGTGGCGGCAAGCACAAGCAAGAGTAGAAAGAAACGACGCATAGAAAAAAGGAGCACTAAACCAAACGCGGCACCAGGAGCCGACCCGCCTATTCTACTTTGCGGGCTTTGGCGGCCTGAATGCTCTGGGCTATTTGCTCGCGGTACTTGTCGAAAGTATCGCCCGCGAAGGTGATAGTGGGAATGGGACGCTGCGTGGCCGTGATGGACCGGGGATTGCTAAACCCATATTCGTGCACCCCCGTGCTGCCCGAGCTCGGTGCCGGTGTGCTCAGGTGGTTGTAGTCATCGACGTAGGCGTAGAAGCCGGCCGGATACTGCGAGTAGCGGGGCACCTGGCTCAGCGGAAACACGCTCAGCAGGGCATCGTACTGCATCTCGGCAATGGGCAGCACGCCGGGGTGGCGCCGCCCTAGGTCGGCTACCAGCTGCTGCGTGCCCACGTACATATCGGCCTTGGGGTTGTTTTCCCAGAGCCCGGCAATATCCATGAAGTAAGAATCGACGTGGTAGTCGGTAATGACCCGGTCGATGCGGTCGCGCAGGTAGTTGCGCCACGAGGCCACGCCGATGTTCATCACGGGCATCCAGCCATCGCCGTGGCGGTCGTTGTCCCAGTCCACCCAGTTCAGGTCCCAGCGGTCGCCGTCTACGTGCTCGGTAATGGCGTCGGCAAACTGCTTGAATACGGGCAGCTCGCGGTTGGCCGAGTTGGTGCCGAACATGGCCGAGAAATGGAAGCCCAGCTTATGGCCCTCGTCGATGAGCTGCCGAAAGCCTTTGTCGCCGCCCATGCGCGGGTCAGTCTGGTAAAGCGGGTAGTTCCAGTAATAGCGCCCGTCCCAGCCGGGCAAAAAGACCAGCACCTGCTTGGGGTCAATCTGGGTAGCTACCCACCGCAGAATGGCAAGCTGCTTGGCGTAGTCATTAAAAATGTAGCCCGTCCAGTGGGCGCCGTGCAGGGCCACGACCAGCTTGGTGTCGCGCAGCCAGGCCGGCACATCGGACCGGGTGGCATAGGCGGGCAGCTTGTAGGCCTGGGCCACATGGGCGAAATAGGGCTTGGCAATGGCCTCGTAGGTGGGGGCCGCGCCTAGGTGCCAGAGGCAGCTCTGCACCTGCTTGCGCTTGTCCCAGCCGGCTTGCTCATACACAAGCTCGGCGCGGTAGCTATCGGGGCCAGGCTGCAGGAAAAACCGCGCAGGGCGCACCTCTGTTTGGCGGGCCGACAACTCAAAAAAGCCACCTAGGGGCTTCTTTATGACGATGAGCGGGGTAGCCAGCCGCCCAAATAGCTGCGGGTACTCGAAGATATTTTCATCATCGTGCGGGTTAAAAAAGCTTTCGCCCGCCAGCGACAGTTCTCCCCGTGGTATGCCCCGCACCACCGTACTGATGGACTTCACAGGTTGGTCCATCTGGGCCGATACGCGCCACTCTACGCTGCCATCGGCAGTACGCTGGAGCTCGGCAGTGAGCTGGCCCGGCATCTTTTCTTGCCCGCCGGCCCAGGTAAAGCCCTGGCAGAGATAGCGCAGGTGGTCGCCCGTGCGCTCGATGCGCGTGCGGGCCGGGTCGATGGCATAGGCGTTTTCAAACGTCTGCACCCGAAAGCTGAATTGAAACCCCGCAAACTCAGCCGACGGCTCAGGCCACGCAAAGCTGAACTTCATCTCGCCCTTGCCCTTTGGTGGGCTATATACCCCATCAACGGAAGTGAGGGGCAGTAGCTTATTCTGAGCGAGAGTCTGGGTCGGCAATAGCCAGCCTCCCCAAAGGAGAGCCGCTAAGAATGCGTGCGAACGAGTGGGCATTTGGGAAAGAGGCTGTTTTGGTAAAAGAATAGTGGCTAGCGCCGCTGATTCAACTTGTTGGAGTGGGCCGTGGCGCTCACAGCCAAGTGCGGGGCAGGTAGGGCGTATGCCTGTATGGGCTGGTTATTGAGGCCCACGAGCAGCACGCGCCCTACTTGGGCAAAGCTGCGAATGTCTCCCTGCACCCGTAGGCCAGCGCGGGCGGGCGGCACGGCGGCAAAGTGGCCTTGGCCATCGCCGCGCAGCAGCAGGCCATAGCTGGCATCGGCGTTGCCAATGCGCACGCGGCTATGGCTAGTGTTGCCGCCTAGCAGCAGGTCGGGGTGGCCGTCGCCGTCGTAGTCGCTGGCGGCCAGCGCGTGCACTGGCGCGTACTGCGCCTCGGGGGGCAGCGGCGCCAGCTGGTACCGGGCCTGCGGCGTACTCAGCAGGCAAGTGGTGGCTAGGTGCGTGGCTCGTAATCTGTTGGCACCTTGCAGCTCCTCCTTCGAGAAGATGTCGGTCAACCCGGCCCCGGCGTAGCTAGCGTAGTTAGGGAAGCGCGAGCGAGTCATGCTTAGCTGGTCCAGCAGCTCATCGCGCGATACGTAGGGATAGCTCTTGCCCTGGTTGTAGAGGCACAGGATGGGGTCTACGGCCCCGTTTTCGTCAAAATCCTTATAGACTAGCTCGGCCGGCTCGCGGGTGCTAGCGCGACATTGCGTGTTCAGGCCCATGTTGCCCACCACAAAGTCGGGCTTGTTGTCGCCGTTCAAGTCCTTTACCAATAGCGTGTTCCACCACCCCGAGAGCTGGCCGGGCAGGTAAGTGGTGGTGCGCTCAGTGAAGCCGCGGCCGTCGTTGAGCCACACCTGCACCGGTAGCCACTCGCCCACGGTCACGAGGTCGGGGCGCTGGTCGCCGTTCATATCTACCCAGGCGGCGTCCGTCACCATACCTAGGCGGCGTAGGGACGGGGCCCAGCGGGCCGTTTGGTCTGTGAAGTGGCCGTGGCCATCATTAAGCAGCAGGTAGCTGGCGGGCGGCTCGGGGTAGCGGCCGGGCACCACACGGCCCCCCACAAACAGGTCGGGGTAGCCGTCGCCGTTCACGTCGGCGGCGCGCACGCAGCCGGTGCTGGCAGGTATAAATGGCAGGCTGGTGGGGCTGCGCCCGAAGTTGCCCCGCCCATCGTTGAAGTAAAGGCGGTCTTGCAGCAGCGGGTCGGTAGGCATAAAATTGTCATACCCGCCGCTGCCTACATACAAGTCCTGGTCGCCATCGCCATCGGCGTCAAAAAAGAGAGTGGCGCTGTCTTCGGGCAGGTTGTCGGCGGCCAAGTCCGGCTCGTAGAGCTCGGTAAACTGCCCACTGGCTTGCTGCGCGAACACGCGACCTGGGTAGCCCGCCGCTCCGCCCATAAACAGGTCGGCGCGGCCATCGCCGTTCACGTCGGCCTGGGCCAGGCACGGCCCCCCGTACGAGAGGCTGTTCACGAGCAGCGGCTGGCGCTTAAAGTCGTTTACCTCGTTTTCAGGGGCCGTGGCTTGCAGGGGCGAGGGCACTGCCTGGAATACTAGGGTAGAAGCTGCCACGCCGGCCGGCCGCGCCGGGCGAGCATCGGCCTCGCGCAGCACTAGCGGGCCAGTGGCTGGCACCGAGGCTAGCAGCTGCTGCCGGCCGCTGGGCCAGTCCACGCGCACCGAGTCGGGTGGGGCACCCGGCCCCAGACCAAAATGTAGCACCGGCGACACGCTCGATTGGTAGCCTCGGCTTACCAATTGCTCTTGCACCTGGCTCGCCCCGGCGCGATACAGCGTCACGCGGGCGCCGATACCTAGGCGGTTCTGGCCGGCGCCTTCTAAGCGCACAGTCAGCGCTCGGTTTTTTAGCAGCTTGCTGGCGCGGTTCTCGTACAGAAAAGCGGGTCCGTTTAGGTTGTTCACCACCATGTCGAGGTCGCCGTCGTTGTCGAGGTCGGCGTAGGCCGCGCCGTTGCCGTTGGCGGGCGTCGTAATGCCCCAGGCGGTGCTCACGTTGGTAAAGGACGCGCCACCTAGGTTGCGAAAGGCGTAGCCCGTCATGTTAGAAGACGGCATTTTGCGCACCAGTTCGAGCAGAGTCTTGCGCTGCACGTCACCCTGGCGGTCGTGCAAAAAATCACCCATGTACTTGAGAAAGTCCAGATTGGTGTAGTCGTGCAGAAAGCCATTGGTGACGAAGAGGTCCTTCCAACCGTCATTGTCGTAGTCGGCCAGCAGCGGGGCCCAACTCCAGTCGGTATTTGAAACTCCGGCCAGCTGACCTACCTCGCTAAACGTGCCGTTGCCGTTGTTGAGGTGCAGCATGTTGCGCATGTACTGCTTGTGCAGCCCCGCCTGCTCGCGCACCTGAAACAGCTCAAAGTTGTCGCTGGCGAACAGCAGCTTCTGCCGGCGGTTATCGGCGGGCAGCATGTCCAGCGTCACCAGGTCGGGCGTGCCATCGTTGTTGATGTCGGCCGCGTCGTTGCCCATCGACGAAAGCGAGGTGTGGCCCATTTGCTCACCTAGGCGGTCGGTGAAGGTGCCGTTTTTGTTGTTGATGTACAGGTAGTCGGGCGCGAGGTAGTCGCTCGACACGTAGATGTCGGGCCAGCCGTCGTGGTTGAAGTCGCTCACCGAAACTCCGAGGCCGAACGAAAGCCGCGTGTTAAGCAGCCCCGCGGCCGCCGCTACTTCCCTAAAATGAGGCAAGCTCCCCGTCTTGCTCCCCTCGTTTTGATAGAGCTTAAGGCCAGTCAAAGGGTCGGGCGTGGCCAGTAGCTGCTTGATGTAAGAATCGTCAAGACTCTCAAACCGGCGCGGGCTGTGGTTGAGCAGCAGCATGTCAAGGTCTTGGTCGTGGTCATAGTCAAAAAACACCGCCTGCGTGCTAAATGCCGAATCGGCTAGCCCGCACGCCGCCGCTTGCTCTTGAAAGCGTGGCACGCCCTGCTTATCGGCCCCTAGGTTCACGAAAAGCTGGTTTTGGCGCTGGCGGCCTGGTCGGTCGCCCGAGCGGCACACGTACATATCAAGCAGCCCATCGGCGTTGATGTCTACCATCGTCACGCCCGTTTTCCACCCCTCAGCCAGCCCCACACTTGCGGCCTGGGTCACGTCTTCGAAGCGCAGGTGGCCCCGGTTCACGTACAGCCGATTGCTGCCCTTGTTGGCGGTGAAGTACACATCATCCAGGCCGTCGCCGTTTACATCACCTAGGGCCACCCCGCCGCCGTTGTAGGTGTATTCGTACACCAACACGTTGGTCAACTCATCTTCCGCGAGGTCGTTGCGAAAGGTGACGTGGCTTTGGGCCGGGCTTACTAGCCGGAATAAGGCGTTAGGATTGACAGCTGCAGGGGCCTGCTTGTGCTGGCACGCCGCTAGCAGCTGCGCCCAGGCCAGGCACGCGACGAGCCAAAACCGAGTAGAAGAAAACATCAAATAACGCGACGGATTAGGTGGAGGACCGGCCTAAGTCCGGTACGGATAACTTGATTTACAATAGATAAGGGGAAGTCTCTTACTAGAAGACTTCCCCCTTTTCGTACCTAGGCAAGGTGTTAGTAGCCAGGATTCTGCTTCAGATTGCTGTTAGTATTCAGCGCGCCCTGCGGCAGCGGCATCAGCGTGCGGTAAGCCCCGTTGGGCACGTGCGAAAGCCACGACTTCTTGGTGAATGCGTCGAAGCGAATCATATCTGGTCGGCGGTGGCCTTCAGCAGTGAACTCCCAGCCCAATTCATCCAGCATGCGGCCGTACTGAATATCGGCGCCGCCCTGCAAGGGGTTAATCACGTTATTATTAGCCGGCCCATAAGGGTAGCTGCTGCCCTGCGCCAGCTCGGCGGCCGTCACGGTAGCCTGCGCGGCGCTGGCGAAGTTGCGCTGGCGCACCTGCGTGACCAGGGTAGCGGCCTGCGAGGCCTGGCCCGTGCGTAGCAGCGCCTCGGCCTTCATCATGAGCACGTCGGCGTAGCGGAAAAGTGGGAAGTCGTTGCTCAGGTCCTGCAGTACGCCCTGCTTTATCTCGAACTTGCCTACTCGGAAGCCATCGCTCTCGGTGCCAAAAATCACGCTCGACAAAGTGTTAGTGAAGACGAGTGGCTGGCCGGCCGTCGGTGCAAAGCTACCTTTCAGCGGCACGCCTGCCGCCGAGTACTGCTGGCCTTGTATCCAGTTAGACTTCAGACGGTTGTCGTCGGGATTATAGGATTGAATAAACTGCGGAATGGCGCAGATGCCTCCACCCCACATCGTAGCTTGCGCGCTGTATGTTTGCTGGTTCTCGGGTTGCAACGTCTGCATATGAATGCGAAAGCCGCCAGCGTACACTTCATCAAACGGAATGGCGAAGATGATTTCCTTCGAGCCCTGATTCTGCGTCTTGAATACGTTGGCCTGCACTGCCTCCAGTTGATACTTGCCCGAATTGATGATGGCATCGCACGAGGCAATGCAACCAGCCCAGTCGGGCGAGCCCCGGTATACCCCAGCGTTGAGCTGCATTCTGGCTAGCAGGGCGTAGGCGGCCCACTTATTATTGAAGCGGCCATAGGTGGTGGCATCTACAGTGGTGCTCAACTGCGGCAGCGACTCGTTTATCTCCTTCACGATAAAGGTATATACCTCTGCCCGCGTACTTTGGGTAGGCAGGAAGCCGGCCGGCACGTCGAAGCGGTCCACGATGGGCACGTTGCCGAAAAGGTCGCACAGCATGTAGTAGTACGAGGCCCGCAGCACCCGCAGTTCGGCAATAAGCTGGTCTTTGCCCGTAGTGATGGGAATCTGGTTTTGCTGAATCTGGTACAGCACCCGGTTGCAGTTGGTAATCCCCGCGTAGGCCGTGTTCCAGGTATAGTCGGGGGTGGGGTCATTGGCCGTCCAGGTGTGCAGGTGCAGGCGGCGGAACGAACCGTCGTCCACCCAACCGTTGGGACGGCCGGGGGTCACGGTTTCATCGGTCGTAGTTTCCTGAATGCGATACGCCCCTTGGAATTCCAGGAACAGGCCGCGCCAGTTGGCGTAGGCCGGCCCTACCAGCGAGGGTAGGTCGTTGGCGGTAGGCGTAAACTGGCTGGCTACAAGCGTATTGTAAGTTCGGTCGTCAAGCTTGGTGCAGGAGCCAAACAGCCCCAGGCCCAGTAGCGCCAGCACGCCCAGGCGCGGCGTGGTAGGAAGATGCTTTTTCATATAGGCTAACAGCTGGGAATTAAAAAGTTACGTTCAGGCCGGCCGTGAAGGTGCGCACCGTGGGATACTTGTCGCGTTCATCTACGCCGGGGGCCAGGCCCAGGCGGTTCACTTCGGGGTCCAGGCCTTTGTACTTGGTGATGGTGATGGTGTTGAGCGTCGACACGTACACCCGGATGTTCTTGATGTACTTAATCGGGTTGGACTGGAAATTATAGCCTAGCACGAGGTTATCGATTTTCCAGTAATCGCCATTCTCCACGTAGTAGCTGTTGTATTCCAGTGGCAGGGTGTTGTTGAGCACCGCCTTGCCAAACACCGGCTCGTAGGCCGAGCGCAAGCGGTTATACTGCGTAATGTTGGTGTTCTCGTAGTACATGCGCTGCGTATTCAAAATCTGGAAGCCGAAGGCGCCGCGCATCGTCACGCTCAGGTCAAATTTCTTGTAGCGGAAGTTGTTGTTCCAGCCGCCGTAGTAGCGGGGCAAGCCGTTGCCGAGCACCTGCTTATCCTCTTCGGTGCGGCTGAACTTGTCGTAGGAGACTCGCTCACCCGCCTTGTTTTCGTAAATCCACTTGCCATCGGCATCCACGTCCACCACTTTGTAGCCATAGAAGTTACCTAGCTTCTCGCCCACCTGCACCCGGTTGGTGTAGGTCTGAATCGGCTCGCCGGTGTAGCCCGTGTTGAAAAAATCAGTATCCAGCTTGTACAGGTCATTCTGGAGCGTGATTAGTCGGTTGCTGTTGGTCGAGAAGTTGAAGGTAGTGGTCCAGGAAAAATCCTTGGTTTGCACCGGCACCAGGTTCAGCTGTACTTCCAGACCCTTGTTTTCAATCGTGCCCACGTTGGCCGTAGTGCGCCCGTACAGGTTGGGCGGCGAGGGTACGGGGTAGTCGTAGAGCAAGCCGTTGGTGCGGCGCACGTAGTAATCCACCGTGCCGTAGATACGCCCTTTCAGGAAAGCGTAGTCCGCGCCCGCGTTATACTCCTGTTTCTCTTCCCAGCGCAGGCTGGGGTTGGGGTTACTAACCGGGTTCAGACCCAGTATCCACTGGCCGTTGGATAGAAAATAGCCGCCGTAGTTCAGCAGTGATACTCCCAGGAACGAAGCGCCCGGCAGGGTGCCCGTGACCCCGTAGCCGGCCCGCAGCTTGATATCGTCGATGAAACTGGCATTGGCCAGGAAGTTTTCCTTATTAATACGCCAGCCCACCGACACGGCCGGGAACGTGCCCCAGGGCTTGTCGGCCCCTAGCAACTGGGAGCCCGCTTCGCGGCGCACGCTGGCCAGCAGCAGGTATTTTTCCTTGTAGTTGTAGGTCAGGCGGCCAAAAAAACCAATCAAATTGGTGCTGTTCCGGCCGCTAGACAGCGTGGCCCGGCCTAGCCTCAGGCCATTGCCGGCCCCAATGTTGTTGTAGGTAAACTGGTCGGTGGGGAAGTCGAAGTTGCGCTCGAAGAAATTAGCTCCCACAAAGTCCTGGTAGCTGTAGCCGCCCAGCACCGAGAAGCGGTGCTCGCCAAAACTGCGGTTGTAAGTAGCCGTCAGTTCCAGCAGCCGGTCTTTATTCTCGGTCGAGCCTACGGCGGCGTAGCCATTCAACCCGTCGCGCAGGTTGGAAGAATGCAGCTTGTTTTCGGAGTAGCCGCTGGTCTGATTGTAACGGCTGTTAGAGCCTAGGGCCTTGAGTTGTAGGCCATTTATCGGCTCCCAGGTAATACTGCCACTGAGGCGGGTGAGTTGGGAGTTGTTTTGCCCGTCCGAGTTGTAGAGGCGCGAGAGTGGGTTGTCGTAATTGAATAGCCCAAACTGCTGGGCATAGGTGCCGTCGGCGTTGTAGATGGGGGCCGTAGGGTTACGAATGACGGCCTGCCGGTAGGTATAGCCGTTGAAGCTGCCGCCGTCGGCAGTGGCAGTGAATCGGTTATCGGTGTTGAGGATACCTAGGTTTATCTTAACGCGGCCCTCAAACATATTGTGGTTGATGTCGGCCCGGCCGGTGAAGGTGCGGTTGTCCGACTTCTGAAAAATCCCTTCTAGGTAGCGGTAGTTGCCGTTAACCAAGTAGTTGGTTTGCGCGTTACCACCCCGAAAGGACAGATTGTGCACATGGGTCAGCGGGTTCTGGCTAATAGCCTTTATCCAATCGGTGCTGCTGCCCTGGTCTTCGAACTTCACGCCCTCGGCAATTTTTTGGCGGTAGTCGTCGGCCGTCAGCATGTCGGGGCGGCGGGCAATGCGCTGGGTGCTGGCGTAGCCGCTGTACTCGATAGTGGGAGTAACGTTGCCCTGTGGCCGGCGGGTGGTAATAAGGATTACCCCGTTGGTGCCGCGCACGCCATAGATAGCGGCGGCCGACCCGTCCTTTAGCACGTCCACGCTCTGAATGTCTTCGGGTGGCACCGTTTTCAGGTCACCCGGAATACCGTCAATTAGCACCAGCGGTTGCACGTTGCCATTGAGCGTGGTCGTGCCACGCAGCAGAATTTGACTGCCGGCCGTGGGGTCACCGCTGGATGTCACCACTGTCACCCCCGCTACCTTACCCTGAATGAGCTGGCCCGCATCCTGCGTTGGGCCTTTAACGAAGTTTTCTTCCTTCACACTAGCCACCGCGCTGGTGAGGTCGGCCCGTCGCTGGGTGCCGTAGCCCACTACCACTACGTCGGCTAGTTCCTTGGTATCGGGCTGCAAGGTGATATCAACGGTGCTGCGCCCACCTAGGGCAACTTCCTGTGGTTTCGAGCCTATAAAGCTGAAAACGAGCGTAGCATCAGTGGGCGCTTTAATGGAGAAGCGGCCCTCTGCGTCGGTTTGAACGCCATTAGACGTGCCCTTCACAATGACGTTTACGCCCGGTAAGGGAGCGCCTTTATCATCGACAACTCGGCCTTTGACGGGGTCTGCCGCTTGTTGCACGCTGGCGACCGCACGGGCGCCAGCCCAGCTTGCGAAGGAGGTAGAAAGCATGGCTCCGCAAAGGGAAGTAGCCAAGACCAACCGGCCCGGGGGTAAAGAAATTTTCATTGAGTGGGATAAATGGTGAGAGGCAAAAGGCTAGGGGCTGACTACTTGGGCACAAACGATTGCGCACAATTTATCATGTTTAAAAGCGTCGCTTTAGGCAGCGTTAGCTTACACACGTCAGCAAAGCAGGATAACATAGCGGGTCGTACTAGCACGGCACCTATTACACGGGCACCGTACTAGCATGCCTTTGCTATATCGGCTTGTTAGCTAATTACTTAGCGGCAGTGGCTTCGGCGGTAGGCTGGCTGATGATGTCTACATCAAGCACGCGCTGCGGAAACCAAACTGTCATTTCGCCCTTGCCGCGATTGGCCCAGGCATAGTACGGAATGGCTGTCATCGGTTTAGACACAGTACGGATGCTGTTCGCGGTTGCGTCTACTTCCACGGCTGGTACCGTGGCCATTAGCTCCATTATTCCACCTAGTGTGTTAGGCTTATAGGTAGTGGTGAACGTCGTGGTGGCGGGCACCAGGAGGTTGCTGGTTTTGCCATTGTTGTCCTTCCACTCGGCACAAAACATGATGGGCCCTCGTTGCAGCGCCACTTTCCCTAGGTCGTCCTTCACCAATGGATTGGCCACTACCTGGCGTACCTCCATGGGCAGGGTCATTTCGACCACGTCATTTTTTTGCCACTTACGGGCTACTACCGCATAACCATGGCGCACCGTGTATGGGGTAGTTTTTCCATTGACTTTCAGCGTGACAGCCTGGCTGGAAGGCGTGGCAAACGTATAGAGGTTGGTGGGCATGGCCTCGTTGCGAGCCCAACCCGGAATACGCAGTAGCAGGTTAAAATTAGCCGCCGAAGCAGGGTTCACGGTAAACTTCAAACCCCCATCCCAGGGGTAGTTATTCTGCTGCGTAAGCTGCACGCGCTGCTTGTTCACCAGCAGGTCGGCCTTGCCACTCACAAATAGGTTTACATACACATCCTGCCCGTTTTGGGCGTAGATGTAGCCTGGCAGCGCTGGCATGAGGCGGGCCATGTTGGTGGGGCAGCACGAGCACTCAAACCAGCCCGCCCGTGCGGGCTCGGTTTGCGCAAAACCCAGGCTGTTCTTAATCTGCATGGCATTGCTGTAGAAGAACGATTTGCCATCGAGGCCCACGCCCGAAATCAGGCCGTTGTAGAGCACTTTCTCCATGATGTCCACGTACTTGGCATCGCCGTGCAGTTGGAACATGCGCTGGTTCCAGAACACGTCGGCCACCGAGGCACAGGTTTCGTTGTAGGCCGTCGTGTTGGGCAACTCGTAGTTGGCCCCGAAGCGCTCGCCGCCGGGCACCGCGCCAGTGCCGCCCGTTACGTAAAACTTCTTAGCCACCATATTCTGCCAAATGGTATCAACGGCCGCCAGCAGCGGCTTATCGCCGGTGAGGGCAGCTACGTCGGCCATGGCCGAGTACAGATACTCGGCGCGTACGGCGTGGCCTTCGGCCTCCGTTTGGGCCACCACTGGCTTGTCATCTTGCCAGTAAGAGCCATTTTTCCAGCCATCGGGGCTTTTAGGGTCATAGCCAGGGTAGTGCCCCCTCGCATCCAGAAAGAACTTGGCCGTAGTCAAGTACTTAGGTTGGCCGGTTACACGGTAGAGCTTTACCAGGCCCATCTCCACAATTTCGTGGCCGGGGGCTACGCTGCGCTTGCCAGGGCCGAACACCGAGCAAACGAGGTCGGCATTTTTGAGGGCAATGTTGAGTAGGTTCTTTTTGCCGGTAGCTTGGTAGTGGGCCACGGCGGCTTCGTAGAGGTGGCCCGAGTTATAAAGCTCATGGCTGAGCTCGCGCTCTTTTTCCCAGCGCTCCTTGCCGGCCCACGCATGCGGATGCGCGGGGTCGATGGTGCGGGCCGTGTAGAGGTAGCCATCGGGCTCTTGGGCGGCCGCCACCTTCGCAATCAGCTCATCTACATACGTTTCGAGCTTCTTGTCGGGATATACGCTAAGTGAGTACGAGGCGCCCTCAATAGTCTTATAAATATCCGTGTCATCGAAGGGAAACGTGGTGGCGAACTTGCCCTGATGAGCAGCGGCCATCTCAAAGTTCTTTACCCGGTTAGTGCTCTCGCAGCGCTGAAACGAAGCCGGAATGGTGACATCGGTATTCGTTTTAAGGCGTGGCAGCCAAAAGTTATCCGTCAGTTTCACCTTAGTGAATGAAACCGCTTGAATAGGATAGTCGGTGTGCTGAGCAGCAGCCGTAGCCGCTAAGCTCAAGCCTAGGGCAGTTAACAAGGGTATGCGCATGGTGGGTGGGATAATAGTAGCTCTCCAACAGTCCGCATAACGGCGCCGCCAGAGAAAGAAACCTTGCTGGTAGAGTGTATGCTAGCGCAGCTGACGCTTTTGGCGCCAGATACTATCTTGTTTACCAGCCTAGATGCCTTGCAAATGTAAGCTTTCGCAACAACCACACAATCGATTGACTAAAATAATTATTTTAGCGCAGCTCTCGCAAGCTATTTGAACTATGCCTAGGAAACAGTAGGTCGAAACGAAGACGCGGAGCTAAAGGGATTTAGTTATTGTAATAGTGCAGTTCTACTAAAGACTAGGCTTACCTTCGTGAGGTGAGGCGTAGCGCAGTATTTGGGTCTCTTACGGGTCGTAGTCGACCTATAGAAACCCACTCTAGTTACTATGACCCTGAAAGATTAGCTGTACTAATAGCTATTGACACCAGTGCACCTAGGGGCCCCTAAGTAGGGAAGGTAAGGAAGGGCTTTGGCTGATACAGAGGTAGAGAGCTGCTGCTGCACACTGCAGATGCCGTAGGCCGAGCCAGCGCTATATCTGGGCTGCGCAAAAGTCTTTGATGTTGCCCGCCCAGTAGGCAATATTCTGGTTCACGGCCAGCACCGCTTTATTGCCGATGCACAAGGACGCATAGCGCGGGCCGACCATGATTTTGTGCACCGTGTACCACGGCGACCACGCCCCGTTCAGGTCGTAGCATCCGCGCATCGGGGAGGGGGAGTAGGGTAGGGCCTGGGCCATAGCGCCGCCCATGCTACCTAGGAGTACCGAAAGCCCGCGTTCATTTTAAAATGAACATACTATAAGGAGTGAAAGCCTGAGCGGAGCGGAAGCAAGAAAAGTAGACCTAGGTGCGCAAGTAGCAGTTGCCGGGAGGCTGACGGCCGAACGCTGGCTACTTCACCATCCACTCGTGAATGCCGGTGGCATTGTCTACCGGAAGCTGCACTTCCAGCTTGAGAGCGGTGGTACGCACTGGCTCAAATGTCACCGTGTTGTACTGGTCTTTGGCCACGGTGTAGGGCGTGGTGTTTTTCACGGGTACCCACTGGCCGTTTTTCTGGTAATAGACCTTGTAGCTAGTCGGAATGCGGCAGCCACCCCACGGACCATCATCAAACCAGTACACCTTGGATTCTGATACCGTGGCGGGCTCGGCGAAGTCGTACTGCACAAACTCGGTCGTGTTCTTTTTAGGCCACCAGTGGAGGTAAGGGTAGTTGGCGTCCTTTGAGTCGATGGGGTCGTACTGGTCGGCGAGGGCCTTAAGCGTCTTAGTGCTTTTCAGCGACGAGCTGGCAGTGCTGCGCGACGCCACCGTGGGCGCTGGCTGGGGCTTAGAGGCCGAGGCTTCGTAGGGTACCCACACAGTCATGTCGCTGGGGCCGCGGTTGGCCCAGGCGTAGTACGGAATGGCTTTCACCGCCTGTGGGGTGGTCAGGAGCTGGTCGGAGTTGAGCTGGCGGCGGGTGCTCACGCCGTTGGTGTTTAGCACATTGATGCCGTTGAGCAAACCATCTTGGTACACCACATCCACCGGGGCATTCTGGTCGACGGTGATATTCTGCACGAGGCCATTGGCGTTGTCGGGGCCTTCGAGGCAGTACACGATGGGGCCACGCTGCAGGGCAAACTTGCCTAGGTCGTCTTTTACCTGGGTTTTCGCCACCACCTTTTCAGTAGCCATGGGCAAGGTCAGCGTCACGTGGTCGCCTTTTTGCCAGCGCCGTTTCAGCACTGCATAGCCGTGGTCGAGGGTGTAAGCTGCTGGCTTGCCGTTGATGCTCAACGGGATGGGCTGCGGTGCGGCATCCACAAACTGGTAGAGGCCACCGGGACTAGGTTGCTGCTGCGCCCACCCCGGTATGCGAATGCGCAACGTAAACTCCTGGCGCTTTTGCGGAGTCACGCTCAGGTCGAGCTGGCCGTCCCAAGGGTAGTTGGTTTGTTGCGTGATGCTGACCTTACCCGAAGGCAGTTGCATGTCGCTGGTGCTGGCTATGAACAGGTTAACGTACAGGTTGTCGGCGTTTTGGGCATACACGTAGCCCGGTACCGAGGCCATGAAACGCGTCATGTTAGAGATGCAGCAGGCGCAGGCAAACCACGACCCGCGTTGGTGCTGCCCCATCGAAGCCAATGGGTTGGGGTAGAAGAAATGGTCGCCGCTCAGCGACACGCCCGCCAGCAGGCCGTTGTAGAGGGTGCGCTCTAGCACGTCCACGTACTTGGCGTCGCCGTGCAGCAAAAACATGCGCTGGTTCCAGTACACGTTGGCAATGGAGGCGCAGGTTTCGGCGTAGGCCGACATATTAGGCAGCTCAAAGGGCTTGCCGAAGGCCTCGCCGTTGCCAGTAGCCCCGATACCGCCCGTGATGTAAAGCTTCTTGGTTACCACGTCGTTCCAGATAGCATCAATAGCCGCCAGGTAGCGCTGGTCGCCGGTGAGGGCAGCCACATCGGCCATGGCCGAGTACATATAAGTAGCCCGCACGGCGTGGCCCACGGCCTCGTCCTGGTCCACTACACGCTTGGCGGCCTGGTTGTAGTCGTTGCCCTTAGGGCCGCGCACGTCTAGGAAAAACTTGGCCAGGTCTAGGTACTGCTGGCGGCCCGTGACGCGGTAAAGCTTAGCTAAGCCGATTTCGACTACTTGGTGGCCGGGATATACCTCCACCTTGCCGGGACCTAGGTCGCGCACCAGCAGGTCGGCATTTTTGGTAGCAATGTCAAGCAGGGTTTTCTTGCCGGTGGCCTGATAATGCGCCACCGCCGCTTCGTAGAGGTGGCCCGAGTTATATAGCTCGTGGCTGAGGGCTTCTTCCTTTTCCCAGCGCTTGGTGCCTATCCACTCGTGGGGCTTGGCCGCCTTCACCGTGCGGAAGGTATAGAGATAGCCATCAGGCTCCTGCGCCTTGCCAATGAGGGTAATCAGCGAATCGACGTAGGCTTCCAGCTTCGGATTCTTCTTGACCTGCATGGCGTACGACGCGCCCTCAATCACCTTGTACACGTCCGTGTCGTCGAAGGGAAACTGCGTGAGCTTATCGCCTGGCAGCTCGCCCGCCGCCCGCCGAAAGTTGTCGAGGTGGCCATCCTGCCGGCACTGCTGCAAGGTGTGCGGAATGGTCACATCGGCATTGGTCTGCATCTTGGGCGCCCAAAACTTATCCTGCACGTGCACCTGCGTAAATGCTACCGGCTGAATAGGGTAGTCGCGGGGTGGCGCCTGCTGCGCACGGGCACTATTGATAAAGCCTAGGTATAATAGGACGAAACAGGAGAGCGGGCGCATGGCAGTAGAGTGAGGATGTGCGGGTGGGAGGGTTACGGGCAGCAATGTACGCTCTCCTAAATAGCGGGCCAATTGTGAGTAAAGAAAGCCATACTTGCACTACCTCACGACTAACCATTGAAAAAGGGACGCTTTGGCAGAGCCCACCTTATGACAATATTCCAATAAAAGTCAGCGTGCAAGCTGTGGCCTAGGTTGCGTGCTTACACGGCGTGAGCGAGACCACGTTTCAGGCCTAGAAAAGCAAGTATGCTGGGACCAGTGTGGCCGAGCTAACAAATAATCCTGCTGCCCGATGTTTGCAAGCTTATTGCTGAGTGGAAATATCTTCTACTTCTGGTACTTCCTACTGCTTGTTGGTGGGGTGCCTTTGGTGTCAGTGATAGCACTAGGCTGGTGGTTCTACGTTCGCAAAGCTGCAAGCACTGATGCCCGGATAGGGAGGTTCAGCTTAGTCCTGCGGCTTGCTTTTGCAATAGGCATTGGTGCTTGTTTCGGCAAATTAATAATTAGTAGCAGTCTATAATACTTGCCGCCCAGGTATCTAATAGTTGTGTCAACTGCCTTTTAGATTGGTAGCCGTACCCTATTTTCAGCCATGTGACGTCCTGCAGAAATCATTGGCCGCTTGAGCCGCGCGGTAAGTAGTTTCGCCTTATGCTCAATTCCTACTCCACGCAAGCCTTAATAACTCTGCAAGTGTTACTGCCTGACCTAGTCAAATTGGTTATTGAGCAGGAGGATTACTTTATCATTGAAACCACGTCCCCATCAGGCTGGGAGTTCTGGATTTCATCAGATGAAGAGGAATTGACGGTTGGCTTTGCCGAGTATCATACGCATTTTGGCTGGCATGAAGGGGAGCCACACCAAGACGCCGCTGATGCTGCTGCCTTTGTTGCTGAGCTTCAGAGTGGACAGCTAGAACTAGCGGCTTGGTATGAGGAGCAGGCGTATGTTGGCTCAGCGATGCGGCAAGTAGGCGAGGAGTTGGCGCCCCCGACTTGGCTTCAGCAATGGTGGCGACGTAAGCAGCGGCTCGAAATAAGGAGGTGGGCGAGCTAACCCGCCGTTGCCGACTGCTGAACAGGCTGCAATAGCTTACTCAATCCATGTCTAAATTCTGTCGCCGAATACGACATGAGGTACAGGTAGCCCTGCCTCAGTAGTTTGAGTAGTAGA
>Ga0265798_10001532_pt1 | contig 35811 bp, 35 predicted proteins | sample P3T30metagenome_FD_192430 | JGI IMG/M metagenome (GOLD analysis project Ga0265798, IMG submission 192430) | Plant litter microbial communities from East Loma Ridge, Irvine, California - P3 T30 | ecosystem: Environmental > Terrestrial > Plant litter > Unclassified | place: USA: California...
GACGACAACTCCAACTCCCAGTCTCCTGATACAAGCTGCTTCAGAAGTCAAACACACAACCTCTAAGCTCAAGTGTAACAGCACTATCAAACCCCAAGCTCGACCACACCCAACCGACGACCAGCGCTCGCACGCGACGCAAGCATGATTTGCGACTTCGAGCTATGGAACCGCAACATGGGCGAGCGCTCGGACCTGCAGGAGCTCTCGGGCACGCGTGTGGGTATTGAAGCCGCCGACTACCTCACCAACCGCATCTTAAACCACCCGCGCACAAAAGAGCCGCTCGTGCCTGCCCTCGGCGGCCTCCCGCTGGCCCTACAGCAGCACATCGAGGCGGACCTGGACGTGTTCAAGCGGGAGGGCATCGAGCCGCGGTTCGTCTTCAGCGGGCTGGACCTGACGAATCCGGAGAACCCGTTCGAGCGCAAACAGGACGAGGCCGTGGTCAACGCCAATGCCTGGAACCTGTACGACAACCACCAGGCCGAGGCGTCCGTCGCCAAGTTTGGCGAGTCGACATATGTCACCGCAGAGGACCTCTTCCCCACCCTGCAGGCCATCCTCACACAGCGCGAGCTGCGCTTCACCGTCGCCCCGTACAGCGCATGGGCCCAGCTGGCGTACCTCGAGCGCTCCGGCTTCTGCCAGGCCGTGTCGGGCGCCTCCGAGATTCTGCTCTTCGAGTGCGACCGCGTCATCACAAGTTGGAACCTCGAGGAGGGGAAGTTCCTCTGGACTAGACGGGGGAAGTGCATCAACGACCTCGAGCGCTTCGCCAACAGCGGCACCGTCACAGAAGACATCTTCGTCGATGCCTGCGTGCTCGCCGGCACGCAATTCCTGCCTACGCTACCCAACCTCACCTCGCCGACCCGAATAGACCTGGCAAAGCCCCACGGCGCCATCAAGATGATCATGAGCAACGGCCACAAGACCGGCCACGCAGTCATTGCGAACAATCTCGACGACCCCCGCTTCAAGCAGATGCACTATCTCGAGCGCTACCAGAAAGCTCGGTCTATCATTAGGAATCACCCAATCTACACCATGGACGGCAAGATTGAGCCTCTGAACACCCACATGATGCCCGAGGATGCTATCCAGTATCTGCACTCGCGCTTGCCCGACGAGGTCCTGCACTATTTGTCCGTTGGGCTCATCAACCCGCGTGTTCTGCAGTGGCGCGCCACCTCTACTATCTTTGACCTTCCGCCCATCGATGGCGGCGACTCACCCGAATATAAGGCTTTGGTCGGCTCTAAACTCACACCCCTGCGAGCGACTACCATGATCCTCCTGTCCAGCTCGTTGCACAACTGGTACCGTAAGAAGGACCTGGAAGTCAAGGCCTGGTCCTCTCCACCCGGTGCAGACCCTCAGACCATTGCATTAACAGACGCGTCCGATCTTCTCAATGTTGTAGGGTCATGGAATGTCAAAGAAGACACATTCAGAGACGCCGTTGCGAAGAGCCGGGTAAGTACCTGTGGTGGCGCGTGGTACGCTGTGCTAACGATTTCAGGGTTGTGGGCATCTTGGTTCTGCTGTTCTATCGCTACAGGACACCGACTTCGCCTCGAACACAATCTCTCAGCGAGATCCTGCGAGTCCTCTATCGACAATGGACGAGGTCTTGTATAACTCCATCTGGCGCTTTTTGGCTGTACGAGAGTATGTTGATGCGAAACACCACCTCACTGCCTGGGGCAAGGTGCTTGCCGGTGCTATTGCCGGTCTCAAAGGCCAGCCAGACATGGAGGCGGCGACAGTAGTTGCAGTCGAGTTGTTGCGACTGGGCAGTCTGACCGCCGACGTCACCATGTTTCCCTCATACAACGGTGCCCCTATGAGGGGTAGCAGTACGTCTGCATATCTCACTGTACACAATCTTTTACTCACATATCACAGCCAAGGACCAACGATTCAACATGCTCGTATCACGCATCGCCGGTCTAGGCGAGTTGCGCCATAAACCCATCGGCTTCACCGGCCCACTAAGCCAGCACCTCCTCGGCTACAACTCCATCATCAACGTCGTGCGGCAGACGCTCCGCGACCTGATGGAAGTTTCAGCCTCGCAAATGTTCCTAACCGGATGCTGCAACCGCTCCTCAATTGACCTCTCACAAGTAGCCATGAAGTAAGCCACCCCCATCCTCCTGCCCCCATCCCAACACCAACTAACACCCATCCCAACAGACTCCCCTTCCTCCTCCCCACCAACTGCGCCCTCAGCATCGCCGTCAAATCCTACCTCGACGAGCTGCTCAGCCACGACGCGGACCCCACGAGCCCTGCAACCAAGGCCAAAGTCCTGGAGACGGCGTCGACGCGGTATTTCCCGCAGTCTGTGGATTTCGCGGGAGATCTTAAGAAGGCGTTTGAGCTGTGGGATGCGATTTATGCGGGCGTGAGGGACGGGGGGAGTGCGGTGCCTGAGGCGCAGAGGAAGATGTGGGGGGAGACGGATGAGTGGTTGGCTGGGAGGCGGTAGGGTGGATGATTAGACTGTTGGAGTATGAGATGGAAAGAAATGTCGGGGTCCAGGGGGATCATTTGCCCGCTTGCGTAGGGGCGGGCATCACATGAGATGCACATGAAAGCTCGCGACCCATTTCTGGCCAAACGCATCCTCGAATTTGCTCGACTATGCGCAATTGTGACTTTCTCCAATAGTGCCTGTCTCCATTTCTTCACGCGTCACGCACAAGCGAAGACGACGAGTGCATATTGAACGAAATAGAGCATGTCTATGAACGGTCCTAGAAACGCTCGAGAAGCTTCACACTTTCACGTATTCCTCTTCCTCGCTACTCTCCTCTTGTTCTTCCTCGTCGTCTTCATCATCCTCCTCTTCTCCAGAATCATGCTCTCCAATCATCACGCCCCCTTCCCCTCCCTCCTCATCCGGACCAACGCTCGGCGTCCCGCCCTCCCTCTCCCGTAACTGCGCTCTCAGCCCCTCCACAATCACCCCCATCCTAGCCTTCAAATCCGAGTTCCACACCTTACTCAACTGCCCCTCCATCTCAGCAATCTTCGTCCTCAATTCCTCCGCCACACCATCTTCCTCGTCGCCTTCCTCTGCCACATCATCACCCGGCCCAGTCTCAACTTCAATGCCAGCATCAAAAGCGTCCGCGAAATCCGCAGCCATCTTACGATGCGCAATCGCAAAAACGACGACATCTAGATTCGGCCACGTCTCTTTACTCTTCTTACCACCATCAAGAACCCGTCTCCAAGCCTGCGCAATATCCACCACAGGATTCCCATACGCACCACACCCCCAAGCCCCAAGGACAAGCTTCCTCACCCCCTTCAGCGCCACTATACGCAACACAGCACACATCTTCGCCTCAACAACCGCCCTATCACCTTTACTCAATCTCCTCCCCCTCCCCTCTTCATCCCCGCCCTCGAGCTCAGGAAACCTCAACATACCCGCACTCACAACATTTACCCAGAATCTATCCGCTACTCCCAGTTCGCCTTGAGTGGCGTCCAGTGGTGCCGCGTTGCGGAATACGAGCACGTTTGGACTCCATATACCGCCGAGCTCTGGTAGACGGTAAAAAGTCTCGAGTAAGGAGGGTAGGAGCGTGGTGCGCGCACAGAGGAATTCTTCTTGCGAGGTGGCGCCGGATAGGACGCCGCCGCCGGGCCGGAGGGGGGACGCCATGTTGAGAATACATATGTTTGGATCTTTTCTGGTAACTCTGGATGCTGTAGCGAGTATCCGTGCGGCTGTTAGGGTGTCGGTGGATATTATGCGTACCGTGCGACACGCTGTGGTTGTAGGTGCAGGTGTTATGGCGAGGTTGATGAGATCAGTGTCTATCGAGCCTTGTCGTCCAGCTCGTTTCCTCTTTTTCTTTGCGCCTTTTTCGCCCATCGAGTCGTCTTTTGCTTTGCGTCTCCCTTGGCCTTTCCGCTTGACATATGCTGCTTCATCATAATCGCCACCTGTACCTGTTTCGGTGGTTGCGACCTGCGGGTCCACGATCAATTCGCTACTCTCCGACCCTTTCCTTGCTCTTGCATTCGATGCCAGAAGTGCTGGAATCGTCTTGTTGATGATTTGGCGTGCCTGCTTTGCGCGTAGGTCTTTGCGGACTGCGGGTGGCGCTAGGCCTTGGGATTTTTCTATGCGGCCCATGGTTGAGGAGAGAGGTAGAGTGTTGTGGCTTTTTGGTCTGATGGTGAGATTGGTTGTCCAGATGGATAGAGGGAAGAGTTTTGGTGTTTCGGGTCGATGTGATTACCATGATGGTCTTGAGATGGAGTAAGTTCTTGGTGGGGCAGGTTTAGCCGAAGTGTTAGCCACGCTTTTGTCTACTCTAAAGACGCCTTCATTCAAATCGGGAATTGCCAGGAAAACAAAGGGGAGATTCTGTGTGGTCGATTTGAGAGGAGGAATAGAGGCGCCTAAAGTCAAGCCGGAACAGTATAGGCACAAGTGGTGGTTGAGCGGGAGCAACGACAAGTGCGATATCGATGTCCAATCCTTATACGCTTGGTTTGAGTATTTATTCATGAGATACTAATTCTTACCTCTCGCACATCAAATACACCTGATGCTTACATGTTGACGTGACTGAACCTACCGGTAACCTTGTTGGACACAGTAGCTTCCAAGGTTGTCGAGAGCGTGAACTACCGGTACCACAGGGATTACGCGACAGGACCCAACTGCGCGTACACTCCTTGTTTTCAACTGCGTTCATCGGAGGCCCAGTAAATACAACCATCGTTTGTCAATATGAACTCGAGTCCGCGTCCTTGGACCAAATCCGCTCAGTCCTCATCAAGATCTGCGCTAACAATGCAGACGCGAATAATCTCGCGCGCAAAGAGCTGTTCGTCCAGCCCCTGAATGGCACGAAGTGCAAACACAAGGCACTACAGCAACGCCTTGAGATTTAGGTTCAGTGCGAAAAAAGAAACGATCCCAATGACAACCGTCAAAACGCTTGCGAATATCATCCAGGTACCTCTAAGCTCACGGTGAATTGTTCAACACATAGTTCACCACTAGCGCGGGCAAATCAGAAGTCGGTTGGAATGACGGCTATTGGGACCATCACGACGAAGAGGTGAATGGGCTGATTGAGGATATGCGAGGTGCACTTCCAAACGGTTTCGCGTGGACCTGCTGTGGGGATCCGCATGATGCGGATGGGTGTCAATTGGGAGACATGAGCCAGATTTGAACAAGAGGGCTCGGACTGGGTGAAGGAGGGACGACAGGCGTGGAGGCGGGTGACCTCCATGTCAAACACAACTTTCGTATGTGTGCAATAAGCGATGTTACTCTACCACTCCCTCGAAGTACGTCGCTTCCTGTTCGGTTTTCTCTTATTGTTCTTCCTCCCATTTATTTTCGTACCTCCTATTCTCTTTACCGATATCAGTTTCCTAGTCAGATGTACGGGTCCCCATTTTCCCGCTCCCGTTACGTATCGTAGTATCAACAACTCAGGCGCCTCAGAAGAGAATCGCGCAAGACATCGGGCATAGGACTCAAGCTAAATCGCAGTTCTCTAGGATATGGTGAATTATTGACAGCTTGAGCCTTTTGGAAAAACTTCACGGTAAAGTTCAAGCGTGCGGTCCACCATGAGAGAGAGTGCCTTAGGATTCCGGATGAATTTTGGTACGGCTCAACCATGGAGCCAGTGACCCAAACAAAAACCAACCTTGATATTTCTTTTTGGAATTTTTACTTAGGAGCATAAAGTATTACTTTTTTCTCTATTATCACTTCTCTCTGGACGACAATCACAATGCCCACCATCACTTCACAGAAATTCTGCAACTTACTTCAAGAGATCCACCCGATTTTAGCACGCGAGAACTGGCCAAACGAGGACTTCGACAAGGATGCAACTCTCTGGTATAACCTCCAACCAGCGCTACGCTTCGCTTCTCAAATGCTTGCAAGTACCAGCTCGATACTGTGGTTCACGCACCTGGTTTTCGGAACGCCGACCTGTCATCCGGGAAGGGGACTGTGGTATCTGGAGCGAACGTCAAAATCTTTCAACATCGCTGCAGTCGACGAGGCCAAGCAATATCTGTCCGTCGCCGCTGCCTCCACTCTCAAGCTCCGTTTTGGCCCTACGAGCGGGTACGGCGAAACACGAGCATCGGACGTATATCTCAACGAGTCCTTTCGAGACTACTTCTCTTCTGGAGACCGGTCAGATGCGCAAGATATATACACGAGCTTTCTGCTAGGAGTCACCATCATTCATGAGGTCGTACACGGAGTCTACCACATGCGAGTTATAAATGAGCCGCGCTGTCTACAGCGTGATGCGCTCATCAACTACCATAATCATTGCGAACCTTTTTTCACCGAAGCTGACATGGGCGAGTTGTTGCCGGGCTTTGATATGGGTGCAGAACTCGGCTGGCGCTTGGAGATGTATCTGTTTGGGCTTGGCTTCCACGCAAATTTGACGTCGCGACATGGGGCGCGGAATATGAGGCATGTCAGTATACTCGTGTCTCCTGCGTGCGCTTGCCCTGAGGTTACTAGACACGAGTCGCTGGCCAAGTTTTTTCAGAAGAGTAAGTGGGCTCAAGGTCTTCGAAGAGATTTGGATCCCGGCGTCCTAAGGCTTGTCCCACCAATTCATTTCGACAAAGATGCCGATGGCAACTGGAATTTCATGTACGTTCCGGAGGCAGCGCTAGTCGACGTGTCAGATGGGTTGTTCCTTCGAAAGCTATAAGAACTGGAAAAGGCATGTGGGTTACATAAGCCGCCTCCACTCATCGGATGGAGGTCCGCGGATACGAACCTCCACAACCAACACTAGGCACTTCTCCCGCATCTAGCAGTACGCCTCGAAACGTCATCGTGGGGACGCCTAGCATCATGAACCACTTGCGACTGCGACGGCTACGGAGTATGACCGAGCAGCCGAACAGCGGGGTCTCAGCACTTAGTCTGGCGGGCGCGGGGAAGGCAATCGCCATATATGACCTATTTCCATGGACTGCGATGCTACAAACGTAATCTACTTCCAGAACTACTATCATCATGGCTGGTATCGTCAAGAATGTGCAAAACACCCTCTCATCGGTCGCTCAGACTGTCACGGGAGGAGCAGCAGACAACGAACACAAGTTCCCTGCCTTCGATGACCTACCCAAGATCAACAACATGCCGCAAGGCAACGTATGGGGCTTCTACGATAAAGACGGGAAGAAAGATGAAGCCGGCGGTAAGAACCGATAAGGCTCATTGCAAAACCAGACCACATTCTCACACCTTCCCCAGCCGTCAATCTTCTCACGCCATCCGTTGTGCTGGCCGCCGCCCGCGAAATCACTACCGGAGAACGCATTCAACTAGACTGGCCCCTCGAAAACGTGCAATTCCCAGGCTTTAACCGCAAAGAATTCCACCAAAAAGTCATCAACTTTGCAGACTTCTCAGATTTCGTCGCCATGGACGACGAAGTGTCCATCAACACGCAAGCCGGCTCGCAATGGGACAGCCTAAAGCACTTTGCCCACCAGGCCAGCGGGTGTTACTACAACGGACTTACGCACGAGCAGGCGGGCACGACGCATACGAACGGCACGCACAATTGGTGCGAGAAGGGTGGGATCGTGGGCAGGGGCGTGCTGTGCGATTGGCTGAGGTGGTATGAGGAGAAGAATGGCAAGGCGCCAAGTCCAGTGTCGAGGCATGAGATTCCGGTGGAGGAGCTGAAAGAGACGCTGGAGTGGCAGGGTACGACGCTGAGACAGGGGGATATTTTGATGATTAGGAGTGGTTATGTGCGGTGGCATAAGTAAATATTTTAAGAAGAGATTTGGAATCCTGGTGCTGATCATGATATAGTCTAGCGGGCGAAGCCGAGCGCAAGGCTGGCACACGCGACAACAGCGTCGCTATCGGCGTGCAAGCAAACGAGAAGACAGTCCGCTGGCTGTACGACCAGCATCTCGCGGGCCTTGTTGGCGACACAGTCGCGTTCGAAGCTTGGCCGCCGAAATTTACTGACGGTTGGTGTCTGCACGAGTGGCTGCTTGTTCACTGGGGTATGTTCGAAGCGTGGAGAACTTTTAAAAACGATATACTAACGTCGAACAGGTACGCCGATTGGAGAGATGTGGGACTTGGAGACGCTGAGCGAGAGGTGCCACGCGCAGAAGCGGTATACTTTCTTCATGACCAGCGCGCCGCTGCATGTGAAGGGTGGTATCGGATCGCCACCTGGCGCTATTGCTATCTTCTAGTGGTCCGAGAGTACTACGGGTCTACTGTTAATAGTGTAGAAATGAAACGCTTTGCTATGTATCTCAGCCTGCTCAGCTATCCCAGGGTGACTGATGTTGTAAAGATAGCATCAATATATTAACAGGCTGTGCACGATGAGCAAGAAAGGAGTGCGACAGCAAGAGCGAAGGTTGAAGTGAAAGAGAAAGTGAAGTTCGTCAGCGAGAAAGGTAGGAGGATTAAACGGGGACCGGAACGGTAGGTCGCAATGTGAATAAGGTAAGGAGATCGTGTCATTGAATAATCTGAGGTGTTTGATCGGCGACGATTGGGGGAAGCGGTGAGGGCTAAGGTGGAACTCGGGATGAGATGAATTGGCGAAAGCGCGTTGGGTCATTCGTAGAAAGATGAAATGACTCTACTAGTACAATGAGTGTTACGCTGAACATACGAGAACTACAAGCATCTTACGCCATGGGTATCGTGAAAAAGACCGTGGGAAAGCAGACGCTATGGTCTGCTAAAATGTACACAAAACTCGCTCGCCTACTTACTGCTGTGGCTTATACTCCATTGCCCCAACCTTCTTGTACACATCTGTACTCGCCGGCCCCGCCCACCTGCGACTCGCATCCTCCCTACTCTTCACCTCACGCTCATTCTGCACAGCCACGCAGCAGCAGCAACAACACCCCTTCAAGAAGTCGTTGCCAACGCTTCCCGCAATTTTGTATGCGTGTCGGATCCTCGTGCGCTGGAGCATGGGAAACAACCACCAGAGTCCACAGGACAAGCCCATCATCATGCAGTGCCCGTTTGTGGAAGAGTGCGCTAGCATATCTGTGGGATCTTTCTTGGCGGACTTTTGAGACAGGCGGTAGGATGTTCGGCCGTACAGAATACATGGGCAGATGAGCCCGGTAAGACATGTCGATGGATCTGGGGCGCAGGAACAGAGTGACGAAGACCATTCTTTGCTAGACGAGGATTCCATGTTGGGATGCATAGTCTGACCGGGCTGGTGCAGTGCGAAGTCCAGACCATTGGGACCGTGAGCCGCATCTGGCGAGAAGACAGCATGCAGATTATTGGTTTGTGTGGATGAGAAGCCGTGCGGCGAGTACGGCTCGTTCGCATACGACTGCCTGTTCTGCCGAGGCGTGTCCATGGCTGTCGACGCGGCGGACATTGGTGTGATGGGCGTCTTTTGCGGCAGCGGCGAGGCGGGACGACCCGAAGGAGGTGTGGGTGGAACAGGAGGCATTCTCTGCGGTTGAACGTTTGTGTTGATGGGACTTAGAGCGGCCATGCTCATCTTGCGCTCATGGCTGTTTCGTGGTGCGGTAATCGTCGGTCGCTGCACGGGCTGTACGAATGCTTGGGGCGGTGGATTTGGCGAGATAGGCGAGAATGGCATCGTTTGGGGCTCGGTTTGTGGGGAGATGGGGGAGACAGGATGTTTCTCGTCCTGTGCGTAGGCTGACGGCTGGGGTTGGGGCCGTGGCGCGGATGTAAGCGGAATGATCATTGACTGAGGCCGCTCGTCGATTGGCGTGGACGGCGGTTGCATCTGATGCGCTTGGCTTTGCTGGAACTGCTGCAGAGCTAGGGGAATTGCTGGTACTGCCGGTACAGTAGGCGATGGTACGTAGAAGAATGCTTCGTGCTCGAGTGGAGTTTGCGCGTACGAGAAATGCCGGTTCTGTTCTACATTTGTGTCGACTTGTGGTTGTTGCGGCACATATTGCTGTGCCTTTTGGCGAGGCTTTCGTTGCTGTGTTTCTTCGTAGGCCGGCGCTTCTTCTTGTGGAGACTGTTGCCATGAGAATCGTTGATGCTGACGCTGAGATGTCTGAGGTTGAAGATGAGGCTGGTTGCAATCTGGTCGGTACTCCATGATGGCTGGACGGACTCAATGAGCCTTGTTCTTGTTCAAAAGCCTCGCAGTGAGGCAGATGTTTCTTGTTATCGTTCTTCGATGAACTGTGGTTCGCCTTGAGACTGTCGTGATCGTAATTCAGGTGTTCCTTTTTCTGTCGCACAGTTATACAAGCTATCAGTATCGAATCTAGAAACGAGTACATGTCAATCAGCTCAAGAAGAGGGGCGAGACGGTCAGATATCAGGTCTGTCCGAAATCACAGAGGCGTCCCGGCATCTGGAGCCGCCTGTCGCCAGCATTCGTCCCGACTGGCTCGAGGCGGTGATCTATTTCACAGACCAGGACTTCCTTGACAGCAGATTCGTAGAGCTCCCGCCCGAGCATGACTCTCTTTTTAGCTACGCAGTGAGGCGCGGGTGCGACCAATTGGTGGTGGTGTTGAGGTGTGACAGGGTAGGTGGAGCAGAGTTGGGCGCTTAGGACACGCCAGGCCAGCCAACGAGATGGCGGCGCGTACCACTTTGGCCGGAGACTTTTGTTGAAGCATGACTTTCTGAGACGAGAACGTACAGCCTCTTTGGCACGTCAGCATTACGTTAATAGAACTGGCACTTTTGGACTTGCATCTTGTATTGATGTTCGAGTGCCAAGCTCGCCTGCTTGCGTCCATTACGAATGTGCTCGCATGTTTGGTGTCACCAACATTGACATGCAGTGTGTCCTGAAAATATACACAGCACCTTCGTTGTGAGGATCTGCCCTTAACCGCAGCCCAGGTATGATTGCATACAGCAGTGCATGATGACACAGGTGATAGGATTCGCACATTATACAAGTCGCGCCAAGGCGATGGCCGCTACGGTACTATGATATACAAACAGTTCGAGAACAGAGGCACAGACTGAACACGGTGTTCATGCGTCCTTGTCAGACTGGGCCTTTCCGCGCTCCTCCTTGTTCTCGGCGCCTGGCCGATCTGTAGACACGGTACCCTTAAGCTTCGCGGTCTCAGCAACACCCTCGCCCTTCTTGCTCTTGGTCTCGTCTTTGGAAACAGCTGTGCTGTGGTGGGTATCGGCATTAGACAGGCCTTCTTGCTTGCCGGACGTCTCGTTGGAGCTCTTGGGCTGGCCGCGGGGATTCGGCTACAAGGGTCAGTAAGGGCTACTCCATTTCATGCATAGATAAATACGTACCTTATCAGATTTATCGGGAGACGCTTCGCCGGTCTCGTTGTCCTTGGGAGCGTCCCTCGAAGCATCGTCCGACTTCTTTCCTGTAGGCTTGGCTGAGCCTCCAACCTCATTGTTGTCATCTCCCTCGCCCGCGTTCTTCTTGGACTTGTTCTTTGTGTCGTCTGCGGGTCCGCCCTGAGACTTGTGCTTGTCGCCAGACGTGTTGTTTTCATCCTGGAAGGTGTCGTCGTCACCCTGTCCCTCGTTCGCTCCGTGGGTCTCGTGTGTCTCGGCGTGGTGATCCTCATCATGACCTGGACCGTGGCCGAAGTCCTGGGTCACTACGAAATAGAGGCCACCAACGGTACCTGCGATACCGGCTGCCATCCTACAGCGTATGAGCAAATATGGAATAGTGTGTGACTGCGAACAGAACATACCATGGTATCTCACTGCTTAGACCTGCTGCGCCGTGTGCACCGGCTTCACTCGCATATGCCCTGCGCTGAACAACTCGCTGCCATGGCTGGAGCTCGGCAGACCGGAGGAACCTCGAAGTGCGTGCAGCGCGGGACAATGATGATGCCCGGAAAGCAGATGACCGTAGGAAAGACATTGTGAAGCTGCAACAAGAGCAATTGACTTGAGTGGGAGGCAATTGAAATTGATGGAGTTGTTTCGTAATGGTGCGCTCGTTTGAAGCTCACCATCTCAGCATCACGTCATTGCAGGGCACGGACTTATACATCACGTGCCAGAGCCAAAAGTCTAGATGCCGCTCTGAGCCACAACACAACAGACATATCTAATGAACTGATTGCGTGCAAAGTGCAGTAGAATTTACCACAGTGCACGCAAAATTCGAGGCAACAGCTGTACGCCTTGGTGAACGGCCGCTCGCGTTGCGCAGAGTTCAAGCTCCAGGTCGCAACGGCAGGCAACAGTAGCGATTTCCTTCCATAGTAATCTTCCCCTCCTTCACCCTCACGGCGGCCTGCAGCGCATTCCCGCAACTAATAAAAGCACTCACCCCACGCTCCTTCCCAAACATCTGCATATCCTCACCTCCGCCTGCTCAACCCACCCCGCCAAAGCTACCCCGCCACACAGCGCCTACGCCTACCTACGCGACACAGATTCGAGACTCACATTACCACTGAGACTTTCTCTCACAAACACACGCCGCCACCATGGCACCCTCGACCGTCCCGCCCAATCCGACCTCCCACAACGTCGCGCAACTGCTGCCCAAGCTCAGCGATGACGACCCAGACTTCCGCTTCATGGCCCTGAGCGACCTGCACGACATTCTCCTCATCGCACACTCGGGCTTCCTGTTACATGACGAGGTCACGTGTGCAAAGACTGTCGAGGGCCTGCTGCACACCCTCGTCGACACCAACGGCGAGGTCCAGAATCAGGCGGTCAAGTGTCTGGGCCCCTTCGTCAACAAGATCCCGGACAAGATCCTGTGTCCGATGATCGAGAAGCTCTCCAACCTGCAGACAGACAACACCGTCGACCAGTCGATACCGTCGCTTGCCCTCCGCGAAGTCGTCGTTTCTCTCCCACGCCCCGTCGCCGGCGTTGCGCGAAGCAAAAATGTCCTGGAGGCATATGGCGCTGTCAGCAAGGTGCTTATCCCGCGCCTCGTGGGCTACCACGTCATCCAGCCGGCACAACAGGGTCTGCCAAGGGTACCCAAAGGCATGCTGCAGGAGGATTTGGAGAAGGGCGCCGACAGCAACGCCATCGATGTCTTGACTGAGGTCGCACGCTGCTTCGGGCCCATGCTGCAGGACTCCGAGATCAACGCTCTGCAGAAAATCACATTCGAGATCCTTGAGAATGAGCGCGCGAGCTCCATGATGAAGAAGAAGTCGGTCACCGCCATCTCTACGCTGGCTGGCTACTTTTCGGACCAGCTGCTGAGCTCCTTCCTCTCGCGTGTCATCGAACTGCTGCGAGACCCTCACCTGACGCGGACCAAGCGCAAGCTTTACATCACCATTTTGGGTTCGATGGCTCGGTACGTACTTTCCCGTGCAAGTATTGACTTATGGCTAACAGTGATAGATCGGTGCCGCGCAAGTTCGGCCCCTACCTCCAGACCCTCGCCCCCTTCGTCCTAAGCGCACTCAGCACCCAAGAACAAGACGAGGGGATGGATGTTTCAGACGACGAAGGTGAGCGAGACCCTGAGATTGACGAGGTTTTGGAGGCTGCATTGATTGCGTTGGAGAGCTTCCTTGCGTCCTGCTCACAAGACATGCGCATGTACACCAACGAGACCATCGACGCCGCAACACGATACCTCAAATACGACCCAAATCTCGCAGAAGACGATGATGACGAAGACGAGCTGGATGACGAAGACGCGCTCGAGGGCGACGATTTCGAAGAAGAGACCGGCTACGATGACGACGAGGACGCAAGCTGGAAAGTCAGGCGATGTGCGACCAAGGTTCTCTATACTCTGATCTCCACCCGAAGCAACGGTGACCTCTTGGATGATGGTACACTCTACAGCAAGGTCGCCCCAGCTCTCATCACTCGGTTCAAGGAGCGAGAAGAGAATGTTCGATTGGAGGTCCTCGCGACATTGTCCAACCTGGTCAAAAAGTCGGGCGATGGTCCAGCTCCCGTCAAGTTTGCAGATGAGAACTCTCCGGCCGGTGCCATGGGTCCCCCAGCGAGCCGAAAGCGCCGACGAGGAGGTAGCGATGCCAGCATGTTCGACTTGCACGCGAACTCCTCCCTCTCCATGGGTTTCGACTCGCCCGCCCGGTCATCAACACCGTCCGTAGGCCCGCAGGCCAGCCTGTCTAAACTGAGCCCAGAGATCGTGAAGGGCGTATCACAACTGCTGAAACAGTCCACAAGCCAACCCAGCACTAAGCAGGCGTCCATCGTTCTGATCAAAGATATCGTCATCACACAGCGTGGTGGCCTCGACTCATATCTCCACCAAATCATCGAGCCTGTTGTGGCAGCCGCAAAGATCCTGGGAGGAGCTACGACAAGCGCATCTACCACGGCCAATAGCCTTCGGATACAGGCGCTGCAGCTTATTGGTGCCATTGCAGATACACACTCGTCGCAAGTCATCCAGCCGTACCTGCCTATCATCGTTGATGCTCTCCTGAAGGGCGTGAAGGTGAAGTATAGCAAGCTATCGATTGAAGCACTCGCTTCAACTGAGCAGGTCCTCAAGGCGCTCACACCACCTCGGTCGGCGTCTACAGGCACGCACAACCAAAAACATCTAGAGCAACTTTACGAGGCCCTGGTGGATCGTATATCTGCAAACGATGCCGACTTGGAGGTGCGAAAGAGCGCGTTACACGTCCTCGGTCTGTTCCTTGGCCGGAGCTCTGGCACAGAAGGTCTCATCTCCACTCATAAGCGAACATCCGGCCTTGAGCTTCTTGCAGACCGACTGAGAAATGAACTTACCCGCCTTGCATCTGTCCGCGCCATCGATTCGATTGCAGCACATACTAAGGCGGATGGCGAGCTTTCGGCGAAGTGGGTGCGTGGCGTCGCCTTGGAGCTGGCGGCGCAGCTTCGAAAAGCCAGCCGTGCACTACGAGGATCGAGCCTGAGCGCACTACGAACACTGTCGCTGAACCCGCACTCCCGAAAGCAGCTGGATGGTCAAACCAAAGCTCAGATTGTGGAGATGCTGTTGCCACTCTTAGCTGCTGTCGACTTACACCTCCTTGGCCCTGCCATGATAGTGTTGACTACGTTCATGAAGGATGACGCTCAATCTACCATGACCCCGCAGCTGAACGCTGCGCTTTGCCAAGTCGTGCAGGGCTCAATCAGCGGCACATCGCTCGACGCATTGCTCAAACTAGTACGCACGATCGGCGAGCAGCGTGCTGGCAAGGCATTCATGCAGTCTCTGCTCCAGGACGTCGGCGTTGGTGGCTACCCGGAGGTAGTTGGCAAAGTCATTGGAAACCTCCTCGTCTACGGCGGCAGCAGTGTTGGTGTAACCCTACAGGCGTTCATCCAAGAGCTTGAGACTGCACCAGACGACAAGCGAAAGTGTCTCGCTCTGGTCGTCCTTGGCGAGTCTGCGCTCCGGCTGGGTTCAGAATCATCTATTGACCCCAAGCTGTTCATCAAGCACTTCTCAGCTCAGTCAGAACAGGTTCCGCTGGCTGCTGCGATTGCTCTTGGTCGTGCAGGTGCTGGAAGCGTTAGCAAATACCTGCCTGTCATTTTGTCTACGCTCGGTCAGCCCTCGGCTCCTCAGTACTTGCTTCTGCACGCCATCAAGGAGATCCTACAGCATGAAGACACTGAATCTGAGATCATACCATATGCATCTACGCTATGGTCGAACTTGGTTGCCGCGTCTCAGCTGGAGGACAACAAGGCCATCGGTGCCGAGTGTATCGGCCGATTGACCATCATCGATCCCAAGACGTACCTTCCTCAACTCCAGGTAAGTTTTTTTCCCTCTACTAACCCGTCATCACTTGCTAACATTATCCAGGCGTTCTTAAACGACCGCCAAGGAAGCGTACGTGGCATGGTCATCGCGGCTCTGCGCTTCACCTTCTCCGATACCGACGAAGCCTACGATGAGTATCTGCGGCCAATCGTTGTATCCATGCTGGTAAAGATGCTCAACGAGCCAGACCTGGAAAATCGTCGCCTGGCTCTCATGACTTTTAACTCAGCCATGCACAACAAGCCAGAGATCATCCTGCCGGCCCTTGACCAGCTTCTGCCACTGGCGATGAAGGAGACTGTCGTCAAGCCTGAGCTCATCCGAGAAGTGCAGATGGGACCCTTCAAGCACAAGGTCGATGATGGTCTCGAGATCCGCAAGAGCGCATACGAGACCCTGTACGCGCTGCTCGAGACCGCCTTTTCCCGTCTTTCCCCCATCGAGGTATCCGAGTTCTTCGACCGCATCGTCGCGGGCATTACCGACGAGCACGACGTCCGCATCTTATGCAACCTCATGCTCACCAAGCTCATGTTCGTTGCGCCCGACCAGGTGCACTCGCGTCTAGAATCCATCGCTGAGAACTTCCGCACTGTCCTCAACGTCAAGGCTAAAGAGAATGCTGTCAAGCAGGAAGTTGAGAAGATCCATGAAGGCTACAAGGGCGTGCTAAAGGTCAGCGTCTTGCTTAACAAGCAGATGGGGACAGAAGCCGTCGTTGGTGCTGCGCAGGAGGATCCGCAGCTGCGTGTCTGGAGCACGTACTGGGAGTGGATCTCCAAGGAGCATCAGGTTGCGCTCAAGGCTGCGAGTGACGAGATAAAGGAGCGCGATCGCTAGGTGCAGTCGGGCGGTTATCCTTTAACCTGCACCCAAATGTGAGAGGTCTGAGATACCTTGCGATCAGAGGTTGAGGGAGAGACATGGGATATTGATCGAAGACGGGGATTTGCATGATTGAGCATGGAGTTAGCGAAGCATAGCTAGCGAAGTATGGCGTAGGCATTGATACACTGCCATCAACTCAAAAGAGCACATTTCACAATTATGAAGACATGAAGATATTTGATGTTCCCGTGACAATTTTTGACTGCATGGCAGTGTGATCGGCAGGGAGCGGGACGCGTTCCCGTGGCCCCCACGAATGACGACAAAAATAGATTACGGGCACGCGCCCTTCAGAAGACGACTTGCGGTGCCGTCGTCGTCGTCCTATGCTCAAACCTACTCCTGACATATGGTTTGGAGACTCTGACATACGTGATGGCACTCCTCGTACGTTCTTTGGGCAGCTGCGAGGCTCTCAGCTGACATTCACAGCCGTCGGTTTCGCTAGAGTGGATACAGTCATACAAGGACGACGCATCAAAAACAAGCTTCTTGGACCTGCCTCGCGAACTGAGAGACTACATCTACAGGTTCGCATTTCGCGTACATGGCGCAATCATGGTATACTCCACCAACCCGTACAGCGCGCAACCGCAGCCAAAGGCCATGGTCATCCCCCATCACAACAAGGGACCAACCGAGCCCACCAGAATAGGTAAAATCATGTCGTTATCGCTACTTCGCTCTTGCAAACAGCTTCATGCGGAAAGTTGTCCTGTCATCTATGGCGAAAATGTTTTCCAAGTCTGGTCATTGACCAAGACCGAGCTATCAGCCACATATCGACCACTCGTGCAACATGCAATGTTCACGACCGAGGCGGATTATCGCATCTATAACCGGCACTTCGATGAAGTAAGCCATGGATGGAAACGGCGGTTCTGGCCTAGTATCATTGCAGGTGGCACGGATTTGCTTGCACGGTTTCCTGCGCTTGAGTCTCTGACTGCGATACTCACGCCACCACGATCAGGACCAAGCTGGAGGCCGGTGTTTTTCGCGAATCGCAACAACTCGAGAGAGCAGCGAGTCGAACTTGCGGCTCAGTGGTTAAAAGCAAGGTGCCCGATAGACGACGACAGATTGCGAGCATGCTTGCGGTTGGAGCTTAAACCGCCGCCTGGGATCGCCAAAGAAGACTATGAGGGTTCGAGATTCGCTGGTGATGATGAAAATGATGAGGATGAGGATGAGGATGATTGGGATTACACCGAGTTTGCAGATGCCTTTCGACTGATGAGCAGCCTTGGATGACTTCGATGCGGCTGAGTGCGACTACGATTGCTCGGCCACCACTGTTAAATCCAGCCACCACAGGAACTTCAACGAGTCCTCTCAGTACGTTGCCTTGTCGGTAACGGTCTCTCGGTTCTTGTGCTTGCATCAACACATCGCTAAACGCGCCACGTCTGTCGCTTCTCTCGCTTCCTAGGTCTTATGATCCCCATCGCCATCGTCGCCTCATCACATTAGCCACGTCGGACACAATGGAAGCATCGACATTCGAAGTAGTGTAGAAGCTGCCACAGATTCATGCGCAGATCTTCGACAAGCTCAAGCAACCTCACTACACAGATTGGTGACATCCGTATCTCTCCCTGAAACCATCCAGTACCTAGTTTCGAAAGGTGGTAGAGGCCATGAGGCGGGCCAAAATCTCTGGCTCCCAGCCATTGGCAGACTAATACGAAGAGCATGAGATCGTCGGATGTAATTCATCCCGGGTCACCACTCTATCCCATCCGTCGTCATCATCAAATTTAGGCTTGAGCGCAGCGTTCGCCTCTTTCCACTCTTTGCAGTCACACTGCCAAGGCTAGATTCAATCTCCGAGAAGGAGTACCAGGCGACCAAGTCATCACATCCCGACAAGGAGTGGTCGCGAAGCCATTTAGGCCCTATTGAAGCCGACGTGCCGCAGGTGCGCAAGGTTGCATCCTCATCACCACAGTTCCATTGATAGTAGCACAAGCTTCCGCCCTCCAAAAAGCTTTCGGATATCGTCAAGGACGTGGAGAGCGTTTTTCTGTCACTCAAAACTGACCAGGGCACTTCAACGAGCCCAAGATAGCCAGAGCATCATAGCGATATGTCTTTGCGGTAGCCGCTCAGCATTTGTGTATATCACTATTGCTCCGTATCATCACGATGCTTTCGCGAGTTGGCGGGCCTTTCTGGAACAAGTCTCCGATGTTTCTACGTACAAGACATTGTTTTGATCTTGTTCCGTTATCCTGTGTAGGTCCTTATTGTCTTGGAGCATTTTGTCTCAATTTCGCGATGTGTCTGAGGCCCCACCGGCACAGACTGGGCGCTTATATCACGACAATCAGGTGTGTTCTAGTTCTTGTTATCCGACCAAATCCAACGATGGAAGCAACAGCCGTTCATACGCCGATCGAAATCCACGACATAGTTCCAAGCGTGTTCGTGGCCCTCAGACTCATCAGCGACGCTCACGATATTGGATGGTTTCTAGTCTTAGTCAGTGACGTTGCCCTCTCCTTCACTCGTTACGTTTGTGGAGAAAACGATATCCGCTTGACTGAGGAGTTGAGCACGAGGTCTGGCTATGCCGTCGAATGTCTGCGAGATTTCGAAACAATGAGCACGACACATGGGCATGTACTTGTGAATGTGGAAGAACTATTTGACCTTGTGCGGATCGTCTATACTTCTTACTTGCTGACTACACCGGCTACACGATCCACATGGCGCGCTATCAACGACCCCACCGAGTACGCTCATCTCCTGGACACCCAAACAACTATCGTTAGACTCCTGTCGGTGGCAGTGGTTGACGATATGTTTGACAGGGGCTACGACGTCAATGATATCAGCATCGTGGACAACATCTGGGGCGAAGGTACGCTTTGATATGACCTTGACTCCACCAACAGTTCTACTTGCTAACCCTAGCGACAGCTCGCGAGATCAAAGAAGATGACCATGCCAACAAGCCCGGCGTGCCCCGTCCATCCGTCCAGTACACTCCGGACGAAACGCCTACTGAGTACGGACCTGATGGGGACAAGATACCGCTAAGCGAATTCAGTGTACCCTTCGAGGGTCTTCAACCACCGGACGCCATATGCCCGATCTGCTGCTTCAGTTTTCTAGAGACCATTGGCCAAGCAATCGTGCTTGCACGATGCAGTGGCTCTCATCCCTTCCATGAGATATGCCTCGACAGGGCAGTTAATCTAGGAGCCATGGAGAACTCGAATAGGTGCCCCTTCGATCGAGAGGTTTTGTGTACTGCTAGGAGTCGGGTTCACTTGGGTTGAGTGAATCCTTGTGGGGCCGGTGTTGGGTGTTGCGGTCCTAGCATGGGCAAGATCGGTTCGCCTGGGTGATTTTCCATAACACCTCTACATCCAGAGATCAGCGATTGAAGACCCTTCCGGTGGCTATTCATGTCTTTGTAAGGGCTGATTGGAGTGTGACTTCACGCGCTCAAAGCTCCTGCTTGAAGCAGATAAACTGCCTACAAGCACATTTCTTCAACGGTCTTATATACGGACGGTTCTCGAGTGGATAAAGTAGATTGTCTATGGCACCTAATTGTACATAAGCTAAAAGTCATCCAGTCGAGTAAATCTTGCCCTCAGCATTGTCAGTTCATGGGACAAGTGAAAGCACAATACGAGTGGTGAGCTGAGGTCAATGTCAGTTCACCGAGAGTGCAAGGCCAGCATATAAAGATTTCTCGAATGATACATCTTATCATCACCAAACCCTCAGCATTAACATCAACCACGCAACAATGCCGGGCCCAATTTTCAACTTCATTTACCACCGCCTCAACCAGGCCTGCATTCTCGCGTTCTGGAGCAAGGGCAAGGAGACAGAAGAAGTGGCCAACTTGGTAGCGGTGTCTCGCATACCTCTAGCCAGTCTATTTGCTGTCGCTGAAGACGCCATTCGCACTGCTTCGCCGGAAGAGTTTGGGAAATTTCTCTCCCTAATCCGCACGACCGCAAAAAACCTCGGCCTACTACTCATGCAATCCCCCACACGCGAGCAGATTGCAGAGTACTGTACGAAACTCCAGGACCACATTCGCATGGAATGTCCGCACGTTGATGCAGACAGCCTCGATATGGGAGAGCTTGCTGCACATATTAGCTCCACCATGGAGCGCATGCGCATCGAAAGACCAATTACGACTTCCATCGAAGCTGCATTGCTTCCAATAGGTGATTCTGAGAACCGACGAATGGCCGAAGCGTACAATCTCTACGCTACTGGGAAACCGTTCGGCGTCCTGATGCGCGGCTTGCGCAAGACTTTCCGGAAGGAGTATTCCTTTTGGGCCTGGACTCAGGTCAGCAGTGGCTATAGGTACGAAGAGCAGCGATGTCCATATGTTCTACCTGATCCCGAGATCCTGGGCATACAGACCAACGTTTCTGATCACCATGCCGATGAGCTTCGTCCCAGCGGCGAGCGCATACCGCCCGCAAATTTCTGCAAGCCTGCAATCACAGTGCCTGAAGATACACGGTGCTCCATCTGCGTGGCCGACGTCATTGTTGACCCTGAGGGTTCTTCTGACGCCACGCCCGCGGAGGAGCTACCCGTAATCACTGCCTGCGGTCACTTTTTCCATCTTTTCTGCCTAGAGCTCTGGATCAACGACTCAGCTATGCGCACTGCCAACCTTTGCCCTGAGTGCAGAACCGAGATGTGCGAGGCTCGACCGCGCTTGCCAGCCTCGCTGATGATGGAGGACGAGGAGGCTCTAGCTGACGCGAATGACCGGTATGCTATGGATATTCGTCTGGAGTAAGGCTTTAATGATGGGTCTTGTCACTTAGGCTCAGGCTCGGAGTATCTTGTGGGATGGTACTGATCCAAGGACGAAGTTTCGTCTGGAAACGATGAGCGACGCATTGTACGATTTCGGTGCTTGAACCGCGTTTCGAATGATAATGAAATAATGAAATGATATGCTATGTCTGGTTTTTCCATGAAGTATTGTCAAATCGGCAGCAAGCCATACTCTCATACGCGTAATGTATCTCTTCTGACGCCGAATACGTTAGTAAGCTAATACTACTCTTGACTCAACATGTATCATCGTGGAGGATGTTCGTATCGCAGAGCGCCGAATATCATGTCTACAGCTGGTGCTGTGAACAAGCGATTGTCTCGTGCCGCATGCTTAAGACACAGTGTGATCACGAACAAGTGACCGTGCATTGTGAAACTGCAAATCATTGTGCCCTGTTCTCACAGCTAATGAGACAACATATATATAAATAAAAACCCTCGTGTCAAACTTTGCAAATCCACAGAAGAAAAAGAACAAACCCCCGTTCACGATCATGTCCGTCACCTTGGACACAGCTTTTACCTTCGCCTACCAGGCATACTTTATGAAGCAGTGGGTTCGACCCACGACGCATCCAGTGTACGAGAGGAACGAACTCATGGTGCGCATTTACTTCCCAAGCTTCTTCACGGTGACCGGCCCAATCGGCTCCTCCATACTACCTGAACATGTCGGTAAAATGTTCGCGATGGTCTTCAATGTTACGGTAACGTAGGTTACAGGCGAGGCGCCCGTACAAGCGAGGCGCCCACCCCAAAACACACCTAAATTGCTTCAAAACAGCCCCTGAGATCTCAACAACGGCTCTATGTTATGTTCTAAAATTTGTAGAATAAAATTTCATCTTTAATCCAACGTCATAGTTAGAATCTAGAGGTTGTTAATTACACTGCATTGTAAGATACTGTACATCCGTACAGGATCAGAGGCCAAAACTCAAGATCTCAAGAACAAGAGACCTAATAAATTTATAAAGCCAACAATAGCATTAGGGCATGTGCAAAAATCTATGCTTACAATGTCAGGGCATAATATAGAGCCGTTGTTGTAATCTCAGAGGCCGTTTTGCAGCAATTTAGGTGTGTTTTGGGGTGGGCGCCTCGCTTGTATGGGCGCCTCGCTTGTAACCTACGTTAGCTCTAGCGACTTACATGTTCCAAAAGCCTGACGTGAGCGACCTGGAAGAGTACTGTGTGGAACTAAAAGAGTGCATTGTTCGCAACTCTCCCATAGACACACAGCAGCTTCAGATGACTGAGCTTGCGGATCTGGTTCAACGGTGGCAAAATCGCTGGCAAGGTGGGGATTCTGATGGGTATGCGGAGTTTCAGGCCGCCATGTATGATCTTGATCATGAAGAACTCACTGATAAAATTACCGGGAAAGCAAAAGCCCTCAGCATGCCACTGATGCGCGCTATGATCGCTGATCGAGGCCACTCCAGCAAGTTCCACAATACATGGTCTTTCCGTCAGTGGGCCATATTCACCCGCGCCTTTGGGCACGAGCTTCGCCACTCGCATCTGATCAAGCTCGGTCGACCCAACATTCGAATTGTTCCGGATTTCGTTGAGTATGAGGTCAACGACACAACGGCTGAGTATCATCCATCTGGGGAGCCTGTGCCTACCGAAAAGTTCTGCAAACCCACTGCAATTATTCCCAAAGGCTCAGAGGAGTGCACAGTGTGTCTCAGTGAGATCGTTCCCATCCTATGACCGAATCGACTGTTTACACCGAATGCGGCCACTACTTTCACGAGGAGTGCCTTGTATTCAACGTTAATGGTTCTGGTATGGAGAACGGTCACTTGTGTCCAACGTGTCGGTTCGTCTTGTGCGAGCCTGGGGAACGTACGCATATCTCGCAGTCTCCGGACGGATCAGGGGACTCCGAGGACGAGTAGCCCATCTCACGCGCCTCTTGCCTTTGTCTCGCCCTCAATTCGATCAAGTCATAACACGCCTCTTACTTAACAATTGAGACTACAGATTCACCTACTGTGATTCGTTCACATATTCAAATTCATCTTAGCCTTCAAACTACCAGACACTACCTATATTGACTAGCACGAGTCATCATTACACCTTTCCTACACTTACATCTGTCATGCAAACAGCGCAACCACCCACCATGCTGATCCTGAAACTAACCTCCGTCACGATTGCGCAATCCTCCAATAAACTGACCTCATCCCATCCCATTCCTTCCAAGCCCACGCCCCAGAAGTCCCCAAGAACGCGATCCCGCATTCATCGGCACTTCTCCGCAGAGCCGCACGCACTGTCCCAAATAGGCAATTCCAACCATAGAGCCTCATCCAGCCCCAAGCCACCACTTTCCCATCCCAGCGCCCAAGTCCCATGCTAATGTGTGTGTCTGGCGTTCAGTAAGGTACCCGCATTTATGTGTCACTGGCGTGCCGGCCCTGCGTTCGAGATCGCTGGTGGTGGGCGGGTAGATTGCAAGGTTTTCCGGTGTAGTGGCGCTAGGGATGCGGCGAGTATCGTGGGATTTGGCGTGGTGGTTGACTTGTTTGAGCGGTCAGGTATTGTGCGAGGCTGGGGCAGGTGATGCATTATCGGGGCAGATTTGGTGGTGACAAGGTGCGGTACTTCAATTGACTTGGCTGAAAGACGTTAAATGGACAGGGAGATATACATGTGAGCATCGGTAGTCAAGGCATGTTTTGTGATCTTCTTGATAGACTAGGTATTATGTGTTCGTAGCAATTAGCGTTGATGATGTGACTTTTCCCATTCCACCTTTAAACTCCAACACAGTGCGACAGGAGCTCACTAGGGCTCAATTCAAACATGCCAGCTTGTCTCAGAAACGCCATGCTAGAAAGTACAGAGTGAAGTGGAAGCGTGCGAAAGACCAATTGCAAATGGGTATCTCCTCCACAGTAAAAAGTTGATTCGCGATCATCGAAGCAGTCGGGAAACTCGTGAAGGAAACTCGTAATGCGTTGAACGGTTAAAGAAAGGGTATAGGAGAAGGTATGAATGCAGAAACGTCGACTAGGAAGCTTAAAGGCTGAAGCTGCCAGAGCGAGAGCTAGTCACAGAAAGAAACGGATCCTCGCAGTCGTTAACGTACGTAGGTGGGCTTATCGGGACGTCTTCATATAGAGGAGGCTGCTCCTCGTCCCACGCAATGCCCATACCAGAGCGCTCGGTAAGGGTGAGATGAAACTGGGTGCGGAGGACGCGGGCAGCGCCAGTGGGAGTGGCCTGGCTGAGTTTCTTCAAGGGAGCCCACTCCTCGGCAACCACCATCTCCACTATTAGATTGTGCTTGACGCTCATGCCGCTCTGGCTCTCCATGTCGCAGAGAGGCTTAAGAGAGACGTTGCAAGCGGCTCTGAACTCGACGTCAATCTCGCCGCGCTCGAAGTCGGTCTTCCAGCCGGTCTTAACCTCTTCATTGGCGATGGCGCGGACATCCTCGTGGAGTACGCCCTTGCCCTCACCGCCGCCGGCAACCTTGGAGATGTGCTTGTCGCATGCTGGAGCAACGAACTTCTGAGTCTCTTCGATGCGCCAATTAAGCTTGCGAAGCCTCCATCGTGTCTGAGAATCCTCCTTGTTCTGAACGATACCAGACAAGCGCATCTCAAGCGGGAAATCACCAATGGGGTGGATGACTGGGGGCAGCTTGACAGCGGCCGTCAAATTCGTTGGTGGAAAAATGCGAACAGAATGCTTCTCGTTGCCTGGGAAGATAGCGCGCTTGATGTCGATGCTGCGCCTGTAGGCGATCTTATCGCCATTGGCTGCCGTAGCGACCGCGGAGAGGTAATAGTCCAGTGTGGCAAGATTACCATGGGTTGTGGCGGGCAAATGACCTGGTAGCAAGTGGCTGAAGGGGTAGCTATGCGAGCCGTGGCGCAGCGAAGTGGGGTGTGTGAGAAACTCCCATTTGTGGATCTCAGTAGTCTGAGAGCTGCAGTCGGCGCAGTGTTGCACGACTGGCTTCCTAGTTGAGACGATGGCGAGGAGGCGCATCTCGAACTTGTCGATGGTGACGTGGGGCTCGTGGACATTCATCATGAGCTGGCCAGAAAAAATGGCGCCCGTTGACGACGCCGCGCTGTTGTAGAATACAATTGGCGGCGACTCTACGCTCATGTTCAGGGAAGCAGCCGCCTGAGGGTCCACTTTGGGACTGGCCTTTGGGCTCTTCTTGTCCGCGTGATGCTTGTCATGGCGCTTAAAGATATCCATGACGAGCGACTCTTGTGACCTTGTTGATGTTTCCTTTACTGTAGGAGCCTCGTAGGAGTAGACTGGGGGGAAAAGAGGTGCTGTGTGGGCCTTGACAGGTTTGTCCAGCTTTGGCATCGGCGAGGGCGCCACCCTAACGAGGGAGGAGAGCAAACGACCGGGCATGGCAGTTGAAAATCTGGGGTAGGGCTGAGGTTCGTTGACGTGAGTGGTTGAGGTGAGCGAGATTCTGCGAGATAACGGTAGACGCGACTGTCTGCGTGGGTTGAGTGGTGTATCTCCGGGAAGCGATATGCAGCTCTGCAAGCCCTGACTGAATTGTTCAAGAGTTAATCTTGTGCGAATTTAGGTGGTGAGTTAGGTTTTGCGGCAGGAACATATTCTGGAGTTGATCAGAGAGCAAGGCAAGCAAAAGGGAAGGCGAAAGACTTTATTAAAGGCCGTTTACGAATTTTACATGATGGAAACTTATGACTGGGTGCCCCGTACGCATTCAGCATGATGCCATCGTTAACTCAACCCAAGCTTTCCACAACGCCACGCTATCCTCCTCGCAGTAAGCCCATCCCTGCACTTTCGCAATTTTTGGGTCACAGGGAGGCACGCACGGGCTGCCGCTGCCTCAAGCGTCTCTCGTGATCGCCCTGTGAAGTTGCGAACGTGGTGCCCTGCCACGCACCACGGTAGCAACGCTCAGCTTCAATGAACCGCGAGCTTTCGACACGATGCAGAACACATTTTGCGCCGCTCGCGCTGTCCAGCACGCATTCTTCGATGACCAGCACTAACCCACTCACTGCGACACGCGTTCTATGACTGGCGGTGCCGATTCAGACTTGTGGCTTGATGTCGGGCGACACTCGCCGTCGGCATCGATCCCAGAAACGCATCATGCTAACGACATCTCCACCGGAATGAAAACTCTGGGGTGCTCACAAAGCTACGGCACAGCTGCCCGCCGGACAACATCATTCGCGGACGCTGTCTTTATGCGCGGTTCCCCGCATCCTGGCGTTTGTGACGGTCTCGAAAGAGCGAGCTGGGAAAGGGGAACTCGGTATCTCCGTGGAAGAATGCACCGCCGGAAGATGTGCCAACCATGAAATGAGCCGCAACTCGTCACTGCTGCCACCAGCTGACCGTTCAGCCCGCGCCCTGTAACACGCATCGAGGGTATTGCTAATTGTGCAACGTCGTCAACACTCAGTCATATTGATGCAGAATCACAATTTATATGCCAAGGCGCCGTCGTTAGGTAATGCTCGAAAATTTTACCAACAGCCGCAACCAAGCAGAACATCAGCTTTTGCCCGTGGTGGCCGCGCTCCACATGCTTGCTAGATCCTTTGCAGCGTCTTTACACATTCTGGCACAACGGCCCGCTTTTTCTGTACCTGGCGAGCACCTTCGTGTCAGAGCACCCACATGTTGAGGGACCAGACTGGTCTCCCGTCTTACCTGTTACTCGATCGCAACGGCTACGCTGACTTGCTCCGGGATAATGTCCAACGGGAGACGGTCCCTCATCGGAAGTGTCCGATCATGGCAACCGAATGCGACAGCCCAGGACCATGCAGCGAACGGCGACGAAATCCAGCAGCAACACCAGAGCCAAAGTTCACGATATCTCGCTTACACCCGACGACACTGTGGGTTCGTCAGAGCGTTGCTAATCACGCTGACCTCGATCGGGTAATAAATTGACAACCCCTGCATAGCGTTGCCATTTTCTACCATGGAAATCACGCCCTTCCTTTGCGACGGATTCCTGATTTTGGATCTCGGGCAACGACCCGAACAATCTCCTGTGATTGTCCAACATGCCACGCCTTTTGTGTTGGGATGTTCTGGTCGCAATCATCGCCTGCCAATCGCTTCGTGAACGTGCTATTGCGACGATATGGCGGCACCAACAGCAGCTCACCGCTCGTCAACGTTCTTGCTGATGATGTCTAAATTTGTTGTCGGCTTCTAGAAGGAATCGCAGCACGATCCCGCTACGCCACGCATTACCGTCGTTGCATAGCCGTACGCCCCAACTTCGAATGACCACGTTCCTGCTCGAGGAATTGTTCAGTGTTTATCGACTCAATACACGGCCCACGGTCTTGCAATGTCGCTCGGCTCGACGCGAGGCTGAAGCATCACGAGGCTGAGAATATGCATCCAGAACTCTTGGTATTGCGGCAATCCAAGGTCGGCGTTCGGACTCGCAAGTGCATCTCGCTCCGCACTCCGGTGTAGTCCTTCAATATTCCGCGGCGTCACAGTACGGCGCACTCCGATGACTCTCCATACTCATCATCTCATTACTCGATCACAACGACTTTCAGGATCATACCAAGGATGCTCAAGACAATTGAAATCAGGTAATCTTAGTTCAGACCCAGTGCACGAGACTTTTCTGTCCTTGTATCGATTAGATGTTCACTACAACACAGTACTCTACAGAAAACAAATGGGGCCCGGCAGGTATTGAAGACAATCTTGAAAACTTCAGAGACTTACGGTGATCATGTTACCCAGTTGCTCCGCTTACAAGAACCAGATGTCGACCAGCATCCAAACTAGCTGGTAGCACATGCACCGTAGACGCGACACTCTGAACTTGCTGTAAAATTTGAAATGATGCCAGATGGTAAGACTTTTGCGCCGATGAAGAACCGACTCCACTAAAGGCCCGTCCCGCCCTGCAAATCGTGCAAAATCTATGCATGTTGCTGGAGCGCACTTGTAGCCATTACAAGGGTGTAATGATGCGATCGCTAGAAGGACCGTGAATGTGGGTCACGCGAGCTGTAAACTTTCACGTATTAAACATTACGCTGCACGCGAGAAAACAGCCATGGCAGATGCAGCAATTCAATTAAGATCGTGCTATATGCCAAATGTTCCACCACCCTTCCCTCCATTCATCTTGCCCATCATGTGTAGTCGTTCCAGTACCGTAGCGAAACGCTTACTCGTCATCCTCATCAGCCTCGTCGTTGACAACGTTGAAGAAGCGGAGCTCGTATACGCCCTTGGAGGTGGAGACAACGCGGAGCCAGTCACGGAGCTGCTGCTTCTTGAGGAACTTCTTGGTGCTTTGAATCATCAGCATGTATCCATCAAATACCCTCTCTTGCGCAAGACGTACAGGTATTTCAAGTAGCGGCCGGAGAACTCCTGGTGCGCAATGACCTCGATCTTTCCCTCGCCCTGCTGCGAGATGGCAATGGTGTCGCCCAGGTTACCGGTGCGGCCCTCGACCTTGATGCGGTCGTGCAGGAACTTCTCAAAGGCCTGGATGTCGAAGATCTTATCATTGACGGGCTGCGAGCAGTTGATGATGAACTTCTTGGTGATCTTGGTGCCCTTCTTCGCGGCGGCGGACTTCTTCTACATGGTGTACTTTAGCCTACTGTTCAAGAGACAGCAAAGCGGTTGGTACGTACGGTTGCGGGTGCCATTTTGTGGGTGAGGGAGTCGCAAAGAAGTGGATATCCTGCGCTGAGTGTGTGTGTGGTGAGATCGTGAAATGTGAAAGTTCGAGGTGGACAATTTTGCGACTGCGGTGGGCGCTGACGTAATCTAGTGGCGCCAAGTTTTCGAAATCTGGGACTCGCGTGCTGATTGGCCGGGATTTACTACCCTAACTTTTCACCACCAGCGCGTCCTGCGCACTTCCAATGATCGTATGAACTTCATTGCGCAGACCAGAGCAATCTTGCATCTCATCCATGACAAAGTCCAACGTTCAATCGAGTTTGGTGGCACCTAAATTCCGTAAACACGACTCCACATTCACGCGCCATGAGTCCACCTTCCACAACACCCTGTTGCTGTCAGTCGGGCGTGACGATGCGCATTGATTTGTTCCCCTCAATCTAGCAGACTTCGAAAGAAGATTACGCGTTGTACATGGAGTCTTGGACGACGTGGGTATGTATCAGCACGCCTTTGATCTTCATTCGCCTTGAGACATCGCAAGAAGATCTTACTTGGCTTCCAGATAGGAGGGACCATTAAGGATAGACGAGTAGAGGCAATGTCTTCTTCGTCCACAATCGACGCACCTAGTTGTCTTCGATTTGTTTGATGATCCGCCTCAGGAAGATATGTTTGCGACGATGAGACGAATGCAATTGCTATGGTAATGGTGGTTTGCTTAATCCCGCGATTAATACTGAATCAACCCCCTCCTGAATCTATTGTGTCGCAGAGCAGACATATTTCCACTCAAAGTCATGTCCGAAACGTCAAGCTGGTACTCCAGCTCAAGCTCCAGCTCCAGCACAAGTTCAAGCACACCGTCACGCACCCTTTGTCTAGCCAATCGAAATTGGCTTCTTTCCGATGCGACACCTGGAACCGAGTGCTTCTCTCTAGGCTTGGTCAGTGAGCCTTTCATCACCGTCGATCAACTCAAAGCAATCCGAAAGATACGCGATGATGCAAGGGCAGGAAAACTCACCACCACATACATCATGAAAGATTTGAACGACAGGCCACGCGTTCGCAGGCTCCTTGACCTGGAGTCAGACGATCTTGAGCTGTCCTTCCAATATGCCATCGGTTATCGCAACTTATTCCACATGTCGACCAACTTTCGCATCCCCAAGAGGCAGTGGAGATCACAGTGGGAAGGGCCGATGACTCGTCATCGCGTGTTCATTCGCGCTTCGACTGTTGCCAACGTTGTGCCGAAGTGGCATCTCGACAAGCTTCAGCCTCTCATGAAGAGATGGGACAAACAATGGCACAAGAGCAAGGCTAAGGCGGAGATCACGCAACATCTGGAAGCATGCAGCGGAAAGATAAGGCGCGTGAACAAGGTCATTGGAATCGGACTTGGCCAACTAGAATGGTATGATCCTAGCATATACGGCAAGGGCGCAGACGGCTTCGGCGCTGGCCCATATATTCAACACCTCGCCCTCAAGCACGTCGCACAAGAAATTAGTCGACTTCAAGGCATCGATGTGAAGATAATCGTACAAGACCCGCGATACGACAACGTCACCAACACTGTTCTGAGACGCAATTTTCCAAAAATCGCGATCGTGGAAGACCCAGAAGCTTTTTACGAGATGGACAACCACACGCTTCTCCTGTACTTTCACATGCCTTTCGATGTCGGCGCGGTAGCTCTGGCTGTTGCGGGCGAAGGTGGGCTTGCTGGGATGATGTGCGTGCCTATCAATGCTGACCACGAGAGCTTACTTCGTGGCAAAGCTTTGAACGCACCTATGTCGTACTGTAATGCCATTCGACTACATTTCAGCGCGAAGTGGGAGTGGGCGAGGCGTTGCGCAGTGCAGAAGATCACCGAGGAGCACGATTGATTCGGAGGCGTGGACTTCTATCTTCGTTTGAGGGACACATAGAGGTGAGTGCGGAAGAGGGTGGTGACAAATAGCAGGGTATTGCTAGGCAGTACGAAGGTGCTCGTTTCCACTGCGTCGACCTTCGGGACAACCTGTACGCGAAAGTCGGCGAATCAAGAAACACGAGCACCTTCGCACAGTTCCTTGGCTTTTAATTCTGACTTTTTCAGAATTTTGCGCTGTTCTTCTCATGTCTTGGCTTTCTCATCGGAGAAGACGTGACAAGGAATGTCATGGTCTGTCAATAAAGATCATAATGAGCAACGTCTATGTCTCTTTGTTAACAATCCACATATAAACCCTTCTGCTTTCCATGTTTCCAGTCTCATTATCTTCTTACCGCTCCAAAGATTACCAACTCTTTCGAGTACACCCCAATGCTCGTGCTTCTACTTTTCCGAAAATTCCTGTGCAGTTGCAAGATGTGCTGCGCTCGTTCAGCCCCGAAACAACCACTGTCACATATAACGTGCTTGTCAGGTTCCGCTCCACCTCAATTCTCATCGAAAGAATCGTCTATCTTCAGCGTGTGTGACACTTAAGCCAGCATCCGCTGCAAAAGTTTGCACAACACTTTGATGTTGGGACATGGAGTTGTTCTACTGTCCACCTTTGCGAGACCCAAAAAAAAAGATACACAGGCATCGAATACGACTCCGTTGCTCTCTCCCGAAACACGCCCATCGCCACATCATAACTAAGATTTTGGTCGAGCAACTGCGTATGGATGATATTCTCTCTGCAATTTTTCAACCCCGCGGATTTCCTGCTTCCCCACTAGTCTTTCGAATAGCCTTCTCAAGAGCGCATGTTGGTGCTAGTGCTCTTCCAAAAGCGATCAGGACGGCTGCATATCTCCTGCCGCAATTCAGTTCCAATAGTCCGCATTCAAGAAGGCTCAACGCCCGCTCCATGGCCGTTGGAAAAGCCGACGTGATACTACGCAAGTTACGTCTGTCCTCTGAGAGATTGCGGAACACTTCTAATGCTACACCAATTCCCTCCATGGATGCGGAGACCCCCTTTCTAACAAGAGCGTATCTTCCTCAAATGCGCGAAAGTCCTTGGCGCTAGAGCACTTATATGTCTTGCTTCACTTTCTATTGCTTTCTCAAACAAGTTTGTCTTTCTCAAGTACCCAAAAGCTCGAATTGCATGTGCTCTCCGCCTTCTTGGCGTCAAATCAATATCATGAAAGCGATGATCTTGCGCCATAAAATCTTCTGGTCTTTGCCTTTGCTCCAAGTTACCCAAAATCAACGTGGTGGATCATGATCTACATGTGTGGATGTTCGCCGCCTTGACTCGACATCAAAAGTAACGCGGCTTCTACCCATGCCCTGGGGCTAGTTAAAAGTTCACGTGGAAAGTTATTAATGCAGCATCGAGATAGCTCCAAAGTACGGTAGCCTCTGTCCATGCTTCGCTGGTGCGCGTGCTTCGCCGGAACACATTCTCGGAGTCTGAAAACAAACAAAATAACGTTAAGTTAACGAAAGAATTTGTCTATGTTTTTGCCGTTCTTCCGACACCAAAAGCAGCACGAGGATATGCATGGCTTGTTTGCGTGCGCTTCTTCTCTTGATTCCGCGATGCCTCAAATCTAAACACAATTGCTTGGAGAGGCAATATGTCCCGGGGCTGAGCTCGATATTAAACGCATGAGGAACAATGCTTATGTCCGAGATTTTTGGAGTATTCACAGAGCGCTGTGCGATGTGTGGTATGTGTGCTGCAGCAAAGTAGTCTGTTGCCTATCTATATGCTATACAAAAGATCCTAAGAAGTCAAGTCTATGTTTTACTACTGGCGGCCTTAAATCGTTTCTCTCGTATTCAAAACTTGCAGCAGCGTCTGAACATGTTTCGTTGCGACACAGAATAATTGAGAATTATCGAGACCTAGGACTTTGAGCTCCAATGTAGATATCTTGCGACCAGCCATAAAAACTCAGTACCATATGACTGGGAATTCAGTGGGTTAAAGCTGCATGGTCAAGGAACATGAGCACGGCTTTCTGGCTCTGCAGTATCTATACTCCATCCGCATCTCCGATCTTTCTCATATCTACAAAATCTTGTCTGTCAGGAAAAGTTCGAAAACTAAAAATGCGTCCGTGAAGAATCGATGTCCGCGCCTCTGCCGGCACCAACAAGAGCATCATACCTGTTGTTCATGATGGCAGACGACGCATTCTGTCCTACGAAATCTTGATTGCGCTATCCATAAGTATAAAGATGAAGAAGGCCTCCTCATATCTGTTCTTTCTTTTCTCACACCTTTCTTCATGAACCTTCTCTCCGCCCAGGAGAAAACTGATCGAGGACTTGTTTATGTTCGTGCTAGTCGTTCAGCACAAAATTCGCATGCCAACGACGCAATGGCTTGTTCGCCTTCCTCTCCGCTTCACAGACAGGTTCTCTCCGATTATCTTCATCTTCCGACGACTTGTCACCAGAATAAAACTCAACGCTCGCACCACACATGATCCGAAAAACTGTGTCGCTGAATGCAATGTGAGACAAGCGTCCCGTTTGAAAGTCTCCATGATGGCATTCCATGTCTTGTCCCGAAGAACAAGAATGATATGCACTGTTTACATCTTGCCGATTCTTCCACGTTCCTCTACGATACTTGTCTAAAAAAATTATTTACTGTTGGTAGGCCTTGTACGATCGTACGGGTGAATAACAACAACGAGGTTCTTCTGTGACTTGGTATTGTGATTGCTTGATCTATGAACGTGGGTGCTACGAAGGTATACCTGAGCTCGGCCACGAGTCGGACCGATGTAGGATCGAGTCGGCTCGTTGGCCAGCATTGAGCATCCGACGTCTCTACCGATACTCACGATCCGACATTTACACTAATATAACTTAGGTATTTCGAGAAACGCAAATCCTAGCGCTATATCTGCGCCTCTCTCCCGGCACTTAAAACTCTCCCTAAAGAGCTACATGGCCTGTTTGTTCTCTTCCCTCTTTTGTACCCGCCAAATGTGCAAAATTGAATAAGTTATGCCGTGTGCCAAACACCTAAGATCGTGTCGTACTTATATGTCCCCTCCTCTGTTACCAATCCCTCAAAAACTCATTTACTTACCAAAATCTAAAAGACACAAAGAAGAGACGAATACAGGTCCTTCTCTTCCGAGTACTAAAAAAAGAACAAGATGGCTTCGTATGTCTCGCTCGCCCTCCACTTGCCTTCACCACTAAACTTACCAAGCCAAGCGAAACTCCCTCTCAGCGAGTCTGAATATCTTTTCTCGCTTTGCTCCGGCTTTGGAAATCGAAAACGTCTGAGCTACGTTTCTATGACTTGGAAGTCGGTGGTGTGACGAACGCCTTACCACCAAAAGAATCAACATGGCAGTGTGTATATCCTATGCTGGGTCCTATGACCATAATCGAACATCGGACTTCGTCTCTCAATGAAGAGAAAGCATAATCCACAACGAACGCTAAGCTCCTTTCCGAAATGAGGCTCGGGACAAATCGATGTTTCTGCGCCACTGAGCACTGCGTAGCGCACACATCTTATTCCAAAGATAAAAGTACTCGCAGCCGATGAGCTGCGAGCAGCATGTCGGAGAACACAGACTCAGACTGCTCCGAGCGTGTTATGGCCGTACACATTTTGCTCTTCCAAAAATACGTGTGTCATGTCCTGTTCCAAAACTCTATGGAGGCACTGTTCATGTCTGGACTGGGCGCAAGGCGCTGGCATTGCCATCATGATTAGAATTCTGAACATCCGCTGTCATGAGAAGAGAGTGCAGCAAGGACAGGTCGCGCGAGTACAAGCACCATCGCGCGAATCTTGGCTTCATCATTGACACTCGTGCAACTTTGCTTTGTGTCCAAAAAGACAGAAAAAGCCATGTATGTTCTGGTCTTGCGAGCGTCCGGAAAAAGACAGCTACCAGGTACATGACGGCGCCGTCGCTCGACAAACACAAACTTGTCACGTGCAGTGATGTATCAAGGTTGTCAAAGTAAAAAGACAGACGCATTCTTTCTGCCAAAACCTAGCAAGTGTAAATGTGCACAGTCAACATCTCACACGTCACGCTACCAGAGTCGAGGAAGATTGCGAAGAAGAACTAGTGCTATGCTCGTCGTTCTCCTTCTTCGAATAACAAGTGACCTACCTTATGCTGCGCTGAGTTGGAAACGAGTGATTCCAGTACATGTTGTGTCTCTTGAAAAGATTCGCGGACCGGGCATAAGTGCTGTATTCTTTAACCTGAGCGATGTGACAAGCTCTTCGTTCGCACTTTCATGGTGGTGTTCTGTAACGGCGGCTTCAGACTCCCAGTCTATTATAATATGTTCATATCTTCCGCCTACTATACGCCCAATACGCCCTCATCGGCAACTTCCAATCCACCTTTCTCAGCCCCTCATCAAAAACATCGAAATCCGCTTTCTCCAGCCTATCTAACCACCCCTGCGTACTCACACTCGGCATAAACACACCAAACGCCCTCTCCACCTCCGCCAATCTGCCTTCCTTCCCAACGTCCAGCTGCTGCGCGCTGTAATCATGCTCCCCGTCGTCCTGGTGCTCGAAGTCGTGACCCACTGTGCCGTCGCTGCGTAACTTTGCCAGCATCTCGCGCGCAGTAATGAGGTGGTCGTTTGCGCGCGTAGCGACTGTGAAGACGGCGTCGCGCAGACCGGGAGCGGAAGAACCGAGGCGGAAAACGTCTTCTTCGC
>Ga0265798_10001533_pt1 | contig 35800 bp, 29 predicted proteins | sample P3T30metagenome_FD_192430 | JGI IMG/M metagenome (GOLD analysis project Ga0265798, IMG submission 192430) | Plant litter microbial communities from East Loma Ridge, Irvine, California - P3 T30 | ecosystem: Environmental > Terrestrial > Plant litter > Unclassified | place: USA: California...
TTCACGCACCTGATCGCCGTCCACCAGACCGACCCGACGCTCACCGTTGTTCAATTCAAATTGCACCAACCGCATGGAAATCTCCTTTCAGACAGTGAAAAGCCGGACCTAGCGCGCCTTGGCGCTGGCGGCAAACTCGGAGGCTGGCAGCACGTGTTTGCGCTCCAGCACGTGATAAACGATGCCGGTCAGCACCAGGCCGGAGACCATGACGCCGGACAGGAAGTACAGACCTGACGCCAGACTGCCGGTCACCTCTTTCAGGGCGCCGATCACGAACGGTCCAATATAGCCGCCCAGGTTGCCGACCGAGTTGATCAACGCAATGCCGGCAGCGGCACTGGCACCCGCAAAGAAGCGACCCGGCAGGGTCCAGAACACGGCCGTACAGGAAAACAGTGCGAACGCCACGACACACAACGCTGCCAGTTGCGCGACCGGCAACGTCAGCCAGGCACTGCAGAACAGACCGATGGCGCCCAGCACATACAGCACCGCCAGATGGCCGTAACGGTCGTTGAGGCGGTCGGAACTGCGCGGCACGATCAGCAGGCCGATGATCCCAAAAATGTAAGGCACTGAAGACACGAAACCGGTGGTCAGATCACTGCCGCCGAACTGCTTGATCAGCGTCGGCAGCCACAGGCCAAGTCCATAGATGCTCAAGGTCACGGGCAGGTAGAACAGCGCCAGCAACAACACGCGCTTGTCCTTGAGCGCATGCAGCGGATTGCCATGGCGGGTCTGGCCGTACTCCTCCAGATCCTTCTTCAGCTCGCCGGTCAGCCAGTCCTTCTCGTCCTGACTCATCCAGTTGACCTGCTGCGGACCGTCAGGCAACCAGCGCAACACCGGCCAGGTCAGCAGGATCGCAGGGGTACCGATGACAATGAACAGCCACTGCCAGCCATGCAGGCCCAAGACGCCATCCATGCCCAGCAGACCGCCGGACACGGGACCGGTGATCATCATGGCGATGGGTTGCGAGAGGATGAACAGGCCCAGGATCTTGCCGCGATGGCGAACCGGGAACCACTGGGTGATGTAGTACAGCACGCCAGGAAAGAAGCCCGCCTCGGCCGCGCCCAACAGAAAGCGCATCACGTAGAAGCTGTGCGGCCCCTGAACGAAGGCCATACCAATGGTGATGGCGCCCCAGGTGATCATGATCCGGGCGAACCAGCGGCGTGCGCCAAAGCGTTCGAGCATCAGGTTACTGGGGATTTCCAGCAGGAAGTAACCGATGAAAAACAGCCCGGCACCCAGCCCGTAGGCAGCGTCGCCGATACCGATGTCCGCACCCATGTGCAGCTTGGCAAAGCCCACGGCAGAGCGGTCCACGTAGGCGATCAGGTAAAGCAGGATCAGAAAGGGAATCAGTTTGAACGTGATGCGACGTATAAGCCGCAGTTCCTGGCTCATGAAGGCGGTCTCCCATTGTTTTTGTTATGGAACCTGCGGGGATCGCCTCAGTACCTGGGTGCCGATATGCAGCAACACCGAGGCAAGGGTCGTCCCTCAACTGAAAACGACTATATAGTAATACTATTTAAACTGACAACTCTTCCAATCGGCGTTTTTTAGGCTTACCTTAGCCAGCAGCATCGACATTAAGTCTTACAATAAGAGAGCCGATCATGTCTGACTCCGATAAAAAACCGACCCTTCGTTCTGCCCAGTGGTTTGGCACTGCCGACAAGAACGGCTTCATGTACCGTAGCTGGATGAAGAATCAGGGCATCGCCGACCATCAGTTTCAAGGCAAGCCGATCATCGGCATTTGCAACACCTGGTCCGAGCTGACGCCTTGCAACGCCCACTTCCGTCAGATTGCCGAACACGTCAAACGCGGCGTGATCGAGGCCGGTGGCTGGCCGGTTGAATTCCCGGTGTTCTCCAACGGTGAATCCAACCTGCGCCCTACCGCGATGTTCACACGCAACCTGGCGAGCATGGATGTCGAGGAAGCGATTCGCGGCAACCCGATCGATGGCGTGGTGCTGCTGACCGGCTGTGACAAGACAACCCCGGCCCTGCTGATGGGCGCGGCCAGTTGCGACATTCCGGCCATCGTCGTGACCGGTGGGCCGATGCTCAACGGCAAGCACGAAGGCAAGGACATCGGCGCCGGCACCATCGTCTGGCAGATGCATGAATCCTATAAAGCCGGAACGATCAGCCTGGATGAATTCCTGTCTGCCGAAGCCGGCATGTCCCGCTCGGCAGGCACCTGCAACACCATGGGCACCGCGTCCACCATGGCCTGCATGGCCGAAGCGCTGGGCACCTCGCTGCCACACAACGCAGCGATTCCGGCCGTGGACTCACGACGCTACGTGCTCGCGCACATGTCCGGCATGCGCGCTGTAGACATGGTTCGTGAAGACCTGCGTCTGTCGAAGATCCTGACCAAGGCCGCGTTCGAGAACGCAATCCGGGTCAACGCCGCCATCGGTGGTTCGACCAACGCCGTGATCCACCTGAAAGCCATCGCCGGACGCATCGGTGTCGATCTGGAGCTGGATGACTGGACCCGCGTCGGTCGCGGCATGCCAACCATCGTCGACCTGCAACCGTCCGGGCGCTTCCTGATGGAAGAGTTCTACTACGCGGGTGGCCTGCCCGCCGTGCTGCGACGCATGAACGAAGCCGGTCTGCTGCCCAACCCCGACGCACTGACCGTCAACGGCAAAAGCATTGCCGAGAACACCTGCAACTCGCCGATCTATGGCGAAGATCAGGTGATCCGCGCGCTGGACAACCCGATCCGCGCCGACGGCGGCATCTGCGTGCTGCGTGGCAACCTCGCCCCGCTGGGCGCCGTGCTCAAGCCTTCCGCTGCGACACCTGCGCTGATGCAACATCGCGGTCGCGCCGTGGTGTTCGAGAATTTCGAGATGTACAAGGCCCGCATCAACGATCCGGATCTGGACATCGATGCAACCTCCGTTATGGTCCTCAAGAACTGCGGACCCAAGGGTTATCCCGGCATGGCCGAGGTCGGCAACATGGGGCTTCCGGCCAAGCTGCTGGCTCAGGGCGTGACCGATATGGTGCGGATTTCCGATGCGCGCATGAGCGGCACGGCCTACGGCACTGTGGTGCTGCATGTGGCACCGGAAGCGGCGGCAGGCGGACCGCTGGCGGTGGTCAAGGAAGGCGACTGGATCGAACTGGACTGCGCCAGCGGCCGTTTGCACCTGGACATTCCTGAAGCGGAACTGGCGGCGCGTCTGGCCGACTGGCAGGCACCACCTCAATTGCTGCTGGGTGGCTATCGCCAGCTGTATATCGATCACGTCATGCAAGCGGATCAGGGCTGCGATTTCGACTTCCTGATCGGCAACCGAGGCTCTGAAGTGCCGAGGCATTCTCACTAGTCGCTGACTGCCATCAGTTCCCTGTCCTGAGAAGCGGCTGCCCCTCCCACGGGCGGCCGCCTTGGGCGATGCGCAGTGTTATGATGCGCGGCACTCACCGCCAGGATCGACGCACGTTCCCATGGACTACCGAAAGCCTTCAGACCGTAAAAGCATGCACGCGCGCATTGTCCAGGAACTGGGCATGCAGATCGTATCCGGTCGTTTCAAACCTGACGAAAAACTGCCTCCCGAGGCGCTGCTCTGCGAAGAGTACGCCGTCAGCCGTCCGGTGCTGCGTGAAGCCACGCGGGTATTGGTGGCCAAGGGTCTGGTCTACTCGAGGCCACGCGTCGGAACGGTGGTCAAGGAACGGCGCGAATGGCACCTGCTGGATCCGGATGTATTGCATTGGGTGATGCAGAGCTCGCCGCAGAATGAGTTCTTCAATCTGCTGACCAGCGTGCGCGCAGTGATCGAACCCGCTGTTGCAGCGCTGGCGGCGCAGCATGCGACGGATGAGGAAATCGAGTCGATTCATGAGGCGTATCAGCGCATGGAAGCGGCCCCGACGCCGGAAGACCTGCTGCAACCTGACCTGGATTTTCACAGCCGTATCGCCGACGCGACTCACAACGACCTGTTGGCTCACTTGTGCAACATGCTCTCTCTGGCGTTGCGCGAAGCGCTGAAGTATTCCAACAAGCGGCCCAACCTGCACGAGCTGGCCATGCCGCGTCACAAGGCCATCCTCACCGCAATCCAGAACCGCGACGCCCTCGCCGCCCGCCATGCTTCACTGGTGCAACTGGACGATGCGCGCAACGCGCTGACGGTCGTGCTGGGCGGGGTTTGATTGGCAAGAGGCAGAAGGGTGATTTGAGCCATGCGCTCGGCTCCCTGATTCGACAGTCTGAGCCATTTGTGACGCGGAGCGTCATGGGCGGCATGCCCACGCGGAGCATGGGCACGATCAGTGTCGGGTCGGGTGATGATCGTTCCTACGCTCCAGCGTGGTAACGCCGCCCAGGACGCTCCGCGTCCGCTCTTGAATGTGACGCAGAGCCTCACGGGATGCATGCCCATACTGAGCGCGGCGCGTAGACGCACTCATGCGCCACCGCCCTATCAATGCGAAAACAGTGAATTCCCCACCTTGCCCTCCATTTTCTCCGGTTTGATCAGGAACCGCGCCAGCGCTGGCAGCAGCCACAATGCGCCGAACATGTTCCACAGCAGCATGAAGGTCAGCATCAGGCCCATGTCGGCCTGGAACTTGATCGCCGAGAAGATCCAGGTGCACACGCCAATCGCCAGGCAAAGCCCCGTGAACAGCACCGCCTTGCCCGTAGACTTGAGGGTTTCGTAATAGGCCTCCTGCAACGGCAGTCCGGCGCGCAGGAAACTCTCCAGACGGCTGTAGATGTAGATACCGTAATCGACACCGATCCCCACGCCCAGTGCCACCACCGGCAAGGTCGCGACTTTCACGCCGATACCCATGAACGCCATCAGCGCGTTGCCAAGCACCGAGGTCAAGACCAGCGGCAGCACGATGCACAGCGTCGCCGCCCAGGAACGGAAGGTGATCATGCACATGGCGGCGACGCAGATGTAGACCAGAATCAGGATGGTCAGCTCGGACTTCTTGATCACCTCGTTGGTCGCCGCTTCGATACCGGCGTTACCCGCAGCCAGCAGGAACTGCATGTCCGGGCGGTCGTTCTCTTTGGCGAAGTCCTGCACCGCATGTACAGCACGGTCAAGGGTTTCTGCCTTGTGGTCGTTGAGGAACACCAGCAGGGGTGCCAGCGAACAGGTGTTGTTGTACAGGCCATCGGCACGGGCAATGGAGTTGTTGAGCACGTCCTTGTTACGCGACAGGGTTTCCCATTTCAGGTTGCCCTCGTTCATGCCCTTGATGACCTGCTTGGAAACCGTCACCAGCGAGATGGCCGATTGCACGCCCTGAGTGTTCTCCATCTTCCAGGCCAGTTCGTTGATCGCCGACATCGTCGGATAGGCCGAGCAGCCCTCTGGAGGCGTCTTGACCATCACCACCAGCACGTCCGAACTGGTGGAGTAATGACTGATGATGAACGCGTTGTCCTTGTTGTAGCGTGAATCGGGACGCAGCTCCGGCGCGCCCTGGTCCAGGTCGCCGATCTTGAGGTTCTGGCTGTACCAGAGGCCGCCACCGAAGGCGAGCAGCGCCAGCACAATGGAAACCGGCGCGACCTTTGCGCTGGCAAAGTTGGACAGCAGTCGCCAGAACGGATGCTCGGACACCGCACCCTGCTTGCTGCGATTGATCGCCCGCTTGCTGATGCCTGCGTAGGAAATCGCCACCGGCAGCAGGATCAGGTTGGTGAACACGATCACCGCGACACCGATGGACGCCCCGATGGCCAGCTCGCGAATCACGCCGATATCAATGATCAGCAGCGTGATGAAGCCCACGGCGTCGGCCAGAATCGCGATCATGCCCGGCAGGAACAACTGACGGAAAGTACGCTTCGCCGCCATCAATGCGTTTTCGGCGTCGCTGGATTGCAAGGCGATACCGTTGATCTTCTGCACGCCATGGGAAATGCCGATGGCAAAGATCAGGAACGGCACCAGCATCGAGTACGGGTCGATACCGAACCCTACGACATGCATCAGCCCCAGTTGCCAGATCACCGCAATCAACGTGGTGATCAGCACGGCGATGGTGCTGCGAAGGCAGCGGGTGAACCAGATCAGCAGCACCAGCGTGATCAGAAAGGCGATGCCGAAGAACATCACCACCATGAACAGGCCGTCGATCAGATCACCGACCTTCTTGGCGAAACCGACGATGTGAATCTTGATGTTGGGGTTCTGGGCTTCGTACTTGTCGCGAATTTTCTCTTCGAGTTGGTGCGAGAACTGCTGATAGTCCAGCGCCAGCAACTTGCCTTGGTCTGCCGGGTCCGGGTAGGACTCCTGCAACGGCACATCGATGATGCTGGACTTGAAGTCGTTGGCCACCAACCGTCCGACCTGCCCGGACTTGAGTATGTTGTTGCGCAACAGGTCCAGACTCTCATCCGAACCGTTGTAACTCTGCGGAATCACTTCGCCACCGGCAAAGCCCTCCTCCGTGACTTCGGTCCAGCGTACGCTCGGGCTCCACAGCGATTTCAGGCCGGAACGGTCGACGCCGGGGATGTAGAACACCTCGTCGCTGATCTGGCGCAGTGTCTCCATGTACTGCTTGGAAAATATGTCGCCATCCTTGGCTTCCACCGAGATACGCACGGTGTTACCCAGGTTCGCCAGATCGTTGCGGTGCGCCATCATGTTCTGGATGAACGGATGGGACAGCGGAATCATCTTCTCGAAGCTGGTGGAGGGGCGAACCTGGGTGGCCTGCCAGAACAGAAAAATACTGGCCAGCAGGCACAGAATGATCACGGCCGGGCGGTTGTTGAAGATCAGGCGTTCGAGAAAGGTCTCTTTTCCGCCGGAATGCTGGGTATGTTGAAGATTGGTCATGCCTGAATGTCCCCGCCCTGAAAGGTCTTATTGTTGGGTCGTCTCGGCGCCCGTTGGCGAGGCGATGCGGACACCTCCTTGACCTACCAGAATCAGATTGCCTTGAAGATTGGAGGTCACACCCGCCAGCGAGATCCGGTCGGGGCGGTTGAAGACCTGAAAGGTTTCGCCGTCGTCGCTGCTGCGCATCACACTGCCGCCATTGCCGACCAGCACCAGCGAGCCATCAGCCAGCAGCGAAGCACTGGCCAGGCCGAATTCCAGCGGGCCGCGTGCGCCCTGCAGCTCAATGGGCTGCCAGGTGTCACCAAAGTCAGTGGAGCGGAACAGGTTGCCGCGCAAACCATAGGCCAGCAGCGTCGAAGGGCTGGGAGTGCCGATGACCCCGAACAGCGAGCCCTGATAGGGACCGTCAAGCTTTTCCCAGGTCTGCCCTTCGTCACGGGAGCGAAACATGCTGCCAGCCTCGCCGACGATGAATAGCCCAGCGTCCTTGACCTGAGCAATGCCGTTGAGGTGGTATTGATCTTCGTTGTCCAGCCGATCGCTGACGTCTTCCCAGTGCTGTCCGCCGTCAGTGGTGGTCAACAAGGCACCGTAGGCCCCGACGGCCAGACCGTTCTGCAGGTCCTTGAACCAGACATCCAGCAACGGCGCCTCGCGTGCAAGGTCTTCGAACTGTTTGTTCCAGCTCTTGCCGCCATCGCTGCTGGCGAGGATCTGTGCGTCGTGTCCCACCGCCCAGCCGTGCTGTTCGTCGACAAAATAGACGGCGGTCAGCAACTGGCGAGTCGGCACGCGGGCCTGGACCCAGCTCTTGCCCTGATCATCGGAATAAAGAATATGGCCGTGATCGCCGACTGCGACCAGTCGAGCCCCTGCGTGGGCGATGTCCAGCAGCAGGCCGCGAGCGGCTTTCGCTGATTCAATGGCATAAATGCCGGTCGTGCTGGTGGTCGCGGCTGGCGCCGGATCGGTCGCGGCCATGAGCGGTGCAGACACCGTGCACGCCATCAGGATTGCCAGGGACATGCCCGCGCGTAACCGGGTGCGCCGATAGACAGGCTCACTCATGGACGTTCCCCTCTTATTGTTATTAGGCTCTGACACCGGCCCGTTCGCACGGGTCAAACGCTCGCGAGCGCTCTGGCCTTACCTTTTGCAAGCCTCGCCATCCTAGGCAGTTTTGCAAATGGCTGACAATCGACATGTCGTTATCTTTTGTTAAGCGCATTGACTGTGATTGATGCGCTATCAGCCAGCCTGATACAGAACGTGTCGGTCGCAATCAGTCGATGACGACGTGAGGCAGGAAACGGCTGGAGTCCTTGGTGATCAGGCTGTCGTCTTCCCGGATGCCAATACCCGAGGCCAGATCACCGATCACCCAGGAGCCGATCAGCGTATAGCTGTCGCCGAATCGCGGCAGTGGCGAGTACGCCTGCATGATGTAGGGCGCATCGGTGTAAGGCCCATCGACGGCAATGACCTGATCGCCCGGTGTGCGCATTTCGATGTTGGCGCCTTCGCGGGAGAAGTACGGCTTGCGTACCCAGCCTCTGGGCACAGCCTGCCGGGGATCACGATCCACGTGGGACTCCAGCAGGTTGGGATGGCCTTCGTTGAATTGCCACAGCAGCGGCAGAATGCCTTTGTTGCTGAGAATGGCCTTCCAGGCCGGCTCGACGAACTGTGTGCCGCTGGCCGCGACATACTCGCCGAACGACTCGTTAAAGATGTGTTCCCAGGCATGCAGCTTGAACAGACGTTCGATGGGCTGTGCGTCCAGGTCGACAAAGCGTCCGTCGGCGGTCAGACCGATGTCCTCGATGTCGATGTGTCGGGCGTCGATGCCGACATGAGCCGCCATCCGCCGCAGAAAATCAGTGGTGCCGCGATCCTCGACTGAACCCGACATCGCCGAAAAATGAAACGGTCCCTGACGGGGAAACTCGGCGAACGCTCGCACAAGGTCTTCGGCAATGGAGTTGAACTGAGTGGCATGAGCAGGCAGAACACCGCGCGCCATCTGCTCTTCCAGCCACAGCAACTGCACCGCCCCGGCCTCCATCAGGCTGGTCGGGGTATCGGCATTGATCTCGTACATCTTTGCCGGACCGCTGCCATCGTAGGCGAAGTCAAACCGTGCATAGAGGTGCGGGTGACCCTGCTTCCATGAGGTGCGGATCAGGTCGAAGAACGCTTCCGGAATGGCGAGCTGGCGCAGCAGCTCTTCGCTGTCCACGATCCGTCCCACGGCATCCATGCACATCTGATGCAGTTCCTGGGTCGGCGCTTCCAGATCGCGGGTGATCTGCTGTTCGGTGAACAGGTAATACCCGCGTTCATCCCAGTAGCGTTCGCCGTCGATGGTGTGGAAGTTGAACCCCTCACGCTCGACGGTGGCTTGCCAGTCAGGTCGTTCTTCGATGCTGATCTTTTTCATGGGCCGGATCCGTCAGCCTCCAAAACTGCTACTGCTACTGCTGCTCTTGCCACCCCAGCCGCTGCGCGCAGACGCCTGACTGCCGAAGCCACCGCGCGAGATCGTCGAAGACACCGATGACCCGGAACTGGAGCGTGACCCGAAGCTGGACCCCGAACTCGAGCCTGAGCCTGAACCGGAACTGCCGAGACTTCGACCCAGCGTATTCCTGTCGTAGCTGCCGGAGCCTGAGCGTGCCTGGGTCGAGCTGCCGAAAGTCTTGCCACGCTCCATCTGGCTCGGCAACGACGAGCCGTAATAACCGAACGAGCCCGAGCTGCGGTCGTCGCGAGTCTGGTAGATAGGCTGCGAGTAGTAGCGGCTGCCACCACCAAAGCCATTGCTCATCAGGTTGCCGATCAGCAGGCCGGTCAACAGTCCGGTGGTGCCGCTCATGCCGGGTGCTGCAGTCTGTGCAACTTCCTGCTGGGCCCGTTCCAGAGCATCCTTGGGCACATTGCCTTCAAACCCCAGCTCGAACCCGCCCATTTTGGGCATGTACTTGCCGTCGGACGTGACCTGGCAGTAGTCCGGGATGAAATCGGCATCACACGAAGCCTTGTCATCGTAGACCGGAGCGATGGCCCGGTGATCCGACATAGCCTTCATGAATGCGTCCGAGCACACATCGACCGGAACCTTGGATTCGGTGCATTCCTGAACCGACTTGAAGCTGGCCCGCGCCGTGAAGTTGGGCTCCTCGTCTGAAGCGCCACAGCCTGAAATGGCCAGAGGCAGCGTGCTGACAAGTACCCATTTTACTGAACTGCGTCTCATCGAGAGTCTCCTTGACCGTCGCTGCTGTCAGACCGAAGGGGTCATGCAGGCTGCGTTGAGGAGACCGACGCTGATCGCGACGCTGGCCGAGTAAATGGCGGCAGCCGTTTCGCCCTTGGCAATGCGCGTCGACAGCCCTTTGAGCACCAAGCTGGTCACGCCAAAAGCGGCCAGTTGCACCACTGCGGCGATCACCACCCAGACGATCACGTCCAGAATGCTGATGCTGTACGTGATGATATTGCTGGCCGGCAGCGCGAAACCGATCAGCGAACCACCCAGCGCCAGTGCGGCAGCGCTGTTGTTCTCGCGGATCAGCGCGAATTCCTTGTGCGGCGTGATGCGGCTGTAGATGAACTGGAACAGGGCGAACAGGATGGCCGCCACCAGGATGTACATCACAAAACCGAACACCGCAGTGGCGTTGAGCGACATACGAAGCGCGTCGATCATGAGGATTTCCTTGTCATAGAACGTTGATATCAGTGGATTGCAGCGTCACGCCAACCGCCGTGGTGAGGGTGATCTCGCCCTCCTCGTCTTCCTCGACCGAGAACAGCAGGAACTCCCGACGATTGATCAGGCCTGTCTCACGGGCGTACAGCATGCTCAGGTGTTTGACGCGATAAGCGCCGTCAGGGCTGACAACGTCTTCGTCCAGCGGCGTCAGCTCGGTCTGTCCGGGTTCGGTTCCCCATTGCCTTTCGAATACCTCGCCTTCGTGCTCGTAGGTCGGCAGCCCGATCTTCGACGCAGGTCCGGTCAGGCGCAGCAACTCGTCCTTGCTGGTGATCGGCGAGGCACCGTAATAGCCGAACAGGATGATGTCCTGAATATCTTCAGGCGCAGGGCCATTGGTGACCACTTGCAGAAAGTAGTCTTCGTTATCCAGATAGAAACGCTGAAGCGCCATGGACTGGCCAAGGTCGATACGGCCAACCGACCAGACTTTTTCGTCGCCGGGAATGACCACATAGGAATGGCCGTCGAGCAGCATTTTCAGCGAGCTGTCCAGGCACAGCATCCGTCCGGAGGCCAGGCCCAGCGGACTGGAAAGGCCCGTCGTTCCGTTGGCACTGGCCGACGTCTTGGGCGCTTCCAGCCCCATGGCACGTTTGAACCAACTCATAGCGCATCTCCTCGAAGCCGACTGGAGGCAATGTAGAAAATTTCCCCACCGTGTACAGGTACATCATTGGCGGGATTGATCTGAAACTGCGCCACGGCAGAGGCTCGATAGCCGATCAGCGTGGCGTTGAACTCCTGACGCAGGCGCATGTAAAGGTCGCCACAGGATGAGGTGTAATTGTCTGGCAGCACGTGGCGGAACTGCGTGGCGCCCTCGCCGATGCACAGCAACTCGGTGATCACCGAACTCGAGCCCGGATCCTGAGACGAACGCACCAGCATTTCGATGGCCATGTTCGAGGTGCACTCAAGTTCGGGGGCGTAGGTTCTGGCCAGCGCCGCCCGTTCGGAGTTGTTGAAATGCGCCACGACATGCCCGGTAGGCCCCAGACTCTTGAGCGTCAGCACGATTGCCAGGGTCAGGCTGTCGGACTGGGTGTGCACCAGAATTCGTTGCGCGCCGATGGCTCCGGCACGCAGCAGCACGGCTGGCGAGTCCAGCGAATCGCCCTTGATGAACGAGGCACGACCCGGCATCGGGTTTTCCGTGATGATCGAGTCACAGATCACCAGTCCTGTGCGGCTGGTGGACGTGTCCTGGCCAAGCAGCTCGACGATGCGTTCGCTGGTTTCACCGTCCCAGCCGACGAGTAAGGTGTGACCGGTGAGAGCCGAGCAGTCGCCCTGTCCTTTCATGTTTCTTCTCCAGATGTCACCGACCGAAGTCGACGCCTTGCCAATGACGGTCGTCAGCAAGGCGATACCGCCCAGCATGATCCAAGTGGTGGTAATGAGCTTTCCCCACTCTGACTTGGGCGACAGATCGCCGTACCCGACCGTGGTCGCCGTCGTGAGGTAGAAGTAGGTGAAATCGACACCCTGAACCAGGTGTTCCTCGCCCGCCAGCGTCAGCAACAGCCAGGAGACGATGTAGTGCGTCAGCAGCAGGACGCCAATACCGGCCCAGCCGAATCGTTCGAAGAACACCGAGGCGTGACGCCGAAGTAACAGCAACAGGGTCATGCGTGCAAATCCATGATTCAGGTTCCCTTCCAGACGGGTCGGCAACGACGACCCGCAATCCACAGCATGCCCTTCAAACCACTCGGGTGGTTTCACTCTGTAACGTTTTCGAATGCATCAGCCGGGCGACGACGACACCCGCAAGCGCGCCGGCCAGGTGCGACTCGAATGAAATACCCGGCATGGGAACGAATCCATAGATCAGTCCGCTGTAACCGGCCAGCGCGATCATCGCCAGCAGCAGGCTGACCAGACTGCGCTGATACCACGCCCGCGCCAGTAAATAGGTCCACAGGCCGAATATCAAGCCGCTTGCACCGACATGAATGCTGGAACGGCCAAACAGCCATACCAGAATGCCACCCAGTACACAGATCAGCCCTGCGACCCAGGCATAACGTTTCACACCTTCGGTCGCCACCAGCCAGCTCAGCACCATGAATGGGAGCAGATTACCCAGCAGATGCCGGAACGAGCTATGGATGAAAGGTGCAAAAACGATGCCCTGCAAACCGGAAACCGTACGCGGAATGATGCCGTACGTGACCAGATTGCCGGAGGAGAACACATTGACGAACTGCACGGCGACCAACACCAGCGACAGTGCGAGGATGACCTTCAATCGTGCCGAAAAGCTCATCCGGTCGCCTCGCCTGCCTTCAATGAACGATTACTGTGCAGGCGTCTGGCTTTTGGCTTTCAGGCGCGCCAGCACATCATTTGCGCCGCCGCTTTTGGCACCAATACCCGCTTCCTGAAGACGACGCTCCAGATCGCTGCCGTTGGACTGACCCGCCAGCTCTTCAGCGGCTTCCAGCTTGGCGTCCTGTTCGTCCTGACGCTGCTTGAGGCGAGCCAGCGAACCAACGGCCGTTTCGACCGCGCCGCTCGCGCCACCGGTGGCAGTGGCTGTTGCAACGCGGGCTTTCTGTACGGTCTCGCGCGCCTTGGCCATTTCGACCTGCTGCTTGAGGCTCTTGATGCGTGACTCGGCTTTAACGACCTGCTCCTGCAGCAGACCGACCTGCTTGCCGAACTGATCAGCCAGTTCCTTTTCCTGATCACGCAGGGCTTCGATCTCGGCGATCTTGGTGGCGCATTCCACAGCCAGCGCTTCTTCACCCTTGTTCAGGGCCTGCATGGCGCGACCTTCCCAGTTGGCGATACTGGTGGCGTGCTCTTCAAGACGCTGCGCCGAAAGCTTGTGCTTGGCCTTGATGGTGATCAGGCCGTCGCGCGCCCGGACCAGCGCGCTGTCTGCGTCACGGATTTCCTGATCCAGAATACGGATCGCGTTGGCGTCGGCGATCGACTCGCCCACTTCGGAAGCACCACCACGGACAGCGGTAACCAGTTTTTTCCAGATGCTTGTTGTCATGAATGCTTTGCTCCTGACAGGGATGTTCAGTAAATGAAGTGATCTTCGAAGGCTTCGGCCGCACGGATCACGTTGTCCGCGAGGGTCAGAATTTCCTGAACAATCACTGTGAGCGAAGACGCAGCGCTCAGCGCGCCAAACAGGCAATAGACTTCCTGGCCATCAGCCAGACTTTCGATACCGACCGAAGACAGCGGAAACAGGTCGCGACTGCGCAACACTTCGCCATTGAAGGCGGCGACATCCTTGATCTTGTTCACTTCGATCAGCGTGGCGTCGGCCAGAATCTGATCGCCCTCGACCGCGATGTAGATAGGCAGATCACCGAAGTCGGCCATGGTCAGCTTGATGCCTGCCGCGTCGCCTTCGATAACGCCCATCTCGATCCTGCCCTCAGTGACCAGATCCAGTTCGGAAAGGGCCTTTTGCAGAGAGCTGATCGTCCAGTTGGTGTTCTCGGTCATGAAATCCTCCAGTTTGATCCTGTCACCCAGAAAGGGCTGTCTTAACGCTTTCTCGATCCCCCGCAGGGCATCGACGTTCTCGGGCCGTATCCAGAACTCCCGCTTGACCAGCCCGGCGTCCTTGAGTCGCAGACGCATTTCACGCATGTAGTCGGTGGAGCTCTTCGATGCCTTGGCCGGGTCAGTTGCGTTATCGCCCTTGGTTTTACGAGGCATTGGCGCTTCCCCTTGTGTATGGCCATGAAACTGATGAGCAACGTATCAGAAGTTTTCACGGCTGGATATATATCACATGTGAGATTTTTCGTAGGATTTGTCTCGATGTTCACGCGATCATTGCGTGCGCAATCTGTGGTGTCTGAAACGCTCGGTCACTCACTGCATAAAAAAGGGCCGTCCCCCGCAGCGGACAGCCCTTCTGTTCAGAGTGCCGACATCACACCCTTCGTTACATCAGCCCTTATTCGGCCAGGCTCTTGCTCACCACTTCATACACATCCGGCGACAACTTGCCGGAAGCAAGGATGCGCTCCAGCTCGGCTTTCATCAGGGCCTGACGGGCGCTGTCGTATTTGCGCCAGCGAGTCAGTGGAGCCAACTGGCGGGAGGCGATCTGAGGGTTGAAGCCGTTCAGCTCGATGACCAGGTCCGCCAGGAAGCGATAGCCAGAGCCGTCCGCAGCATGGAAGTTGATCAGGTTCTGCGCGGCAAAGGCACCAATCAGGGCGCGGACCTTGTTCGGGTTCTTGATGTTGAACGCAGGATGCTGCATCAGCTCTTTGACCCGCTCCAGACCACCCGGCTGCGGACTGCCAGCCTGGACGCTGAACCACTGATCCATGACCAGCGCGTTGTCCTTGAAGTTCTCGGCGAACACGGCCAGCGCCTTGTCACGCTCTTCGGTGAACGGCGAGTTGACCAGTACGGCCAGCGCAGTCAGGCGCTCGGTCATGTTGTCGCTGGTATCGAACTGGTCGATGGTCGCGGTCAACACCTGCGGCTTGCCGCTGAGCATGAGGTACGACAGCGCGATGTTCTGCAACGCACGGCGGGCGAAATGCTCGGCCTCGGCGACGTAAGGTGTGACTTTGGAGATGTCACGATTGGCCTGATAACGCGCCCACAAACCGTCAAACAGGCTGTCCGCCAATTGCTGACGGGCGAACTCGCGCGCCGCGTGAATGGCTTCGACGTCCGCCACTTCGCTGATTTCAGTCAGATAGGCCTCGCCCGGCAGTGACAGCATTTCCGCGACCATTGCCTGATCCAACTGCTCGTCAGCCAGCACGGTGCCCAGAGCCGTCACCAGACGCTGGTCCATGACCAGTGCCTGACCTTGTTGATGTTGAGCGATCATTTCCTGGAGGACCTGCACCGACAGTTGCTGACCGGCATCCCAGCGGTTGAAGCCATCGCTGTCGTGCTGCATCAGGAACATCAGCTGGTCGCGGTCGTAAGGGAAGCTCAGCTTCACCGGTGCCGAGAAGCCGCGCAGCAGCGATGGCAACGGCTTTTCAGTGACATCGACGAACGTGAACGTCTGCTCGGCCTCGGTCACCGACAGCACGCGCGTGGTACCCGTGGCTGACGCTTCGCCCGACAGACACAGCGCAATGTCGTTGCCCTGACGGTCCAGCAGGCCCAGCTCGACCGGAATCACGAACGGCTGCTTCTGATCACCCGGTTGGCCCGGTGTGGTCGGGCAGCTCTGGCGGAAGGTCAGGCTGTAGGTGCCGGCTGCACTGTCATAGGACTCGCTGACTGCCAGACGCGGCGTACCGGCCTGGCTGTACCAGCGCTTGAACTGGGTCAGGTCGACGCCGTTGGCATCTTCCATCGCCTTGATGAAGTCATCGCAGGTAACGGCCTGGCCGTCATGCCGCTCGAAGTACAGATCGCTGCCCTTGCGGAAGCCGTCGGCGCCCAGCAGGGTATGCAGCATGCCGACCACTTCGGAGCCCTTCTCGTACACGGTCAGGGTGTAGAAGTTGGAAATCTCGATGAAGCTGTCAGGACGCACGGCATGGGCCATCGGGCCTGCATCTTCGGCGAACTGGTGAGTGCGCAGGAACGCGACATCCTGGATGCGCTTGACCGTGGCCGAGTTCATGTCGGCGGAGAAGCCTGCGTCGCGGTAAACCGTGAAACCTTCCTTGAGCGACAGCTGGAACCAGTCACGGCAGGTCACGCGGTTGCCCGACCAGTTGTGGAAATATTCGTGGGCCACGATGGCCTCGACGCGCTGGTGAGCGGCGTCGGTGGCGGTTTCGGCACGGGCCAGCACGGCGCTGGAGTTGAAGATGTTGAGACCCTTGTTCTCCATCGCGCCCATGTTGAAATCGTTGACGGCGACGATCATGAAGATGTCAAGGTCGTACTCACGACCATAGGTCTCCTCGTCCCAGCGCATGGACTTCTTGAGGCTGTTCATGGCGTGCTGGCACTTGTCGATGTTTTCCGGCTCGACATAGATGCGCAGGGTCACGACCCGCTGGCTCATGGTGGTGAAGGTGTCTTCGACACACCACAGATCGCCCGCTACCAGCGCGAACAGGTAAGCCGGCTTCATGAACGGGTCTTCCCAGGTCGCCCAGTGACGACCGTCTTCTTCCTCGCCGCTGGCAACCGGGTTGCCGTTGGACAGCAGGATCGGGAAGCTGTGTTTCTCGGCGCTGACCGTCGTGGTGAATTTGCTCATCACGTCAGGGCGGTCAAGGTAATAGGTGATCTTGCGAAACCCTTCGGCTTCGCACTGGGTGCAGAACATGCCGCTGGACTTGTACAGCCCTTCCAGTGCGGTATTGGTTTCCGGGTGGATGCGCACGGTACTGTCGACCGTGAAACGCTCTGCCTTGGGGTGCAGGGTCAGGTGGTCTTCGGTCAGTTGATAATCGGCCGCCGTCAGCTCGACGTCGTCCAGATTTACCGACAGCAGCTCCAGATGCTGACCGTCCAGCACCAGCGGCGGCAGACCGGCACCACGTGCAGGGTTACGGCGCATGACCAGTTGCGCGTGGACCAGCGAGTGATCGTCGAACAGCTCGAACGTCAGGTTCGTCTCGTCGATGAGATACTCGGGCGCCTGATAATCCTTCAGATAGATCATGGTCGGTTGTTCGGTGCGCATGCTGGAATCCTTTTACTGATGCACGGCCAGCTGGTAGGCCGTGTATTTGCGAATATTGATCACGCCTGTATCGAAGATCAGGTATTGGCCTTTGATCCCCAGCAGCGTGCCCTCGGCAATCGGGTTCTTGTCCAGGTTGAAGCTTACGATCTTGGTCGGATAAGCCTCGACCGGATAGCGAAACTCGACGGGCTCGGCGTCATGAAGTAATTGGATGGCTTGCAGACCGAATCGTTCTTGCAATCCCAGCAGGCCCGCGCCGCAGGTGTCGAACAGCTCCTGACGGATGGCCTTGAGGTCCACCGGCTGTGCATCACCCTTGAGCAAGGCGCGCCAGTTGGTACGGTCGGCCACCTGACTGCGCAACAGGTCTTCGACAAAGCCCGACTGCTGACGCGTAGCGACACGCAGAATCGGCAGCGCCTGGCTGGCGCCCTGGTCAAGCCAGCGGGTCGGCAGCTGGGTGGAACGCGTGATGCCCACCTTCACGCCCGACGAATTGGCCAGGTAGACAATGTGGTCAGTCATGCAGAACTGCTCGCCCCACGACGGATCACGGCAGGTGCCCTGGTCGTGATGGCATTTTTCCGGGCTCATGATGCACACGTCGCACTGCGCCAGCTTGAGCATGCACGGGTAGCAATAACCCTGGCTGTAGCTGGACTTGGTCTTGCGACCGCAGTGGCTGCAATGAATGGCGCCCAGAAATTCCAGACGGACCGTCTTGCCGATCAGCGGGTTGACGGCGATTTCAGTGTCGCCCAGGCGAAAAGCGTACTGCACCAGCGACGAATCGTCGTCCTGGCGCACGGACATCTTGTTGACGGCGCCGCGTCCAATCTCGATCAATGGATGGCATCCGACTTGAACAGGATATTGGGCACCGGTGCCGACTTGGACGAACATTCCTGCGGCCCCATGTAACCGGTGCGCTGGTCTTCAGGCAGGTTCTGCGCTTCCCAGGCGATCAATGCCTGCAGCGACAGCTCGCGCTGCTCCTGCGTCAGCTTGCGACCATCGGACCATTTGCCGATTTCCACGGCCAGTTTCAGGCTCTCGTAGATATCCGGGGTGATGTTTTCAATCATTTCTACAAAAGATGACATGGCGCACTCCAGAAAATAGCGGGCAATTTTAGGCCTTGCGGCGCGCGAGCGCACCACCCAGCAGGCCGGTAATACAACCGATGATCAGGCCACCGACGTGGGCACCGTTGGCGATTTCGCCAAAGCCGAGCATGCTCACCAGACCGGACATGCACAGCGCCAGCCAGACCAGCATCATCACCAGCACGCCGCGCGGCAGGCGATAGACAGGATTGGGTGCCAGCATCTGGAAAATCCAGCAATGGCCGAGCAGACCATAAAGCACACCGGACAGCCCACCGAACAGACTCGGACCGGACGACAGGTACTGAACATAGTTGGACACTGCCGAGAACAGCAGCGTCAGACCCAACAACTGCCAGCTGCCCTGACGAATCTCGATCCGTCGACCCAGCTCCCAGTACCACATGCCATTCATGGCCAGATGCAGGATGCCAAAGTGAATCAGCATGGGCGAGACGATCCGCCACCACTGACCACTGGCAAGCATGTCATCCAGTGGCAGGAAGGTGGCGTAATCACCCTGAACACGGAAGTCCAGAAACGTCAGCCAGCGAATGGCTTCCAGATTGTCGCCCAGCAAGGTCAGACCGGCGACGAGCAACGTGACCAGCAGCACCAGCGCGGTCACCGGGCAACGTCGCAACTGATGCATCACACCGGGACCACCGGTGACCGGAGCCTGAGTGCTGCCGGGCAATTGAAAGGCTTCGTCACCCTGGGGGAAGCGCTCGTAAAGCTCTCGGACGTCTTGCACCAACTCTCCCGCATCCGGCACCCACAGTACCTGTTCGCCCACTTCTTCACTGACCCGATGCGGAATCTGCAGACGCTGCAACAGGGTCACGAAACCGCTCAGGTCAGCGTTCAACGGCAGACGCAGTGCTGCAACAGGGCTCATCGTGAAACCTCGGGGCGCTGTACGTCGACCCAGACAAATTTGTCCGGATCGATGCGTGTTTCCTGATCCAGTCGGTAAGCGACCAGTTTGCCGTAGAGCACGGCACTGTAATCCAGACAGGCCAGGTTCGGCCGGATGGGCGCAGGAATGCCGCTGCGCCAGTAATGACCGACGAACAGCATCGGTTCGTCACTGCCATAACGCAGCAGCGCGTTCTTTTCGGAAGTGGACAACGGCGTCTTGGCCACGCCCTCGGGCAGCGCATCGGGCTGGAACACGATATCGCCGTAGGTCTGCGGATCGTCTTCCCAGAACTTGGTGCGGAAGAAGGCACGGGTGAGGCCGTCGCCACCGGTCAGGGTCAGACCGTGCGGCAGGCGCATGTCGGTGCCGCGCAGCAGGCGATTAAACACATTGCTGGCAAAACTGCCGGGCACGGCCGAGGCCTGGACGAAGTGTTTATCGATGCAACCGGTGCCGTGCAGACCGCGTAGCGGATCGATCAGGGTCGCATCCCAGCAGGCATGCACCACCCTGAAACGCCCTGCATCCAGGTACAGCGGCAGCTCATAGAACCACTCGACGAAGGCTTTCCACTCATCGGGATGCTGTTCGAACTGCGCCAGCGTCTCGCCGATCAGCTTGGCGTGACGCGGCGTGTGCTCACGCACGAAGCGGTGGCCGCTTTCCGGCAACGCCGGCGTAACCCAGCCCAGTGCGTTGAATTCATGGTTGCCCATGATGCAGTACGCCTGACCGGCCTGGACCATGTCATGAACGATATGCAGCGACTCACGGATGCGAGGCCCGCGGTCAATGATGTCACCGAGAAAGATCGCGATGCGTTCAGGGTGGCGCCACACGCCAGCCTGGAGGCGGTAACCGAGAAGCTCCAGCAGATGCTCCAGGGTATGAGCACACCCATGCACGTCACCGATCAGATCGTAGCCACGCGCCGGATCGATCATCAGTCGCCTCCAGCACCAAGCCGGCTGCCCCAGCCGAGCTTGGTGCGGCAGACTTCGTAGTAGTTATGGTCCAGAGGATGAATCAGACGCAGCTTCTGCGGTTTCTTGCTGACCGTAATGGTATCGCCGGGCGCGCAGGTGAAGTGGTTCTGCCCGTCACAGGAGACTTGCGGATAGATCGTCATGTCCTTGGCCACCACGATTTTCAGCTCGCTGTTGCCATCGACCACGATGGGCCGGCCGGACAAGGTGTGCGGGTACATCGGCACGATAACGATAGCGTCGAGTTTGGGGTGCATGATCGGGCCACCCGCCGACAACGCATAGGCTGTCGAACCGGTCGGGGTGGCAACGATCAGGCCGTCGGCCTTCTGGCTGCACACAAACTGGCCGTCGATGTAGATCTCGAACTCGATCATCCGCGTCGATTTGCCGGGATGCAGCACCACGTCGTTAAGCGCATCGCCCTGCCCGATCGCCTCGCCATGACGGCGAACCTCGGCCTGCAGCAGAAAACGGTTCTCGACCAGATAATGCCCGTCCAGCACTTCGGCGCACTTGACCTCCAGCTCGTCGGGACGGATGTCGGTCAGGAAACCCAGGCTGCCCCGGTTGATACCCAGAACCGGCACGTTGTGCCTGGCCAGCGCCCGGGCAGCACCCAGCAGGCTGCCGTCGCCGCCGACCACGATCACCATGTCGCAGACTTCACCGAGCATCTTGCGCGACGAGGTCTGCAGGCCGTGACCCGGCAGCACTTCGGCGATGGTCTCTTCAAGGATGACGTGAAGATGCCGGTCCAACAGGAATTTCTTGAGTCGGCGCACGGTATCGAGCACCTGAACACTGCCCAGGCGGCCGATGATGCCGATATTGCGAAATTGCTCCATGAGACTCCTGCTGCGGGTTCGAGACGGCTTGGAAAAGGGGATTATGGGCGAAAGCACCGCGCAGCGGCAAACGGACGTGCAGCAGCAGGCGCCGTTTCAGGGCTCCAGGCCGGGAGACGGCACCAGCCCCTGCACCTGATCACGCTCGGCGTAAAAGCGCCCTGCCGTCGAGTCAGCCAGCGGCAAATTTTTCCAGAAGGCCATGTCCTTGCCTGCCCCCTTGGCCTGATACAGGTTGACGTCCGCCGTCTTGATCACTTGAAAAGCGGTCGATTCGGCGTCGATTTCAGCCAACCCGGCGCTGCAGGTGAAGGGGTAACCGGTCGCTGATTGCCTGATGGTGTCCAGCAGGCGGCTCACATAGTCCAGCGCCTGGTGCTCGCTGCAGACCGGCAGGATCACGCCGAATTCCTCACCGCCCAGACGGCCATACGCGAGGCTGCCATCCGTTCGTTTGAGGCACGAGGCCATGTATCGCAGCACGTTATCACCGACGTCATGGCCGGACTCGTCATTGACCCGCTTGAAGTCATCAATATCCAGCATCAGAAAATAACCGGCACTTCGGGCATCCAGATGATATTCAAGCGACTCCATCAGGGCGCGACGATTCAATATATCCGTCAGGTGATCAGTCAATGACAGTTCGCGAAAGCGGCTTTCCAGCGACAGTACATTTCTAATCGTCCGGGTGTAGGTGTGATTGAGCAGAATGCCGAGGCTGGTCGATGCAATAAACAACAGCGCGATGAATATATAAGCCACCGCGCCGGGTTCAATACCACGCGCGGGAGAGAGAATGATCCAGGAGAGCATCGTCACGACTACATAATCCCGGGTATAAACCATCAACAATGTCGACCCCAGAATAATCATCACGGCAATGGGCAATGCCCAATTGATGCCCATGGCGCTGTTCAACTGACTGGCTCTGGCAAAACAGCAGGCGACCATGATCACGAAGAGAACGCCTGCCAGCCGCCAGACCTTGAAATTCCTTGCTCGGCATTGCACCACACAGATAGAAAGAAGCCCCAGGGTAAGCGCGATTTCCAGAACGCCGTACTGGACGCCCGGCGTCACCAGCAGAACAATGACCCAGCACAGGATCGCCAGGCATTGCGCAAGTGCAACGGCAGGTGAGAGAAGATTCTTTATCCGGGCCTGCATTTCAGCATTCATTGAAAACTCCAGGCCTTCCAAACCCTGATCACGACACATATTGCCCCGTTCGCTGTGCCATCCTGTTGACAGCACAAGGGACTTTCAAACCTGTTGCAATTCAACGCCTGAATACAAACTCGCATTAAAATGCCAGCATCAAGATATGCCTGTCATTGTTACGAATCAATTGCTGCGAAGGAATTGCTACGAAGCAATTGTTACGAGGCAATGATCGCTTTGGCAGACCTGACAGCGTGATAGTGAATTGATCGCCTGCGGTGTGAAAAATATCCACCTGGCGTCTGATAAAACACTCGACCTGCCATACCCGACTCGGGCTATTCTCGATACATGACTTTATTCCCCGATCTGATCGACCTGCCGCGTCAGTTGCGACACCCTGAGGTGCGCGACCTTGCGTGGGTCATTCTGGCGCCGCCCATGCTTGATGCCACGCCTTGGCCGCAACGCCATCCACTGGCCGGGAGCGACTGGGTCGAGGCGCCACAACGACTGGCCGATTTCCTGCGTGAACTGGATCAGGACAGCCGGGAGCTGGAGCACTGGATCGCGCAGGCCTCCACGCGCCGTCTGGGGCGCTATTACGAAAGACTCTGGCAATTCGCAGTGCAGCACGCGCCGGGCGTGGAGATCATCGCCGCCAACCTGCCGATCCGCCTGGACGGTCAGACACTGGGCGAACTGGATATGCTGCTGCGCGACCGCGACGGCGTGCATCACGTAGAGCTGGCGATCAAGTTGTATCTCGGCCCGCAGGACGGCGACGGCAGCGACCCGACGCAATGGCTGGGCCCTGGCTGTCACGACCGGCTGGATCGCAAGCTGGCGCACCTGAGCCAGCATCAACTGCCGATCTCTTCACGACCGGAAAGTCGCTCGACCCTGGCAGCTCTGGGCATCGAGACATTCAGCGCCGAGCTGTGGCTGGGTGGGTATCTGCTCTACCCTTGGCCGGGATCTGCCGGTCCACCTGCGGGAGCGCATCTTCAGCATTTGAAAGGCCGCTGGCTGCATCAGCGCGACTGGGAGCGGTTAATGAGCCAGAGCGAAACAGGTCGCTGGCAACCGCTGCCCCGCCATGCCTGGCTGGCACCCGCGCTCTATCGACAGGCGTGGAGCGGTGAACAGTTACAGGACTGGCTGACCCAACTCGACCCGCTGGCACCGGCGCAGCTGCTGGTGCGCCTGACCGAAAACGCCGAGGGCGAATGGGAGGAAGCCGAGCGATTGTTTCTGGTGTCGGACCTTTGGCCGAACCTGGCCGACACCAGTCAACCGTTCAACCCAATCGCACTGCCAGCGCCGCCAGTGTGATCAGCAACACCGGCAAGGTCAGCACGATGCCGACCTTGAAGTAATAACCCCAGCCGATGGTGATGCCCTTGCGTTGCAACACGTGCAGCCACAGCAGGGTTGCCAGACTGCCGATCGGGGTGATTTTCGGTCCCAGGTCACTGCCGATCACGTTGGCGTAAATCATCGCTTCCTGAATGGCACCGGTCGCATGACTGCCTTCGATGGACAACAGACCGATCAGGACCGTCGGCATGTTGTTCATGATCGACGACAGGAACGCGGTCATCACGCCCGTGCCCATCGCCGCGCCCCAGATACCGTACCCGGCGAACCAGTCCAGCAGACTGGCCAGATAACCGGTCAGCCCGGCGTTGCGCAGGCCGTAGACCACCAGATACATGCCCAGCGAGAACACCACGATATGCCACGGTGCTTCCTTGACGACCTTGCGCGTGGAAATCGTATGGCCCTTGGCGGCGATGCCCAGCAACAGCACCGCGCAGGTCGCCGAGATCGCGCTGATCGGAATCCCCAGCGGTTCGAGTGCGAAACAACCCACCAGCAGGATCAACAGCACCCACCAGCCGGCCATGAAGGTCGCCCGGTCCTTGATGGTCGTTTCCGGCTTCTCAAGCTGCTCGGGGTCGAAGTCACGCGGGATGTCACGACGAAAATACAGCATCAATACCGCCAGCGTGGCCGCAACGCTGACCAGGTTGACCGGCACCATCACCGCCGCATAGCGGTTGAAGCCGATCTTGAAATAGTCCGCCGACACAATGTTCACCAGATTCGACACCACCAGCGGCAGGCTGGCAGTGTCGGAAATGAATCCGGCAGCCATGACAAAGGCCAGGGTCGAGGCCGGGGAAAAGCGTAGCGCCAGCATCATCGCGATCACGATCGGCGTCAGGATCAACACCGCGCCGTCGTTGGCGAACAGCGCCGACACCAGTGCGCCGAACAATACGAAGAATGCGAACAGACGCCGCCCCTTGCCATTGCCCCACCGCGCCACGTGCAGCGCCGCCCAGGAAAAGAAACCGGCCTCATCCAGCAGCAACGTGATGATGATCAGCGAAATGAAAGTGGCAGTGGCATTCCAGATGATGCCCCACACCACTGCAATATCGCTGAGATGAACCACGCCGGTCAGCAACGCCAGACCCGCCCCGAGCACTGCGCTCCATCCGACACTGAGCCCTTTGGGCTGCCAGATGACGAGCGTGATGGTGAACAGGAAGATCAGCGTTGCTATTAGCATCATTTAGTCCGGGGCAGGAAGATCGCGAGAATGCCAAGCAGCGGCAGGTACGAACACAGGTTGTAAACGAAGAGGATGCCGTGGCTGTCGGCCAGACTGCCGAGCAAGGCTGCGCCGATACCGCCGAAGCCGAACATCAGCCCGAAGAAAAGCCCGGCGATCATGCCGACGTTGCCGGGCACCAGTTCCTGGGCGTAGACCACGATGGCGGAAAACGCCGACGCCAGCACGAAGCCGATGATCACGCTCAGCACGCTGGTCCAGAACAGGTCTGCGTAAGGCAGCGCCAGGGTGAAAGGCGCGGCGCCGAGGATCGAGAACCAGATGACCGCCTTGCGACCGATCCTGTCCCCAATCGGGCCGCCGAAGAATGTCCCCGCCGCCACCGCGCCCAGAAACAGGAACAGATGCAACTGTGAGCTGGCCACGGACAGGTCGAACTTCTCGATCAGGTAGAACGTGAAGTAGCTGGTCAGGCTGGTCATGTAGAAGAACTTGGAGAACACCAGAAACGCCAGCACGCCTAGCGAGGCAATCACCCGGTTTCTCGACAGACCGTGCGTGGCGGCCTGCCCGGCCTTGAGCTTGAACAGGTTCAGGTGCGCGCGGTACCAGCGGCTGATCGCGTAGAGCAGGCCCAGGGAAAACAACGCGAACAGGCCGATCCAGGCCACATTGCCCTGCCCGAACGGGATGATGATCGCAGCCGCCAGCAACGGGCCGAACGCCGAGCCGGTGTTGCCACCCACCTGGAACGTCGACTGCGCCAGCCCGTAACGCCCGCCCGAGGCCAGTCGCGCGATACGCGAGGCTTCCGGGTGAAAGGTGGACGAACCGATACCGATCAGCGCGGCAGCGAGCAGAATCAGCGGAAAGGTGCCGACCATCGACATCATCACAATGCCGATCAGGGTGCAGATCGAACCCACTGGCAACACCAGCGGGTTGGGATGGCGGTCCGTGTAATAGCCGACCCAGGGCTGCAACAGCGACGCAGTGATCTGAAACGTCAGGGTGATCAGGCCGATCTGGGTGAAGCTCAGGTCATAGCTGGCCTTGAGCATCGGGTAGATCGACGGCAGGATCGCCTGGATCAGGTCATTGATCAGGTGCGCGAGGGCAACCGCACCGATGATGCGCATCACCAGCGGGCTGGATTGTGGGGTTGTCGTGGCCGTCGCCGCACCTGGCTGAGCACTGGTCGCCATGGGATTCATCCATAAAAGATTTTCGGGTATCCCCGGACGGATGATTACAAGATGTGTCACGCGTACCAGGGCGCGCCAATGTGCCATTTTTTGGAGCAGGTGTGCCACGTTTTGTTGCGTTTTTGTAAACCGGTTCAGCCACTGGGAAGGACAAGGTATTTGAGTGATCATGCCAATGCTCTGCGTTGGCATGCCGCTCGGGACGCTCTGCGTCCCAATAGGTCTGATCAAACGGGGTATATCTGAGTGCACGCCGGGACGCGGAGCGTCCTGAAATGCATTACCACGCGGAGCGTGGTAACGATCGGTGATCAGTGACTTGGCTTATCGTGCCCATCGCTCCGCGTGGACATGCCTCCCGTGACGCTCCGCGTCACATCCGTAAGCAGACGTTACGCATGCGTCTGAGCCGAAGCCACTGCAGCCCCGTTATCCGCAACCGCCACATCATGCAACGAAACCCTGGAAGTCTCGGGCAGGGCCAGACCGCCCACCATCGCCATCACCGCCACGGCAATCAGGTAGAACGCCGGGGACAGGTTGCTGCCGGTCGTGCTGATCAGCCAGGTCGCCATCAAGGGTGCGGTGCCGCCAAACAGCGTGTAGGCCATGTTGTAGGTGATGGCCGACGCGGTGTATCGCGTGCGGGTCGGAAACGTCTCCGACAGCAGCGCTGCCGTAACCACACCACACAGCACCGCGCCGACCGCCAGCAGCATCACGCCGATCACCGACGCTGCGAACGAGCCGGAACTGGCCATCAAAAACGACGGGAACACCACCAGCATCAACAGTATGCAAGCCGTGGCCATGGTGACGCGACGCCCTACCCGGTCAGAATACGCCCCGGCCAGCGGGCAGATCGCGGCGGCAAACGCCAGGGCAATCAAAGACACCAGCAACGCCGACGCCCGACTCAATCCGCCCGCCACCTGCAGATAGGTCGCAAAATAGGTGGTGAACATATAGAACGACAGCGCCGTCAGCGACACGAACGCGCCCAGGCAACAGATAGCGGCTGCGTGGTTGCGCAGCGTTTCCTTGAGCGGTGAATGAGCGATCGCGTGCTCCTTGGTTACCGCCTGGAACGCCGGGGTTTCGTCCAGTTTCCAGCGCAGGTACAAACCGACCAGCCCCAGCGGCGCGGCGATCAGGAACGGCAGACGCCAGCCCCAACTGCCCATGGCTTCAGCGGACAACGAAGCCTCAAGCGCGTAAGCCACCACGGCCGCCGCCGCGAAGGCGGAAAACGTCGAGACCGGGACGAAACTGCCATACCAGGCGCGTTGCGTACGCGGAGCATGCTCCATCAGGTAGGCGCAGGCACCGGCATATTCACCGCCCGCCGAAAAGCCTTGAGCGCAGCGGATGATGGTCAGAAGAATCGGCGCGGTCACACCGATGGCGGCGTACGTGGGCAGCAAACCGATCAGTGTTGTTGCCGCCGCCATCAGCAGAATGGTCATGGCCAACGTCCGCTTGCGGCCGATTCGGTCACCCAGCATGCCGAAAAAGATGCCGCCCAACGGCCTGAACGCAAACGCCACGGCAAATACGGCGAAGGTTTTCAACAGCGCGGCGCTGGTGTCGCCGCTGGGGAAGAACTGCAAGGCGATGGTGGTGGCCAGAAAGCCATAGACGGCAAAGTCGAACCATTCGACAAAGTTGCCAATGGCAGCGGCCACGATGACTTTTCTCAGCGTGGCAGGATCCACGTGTTCTGCGGCGGTAGTTGTCATGCTGACCTCGGCGTATTGATCTGGAATGGATCGATTATCGAGACAGCGACCCGGACACCTCAGTCCAGAACAGTCATCCGCATAGTCAGGGCCGACGCCTCGACGCATTCGGTACAGGTTTCATGCCAAAGGCTCTGGCGCGGGCTTTAGCCCCATCGCACGTCTGCCCTGCAACCCACCGGTATGGACAAAAACCAGACGGGTGCCGGGCTTGAAGCGGCCAGCCAGCACTTCGTCATGCAGTGCCAGCAAGGCTTTACCCGTATAGATCGGCTCAAGCGGCACGCCACTTTGCGTTTCACATTGGGTCATGAATTCCAGCAACAGGGGGTCGGTTCTGGCGAACGCGCCTCGGCTGGCATCGAGCAACTGCCAGCCGGGCTTGTCATCACCAGCCAATGTCACAACGTTCTGCGCGACGCCATGATCATCCGGCACCGCCATCGCGCCATACACCGGATGGCTACCCTGCTCGGCGATGACCAGTCCGGCCATCGTCGTGCCGGTCCCGGCGGCCAGCCACCAGCCGTGATAATCGTCCCACCCCGATTGCCCGAGCTGGCTGCGAACCAACGACAACAGCCGGGCGCAGCCCACGGTGCCCGGCAAACCGCCACCACCTTCAGGGATCGGGTAGAGCGCCGGATGGCTCGCCTGCCAGGGAAGCCAGAAATCAGCCGCATGACGCTCGCGATAACCGGCGTAACCGAGCCAGTGCAACTGCATGCCGAAGGCTTGCAGGTCGAGCACGGTTGGGGTTTCCTGCGGATGACCGCGCAACAGGCCGACGGTCGGGAAGCCAAAGCGCTTGCCCGCTGCGGCCAGCGCGTGGAGATGGTTGGAGTGGGCACCGCCCAGGCTGATCGCACCCGTTGCCCCGACGCGGACAGCCTGAGTCAGGTGCCCGATCAGCTTGAACCATTTGTTGCCGCTGATCAGCGGGTCGATGAGGTCCAGACGCAAAACCTTGACCTCGACCCCGGCCTGTTGCAGCCAGTCGAAGTCGAGGGGTTCAAGCGCTGCAAAGGGTTGCCAGTCGAGGGCATCGCGGATCATGGTGAAGGCCGGTTATGAAACGAGCCGCAGTTTACCTGCCCGCGAGCGATGTCACAGCCCGGCGGCCAGCCGCGAGCCCTGATCGATCGCCCGCTTGGCGTCCAGTTCGGCTGCGACGTCCGCGCCACCGATCAGATGCACGCTCTGCTTCGCCGCGACCAGATCGTCATACAGTTCACGCAACGGGTCCTGCCCGGCGCAGATCACGATATTGTCCACCGGCAACAGCTTTTCCTCACCCTCTTCGCCGATGCGGATGTGCAAACCGGCATCGTCGATTTTCAGGTACTGAACGCTGTTGAGCATCTGCACCTGCTTGTTCTTCAAGCCCGTGCGATGAATCCAGCCGGTGGTCTTGCCCAGACCGTCGCCGACCTTGGAGCTCTTGCGCTGCAACAGGAAAACCTGACGCGCCGGCGCATGAACTTCCGGCTTGATCCCCGCCACGCCACCGCGCGCTTCCAACGTGGTGTCGATGCCCCACTCTTTCCAGAACGCCTCACGATCCAGACTGGTGGCGATACCCTGATGGACCAGATACTCCGACACGTCGAAACCGATACCACCCGCGCCGATCACCGCCACGCTGCGCCCTACCGGCTTGCGCTGCAGAATCACGTCCAGATAGCTGAGCACCTTCGGGTTGTCGATACCGGGAATGGCCGGTGTACGCGGAGCGATGCCGGTGGCCAGGATGACGTCGTCAAAGCCCGCGCCCAACAGGTCCTGCGCAGTCACGCGAGTATTCAGACGCAGGTCGATATCGGTGTCCTGCACCTTGTGAGTGAAATAGCGCAGGGTTTCGGAAAACTCCTCCTTGCCCGGAATGCGCTTGGCGATGTTGAACTGACCACCGATTTCGCTGGCGGAATCGAACAGGGTCACCTGATGTCCGCGCTCGGCAGCCACGGTGGCCGCCGCCAGCCCGGCAGGACCTGCGCCAACAACGGCGATCTTCTTGATCTGTCGGGTGGGCAGATAATTCAGTTCGGTTTCGTGACAGGCGCGCGGGTTGACCAGACAACTGGTCAGCTTGCCGCCGAAGGTATGATCCAGACACGCCTGATTGCAGCCGATGCAGGTATTGATCAGTTCTGCCTGCCCGGCGGCAGCCTTGTTGACGAATTCCGGATCAGCCAGGAAAGGCCGCGCCATGGAGACCATGTCCGCATCGCCTTCACTGAGAATCCGTTCAGCGACTTCCGGGGTGTTGATCCGGTTGGTGGTGATCAACGGAATGTTCACCGAACCACGCAGCTTGGCCGTGACCTTGCTGAACGCGGCGCGTGGGACCTTGGTGGCGATGGTCGGAATACGCGCTTCGTGCCAGCCGATACCGGTGTTGATAATCGTCGCGCCCGCCTGTTCGACGGCCTTGGCCAGTTGCACGATTTCCTGCCAGGTGCTGCCGCCTTCGACCAAGTCCAGCATCGACAGGCGAAAGATGATGATGAAATTCGGGCCGACGGCCTGACGCACACGCGTCACGATCTCGACCGCCAGACGCATGCGGTTTTCGTAACTGCCGCCCCAGCGGTCGGTACGGTGGTTGGTATGCGCGGCCAGGAACTGATTGATGAAGTAACCTTCCGACCCCATGATCTCCACGCCGTCATAGCCTGCGCTCTGAGCGAGGGTCGAGCAGGTCACGAAATCGCTGATCTGCTTTTCGATGCCCTCTTCGTCCAGTTCACGCGGCTTGAACGGGTTGATCGGTGCCTGAATCGCACTGGGCGCGACCTGCTTGCGGCTGTACGCATAACGCCCGGCATGCAGAATCTGCAGACAGATCTTGCCGCCTGCCTCGTGAACCGCCTGGGTCACGACGCGATGCTGCAAGGCTTCTTCCGGGGTCGTGAGCTTGGCTGCACCCTCGTAGACGCCGCCTTCTTCGTTCGGCGCGATGCCACCCGTCACCATCAGGCCCACACCACCCTGTGCACGCTCGGCAAAGTACGCCGCCATGCGCTCGAAACCGCCTGGTTTCTCTTCAAGGCCGGTGTGCATCGAGCCCATCAGGCTGCGGTTGCGCAGCGTGGTGAAGCCCAGATCCAGCGGGGCCAGCAGATGCGGGTAATGAGCAGCAGTCATGGCGGAGCTCCATCGTTTCAATCACGGGTAGAGGACCTCTGCGTGCCCTCTTCATCAGGATCCTGCAGACCCTCTATGGCGCAACAGTAAAGAGCCGCCCGATCACACTCAATGACCGAAAGTGACAAGTTATTGATCCAAACGCGCAGCACCCCTTGGCAAGCGCCGGGTGTAGTCCTACCCTAGTCGACTATTTCACTCAGGCAGCCGTGCGCCCCTCTTATGCGTAAATTCTTTGCCACGTGCCTTATTCTGGTGAGCCTGGCCAGCCTTGTCAGTTACGCACTCTGGACCGAGCAGCGTCCGATGGGGCATTACCTATCGGATCTGCGCATCCGCCTGGCCATCAATGAAGGGCAGCCCGGCGAGCGGGGAAACCTGCTGGGCATCGAGCCCGAGCTGTTTCCCACCGATTATCAGGACCTGTCGCATCTGCATCGCAAACTGGCAGCCTACCTGCAGCAAGCGCGCGACCAGGGACTGCTCAATGCCCGGACTATCGTCGTACTGCCTGAGCACATCGGCACCTGGTTGTATGCCAGTGGTGAGAAGAACCAGTTCTATCAGGCTGCCACCGTGGACGAGTCCATGGACTGGCTGGCCTGGAGCAATCCCCTGAAATTCGTCACGGCGATGATGACTGCCGAGGGCGAAAAACGTGTGGACGATGCCCGTCTGCGGATGAAGGCGCGCTCCATGGTGCGCGATTACCAGAACGTTTTCGGCGGGCTGGCCAAGGAATTCGAGGTAACGCTGGTGGCAGGCTCCATCGTGCTGCCAAACCCACGCGTGGAAGACGGGCAGTTGCAGGTCGGCAGCGGCGCCTTGTACAACAGCAGCGTGACCTTCGGCAGTGACGGCAAGCCGCTGGGCCAGCCCCAACGCCAGCTGTTTACCAGCCGCTACCATAAGCGTTACGTCAAAGCGGCAGGCGACTCCCGGATCAATGTGATCGATACGCCGGCCGGCCGGTTGGGGATCCTCATCGGCACCGACAGCTGGTACCCCGATAATTACGCACGGATGAATCAGCAAAACGTCGAGCTGATCGTCGTACCTGCCTTTGTAAACGGGAAAAACAGCTGGTCGGGTACGTGGCATGGCACCCGCACGCACGACACGCCGACACTGGACCTTGAGCCCGGCAGCCTGAGCGAACGCGAAGCCTGGCACCGCCTGACCCTCATCGCACGCGAACCACAGAGCACCGCCAGGGCCGGTATCAGCGTGTTCATGCACGGGCAATTCTGGAATCACGGCACCTCCGGGCAGAGCTTTGTCAGCCGCAGCGGTCAGACCATTACCGAGCAACCGTTGGACAATGCTGCTGACGGCGGTGCCCGCCTGATCAACGTCTGGCTCTGAACATGTCGAACCTGACCCTGCGCCTGGGCGATCTCTCGGTGGGTTTCGTACAGAGCCTGACCGACGCGGTACGCAGTTTCGGGCACGACCCCGACCTGCTGCTCGAACAATACGGTCTGGATGCAGACCGCCTGAGCGAAGCCGGTGCACGGCTGTCGATTCCACGCTACATGCGCCTGGGCCACGCCGCCATACGGCTTACCAACCAACCGGGCCTGGGGTTGCGCATGGGGGCGCTGAGCAGGCTCGGTCAGGCGGGGCTTGCCGGTGTCACCGCAGCCCAGGCACCGAATGTACGCGAGGCAGCCCGCACCATGATCCGCTTCGAGCCTCTGTACGGCGCAAACTATCGAGGCCAGTCGAGCTTTCATGAAGAGGCAGGCGGGGCGTGGATACGCTTCTATTCCATCAGCCCCTATAACAGTTACAACCGCTTTGTCGTGGACTCGATTCTGAGCGGCTGGGTCGCGCAACTGTCAGCACTGGCCGGTCGCCAACTGCGCGCTCAACGGGTCGAAATCGAGTTCGACGCACCTGAATACGCCGCGCAATACGCACACTTGAGCGACAACCCGATTGCGTTCGGTGCGACCACCAACCAGCTTCGGCTGGACCTGGACAGTCTGGCGCTGAAAAACCCCGACCACTGTCCGAGCACCTGGCGGCATCTGCTGCAGTTGTGCGAGAAGGAACTGGATCAGTTGACCCGCACACGCAGTCTGCGTGAACGCATCACTCAGTTGCTGGGACCTTTATTGAGCGGAGGCAGGGAACCGGACCTGGAGGAAGTGGCTGCGCGGCTTAAGTTGCCGACCTGGACACTGCGCCGCAAGCTGGCCGAAGAAGGGACCCGTTTTCGCTCGATCCTGAATGACACGCGACGTGATCTGGCGATGACGTATATTCGCGACACTGAACTGGCGTTCGGGGAGATTGCCTATCTACTGGGTTTTGCGTCGGCCGAAGCCTTTCAACGCGCCTTCAAACGCTGGAACGGACAGACTCCGGGGGAGTTCCGCCGCAGCCAGCGTCGAAGTGCCTGAAGCCCTTCACAGTTCGGTAGCGTCATCGGCCGGTTCTACCGGGTCCAGCTCCGATGCGCGATATTCGAGCAGTTCTTCCTGATATTCATCCATTTCTTCGCCCTCCGGCTGATTGAGTCATGCAGTGGTTTTACCAAGGTCAGTTACGACGGTCAGTAAAGCTGGAATAACTGACCGTTGGATCAACATTAAAGTGCCAATGTGAAATAAAAATGTTGATACCCATCAATAAACGAAAAGCCTGACAGGATCTTCAGAAGCCGGACGTCTCGGGATGCTGGCAATCAAACCTTGACTTCATTGCCCCGGCCGCCCTACCCTCGGCCACATGAACCTCATCCAGCAAAACCTCGGCCAGATTATTATTACCGTCATTCCAGTCATGGCGGGTTAGCCGACGTTTTCAAAAAAACCCGCCCTGGAGGCGGGTTTTTTTCTGCCTCCAGAGCCACTAATGCTCAACAGGAGTCAGACATGATCGCTATCCATCGCTCTATCGCCCTCATTGCAACCGCGCACTCGATCGTTGCCTCTTCCTGCAACGCCTCCTGCGAAACAACGACCTGCAAGGACACGACGCGATGAGTCATGGCCAGCCCGATCTGCTCAATCACTACGCCCGCAAAATCCTCACTTCCCGCGTCTACGACGTTGCCATCGAGACACCGCTGCACGGCGCGCGCCAGCTCTCCGAGCGGCTCGGCAATCAGGTGCTGCTCAAGCGCGAAGACTTGCAGCCGGTGTTCTCGTTCAAGATTCGCGGCGCTTACAACAAGCTGGCGCAACTGACCGCTGAAGACGCGGCGCGCGGTGTGGTCACGGCTTCGGCGGGCAACCATGCGCAAGGGCTGGCGCTGGCGGCGCGGGAGCTGGGCATCAAGGCGACCATCGTCATGCCGCGCACCACGCCCGAAATCAAGGTCGAAGGCGTACGCTCACGCGGGGCGACCGTGGTGCTGCATGGCGATTCGTTTCCCGAAGCGCTGGCGTATTCGCTGAAGCTGGTCGACGAGCAGGGTTTTGTGTACATCCATCCGTACGACGATCCCGACACCATTGCCGGGCAAGGCACGGTGGCGATGGAAATCCTGCGCCAGCAGCCGGGCCAACTGGACGCCATCTTCGTGCCGGTGGGCGGCGGTGGACTGATCGCGGGGATTGCGGCCTACGTGAAATATTTGCGGCCCGAGATCAAGGTGATCGGCGTCGAGCCGGACGATTCCAACTGTCTGCAAGCCGCCATGGCCGCGGGCGAGCGTGTGGTGCTCAGTCAGGTCGGGCTGTTTGCCGATGGCGTGGCCGTGGCGCAGATCGGCCATCACACCTTTGAAGTCTGTCGGCATTACGTGGATGAAGTGATCACGGTCAGCACCGACGAGATCTGTGCGGCGATCAAGGACATCTACGACGACACCCGCTCCATCACCGAACCTTCCGGCGCGCTGGCCGTGGCGGGGATCAAGAAGTACGTCGAGCAACGCGGTGTCAGCCGCCAGACCCTGGTGGCGATCGACTCCGGGGCCAACGTCAACTTCGACCGCCTGCGCCACGTGGCCGAGCGCGCCGAACTGGGCGAAGGCCGCGAAGCGATCATCGCCGTGACCATCCCCGAACGGCCGGGCAGCTTCAAGGCGTTCTGCGAGGCCATCGGCAAACGGCAGATCACCGAATTCAACTACCGCTATCACACCGACCGAGAAGCGCACATCTTCGTCGGCGTGCAGACGCATCCGGAAAGCGATCCGCGCAGCGCGTTGATCGCCAGCCTGACCGAGCAGGGCTTCCCGGTGCTGGACCTGACCGACAACGAACTGGCCAAGCTGCATATCCGCCACATGGTGGGTGGACACGCCGAGCGGGTCAGCGATGAAGTGGTGCTGCGCTTCGAATTCCCCGAACGGCCCGGTGCGCTGTTCAACTTTCTTAACCGGCTGGGCGGACGGTGGACCATCTCGATGTTCCACTACCGCAACCACGGCGCGGCGGATGGTCGAGTGGTTGCAGGGCTGGTGGTGCCTGAGGACGAGCGGCACCTGGTAAGTCAGGCGCTGGCCGAGATCGGCTATCCGTACTGGGATGAAAGCGAGAACCCGGCGTATCGGCTGTTTTTGGGCTGAGGCCTTCAAGCTGCGTACACCGGGACGCGGAGCGTCCTGAGCGGCATTCCCACGCGGAGCGCTCATCGTTATACACAAGTCCGCAAGACGCGCAAAACGGGGCCCAAAACGAAAGTGACTGACTGAATGTATAACCCGTGGGAGGCGGCTTGCCGGCGATGGCGTCAGTTCAGTCACTGACAGGTCGCTTCAGAAAAAGCATCGCCGGCAAGCCGCCTCTTATCAAACATAAAATAACCCATTGTTTTTGCTCTTAAAACTCAAGCCGCTTTGACCAGTTGCAATCCCAGCTTACGAGCCTTGCGCTCTAG
>Ga0265798_10001534_pt1 | contig 35793 bp, 29 predicted proteins | sample P3T30metagenome_FD_192430 | JGI IMG/M metagenome (GOLD analysis project Ga0265798, IMG submission 192430) | Plant litter microbial communities from East Loma Ridge, Irvine, California - P3 T30 | ecosystem: Environmental > Terrestrial > Plant litter > Unclassified | place: USA: California...
ACCCGCTCGTCGACCGCTGGTACAACAAGGGCCACGATCATTATCACAAGGATCAGGGCGAAGGCATGGACATGTACAACGTCGGCAAGTCGCGCGGCGCCGGCGGCAGCGGCGTCTGGAGCGGCGAAACCTTGTACCCGGGCGTGAACTACGCCAGCTACAAGATCCTTGCCAATGGCCCGATCCGCACGGTGTTCGAGCTGCACTACGCGCCGTGGGACGCCGCCGGGCGCCAGGTCAGCGAAGTCAAACGCTTCACGGTCGACGCCGGCCACTGGTTCGACCGCATCGACAGCACGTTTAGTGCCAGTGGCAACGGCCCGTTGACGGTGGCCGTGGGCCTGAACAAGACGCCCGGCGACAAGGGCCAGGACCCGAAGGTCTCGACTGGCCGCGACGGCAAGGTGCTGCTGCAGTGGGTGGAACAGACCAGCAACGACGCTTTCGGCACGGCGGTCGTGCTGCCATCGGCCGAAGGCTTCGCCCAGGATGCGCTCAATGACCTGATCGTGGCCAAGGCCACGCCAGGCAAGCCGCTGCGCTATTACGCCGGCGGCGCCTGGCGCCGGGCCGGCGAGATCACCAGCCGCGAACAGTGGCAGCAACAGGCGCAGGCGATCGCCGCGCGCGACGCGAGCCCGGTGCGCGTGACCATTAAGCCGGCCAAGTGAGGACGACGATGCCATTCCACCCCAAGCGCCGCGCCTTGCTGCGCACCGTGCCGGCGGCCTCGCTGATGCTCTCCGGCGTGAAGAGCGCGGCTGGCGCTGCCGCCGCTGCAGCTGCCGACCCGTGGCAGCGCGCCACCGACATCATCGCCCGCTTCGCCACGCCGCTGGTGTTTCGCAAACAGGATTTCGACGTCACCGCCTACGGCGCCAAGCCGGCGACACTGGTGAAGGTGCAGGGCCAGGTCGCCTCGCTGGTCGACGGTGTGCTCGACACGCCGGCGCACGGCTCGCCCGACTGCTACCCGGCGATTGCCGCCGCCATCGCCGCCTGCCACGCCAAGGGTGGCGGCCGCGTCGTGATCCCGCGCGGCGAGTGGTACTGCGCCGGACCGATCGTGCTGCGCTCGAACGTGCACGTGCATCTGGCGGCCGGCGCGCGCGTGCATTTTTCGGCCAATCCTGACCACTATGCGCGCCACGGCGAGCATGACTGCGGCGCCAACGGCAAGCTGGTGCTGTCGCGCTGGCAGGGCAACGATTGCCTGAACTATTCGCCGATGGTGTACGCGATCGACCAGCACAATATCGCGCTCACCGGCGAAGACTGGACCAGCGTCCTCAATGGCCAGGGCGGCGTGCCGTTCGAGGCGGAATTCGGGCAGCGCAGCGAATGCTGGTGGGACTGGAAAGGCCGCGGCAAGCCGGTGCGCACCCGCACCGAAGTCGCCGCCAACCCCAACAATCCCGCGCTGGACCAGGCGGTCCCCGGCATCGACGCGCGGCTGCAGGCCAGCATCCAGGGCGAGGGCGAGCGCTGGCAGACCGATTCGCGCTACCTGCCCGCGCTGTCCGAAGCGGGCGTGCCGGTCGAGCGGCGTGTGTTCGGCCACGGCCACTTCTTGCGCCCCTGCATGATCGAGCTGATTGGCTGCAGCAAGGTGCTGCTGCAGGGTTACCAAGTCAATGCCGCGCCGTTCTGGCTGCACCATCCAGTCAACTGCAAGGATCTGGCGATCCGGCGCGTGAACATGGAAAGCCTGGGCCCGAACAGCGACGGGTTCGATCCGGAAGCCTGCGACGGCGTGCTGGTTGACGCGTGCCACTTCAATAATGGCGACGACTGCATCGCCATCAAGGCCGGCAAGAACCGCGATACGCAGTACGGTCCCACGCGCAATATCGTTATCCAACGCTGCGTGATGAACAGCGGCCACGGCGGGGTCACGCTCGGCAGCGAGATGGCCGGCGGGATCGAATACGTCTACGCGCAGCAGCTCGAGTTTCGCAACACGCATTGGAAAGACGATCCGCTGAACACGGCGATCCGGCTCAAGACCAACATGAACCGGGGCGGTTTCTTGCGCCACCTGTACGTGCGCGACGTGACGCTGCCCAACGGCGTGGCGACCGAACCGATGATGTACAAGCCGCTCGCCGGCGCGCGTGAACTGACGCAGCCGGTGGCCTCGAGCGCCGGCGCCATTGTCACGATCGACTGCGATTACGTGCCGGGCGACGACACGATGCGCAACCGCCCGCCGCAGGTGTCCGACATCGACATCCGCAATGTCCGCGCCAGCAACGTCGATACGGGCAAGGGCAGCTTCTCGTGCTACCAGGCCTTTGTGCTGCTGGGGCCCGTGGCGTCGAGCTTCAACGGCAAGCCGGGCACGGCGATTCCCCCGATCGCCCGCGTGCGCATCAGCGATTCGGATTTCGGCACGCCCGTCAACACGGCGCAGCCGTGGTTCGTGCACAACGCGGTCGACATCACGCTGGACAACGTGACGATTGGCGGCAAGCGCTACAAGCAGGTCTTGCACAAGAAGACCTGACTCGCAACAGGTCAGGCCACATGAAAAATATTTTTCAATTGGCCTGACCAAAACTACAAGTTGTGACATAGAATTCAAAAACTGGCCTGACCAGATAAGCAAATGCAGCGCCGGTGGACCACACGATGTCCACCTCGATAAAAACGCATGGAGACAGCATGAACCAACACCCGCACCGCGCATCGCTGCGCAAACTTACCCTATGTCTGCTTGGCACCGCTTCGGTGTCCGCCATGTCGCTGGGCCCGGCCTTTGCCCAGGAAGTCGCTGCCACCCCGGCCGGCACCGGCGCAGCGCAAACGGTGGTCGTCACCGGCCTGCGCGCCTCGCTCGAATCGGCCCTGAACGCCAAGCGCCAGGACAGCGGCATCGTCGACGTCATCAAGTCGGAAGACATGGGCAAGTTCCCCGACACGAACCTGGCCGAGTCGCTGCAGCGCGTGCCGGGCGTCGTCATCGACCGCGACGCCGGCGAAGGCCGTTCGATCACGGTGCGCGGTTTGGGCCAGGACTTTACCCGCGTGCGCATCAACGGCATCGAAGGCCTGGCCACCACCGGCGGCACCGACAGCTCGGGCGGCACGAATCGCGGCCGCGGCTTCGACTTCAATGTGTTCGCCTCGGAACTGTTCAGCGCCCTCACGGTGCGCAAGAGCTCCTCGGCCGACGTCGACGAAGGTTCACTCGGGGCCACAGTCGACCTGCAGACGCTGCGCCCGTTCGACCTGAAAGGCTTCAACGCCACCGTCGCGCTCAAGGGCAAGTACAACGACGGCTCGGAAAAAACCGATCCGCGCGGCGCATTCATGATTTCGAATACCTTCTTCGACCGCAAGGTCGGCGTACTGGTCTCGGGCGCCTACTCCAAACGCCGGGTGCTGGAAGATGGTTTCAGCTCGGTGCGCTGGGATAACGGCCCGTCGTCGGGCGGCTGGTGCGCGCCGCAAGGCATGGCCGCCAATCCGACCAACTCCACGGCAACCACCTGCGGCCCGGCCGCGCAAGGCGCCGAACGCCTGCCGAACACGCCGGCCAATATCGCTGCCTACAATGCCGCCAGCGATCCCAACAATTTCCACCCTCGCCTGCCGCGCTATGGTCGCCTGACCCACGACCAGGACCGCCTCGGCCTGACCGGTTCGGTGCAGTGGCGCCCGCAGCAAGGCACCCTGCTCACCTTCGACATGCTGTACTCGAAGCTCGACGCCACGCGCCAGGAAGACTTCCTGCAGGCGACGTCGTTCAGCCGCAGCGCCAGCCAGGGCGGCAAGCCGCAGGTCGGCGTGCTCGAAGCCGAATACGATCAGAATGGCTCGCTCCTGTACGGCCGCTACAACAATGTCGACATCCGTTCGGAGCAGCGCTACGATGAACTCAAGACCACGTTCACCCAGCCAACGCTGACCCTCGAACACAAGCTCAGCGACACCCTGAGCATGAGCGCCAAGTATGGCCGCGCCGAGTCGAAGTTCCGCAATCCGGTCCAGACCACGGTCACGCTCGACGCGCTCAATGTCGACAACTACAGCATCGACTTCCGCAATGACAGCCGCCGTCCGGTGATCGGCTATCCGTTCGACGTGAATGGCGGTACGCTCGGCCTGATCGGCGTGCCGCAGGTGGCCAGCGGCACCCAGCCGACCACGGTGCCGAACACCACCACCAGCGAGATCCGGATTCGCCCGCAAGGCACCGATAACGTCAACAACGTCGCCCAGTTCGACCTGGCATGGGAAGCGAGCGACATCTTCAGTTTCAAGGGTGGCGTCAACAGCAAGAAGTATTCGTCGGACACCTATGAATTCCGCCGTGTCAACCAGAACGACACGATCTTTGCGCCGCCCGCCGGCAGCACCGGCCTGACGAGCAATATCAGCGGCTTCGGCAGCAACTTCGGCATGCCGGCCGGCAGCCCAACCGGCTGGGTGATCCCGAACCTGCAAGCCATCGCCGCCGCCTACGACATCTACTGCAACTGCATCAAGAGCGGCCCTGCGGGCGGTCCGGGCGACTTCACCCTGTCGTCCATCGAAAACGGCAATGCGCGCGGCAACAACCGCTCGGTCACCGAAAAGAGCGACGGCCTGTATCTGATGGGCGAGTTCCGCTACGACCTGTGGAACATCCCGCTGCGCGGCAACTTCGGCGTGCGCCACGTGAAGACCGAACTCGAAACGCTCGGCTACCAGGCGGCCGGCGGCGGCACCGCAGTCAAGGTCGAGCACGACTACAAGGACACGCTGCCATCGTTCAACCTGACCGCGAACCTGACCGATGAATTCATCGTGCGCGTCGGCGCCGCCAAGGTGATGACCCGGCCGCAACTGGGCTTCCTGTCGCCAGGCGGCAGCATCGCCACCACCGGCAACCTGTCGATCAACACCGGCAACCCGTTCCTCAAGCCGTTCCGCGCGAAGACGTTCGACACCAGCTTCGAGTACTACTTCAAGAACAAGGCGTTCGTGGGCCTGGGCCTGTTCCAGAAAAACATCGACACCTATATCCAGAGCCTGCGCACCAACGTGGCGTTCCGCGATTCGGGCCTGCCGCTCTCGCTCCTGCCGGCCAACTTCACGGGTGAAGAAGTGTTCCAGCTGACGGCGCCGGTGAATACCGACGGCGGCAAGCTGAAAGGCTTCGAGATCAGCTACCAGCAGCCGTTCACGTTCCTGCCGGGCTGGGGCAAGAACTTCGGCACGCTGCTGAACTACACCAAGGTGAGCTCGAAGATCGAATACCTGGTCTCGCCGACCAGCGACGCGAAAATCATCGACGACCTGCTGAACCTGTCGCCGAAAGCCTGGAACGCCACCTTCTTCTACGACGACGGCAAGTTCAGCGCACGCGTCTCGGGCGCCAAGCGCTCGGGCTTCGTGACCCGCGTGCCGGGCCAGAACAACAACGACGTCGAGGGCAAGAACGAAACGTTCAACGTCGACCTGTCGGTGTCGTACAAGGTCAACGAAAACCTCGAGTTCACGCTCGAAGGCGTCAACCTGACCAACGAAGAGAGCGACCAGTTCATCAGCCGGACGCGCAACAGCGTCGTGGTCAACAATGTCACCGGCCGCGAGTATCTGTTCGGGCTGCGTTACAAGTTCTGATCGTACGCATCGCATTGCCCTGAGCCCGCCCAGAGGCATTGCGCCGCTATCTCGTGCTGACGGCCCGGTCGACTTGTCGACCGGGCCGTTTTTCATGGCGCAGCCCTCGCAGATTCTGCGGCGTGTATGTGGTCAGGCTTCTGCCAGCAGGCGCTGCAACAGGATCGCCGCGCCGCACTGGCTGGAAATATTGTCCGGATCGAAGATGTGGTCGCCGGTGAAGCGGCCTTTCTGGTACAAATTACAATAGCTCCACAAGTACGGCGAATGAATGCCCCGACTGCGGTAGCCCATGCCGTTATAGCGTTCGCATCGATACAGCATCGCCGGGACATCCCAATCGGTCTTGCCCGAGAACCCCTCGTAGTCGAGCGCATCGAGCGCGCTCGCGCCCCAGGTGAATGGCTTGTCACCCGTTGGTGGGCGCCCGGCAGGCACACGCCGGGTGCGCTCGGTCAGCGGATCGCCATTGTGAAGATGCTTGTCGAAATTGCAGTTCGATTCCATCATGTGCAGTACGCCGATGAACTGCCATGGTATGCCGGTGGGCTGGAATAGCGCGGCATAGCGGTCGCGGCCAGCGCGCACCTTTGCAACACGCAGCGCAATCTCGTCCTCGTGACCGTGATTGACCGTCAACGCGTCGTAGTTGCGCCGGTATTCCATGGCCAGCTCGGCAAATCCGCCCTCTCTGGTGGGCGGTTTGACCGGCGCCGCCACAGGAAGAAACGACGGCTCGGCCTCCTCCGGGGTATCGGTTGCCAGTGGCGAGGGCAGCGTGATGCTTTCCGCTTTCTGCAGTGCGTGCGCGTCGGGAAAGGTCGCCGTGACCGTCCAGCCCGCACCAACCCTGGTGACGGTTGTCGTGGCGCCCTGGAAGGCCAGTAGCTGGCGCACGAAATTCAATTGATCATCCGGCACGTCGGTGATGACCTGGATAGTGCTCATATTCGTCTCCGGTGAAAATGGCAAGTGCTGCAAGTGCTGCAAGTGGGGTAAATCGGGCAAGATGGGTCTGCTACAGGTTCATGCATGGCAAGACCTTTTCCCTGTCTGCGGCGAAGCCAGGCTCGAACCAGAAGTGGGTCAGCTCCTGAAGTTCGACGACCACGCCCGCGCTTCGCATGCAGCCGAGCAGCTGTTGCAGTTTCGCGTCGTCGCGAGATGTGCAGTTCTCGTCGCGGCATATGGCGTCCCGTAGCTTGTGCGCGCTCGGATCAAGCCTGAACTGGATGGTTTGTTGCAGCTCGGTCTCGGCTTTCTTTGCCACGACACTGACGACCTCGTTGACGTCGATCAGTGCGGAGAGCACGCTACCCGCGTCCTCGTAGACCCGCAGGTCGCGCTCGAGGTCGTTCGGCGAATAGGCGGCCAGCGGCGCGTGCATCCCGGTGACCACGCGCGTTGCCGCGGTCGCCCTGCGCGCGCGCATGGCCGTGTGGATCGAGAGCGTCGTCTGCTGCGCCAGCAATTCCTTGTCGAAAGATTCGCGTCCGGCGGTGATGAGGCCGGCGCTGGCGGCGAATGCGCGTGCGCTGCCCCCCGTCAGCGTGGCAGCGGTGGTCAGGCCAAGTGTGGCCATCGTGGCGCCGAATCCGGCTTCGCGGTTCTGGCGAAACAGGCGCGACTCGAATTGCGAGAAGCGGATGTCGACCGCGCGCATCCCGACCGCGGCGATGCGGTTGCGGCATACCAAGGTCGGGTTTTCCATGCAGGCCAGCCGCGCGGCCACGCTATGCAGCGGCGCCAGTTCACGCAGTTCGGCTTCCGGGTCGTGCACCACGTCGGGGTGGCCACTGAACGTGCTGCAGGCACTTTGCAACATCAGCCCGAAGGCAAGCATGCACGTCCTGAAGATCGTGCCATCCGCGGCAATTCGTCGAACGTCCATGGTCGGGCTCCTGGTGGGTGCAATCACGCCGCGCGCAGCCATACCGGCAGCGTGAGGCTGCCAGCGCGCTGCATGCGATCCGTCGTTACCTGTGCTCTCTGGCGGCGTCGACACGCCGCAGCCAGCCGAGCAGGTTCTTCAGCGATGTCAGTCCCGCGATCCGGCCAAGCCCGGCCAGCAGCTCGTTCTTGACAAGGAACGCGGCGAAGCGCCGCAGCGTCGACCTGAGCACGTCGTCAGGCACCTGCAGCGTGGCCCAGGCGCGCGCCACCAGCTCCGTCGGATTGTGGGAGAACGATTTCTGGAGAATCGGGTCCGACACCATATCGAGCGCAGCGATGATGCGTTGCATCGTGGGATCGCTGAACAGGCGCTCCCCGTCCGCCATCCGCTTCGATGCGACGTCCTCCACGAGCCTCACCCAGTCGCGTCCCTGCGCACTGAGCGCGATGGTCTCGAAGATCTGCTTGGACAGCACGAGCAACTTGCCGCTGCTGACACTGTCCACGAAGGACGTGCTGACGGCAACGTCGTGCGCGGTCGATCGGGCGCCGATTTCTTCCGACCAGATGAACCAGGTTTCCGACGGTTCGATCGCGAACTCGAAAGGCAGAGCGGCGCGCAGTCTGTCGCGCGCGTTGCCGGCGTCCAGCAGGTGGCGCCAGCTCCTGCTCAGGATCGGGGGCCCGGCCAGGGGGCCGAGCAGTGCCGGCGACAGCTGTGTCTGCGCTGACGCTGCAACATCCTCGATCGTGGCACGGCTCGTGGCGTCGAACAGCGCCTTGCTGCGCGCCATCCGTACCGCCTGCACATCGGGGAACGAGGCGCCCAACGCGCTTGCCGCGCCCGCAATCAATACGCTGACCGGATCGCCGTCGGCGCCGGGATCGCCGGGAAGCAGAAGGTAGGCGTCGATCAGCGCCATCAGCGGATTGAATACCGGGTTGCCCTGCGCGTCCGGTAGCATGGCCCAGCCGCCGATGGCACGACCCCGGCTCAGCGCATGGCGCGCGGCCTCGAGCCGCGCGAGTTCGGTGTCGGTCGGTTGCGCAGGCGCATCGCTGGCGACATAGAACAGCGACATGTCGGCCAGGCGCAGCCGGCGGCGCCCCGATTCGGGATTCGGCTGCCTCGGCAGAAGAAGGTAGACCGCCGGATACCAGTCGGGCAGGATGTGGAGCGCCACACAGCTCTGGCGCTCGTCGAGCCCGTCCTGTACCAGCGTATACATGCCGGGATCCAGATGGATATCGATGGCGAACACGCCGTCAGCGACCGCGGTATCGACAGCGTCGGAAAGCAGGATCACGGTGTCGCCTGCGAGTGTCTCGACACGCAGCCGCCCGACCTCTTCCATCAGGCTGACGTTGCCAGTGCCGCTGTCGCCGCTGCCGGCCTGCGTATCGCGCACGACGATCCGAACGCCCGATTCATGGCGGGCGCGCCCTTCCAGCACCTGCAGATGCTGGTACGTGGCGGTGCCGGCGATCGGAAATGGCGAATCGTAGGCAACGCCCCGTAGCTCGACATTGATGGGTTTGTCACTGACCACCTCGAATTTATCGGAGACGCTCTCGATGTCGCCGACCCGTTCGCGGACCCGGTAGGTGCCCGGCACGACCGGCAATTCGAGCTGGCCGACGCCACGCCCCACTTCGGCAAACGTGTGGTCGATCAGGTAGAGTTCCGATGCGCCATTCGGTGTGCTGACTGTCGTGACGACTTTCGGCTGGTCGAACAGCTCAAAGCGCGATGACATGGTCTATCCTCGGGTCGAACGTGATGGTGGCTTCAGGCCTGCCCGATACCGACAGCGTGTGGGGACAAGGGGCAAGCTTGAGCGCAAAACCTCGCTCGCCGGCCACGTCGCCGAACTTGATCACGATGTTCTCGGGATCGTTGCGCGCGCTCCAGCAGACCCCGTCGGCACCGAGCTCGCCGACCACATCGAGGTGAGCCGACTCGAGCCGCACGATGCTCGGGCCGGTGGAACGGACGATGAATGGCTGCGCGACCAGTTTTTTGCGCGAACCGAAGAAGATTTCCCCCGCAACGGCGGGCACGGTCCGGGGCGGTGCAGGGATAGGGATGGGGACAGGTGCCGGCACGGTTGGTGAATACCATTTTTCCCAGCGAATCTTCAGGTAGTTGTTCAGATTGGTGCTCGACACTTGCCCCAGCACATTGGTCGGCGCTTCGTCGAGCGCCCTGATCAGCGCATGCGTCAGCAATCCATAGACCCTGCCTTTGTCGGCGAATTCGCGTTCCTGGGCCTTGCCGTTCTTCGACGTTGCATACATGGAAAATAGCCGCACCTTTTCAGCCAGACCGCTTTCCGTCTGGTCGAGTTCATAAGCTGCATAGAACGAATTGCGCTGGATATCCCGGCAACAGTCCATGATCAGGACGATTTCCTTGAACAGGGCGACGCGCTTGGCTGCTTCCGCGTAGACGGTCCCCGGTATGTTCGGTCGTGCGATCCCGAATGCGTTGGCAGTAAACAAGGCTGCCTTGTCCGTGGTGTCGGCGGCCACTGAAAACCCGTGGCCTGAAAAATACAGGTATATGCGGGAGTCGCGGCGCTTGTACTCACCAGTTTCAGTGTCAATGGTGATGTTCTGGAACGCACGGATGAATGCTGCCTGGTCAGGCGTCCAGCTGAGCTGCGCCGGGTCGGTGCCCCGCCCCGGTTTCAACAGTGTGCGCGGTGTGGCCAGCACGTAAATGTTCTTGCGCGGTACATTGCCGCCATTCGGATCGACCAGCCACTTGCGGATGTGCGCGACATCCTGGCGGGGCCCGTCCAGCGGTGGGTAATCGGTATCGCTCCGGTAGCGTGCGATACCGACGAGGATCGCGTAGTTTTCGTCGTCCATGGCTCAAGGCTCGCTGATAAATGCAGCCACGGAATCGAGCGTGGCAGTGTCGTTGTCGAAGTCGCCGTGCTTGCGCGAATCACTGTTCAGCCCTGGCGCCTGCCCCATCACATACGACCAGACGGTCCGGTTCGGCTTCTGGCCGAGATAATCGAGTACGGCCCTGACGTCCGGGTTGTCGCGGGACGCGGCATTGGTAAGGTAGCGCTCCATGCCGACCAGCGGCATGTCGCAGATACTGCTGAAGCCGCCATCCGTCGCTTCGCCTTCGAGCAGGCCGGCCACGAAATACAGCAGGCTGCGCGTGTAGACCACGCCAAGCATGCGGTCGGCGCTTTCCCGTTCGTCGCGCATCGCGAACATCCGGAAATCAGCCAGCGCCTCATTCTGATGCTGCGCGATCGACTGGGCGAATCGGGCACAGGTGACCGCGGGGGCAAGGAACACGATGCGCAGCGGCGTGACGAGCCCTGCCGCTTTGGCTGCATCGAGAAAATTACAGATATAGATGGCGCCGGTACTATGGCCCACGAGGGTAATGCGCTTGAATGCACAGCCAGCCTGCTCGAGGGCGCGCAGCTTGGCGACGACCAGCGTGCCACAAGGGTCGAGACCCTGTTCAAAGCTGTCGACGGTATCTTTTTTCATGCCGTTCCAGATACCGGCACCCAGCAAATTGCCGTAGGCGCTGCGCAGCACCTCTTCGACCACGGTGCAATACACACCGTGGTCGGTGCCGTTGCGAAATCTCTTGATGGCGGCGATGACGATTTTCGCGGTGAAATGGGCGATGGCCAGAATAGTAAAGACGCCTTTCTCTTTCCCCACCACTTGGTCGAGGTTGTCGCCGTCCGTGGAAAACATCGCGTCTCTGGCTTCTTCACTGAGCAATAGAATGGCTGCCTTGTTTTTGCTACCCTGCCCCCTGGTCGTCACCTGCTGGCCCTGCAACGTCGCGTTATAGGCTTCCTGCATTACGCGCTTGAATGCCGGATCGTCGTCGATCTCGTCCAGGATATCCTGCGTCAGGCTATCCACGCCAATGGACGCGGCCTTGGTATTGAGCAGCGATGGCCCGCTTGGTACCTGGCCGTCCGGCACGGGCGGCGCGGGCGTCTTCCCATCGAACCACTGATTAAATTCGTGGCGCAAGCGGTATATATCGTCGATGTCCTGCCCTTCGGCGCCCTTGAACGTGATATCCGGATTCAGCGAGACTTTTTTCAGCACCCATTCGGTCACCTTCTTGACCAATTCACGAAATGCCGGATCACGGCCGAGTTCATCCTTGTTGTTGACCAGTGATTCGACGAGACCCGATTCCCAGACAAAGAACAGTGGATACGTTTTGGCTTGCCGATATTTGAACGTGAGTGCAGGGACGATATTCTCGAGTGCATAAGGTCGGCTGATCAGCCCACCATGAAAATGCATCACCAGGCCCTCGGCCGGATGCTGCTTTTGCGCGCCGTCGAGTATCCGCGATACCTCGGTGATTGCACTGAGCGGACTCTTTCCCAACCTGCCGCTGGCAGAAACAAGAAAATGGTCGGCATTTGCCGCTTGCTCGATGTAGTCAGCCATGGTGTCATCCCCATCCCGATGTCTAATTATGAAATTAGCATGCGCTTATTAACCTGCTAAATCAATCACCATGCATGAATTGGCGTAAATACGACAAACAGGTATTATCAACGTTTCTCGTAGGCTCATTATTCCAGACGGTCACATAATATTGTCTCAGAATATTGGTCGTTCCTTTGCAGCCTACTTTTCTTCCCGGCATAACATCATCTGATTCACCGATGCGCCATGTGCCAATGTGCACTGAATGAGTCGCCGGATAATGTTTCCAGGTTTATGCCGAATGAAAAAAGGACTGGCCGCCGATATGGGCGAATATCGCCAGCGCCTCTTTCTATATCGTGGCCAGCCGCACCATGGACGGTTTACACTCGTAGCCAGCGCAGCAATCTTGTCAGTCCAGTCAATATTTTCAGGCGCGATACGCTACAATCCTGCGACATCCCAGGCGCCCGCTCGACGCACGCGCTCCCGACAACCTGCCAGCGAAAGACCCATGAGCACTTCGACCGAGATTGACAACGGCCTCCCCCTCGACATGACCATCTTCGGCGGCATGGGCGACCTAGCCATGCGCAAGCTGCTGCCCGCGCTGTACATGGCGTTCTTGCACGGTAACCTGCCGCCATCGACGCGCATCCTGTCGACCGGCCGCCAGGACTATGACCGCGCGGCCTATCTCGCCTTTATCGAAGAGCATTCGCGCTCGTTCATCACCGCCGAGAATTTCAACGAGAAAAGCTGGGCCGGCTTCCTCGATCTGCTGGTCTACGTGAAAGTCGACGTGGCCGCCGCGCCCATCTTCGACACCCTGCGCGACGTCTCGCGAGATGGCGCCCAGCGGGTGTTCTATCTTGCCACCGCGCCGTCGCTGTTTACCACCATCTGCGACAAGCTTGCCGCCACCGGCCTGGTGGACGCCAACGCGCGCGTGGTGCTCGAAAAACCGCTGGGTCGCGACCTGGCGTCGGCCGTGGAAATCAACGAGGCGGTCGGCAAGCACTTCGCCGAGTCGCAGATCTACCGCATCGACCATTACCTGGGCAAGGAAACCGTGCAGAACCTGATGGTGCTGCGCTTCGGGAATTCGATCCTGGAACCGCTGTGGCGCGCGCCGAACATCGCCAGCGTGCAGATCACGGTGGCCGAAGAAGTCGGCGTGGGCAGCCGCGCGGGCTTCTACGACAGCGCCGGCGCCATGCGCGACATGGTGCAGAACCACCTGATGCAACTGCTGTGCATCGTGGCGATGGAGCCGCCAACCTCGCTCGCCCCGAACGCCGTGCGCGACGAAAAGCTCAAGGTATTGCGCTCGCTGCGCCGCATGGGCCTGGCCGATATCGCGCGCGACACCGTGCGCGGGCAGTATGCGCATGGCGTGAGCGGCAATCAAGAGGCGAAGGGCTATCACGAAGAGAGCAACGTGCCGGCCAACAGCCACACCGAGACCTTCGTCGCCCTGCGCGCGCACATTGACACCTGGCGCTGGTCGAAGGTGCCGTTCTATCTGCGCACCGGCAAGCGCATGGCGCGCCGTTCCTCAAAAATCGTGATCGAGTTCGCCAATCCGCCGTTCCCGCTGTTCCCGGAAACCCCGGGCGGCGTGGCCAATCGTCTCGTCATCGAGCTGCAACCCGAAGAAGCGATCAAGTTGCAGATCTTTGCCAAGCAGCCGGGCAGCGGGATGCAGATGCAGCAGGTCGCGCTGAACCTGGATCTGCAGTCGGCCTTTGCGCAGCGCCGCGCCGAAGCGTATGAACGCTTGCTGATCGACGTCGTGCGCGGGCGCCTGACGCACTTCATGCGCCGCGACGAACTCGAGGCGGCGTGGGAATGGGTCGAGCCGATCATCAACGGCTGGGAGACGCTGGGCGAGAAGCCGCATGCATACGCGGCCGGGTCGTGGGGGCCGCCGGAATCGTTCGCGCTCTTGGCGCGCGACGGGTTTGGCTGGGTGGAGTAATCGCGGCGCGTTAGCGGGCATTCATCGAGGGATGAACTTACCGCTAACGATCGACGCGTCGGCGGCGCAGCCGCCAACCCTACAGGTTACGGCGTCTTTGGCGCCGCCAACCCCACCAGGTTTTCCCGTACTCGCGCCAGCAACGCCATCAACTGGGCCTGCTCTTCCCGGGCCAGCCCTGCCAGGGCCACCTCCCCCAATTTGCCGCTCTGGCGCTGCAACTCCCCCACCACTGCATGCCCCGCGCTGCTCAGCGCCAGCCGCGTGCTGCGTCGGTCTGCTTCATCGGCAGTAGCATCGAGCATGCCCCCATCGCGCAAGCCCTTGATCAGGCGCGCCACCTGCGCCTTGTCGCGGCCCGAATGCGCGACCAGATCGCTCTGCGTCGCACCCGGATGACGGCCGAAAAATCGCAGCACCTTGATTTCCATGTGCGCCAGTTCTTGCGAACCCGCGTGCGGGCCGGCGCGCAGGCCGCGCATCTGCTGCGACCGGTACAGGTGCACGATCGCATGCATGACCTCGAGCGCATCTTCGCCGCTTTTTTGGTTGACTCTATCAACTTCTTTTTGCATAATGGTGGACGTTATCAACGAATTCTTGGAGTGTAGCATGACTGAACCCCTCATTCCCACGATCGAACGCGTGCGCCACGACCTGAAAATGCGCGACGTCACGGTCGCCCGCATCAACCACGTCAGCCCGGGCTTTGCCAGCATCACCTTCCACGGCGAGGCGCTGGCCGACTTCACGTCGCTGTCGTTCGACGACCACGCCAAGTTCATGTTCAACGGTGCCGATGGCGAACAGGTGCGTCGCGACTATACGCCCCGCCGTTTTGACCGCGCAGCCCGCGAAATCGACATCGAATTCGCCCTGCACGGCCACGGCGGCGCAGCCGAGTGGGCGCGCAATGCGACGATCGGCCAGCGCGCGATCATCGGCGGGCCGCGCGGCTCGATGATTCTGCCGCTGCAGATGGACTGGCACCTGCTGATCGGCGACGACAGCGCGCTGCCGGCCGTGACTCGCCGGCTTGAAGAACTGCCGGCCGGCGCCCGCGTGCAGGCCGTACTGCTGGTCGATACGCCGGACCGCCGCACGTTCGCCACCCAGGCGCTTGCAGAAATCCACTGGGTCGCGAGCGACAATGAACTGCTGCAGGTGCTGACTGACTTGCCGCTGCAGCCCGGGGCCGGGCTGGCGTGGGGCGGTGGCGAAGCGGCGCTGATGGCGCGCGTGCGCGAACTGCTGATCGACAAGGGCATGCCGCGCCAGGCCGCCAAGGTCTCGGCCTACTGGAAGCGCGGCGTGGCCGACCATCACGAGCGGCTGGAGTGACCCTGCGGCCGCTCAGCGTGGATAGGTAAATCCGGTGGCGATATCCATCGGCACCAGGCGTTTGCCGTCGCGCACCATCAGGCGGTCAGGCGGTTCGTCGCCGGCCAGCGCGCCCGGCGTATTCGACAGCCCTTCGCCCTGGCGCACGAGCGGATCGCTGCGTTCGTAGACGTTGCGGCAGCCGGTGGCCTTGAGCAGCGCCTGCACGACCGGCACCTTCCACATGTCGACGCCGGCGGCGTTGAACTGGCAGATCAGATACCCTTCCGCTCCGCCATACTGATGCACTTGCAAACCCGGCAAACCATCTTTTTCGCCATCGACCAACCCGATGAGCGCCTGCGGATCGGCGACGCGCAGCACGGCGGCGCGCTTGTCGATCGCTGCCTGTACCCGGCGCTTGATCAATGCGTGGTCGACCGGTTCGTCCTCGCGCAGCGACCACATGCGCCCGACGATCTGCGATTTGGCGTTGTAGGCGGCGCGGCCGATGAACTGGCGCGTGGACGTTTGCACGATGGCGGTGATGCCCGGCTTGTTGCGCTCGTGGCCCTTGCCGTCGACTTTTTCGACGGCCGACAGGTAGATCCACGGGTCGCCGGCGAGCAGGGCTTTTTCCTTGCCCTGCTTGATGGTGATGATGAGCATGTGAGACTTTCGTTTTCAGGACAGGGATGATACAGCAATCGCCGGCCAGCCCCGCCCCTCATTGGCCGCCTCAGCCCACTGGCGTCGGCAGCGGCTTGCCGGCAAAGTGGGCCCGCAGATTGTCGACCGCCAGCTGGCCCATCGCCCGGCGCGCCTCGAAGGTGAAGCTGCCCACGTGCGGCGTGAGCACGACGTTGTCCAGCGCCAGCAGCGCTGCCGGCACCTGCGGCTCGTGCTCGAACACGTCCAGGCCCGCCGCGCCCAGGCGGCCGTCCTGCAAGGCCGCGACCAGGGCCGCCTCGTCGACCACGGTACCGCGCGCGATGTTGATCAGGGTACCCTGCGGCCCCAACGCCTCGATGATGGTCCGGTCGATCATGCCCTGGGTGGCGGCACCGCCCGGCATGCACAGCACCAGCATATCGCTCTCTTGCGCCAGCGCCAGCAGCGAATCGCTACGCTGTTCCGGCGCCGGGCCGGGACTGCGCTGGTAGTAGCGGATCTGCAGCCCGAAGCCCTGCAGGCGCCCGGCGACGGCTTGCCCGATGCGCCCGAACCCGACGATGCCGACGACCTTGCCCTTCAGGGCGCGCGCCTGCATGTGCGCCATCGGCGCCCTTGCCACCCATTCACCCGCGCGCACGTAACGATCGAGCAGCGGCACGCGGCGCACGGTGGACAGCAGTAGCGTGACGGCGAAATCGGCCACGTCGTCGGTCAGCACATCCGGCGTGTTGGTCACGTGGATGCCCTTTTCGGCCAGCAGCGCCAGCGGCACCGCGTCGACGCCGACGCCATGCACCGTGACGATGTCAAGCGCCGGCAGGCTGGCCACCAGTGCTGGCGTAACGCCGACCGTACCTGTGGTGAGTACGCCGCGAATGCTGCCGGCGACCGCGTCGAACGCGGGCTCGCCCGCCTGCGGGATGGCTGCCATGAAGTGACAGTCGAAGGCCTGCGTGATCTGTTCGCGCACGTCGTTCGACCACACGCTGCCCAATACGAGAATGCTCGGTTTCATCGGTAAATACCCTGCCGTGTCGTCGTGGATGATGGTCCAAGTATGCCAGAGCCGGACCTTGCCGTTCGGGGTGCAGGGTACAATCCCGGGTTCTGCAACAGGAAGCCCGCCAGTGAACACCCCAAGCCAACGCATCGCCTCGATCGACGTCGTGCGCGGTCTCGTCATGCTGATCATGACGCTCGACCACGTCCGCGAAACCTTCTATCTGCAGCACCAGGTCAGCGACCCGATGGATGCTGCGACCACCGACCCGGCCCTGTTCTTCTCACGCCTGGCCGCGCATTTCTGCGCGCCGATGTTCGTGTTCCTCACCGGCCTGTCGGCCTGGCTGTACGCCAATCCGGCGAACGGTCCGCGCAGCGCGACGGGCTTCCTGGCCAAGCGCGGCGCATTTTTGATCCTGCTGGAGATCGTCGTCATCAATTTCGCCTGGACGGGTACCTTCACGCCGCAGACCGTGTATCTGCAGGTGATCTGGGCGATCGGCCTGTCGATGCTGGCCCTCGCCTTGATGCACCGCCTGCCCCTGATGCTGCTGGCCGCCATCGGCGCGGCGATCGTGTTCGGCCATAATGCGTTATCTGGCGTGTCGTTCGCGCCCGATACCTGGGCCGCCAGTGCCTGGACGATCCTCGAGCAGCGCGGCTACCTGATCGACGACCCGGTTCGCGTGCGCATCAGCTATCCGCTGCTGGCCTGGATCGGCGTGATCCTGCTCGGTTACGCGTGCGGCCCGCTGTACGCCCGCGCCACCCTGCCTGCACAGCGCCGGCGCTGGCTGGTGCTGGCCGGCGTGGCCAGCCTGCTGCTGCTCGCGGTGCTACGCACCTGGAACATCTATGGCGAGACGCTGCCATGGGCGCCGCATAACACGCTGTTGCGCAGCGCGATGTCGTGGCTCAATTTCACCAAGTATCCGCCGTCGCTCGACTTCCTGCTGCTGACACTTGGCGTGGGGGTGCTGGTGCTGGCCTGGATCGAGCGGATCGATGCGGGCTGGGTACGCGTGTGCGCGGTGTTCGGCGGCGCGCCGTTGTTCTTCTACATCGCGCACCTGTACCTGCTGCTGGCCGCGCAGCGGGTGGCGGCATCCGTGCTGGGCGTGCCGCGCGCCGACGTCGAACACGTGTGGCAGGTGTGGCTCGGCTCGGCCTTGCTGGCAGTGCTGCTGTACTGGCCGACCAAGCGTTTCGGACAGTACAAGCGCGACAGCGGGAAGGCGTGGGTCAAGTACTTGTAAGGTATTGGCGCATCGCGCTATTGGGCGTACAGTGCCATGGTCGCCAATTCGATGGGATCGCCATGTACGCCAGCAACTGGACTACCCTGGGGCCGCAACAGGTGCAAGCCCTCAAGAATATGGATCGCAGCCGCCAGGAACGTGGCCGGCAGCTCGAACGCGCCGGCCACGGCCCGCAGGAAACGCCATTCACGGTCATCCTGACCGAAACAGGTGTCAACTTGCGCCGCTACGATCCCGTCGCCGCCAGCGGGCCGGCGGTGCTGCTGGTGCCCGCGCCCATCAAGCGCGCCTATATCTGGGACCTCGCGCCCGAGATCAGCGTCGTGCGGCGCTGGCAAGAGCGCGGCTACCGCGTGTACCTGGCCGAATGGCTGCCGATGCCCGATGGCGACCCGGCTGTCGGCCTGGCCGACTATGGCGACCGCATGCTCACGGGCTGTCAACGCGCCATCCAGGCCGACAGCGGCGAAGCAACGCTGACGATCGTCGGCCACTCGCTCGGCGGCATCCTCGCGGCGATCTACAGCGCCATGCATCCCGAGCGCGTCGCGGCCACCGTCCTGCTCGAGTCGCCCCTGCGCTTCGAGCCGAGCACCTGCTGCTTTGCCCCGCTGATCAGGGCCACGCCCGACGCACGCCACATCGCCGAGTCGTTCACGCACGTGCCAGGCGCGTTTCTCAACATGATGAGCGCCATGGCCGAGCCGCAGGCGTTCGGCTGGGAGCGCGCCACCGACCGCTGGCTGTCGCTGTTCGACCCAAAGGCGCTGGCCACGCACATGCAGGTCGAGCGCTGGAGCCATGACGAATTCCCGCTGCCCGGCAAACTGTTCGTCGACATCGTCGAGTCGCTCTACCGCAACGACGCGTTCATGGCCGGCCAGCTGGCGATCAATGGCCGCACCATCGGCCCGGCCGACCTGCGCTCGCCCCTGATCAGCGTCGTCGATGTTCGCAGCAAGGTGATTCCGCCCGCCGCCGTCGTGCCCTTCCACGAGGCGACCTCGAGCGAGCGCAAGCAGGTGCTTCAGTACGGCGGCGACATCGGCGTGAACCTGCAACACGTCGGCGTGCTGGTCGGGCGGAGCGCGCATGCGGCACTCTGGCCGGGCATCTTCGACTGGCTCGGCGCGCCGGCTTCGGCACGCCCTTGACATCGCAGTGACGGCGACGCACCCCGCGCCGCCGTCCGCTTCGTGTCGCCATTCCCCGGCATCTCACCTGCATTGGCATCGTATTAGCACGAGCCACTCGGCAATCGCGCGCCACGCTCATACCGGTGTCGATAACATTCTTTATGAACAGCGGGTGCGCGGCCACATGCCGGCGCCACGTCGTATGACCAACCACGCACGGCGCTTCCCTGAAGCTTCGGGCAACTTCCTGACATGTCCACCATGGATGCCATCGAAGCCGGACGCGTTGTTTCATCGCCTGCCGACACCCGTCCGCGCCCGACCATCGGTTTGCGCGAGGCGGTCGCCGTCATCGTCGGCGTGGTCATCGGCGCCGGCATCTTCAAGGCGCCATCGCTCGTTGCCAGCCTCAGCGGCGGCGCCACGCAGATGTTTATGCTGTGGGCGCTCGGCGGCCTGATTTCCCTGATCGGCGCGCTCTGTTATGCCGAACTGACCACCACCTATCCGCACCAGGGTGGCGACTACCACTATCTGCACCGCGCGTTCGGCCGCTCGGTCGCCTTCCTCTTCGGCTGGGCACGGTTTTCAGTCATCACGACCGGCTCGATCGCCCTGCTCGCCTTCGTGTTCGGTGACTACATGCAGCAGGCGGTGCCGCTTACATTCCTGCCCGGCGACTGGGGCAGTACGAGTTACGCGGTGGCCGTCATCGTCGGGCTGTCCGCACTGAACCTGCGTGGCATCCGTACCGGCACCGGCGCCCAGACCTTGCTGACGGTCACAGAGATACTCGGCCTGCTCTTCATCGTCGGCGCAGCCGCCCTGTTTTCCGATCCCGCACCAGCCGGCGCCGCTGCTACGACCACATCCGTAGCACCCGACGTCGCGGCGCTCGGCATGGCAATGGTGTTCGTGCTGCTCACCTACGGCGGCTGGAACGAGGCCGCCTACATCAGTGCCGAGATGCGCGGCGGTCCGCGCAACATGGTGCTCGCGCTGACTGCGGCCATCGTGATCATCACGGTCCTGTATCTCCTGGTGACGTGGGCCTACTGGAAAGTGCTCGGCATCGAAGGCATGGCGGCTTCCGAAGCGGTGGCAGCCGACGTCATGCAGAACGTATTCGGCGCGCCGGGCGAAAAAATCATCTCGGTGCTGGTCGCCGTGTCTGCCCTCACCTCGATCAACGCCACGATGATCGTCGGCGCGCGCACCAGCTACGCCATTGGCCTCGACTGGAAAAAGCTGGGCCGCCTGGCCGCATGGAACCGCGAACGCGGCACGCCCACCGTGGCCATGACAGTGCAGTGCGTTGCCGCGCTGGCGCTCGTTGCGGTGGGCGCCGCATTGGGCAGCGGCTTCAAGGCAATGGTCGAGTTCACCGCGCCCGTGTTCTGGCTGTTCTTCCTGCTCACCGGCGTGTCGCTGTTCGTGCTGCGCCAGCGCGAGCCGCACATCCCGCGCCCGTTCAGGGTGCCGCTGTATCCCGTGCTGCCGCTGCTGTTCTGCGCCAGTTGCTCCTACATGCTGTGGTCGAGCCTGTCGTACGTGTACAGCCAGTCGCTCGGCGGCCTGAATGCAGCGTGGATCGGCGTGGCAGTACTGGCCTGCGGCGCCGTGCTGCTGCTCGTGCTGCGCTCGAAGCACGATGAATAAACGCCATCACCAATCCCACCTGACCAAAGGAGATGTCCCGATGACCCCGCACCCCCGCCGTCGCTCGATCCTGCTGTCCGCCATTGCCGCTACCGGCATGCTGATGTTCCCAATCGGGCGCGTACTGGCCCAGCCGGTCGCCGCCATGCCGCGCCTCGATGTGCCGTATGTGCCGACGCCGCAGGAAGTCGTCGACAAGATGCTCGACCTGGCCAAGGTCGGCAAGAACGACACGCTGTTCGACCTGGGTTGCGGCGATGGACGCATCGTGGTGACGGCCGCCAAGGTGCGCGGCGCGCGCGGCACCGGCATCGACATCGATCCGACCCGCATCGCCGAAGCAACCGAGAACGCGAAAAAGGCCGGCGTATCCGACCGCGCCAAGTTCCGCGTGGGCGATTTATTCAAGACCGATTTCTCGAGCGCCACCGTGGTGACGCTGTACCTGCTGCCGAATATCAACGCGAAACTACGCCCGCAGTTGTGGAAGCAATTGAAGGTGGGTACGCGTGTGGTGTCGCATGCGTTCGACATGGGGGCGGAATGGCCGGCCGAGAAAACCGTCGACGTCGATGGCCGGACAATCTATTACTGGACCATCACCGAGGCGAACAAGCGCGAGGCGGCTTGATCCTCCCGTGCCTGCATGATTTTTTGTGGCACTGCGCCGATTGTCGACCCGGTAAATATTGTTCAAGACAGTGCGCGACTATCCAGATCGATGGATAATCCGACTCTCTTGACTCGACAGAGGCACTGCGCCCATGAACCAACTGCTGGCAATGCGCGCCTTTGTGCGCGTCGTCGATACCGGCTCGTTCAGCCGCGCAGCGAACGGGCTGGACTTGCCCCGTTCCACCGTCAGCAAGCTGGTCGGCGATCTGGAAGCGCACCTGGGCAACAAGCTGCTGCACCGCACAACACGCACGGTGGCTGCCACCGCTGACGGCCTGGAATATCACCAGCACGCCACGCGCCTGCTCGCCGAGCTCGACGCAATGGACCACGCGATGGGCGGCGGGCGGCGCAAGCCGCGCGGGCACCTGCGGATCGATGCGCCGGCGGCGTTCGCCACGGCGCTGCTGATTCCCGCCCTGGCCGACTTTCGGCGCGCGTACCCCGACATCACGATCGCCCTGGGCATCGGCGACCGGCCCGTCAATATCGTCGGCGAAGGCGTCGACTGCGTCATTCGCGCCGGCGCCATCGACGAGCTGTCGATGGTCGGGCGCAAGCTGCTCGACATGGCGTATGTCACCTGCGCCGCGCCATCCTACCTGGCGCGCATGGGCACGCCAGCCTCGCCTGCCGACCTGGCCAACCATGTGTGCCTGGGCTATTTCTTCACTGCGAACAGCAAACCGAATCCCCTCGTGTTCGAGGCGGGCGATGCGCGCATCGACGTCGATGCGGGCGCCTTGTCGACCAACGACAGCAATGGCTTGTTGGCCTTGCTGCGCGCGGGCATGGGCGTCGGCCAGCATTTCGCGCGCGTCGCGCAACCGTATATCGCGCGCGGCGAGCTGGTGCGGCTGCTGCCCGAATGGGACCAGCCGTCGATGCCTTTCCACATCCTGTATCCGGGCAGCCGCCACCAGAGCGCCCGGCTGCAGGTGTTCGTCGACTGGCTGATCGCGACCTTCCGGCCCGATTAGCCGACTTGCCAGCGTCAGGCGATGATGGCCGTGACACGGATCTCCACACGCATGTGGGGGTTGCCCAGCGCCGTGACGCCCGTCTCGGTCCAGATCGGCTTGCGCTGCGGCATGTACTGGCGGAACAGCCTGACCATCGTCTCGTTGGTTTCCGGCGGGAAGCCCAGGTGATACGAGTTCACGTGAACGACATCGTGCCAGCTCGCGCCCGCCGTCGCCAGCGTGCGCTCGACGTTCACGAACGCCTGCGCGATTTCGTCTTCGAGCCGCTCGGGGAAAGCGAACGCATCGTCCCAACCGCCCTGGCCGGAAATCTCGACGCGGTTGCCGATCTTGACCGCCTGCGAGTAATGCATCGTCTCGTGCATGGTGTCGCCGTAGCCCGGCGTGGCGAAGAATGCTGGTTGGTCCATCGCGAATCCTTGTGATGTGTGGTTCGGAGTACTGAGCATAGCCAACTCGCTGGACGGGAAACAGCGCTTCCCGTGTCATGATTATCCATACACATGCACAATCGAGAACAGCCCAGTCATGCACAACGCTTCTGCTCGTCAACACACAGGTTGACATAATTAGATGAGAATAGTTATCATTACCGGCTCATAGCGATATGACCCAGGCTGGCCCCAGACGAACTGGGCGCTGCCCCCCCGTTACAACGACACGAATAACAGGAAAAACGATGGATAAGCTGGTCAGCCCCGCCGGGCGTCTTAACTTGAAACAACTGACGGTTTGCGTGAGCCTTGCGCTTCCGTTCGTCGCCCAGGCCCAGTCCACCGACGCCGGCACCACGTCGATGCCGCAAGTGCAAGTGCAGGCCCAGAAGCTCGGCGACGCTGTCGGTTCGTACACCATCGGCCGCACCCGCACCGCCACGCCATTGGACATGTCGCTGCGCGATACGCCGCAGTCGGTCTCGGTCATCACCCAGCAGCGCATCGAAGACCAGGGCCTGCTCACCATCACCGACGTTGCCAACAACGTCACCGGCGTCTCGGTCAACCAGTACGAGACGCACCGCGCCAGCTTCACCGCGCGTGGTTTCGAAGTGACCAATCTGCAGATCGACAATATCCCGACCACCTGGGACGCCGCATGGAGCGCCGGTGAAGTGTTGGGCAGCCTGGCCCTGTACGACCGCGTCGAAGTCGTGCGCGGCGCCACCGGCCTGATGACCGGCGCCGGCACCCCGTCGGCGGCGCTGAACCTGGTGCGCAAGCGCGCCTTCAGCAAGAAGCTCGACGCCACCGTCGAAGCGACCGTCGGCCGCTGGGACAAGCGCCGCATCATGGCCGACGTCTCGACCCCGCTGAACGAGTCAGGCAGCATTCGCGGCCGCGCCGTGGCCGAATACAGCGCCGGCGACAGCTGGGTGCAATACCTGGAAAACAAGGACCGCACGATCTACGCCACCGTTGAAGCCGATATCGGCCGCGACGGCACCTTCTCGACCGGCTTCTCGCGCCAGAAAATGAGCCCGCGCGGCTCGATGTGGGGCGGCCTGCCATATCGCTATACCGATGGTTCGATCATCGACTGGGACCGTTCGAAGACCACCGCCACCCCATGGGCCGGCTACGAAAACCAGTACGATAATTTCTTCGCCGACTACGAACACCGCTTCGCCAACGGCTGGAACCTGCGCCTGACCTACACCGACGCCACTCGCGACGGCGACTCGCGCCTGCTGTACCTGTCGGGCGTGCCTGACCGCGTGACCGGCGCCGGCCTGGGGGCGTTCACCGGTTCGTACGTGATCGAAACCAAGCAGAAGGACTTCGGCATCCACACCAGCGGTAAGTTCACGCTGGGCGACCGTCAACATGAAGCCGCGTTCGGCTACCTGCACGCCAAGACCGACTTCAATTCGAACAGCCGTGGTTCCACCTACACCGGTGACACGACCGTGACGGACTTCAACAACTGGAACCCGGCCTCGTATCCGACGCCGTCGTTCGGCCCGGAAGCGTTCTACGAAGGCAGCGAGACTACCCAGCAAGGCCTGTACGGCATGGCGCGCTTCTCGCTCACCGACCGCCTGAAGGCCGTCGTCGGCGCGCGCGTGACCAAGTATGAAAAAGAAGGCGGCGGCCTGTACACGGCGGCTTACTCGCTCAAGTATGACAATGAAATCACGCCGTACGCCGGCCTGGTGTTCGACCTGAACGACACCTACTCGCTGTACGCCAGCCACACCAGCATCTTCCAGCCGCAAAACCTGAAAGACCTGGCGGGCAACCTGCTCGATCCGATCGAAGGCAAGGCCAACGAAGCCGGCATCAAGGGCGAATTCTTCGACCGCCGCGTGAACGCTTCGCTGGCCGTGTTCCACCTGAAGCAGGACAACCTGGGCCAGGCCGCCGGCCGCATCGACCGCGACGGCGCCGGTCCGCTGCTGGAAGAAAGCTACTACCGCGCCGCCCAGGGCGCCACCAGCAAGGGTATCGAACTGGACGTCTCGGGCGAAATCATCTCGGGCCTGAACGCCAGCATCGGCTACTCGATCTTCCGCGCCAAGGATGCAACCGGCGTCGATTTCAACTCGATCTACCCACGCAAGACGCTGCGCGCCTTTGCCAGCTACCGCCTGCCGGGCGACTGGAGCAAGCTGACCGTTGGCGGCGGCGTCAACTGGGAAGGCAGCACCTATACGGTCGATGGCACCGTGGCCCCTGGCATCGACGGCCGCATGGAGCAGGAATCGTACGCGCTGGTCAACCTGATGGCGCGCTACGACTTCACCAAGCAGTGGTCGGCCCAGCTGAACGTCAACAATGCGACCGACAAGAAAACGTTCGCGATGTTCGCCGCCTACAACCAGTTCACCTACGGCGCACCGCGCAACACGTCGCTGACGCTGCGTTACCGCTTCTGATGATTTGATGCGGTAGAAATAAAAAGGGGCGCTGCAGCGATGCAGCGCCCCTTTTTCATTGGCCGCGCGATTAGCGGGTGGCCACATCCTTGACCGCATCGCGCCAGGCGCAATTCTGCCCTGCGGCGACCCCTTTCAAAAAGGCACGCCGCACCGAGCCGGCGGCAATGCTGGCCGCGACGCGCCTCGAATGGCGTTCTGCGCCGCTCAGTTTGCGCACCCAGCCGCGAAACGGGATCAAGCCTTCGGCCGTGCGCTGCAACGCGCCCACCGCGTGGTCCTGCACCATCGATGAGGCGCGGCGCGTCAGGGACGGATCGCCTGTCGATGCCAGAGCGTCGAGGTCGGCGCCGAGCACCTCGTCGAGCGCGCGGATCTCGAGCGAGACGGCCACGCAATTCTGGCTGGCCGGCGCCTGGTAGGGATTGTTCCTGGCCGCCTCGAGGACGTCGGGGATGTCGGTCTTGGCGACATTCAGGTCGCTGAGCGGCGTGGTGGCTGCCGTACCGATCCTGGATGCCGTGGTCGATGCGCAGCCGGCCAGGACGATGAGCGCGGTAACGCAAGCGAGCGTGACGGGTTGGTGCATGCGGTTGGTGGTCATGGCTGATTTATTTCTACGTGGAAAGAACTCCAACTCTACCGTTCAGGTGGGAGGGCGCCAGCACGTGCATCAATCGTGCGCAGTAAAATGGACGACATTCGTCAACACAGGAGTCAAACCATGAAACGAACCGCACTCGTCGTCGGCGTCACCGGCATTGGCGGCAACCACGCCGCCCGCGAACTGTTGGCGCAAGGCTGGGATGTCGTTGGCCTGTCGCGCCGCGCGCCACGCGATCTGCCGCAGGTGCGCCACGTCGCCGCCGACCTGCTCGATCCGGCCGCTCTGACCGCTGCATTGCAGGACGTCGCCCCAACCCACGTGTTCATCACTACCTGGATGCGCCAGGACACCGAAGCTGAAAACATTCGCGTCAACGCCGCGCTCGTGCGCAACCTGCTCGACGCCCTGGCGCCGCAAAAGAGCGTGCGCCATGTGGCGCTGGTAACGGGCCTGAAGCATTACCTGGGCCCCTTCGAGGCGTACGCCAGCTCCGGCACCCTGCCCGACACCCCGCTGCGCGAGTCGCAACCGCGCCTGCCGCTCGAGAATTTCTATTACGCGCAAGAGGATGAAGTCTATGCCGCCGCCGAACGCGACCGGTTCACCTGGACCATCCACCGCCCGCACACCGTCATCGGCCTGGCCGTCGGCAACGCGATGAACCTGGGCACCACGCTGGCCGTGTACGCGACGATCTGCAAGGAGACGGGCCGTCCGTTCCAGTTCCCCGGCTCTGGCGCGCAGTGGAATGGTTTGTCGGACGTGACCGATGCGCGCATGCTGGCCAAACAGCTGGTGTGGGCCGCCGATACCGACGCGGCGCGCAACGAAGCCTTCAATATCGTCAATGGCGACGTGTTCCGCTGGAGCTGGTTGTGGCCGAAACTGGCCGAATTCTTTGGCGTGCAGGCGGCCGGTTTCAACGGCACGGTGCAGCCGCTGGAAGCGGCAATGGCGAACGATGCCGCGCTGTGGCGCGAGATCGCGGCCCGCCACGGCCTGGTGGAAGGCGACCTCGATCGCCTTGCCTCGGCCTGGCATACCGATCTCGATCTGGGCCGGCCGCTCGAAGTCATGACCGACATGGCCAACAGCCGCCGCCTGGGCTTTACGGCTTACCAGGCGACGGACGCGTCGTTCTATGACCTGTTCGCGCGCCTGCGGGCCGAGCGCCTGATCCCGTAATACAACACGCCGGCGCGATGCCGGCAATGGCGTTCAGTCAAGCGCAATGCTTCTTTCGCCAACTCAAAAACCGTCATCCCCGCGGAGGCGGGGATCCAAGTTTTAAGCACACCTCAAGAGCGTATCGCGGTAGCAGTGCAACTGACTTGGATCCCCGCCTACGCGGGGATGACGGTTCTTAGACTAACTGAACGGCCTTAACCCGATGCCGGCATTTTATCGTGCCCCGGCCGCGCAGGCCGGCGCGCCGCCAGCGGCCTGGCCGCGCACAGCGGCAGCAATCGCCGTGGCCAGTTTGGCCAGCGCGGCCCGGTGCCCCGCCACCAGCGCCTCGTAACCCGGCCCCACTTTTTCCTGGAACACGCTGCGGCAGGTCTGCACCGAGCCGCCATCGACCTTGCGCACATTCCACACCGCGTCGATCAGGGCATAATCGCCCTCTTTCGACTCGAAGCGCTGGATGTTCGCGCCGATGCGGTACAGCGTGCTGCCGGCCGGCGCCGGGTTGCGGTAGACGTCCACGCCGCCCAGGTCCGCCGCGATCCCGAGCGACAGCCCGGTGGTGATTTCATCGGCCAGCGGCCCGGCCCAGCGATGGTGTTCGCGCAGTTCGATCGTGCCAGCTTCACCCGCCACCATCAGTTGCGGCCGGCGCACTTGGGCAGGAATCGTCACCGGCCGCATCTCGAAGAACAGCGGCGCGCTCGCCGCTGCCGGCGGCACGACCGTGGTCGCGCCGCCGCTCAGGGTGTAGAACTGGTCGGTCGGGGTGCTCGAACAGCCGGCCAGCAACAGCGGGGCGGCCAGCGCCGCGCCCGTCAATGCACGGCGCGCATGGATAAACAGCGTCATTCCTTTTTCTCCTGGGGTTTGCCGCGAATGAGCGACTGCGGATTGCGTTCGAGGTAATCGGCCAGCGCCTCGATCTTGGCCATCGTGTCGGTCACCGATTGCAACGCCTTGCGCAAATCGGACTGCAGCGGCGCATCCTGCGCTAGCACGCTCTCGGCGCTGGCGAAAGTGGCCTTGGCGGCAGTGAGCGTCTGTTGCATCTCGGGCAGCACCTTGCCATCGATGCGTGCGAGCGTGGCGTTGGCCTGCACCAGCGTGCGGTTCAGGTTCATGCCGATTTCATCGAACGGAATCTTGTCGAGCTTGCCGGCAATGCGCGAGATCTGGCTTTGCAGCTCGTCGAGCTGGCCCGGGATGGTTGGCAACACCAGCATCTCGCCCTGCGCCGCGACCGTCGCCTTGCGGGCGTTCGGGAAGAAGTCGAGCGCGATGTACAGCTGGCCGGTCAAGAGGTTACCGTTGCGCAGCTGCGCGCGCAGCCCGCGGCCCACCATCGCGGTGAGCGCGCGCTGGCCGCCGTCTTCGCGCTCCATCGCCGCCATGAAGCCCTTGCCCAGGCGCCCCGGATACAGGTCGACGGTGATCGGCATCGTGAACTTCTGGCGTTCGCGGTCGAACTCGATCCCCACGGCGCGCACTTCGCCCAGCGCCACGCCACGGAAGTCGACCACGGCGCCCGGCGACAGGCCACGCAGCGACTGGTCAAAGTACAGCACGGCGGTAACGGCCGGCCCGTCGGGCGGACGCAGTGCCTCACCGCGGTCTTCGGCCAGCAGGAAGCGCGTGCCCACCGGCGCCGGGGTCACGGGTTTGCGCCCATCGACCGATTCGAAGGCGATGCCGCCGGTGGCCAGCGCCGCCAGCGATTGGGTGTTGAGTTTCAGGCCGCTCGCATCGAGCCGCAGATCGACGCCGCTGGCGTGCCACCAGCGCGTGTCCGGGCCGACCAGGCCGATATACGGTTGCTCGACAAACACCGACATGTCGATGCCCTGGCCGGCCTTGTCCAGCGCGACCGAGGCCACCTGGCCCACGCGCACGCGCTTGAAGTAGACGGGCGAGCCGGGCGCCACCGAACCGAGCGTCTCGGCGTGCAGCTTGTATTCGCGGCCCTTCAGGCCGATCGGGATCGGCGGCGCCGTTTCCAGGCCGGTGAAGCTGTTGGTGGTTTCTTCCTTGGCGCCGGGCGCCGCGCCGATATACGGGCCCGACAGCAACGTGCCCAGGCCCGACACGCCGCTGGCGCCGATCTGCGGTCGCACGACCCAGAAGCGCGAGTCGATGGCGGTGAAGCGGTCGGCTTCCTTGGCCATCTCGATCTTGGCGACGACGCGGTTACCGTCTTCGCCGAGCGTGACGGAAACCACGCGGCCGATGTCGACGTCCTTGTATTTGACCCTGGTCTGGCCGGCCTCGAGTCCTTCGCCGCTGGCGAAATACACGTAGACGGTCGCGCCCTTGTTGGTGACCCAGCTGACCACTTGCCAGGCGCCGATCAGGGCGGCCAGCACGGGGATCATCCAGATCAGCGATGGCAGCCAGCGGCTGGGGCGGTCGACCGAGGGCGAGGCAGCCAGGGGCGCCGTCGGGCCCACGGGTTGTTCCGGCGGCCTTGCGCCGTCTTGTTCAGACATGTTGCTCTCCGTTCGATTCAATAGGGTCCCAGATCAGGCGCGGGTCGAACTGGTGGGACGCGACCATCGTCACGATCACCACGCAGCCAAACGCGATCGCGCCCGGGCCAGCCGTGATCACCACCAGCGCATCGAAGCGCACCAGCGCCACGGTCAGGGCAACCACGAAAATATCCAGCATCGACCAGCGGCCGACAAATTCAATGGCGCGATACGCGCGCGTGCGCGCCATCGGCGCCGTGCGCGAGCGTGCCTGCGCGGTGGCGTTAAGCCACGCCAGCGCCGCGAGTTTCGACACCGGCACCGCGATACTGGCCACGAAGATGATGATGGCCAGGCCTTTCGAGCCGGTGTTCCAGAACAGCACGACGCCGCTCATGATCGTGTCGCCCTCGGTGCCCCCGATCGAACGGGTGTACATCACGGGCAGCAAATTGGCGGGAATGTAGAGCAGCGTGGCGGCCACCAGCATGGCCCAGGTCCAGCCGACGCTGTGGGGAATGCGGCGATGCAGCGCCGCGCTGCAGCGGGCGCAGCGATCGGTGCCATCGCGTGACGGGCAGGTGTGATTGACCAGGCCGCAGGCGGTGCAAGAGACCAGCACGGAGTCGGCCTCGGCAATGGTAGTCGTTTGCCGCGCGGGATCGGACTTGCGCAGCGGCGCCAGGCGATCGGCCAGCGCCCACAACGCTTTCGGTTCATAGCGCATGACCAGCGCGCACAGGATCGTGAGCACGCCGAAGGCAAATAATGCCGGATGCGGCTCGACGCGCGCCAGGCTGGTCATCTTGATCACGGTGATCAGGATGCCGATCATGAGCACTTCGGTCATGGCCCAGTGGCGCGCGCCCTGCACGGTGCGCAGCACGAGGTTAAAACCGGGCACGCGCATGCCCCGGGTCAGGCCCAGGGCGACATACAACAGCGAGCCCAGTTCGATACCGGGGAATACGATGGCGCAAAAAAAGACCATGGCCGCGATGACTTGGTCTCCCGCGCCCCACAGCACGCCCACCGCCTGGTACAGCGTGGCGCCCGAGAGCATGCCTCCCATCTCGAGCGTGACGATCGGAAACCACTGCGCGAGCAGAAAGACGAACACGGCGCCCAGCGTCAGCGCGGCAAGCACCTCGGCCTGGCGCGCCGGGCTGCCTTTGTGCCAGCGGTACAACTCGTGCTGGCAACGGGTGCAGCTGGCGCGCTCACAGGCGGCCAGCGGCCGCCAGTTGTACAGGCTGCCACAGTCATGACACGCGATCAGTTGATCCGTTTTCACCCACTCCCCTCACACCAGTGCTTTTACACTATGTATTATGACCGAGAGCAACTGAACGCGTCGTTCAATCGTGAACGCAGGGGGATCAGAAGCGGACCTTGAGGTAAGCCGATGGGCCGGTCAGCTTCAGGTCAAGGTCGGCGGTGCGCTCGCCATTGCGGTGCAGGTCGATTTTCTGGATGCCATAGTCGAGCACCAGGCCGATATTCTTGTGCGGGAAATATTCCACGCCCACCGCGCCGTTGTAGATATGGCCTTCGATATTGCCGCCGTTCTTCTTCACGCCAGCCGCCTCGGCGTAGAAGCGCACCTGCTCGTTCAGTGCGTGGCGCCATGCCAGTTCGACCGTCGGCGCCCACACGGCTTCGCTGGCCGATGCCGAACCGCTCCACGAATAGCTCTCGACCGGCGCCGAGCTGCTGACGTTGGCCGAAGCCGAACCGGAAATCTTGGCGCGCAGGTGCGCCGCGCCCAGCCCGACGCCGAAGGCGTTTTTTTCTTTGCCGAACCACAGCTTGTACGACAGGCGCGCCAATTCGAGGCGCAGCTTGGCGTCGGCACGCAGCGAACCGCTGACCGGACGGCCTTCGTACACGGTGTCGCCGGCGAGGTCGGTACCATAGCCTTTGCTGAATCGGAAGTAGTCGAACGACAGGCCGTGGCTGTCGCCGATCAGCACTTCGGCCTTCACGCGCGGCAGGGTGGCGTGGTCGAGGTCTGCGTCCGGCGTATCGACACGGCCATAGCGGGTGTCGCCGCCCAGGTGGATTTCAGGCTCGGTGTAGAACGCACCGGCCGACACGCTTACGCGGTCGAGCGCTGGCGACTGCTGCGCCTGCGCCATGCCGGCTGCTGCTGCGCCAATCAGGATGGCGCCTTTGAGCGCGCGCACGACGGTGAGGTTCAGGAAAGGCGTGGCAGTGCGTGGGACGATACGGGACATGATTTCTCCGGGTAGACAGGTAAAAGGTAGTGCCCGCCAGACTGTGTCTCGACGTGGCAACGCGGGCATTATCGCAAGATGCCAGTTTGCCAACGCGCACGATTGAAATGACTTTGTGGTCAGTAAGCCACAGATGAGGCAACGGCGACATTGCCAGCTATTCGAGACGCGGCGCACAGACATTGGCCGCGCGCGCGGGGGTGTCTTGACGCTCTTGGCGTATCATCGAGAAACATTAACCTTTTCATATGCACATCCAATGAAGCAATTTACCCTCCCGCAGAATTCATTCCTGCTCCTGCTGACGCTCGTCACGATTGCGTTCTTCTGGATCTTGCTGCCGTATTCGGGCGCCGTGTTCTGGGGCGTCGTGTTCGCCATCATCTTCGCGCCACTGCAGTCCAGGCTGCTGCGCGCGACCAAGGGCAAGCCGACGGTCGCCGCCCTGCTCTCGCTGCTGGTGATCGTGCTGATGGTGCTGCTGCCGCTGGCACTGATCACGGCGTCGCTGGTCGACCAGGTCGCCGGCATCTATACGATGGTCAGCAGCGGCCAGATCGATTTCGCGGGCTATTTCCAGATCGTGATGCGCGCCTTGCCGGACTGGGCGATTTCGATCCTCGAGCGCAATGAACTGACCAACCTGGCGTCGCTGCAGACCAAGATCACCGAATTCGCGGCCCAGATCAGCCAGGCGGCGGCCACGTACGCCCTGAATATCGGCCGCAACACGCTCGACTTCGTGGTCAGCATGACGATCATGCTGTACCTGCTGTTCTTCCTGCTGCGCGACGGCCGCATCCTGGCCGCACGCATCCAGCGCGCCGTGCCGCTGAGCATCGAGTACAAGGGCCGCCTGTTCCAGAACTTCACGACCGTGATCCGCGCCACTGTCAAAGGCAATGTGCTGGTGGCGATTGCGCAAGGCGCACTAGGCGGGTTCATCTTCTGGCTGCTGGACGTGAGCGGTCCGCTGCTGTGGGGCGTGGTGATGGCCTTCCTGTCGCTGCTGCCGGCCATTGGCGCGGCGCTCGTGTGGGGTCCGGTGGCAATCTACTTCCTGGTGACGGGCAATATCTGGCAAGGCGTGGTGCTGGCCGCGTACGGCGTGCTGGTCATTGGCCTGGTCGACAATATCCTGCGTCCTATCCTTGTGGGCAAGGACACCAAGCTGCCTGACTACGTGATCCTGCTGTCGACGCTGGGCGGCATGGCGCTGTTCGGCCTGAACGGGTTCGTGATCGGGCCGGTGATTGCCGCCCTGTTCATTGCAGCGTGGGATCTGTTCTGCCACTCGGATGAGTTTCAGGAAGAATAAGAGTGAGACTAAGAGTAAGATAGGTGCTTTGCCTTGGCCAGACCCGCGCTGGCCAGGTGCTGTCGTAACCTGAAACAACGAAAACAACGCCATGCTTACTACCCTGCTCGACTGGTTCCTTCACCTTGATCGCCACCTCGCCGTACTGGCGGCGGAATATCAGTTACTTGTCTACGTGCTGCTGTTCGCGGTGATTTTTGTGGAAACAGGCGTTGTCGTGATGCCGTTCCTGCCGGGCGATTCGCTCCTGTTCGTCACCGGCGCGCTTGCCGCCAAAGGCATGTTGTCGCTGGAAATCCTGATTCCGCTCTTGATCGTGGCGGCGGTGGCCGGCGACATTGTCAACTTTGCCATCGGCAGCGCGTTTCGCGAGCGCGTCAAGCGTGGTTACCGCTTCCGTCTCATCAAGGACGAGCACATTGCGCACACCGAACGCTTCTTCCAGCGCCACGGCCCCAAGACCATCGTGCTGGCGCGCTATGTGCCAATAGTGCGCACGCTAGCGCCCTTCGTCGCCGCGCTGGGCAGCATGCGCTATCGCACTTTCCTGGCCTACAACGTGGCTGGCGGCACTCTGTGGGTCGTGTCGCTGACGGTTGCCGGCTACATCTTCGGCAATATCAAGTGGGTCAATGACAACCTGACGGCGGTCATTCTCGGGATTATCGTGTTGTCGCTGGTGCCGGGGATCGTGGCGTGGCTGCTGGAACGGTATCGCGGGCGCCGCGCTGGCGGGCAGGCCTGACGTACAAAGGCGCACCGTTGACATCGCATCGTCAATCGTCGAGTCCGCTGGAGCTGGCCTTGCAGTCTGCAGGTGACATCTCGCGCTGGAGTGGCGAATTTGCATCGGCCAGCGTTGAATCGGCTTTCCTGCGCGACCGTGGTGGCCAGATCCAGCATGAGACAGCGCGCTCGCTCGCGTTCTGCGCCATTTTTTTCCTGGGATTTGCGTTCGCCGATGCCGCTCACCTCGGCTATGGCAACCGGACACTGGCCCTGTTCGTGGCGCGGCTTGCCGTTGCAGCCGTGGCATTGACGGGCATTTTCCTGACGCGCCGCAGTATCACGCCGGCGCACACTGCCTACCGCGTGTCCACCATCTTTGCCGGCGTGGCGATGCTGACGTTCCTTCTGGTCGCGTATGTGCGGGGCGATGCGCTGCTTCATGGCATGTCCATGGCGATCATGCTGATCATCGTCTACCTGTTCATTCCGAACCGCCTGGTCAATGCAACGCTGGTTGCATTGGGCGCGAGCGCCGGGTTCCTGCTGCTCGTGTACATGCTCGGGATGGTTGGCGCCCGCCAGCTGTCGACCATGACGATGCTGCTCGTGCTCGCCAACCTGTTCGGGACGATCGCCGCACGCCGTGCCGCGCACTCGACGCGCCGCCAATACTGGACCCAGCAACGTCTAATCAACGAATCCGTACGGGATCCCCTCACGGGCGCCTTCAACCGCCGCCACCTGAACGCCGGCCTGCTCGAGCAGGAGATCAACCGTGCCATGCGTCAAAATGCACCGCTTACCATCATCATGTGCGACCTCGATGGTTTCAAGGCCATCAACGATACCCACGGCCACCAGGCTGGCGACACATTGCTGCAGGATTTCGCGCGCATGCTGCTGACGATGACCCGGGACGGCATCGATACCGTGGTGCGCTACGGCGGCGAAGAATTCTTGCTGGTCTTGCCCGATACCGGCCTGGCCGACGGCCATGCCCTTGCCGAGCGCATCCGTACGCGCCTGCTCGGCACCACCAGCGTGCACGGCGATGTCCGGATCAAGGCCACCGCAAGCTTTGGCGTGACGAGCGTGCGCCTGACGCCGGGCGGGCCTGGCATCACCAGCCAGGCGCTGATCGCCCATGCGGACAAACTGCTTTACGCTGCCAAACGCAGTGGTCGCAACCAGGTTCATGCGGCCGAAGTGGTGTGACCATACCTGGGCCTGGTGTCGGTGATTTAACTGAAACGACATCCTGCCGTGCGTAGCACGCGTGGCGTCCCTCGGCGGCAACCTGCTATGCTGCGCCGCGTATGCAGGCGCGGCCTGCGAAAGCCCTTGGGCGATCACAATGAAGGACGACAAATGAGCGGTATGGAAAAGACGACAGTTGCTGAGTTAGCGTTTCAGCTTGGCAAGGTGACCAGACATGCGATCGACACCAGGGATGGCGAGGCCGACCCGGTTGCGCTGGCGAAACTCGCGAATGACCTGCTGGAAGCGGGACATCAAAAAGTCGCCAGCGACTTGCTGATGCTGTTTGTGGCGGGCTTCGAGGAGGGCGATCCTCCCGAGCGGCGGACAGATCCGGCGAGTCGCCTGTAAGTTCCACTTCCACCATTACACTCGCTGCAACTCCGTCCTTTCCGTGTTGTTTGCGCGGGTGCCACCTGGCTGCGCAAGATTGCAGAGCTCGCAGGCCGGCGCCGCAGTGAGCGATGCCACGTTCCACATCGGA